>Ga0163144_10003015_pt1 | contig 38446 bp, 30 predicted proteins | sample OliLak19BULKMAT1_FD_123175 | JGI IMG/M metagenome (GOLD analysis project Ga0163144, IMG submission 123175) | Freshwater microbial mat bacterial communities from Lake Vanda, McMurdo Dry Valleys, Antarctica - Oligotrophic Lake LV.19.BULKMAT1 | ecosystem: Environmental > Aquatic > Freshwater >...
CCCTCCGCGTGGAGGCCCTCTGCCCCCTCCGCGTGGAAGCCCTCTGCCCCCTCCGCGTGGAAGTCGGTGGGCGCGTCGTCCGGGCGCGGGGCGTCGTCGGCCGGGTCGATCCCGCGGCTGCGCGGGCGATGGGAGGAGCGCCACACGTCGTCGGCGATCTCGCGCCAGCGATCGACGGGGGCGAGGTCTTGGTCGCGGGCGCGGAGTTCGAGTTCGAGGTAGACCAGCGCCTCGGGGAAGACCGGGCGGTGCACGATCGTCGCGAGTTTCCGCGCGGGCTCGTCGGGGCGCGCGAGCTTCGCCTGCATGCCGAGGATCTCGCGGAGCTCCCACGACGTCTTGCGGGGGACGTTCATCCGCAGCGCGAGCGGTCGGAACGTCTCCTCCACGTGGGCCCAGACGTCGGGCCCGCGGCGGGGGCCGTGGGCGTACGTGTCGAGGAGCCAGGGGCCGAGCAGGACCGCGATCATGAGCGACTCGGGGACGCCGTGGGCCGCGAGGCCCCACGCGTCGGCCGCGCCCAGGAGATTCCACGTGCGGTGGGAGGCGGGCGCGTCGGAGGGCTCGCCGCGACGGGCGGCCTCGTGCGTGCCGCCGCCTTCCGACGGCCAACCGATGGGGCGGTCGAGGAACGCCACGATCTCCGGCAGCCAGCCGCCCAGTACGCGGCGGTCGTAGAGGTCGTGGAGCGTCGGGTGCGCGCAGCCGCGGCCGAGCACCTTCAGCAATTCGATGTACAGGCGCGACCGGCTCGCCTTCTCGATCTCCGCGGCGCAGACGTTGATCGCCTCGGCGAGGGACGGCTCGAGCGCGCCACCGAGGCGCGCGGCGAAGTGCACCGCGCGGATCATCCGGACGGGGTCCTCCTTGAGCCGCGTGACGGGGTCGCCGAGCGCGCGGATCGTGCGCGTCTCGAGGTCGGCGAGTCCGTCCACGTAGTCGACGACGGTGTCGGCCACGGGGTCGTAAAAGAGGGCGTTGACCGAGAAGTCGCGTCGCCACGCGTCCTCGGCGGCGGTCCCGAAGACGTTGTCGTCGTGGATGGGGCCGTCCGCGCGATCCACGGCGCGGCCGCCCGTGCCCGGGTCGGCACGGAACGTCGCGGTCTCCACGACCTTGTTGCCGGGGAACCGGACGTGCACAAGCCGGAACCGGCGCCCGATGACGAACGCGGAGCGGAAGAGGCGCTTGATCCGGCTCGGCGGCGCGTCGGTGGCGACGTCGAAGTCCTTCGGCTCGAGGCCGAGGAGCGCGTCGCGGACGCACCCGCCGACGAGGTAGGCCTCATGGCCCATCCGCTGGAGGTGCTTCACCACGAAGACCGCGTCGGCGTCGAGGGCCTCGCGGCGGATCCGCCCCCCGGCGGGGACGATCACCGGCTCCCGGTCCCAGGCGGGGGTGCGCGGCGGGGCCCCGTCGCCGATCGGCGCGTCCTCGCGGTCGTCAGGGGAGGAGGTCCCTTCGTCGGGACGCGGTCGATCCATCCGGGCCATCCGGACCATCGTACGGACGGACGGGCCCGCGTCCCGTTCCGTCGCACGCGCACGCGTCCCCGTCGTGGCGCCGGGCCCCCGAACGGCGTATCCTCGCACCCTCCCCGGAGGCCTCGATGACCCGGACGACCGCCTTGCTGCTCGCGTTCGCGCTCGGTGGCTGCGCCGGTGTCGCCGACCTCTCGACCACGCCGCCGGCGTCGGTCGCGGACCGGTCCGGCGAGGTCCGGCGCAAGGCCGACGAGGCCTTGGCCGCCGGGCGGTTCGACGACGCCTGGAACCTCGAGGCCCAGGCCGGGACCGACCGGAGCCGGCTCGAGGCGATCGCGCTCGCGGCGCTGACCGCCGAGAAGGGCGCCTACGACGACATGTTCCCCGCCCTGCGGAAGAAGTTCGGCGGCCTCTCGACGGAGACCCGGGCGAAGGTCGACGCGCGGGCGCAGGAGTACGAGGCGGCGGGGCGGTGGGCCGACGCCGTCGATGTCCAACTCACGACGGCGGACGACGCGCCGGTGTACGAGGCCGCGTGGGGCGTCTATCGGCGCGTGCCCGTGAAGGAGGCGCTCGCGACGCTGACCCGGATCGAGAAGGCGACGGCCGAGGCCAAGGCGCCGGCGGGGACGCCGAAGTGACGCCGAGGGTCGGCGTCGCGGTCGCGGGGTGCGGCGAGTGGGGGCGCAACCACGTCCGGGTCCTGGCCGGGATGCCCGGCGCGAACCTGCTGCACGTGGCCGACCCGGGCGCCGCGCGCCGCGACGTCGCGGCGGGGCTCGCGCCGCACGCCCGCGTGTCGGACGACCTCGGGCCCGCGCTCGCCGACCCGCGCGTGCAGGCCGTGGTGATCGCGTCGCCGAGCCCGACCCACGCGCCGCTGGCGCGCGCGGCGCTCGCCGCGGGCAAACACGTGCTCGTCGAGAAGCCGCTCGCGCCGAGCGTCGCGGAGGCCGAGGACCTGGCCGCGCGCGCCCAGCGCGCCCGTCGCGTCCTCGCGGTGGGGCACCTGTTGCTCCACCATCCCGCGGTGCGCCACCTGCGGGGCCTCGTGGCCCGGGGCGCGCTCGGCCGGGTGCACTACCTCTACGCGCAGCGCACGAACCTCGGGCGCATCCGCAGCGACGAGAGCGCCCTGTGGAGCCTCGGGCCCCACGACGTGAGCGTGATGGCGCACCTGCTCGACGCGTGGCCAGAGGAGGTGGCCGCGCACGGCGCGGCCTACGTCCAGCCCGAGCGCGAGGACGTCGTGTTCCTGACGTTGAGGTTCCCGGCGGGCGTGCTCGCGCACGTACACCTGTCGTGGCTCGACCCCCACAAGGTGCGCCGGCTCACGCTCGTCGGGGCGCGCCGCATGGCCGTGTTCGACGACATGGAGCCGGCGGAGAAGATCCGCATCCACGACAAGGGCCCGGTGCCGCGCGAGCCCGGGTCGTTCGCGGAGTCGCTCGCGGTCCGCTTCGGCGAGACGCGCATCCCGCGGATCGCGGCGACGGAACCCCTCCGCGAGGAACTGCGCGCCTTCCTGCGGGCAGCCGCGCGCGGGACCCCGCTCGCGGTCGGGGGCGCCGACGAGGGCGTCCGCGTCGTGCGCGTGCTCGCGGCGGCCGACCGCAGCCTCCGCGCCGGAGGCCGCGCCGTCCGCGTCTGACGTCCGCGGCCCGGTCCGCTGACGGACCTTGGGACCGCGGAGGAGAGAGGGGACACTCCGGGCCCCCCCGGAGCCGATCCCATGGCCGCCCCCGCTCCCGCCGGCAGCGTCCCGCTGATGGACCCCAAGCGCGTCTACGCGTCGTGGGGGCCGGAGGCCGAGCAGGCGGTCGTCCGGATCCTGCGCGAGCACAGCTTCGTGAAGGGGCCGGAGATCGAGGCGCTCGAGCGCGAGGCCGCCGCGTACCTCGGCGTCGCGCGCGCGATCGCCGTCGACTCCGGGACGGACGCCCTCTACCTGCCGCTGCGCGCGGTCCTCGACGACCTGCCCGCCGACCGACGCGAGGTCATCGTCCCGACGTTCACGTTCTTCGCGACGGCCGGGGCCGTCGTCAATGCGGGCGGCCGCCCCGTGTTCGCGGACGTCCTGCCCGACTCCCAGAACCTCGACCCGGCGTCGGTCGCGCGGCATGTCTCGGCCGCGACCGCCGCGGTGGTCCCGGTCCACCTGTTCGGCGCACCGGCGGACCTCGCGGGGATCCGCGCCGCGTGCGGACCGCACGCGCCGTTTGTCCTCGAGGACGCGGCCCAGGCGATCGACGCGACGGTGGGCGGGAAGCGGGTCGGCGGGCTCGCCGACGCCGGCGCGTTCTCGTTCTACCCCTCGAAAAACCTCGGCGCGGCGGGCGACGGCGGCCTCGTCACCACCGACGACGCGGCGCTCGGCGACCTCGTCGCGGCGCTCCGCGAGCACGGCAGCACGAAGAAGCTCTACCACCACGAGCGCGTCGGCAAGAACAGCCGCATGGACGAGATGCAGGCGGCGGTCCTCCGGCGGAAGTGGCCGTACCTCGCGTCGTGGACCGCGGCCCGGCAGGCCGTCGCGGCGCACTACGCCGCGGGGCTCGCCGGCGTCCCGGAGCTGAAGCTCCCGCGGCCGCTCCCGGGCACGACGCACGTCTACCACCTCTACACCGTCCGCGCGGCCCGCCGGGACGAACTGGCGGCCCACCTGAAGGCCCGGGGCGTCGGCTGCGGCGTCTACTACCCGCTGCCGCTCCACCGGCAGCCGTGTTTCGCGCGCTTCGAGCCGGCCGCCTGCCCGGTCGCCGATCACCTCGCGACCGAGGTGCTTTCCCTGCCGTGTTTCCCCGGACTGACCCCGGGCGAACTTGACCGCGTCGTCGCCGAGATCCGGGCCTTCTACGGCCGGTGACCGGCGTCTGGGGCGGCGGCGTCGCACGCCGTGTCGACGCGGTGCGACGTCGGCGTCCAATTCCGTCGACACGCGGCCCGTCGCGTCGTCGTAAGTCCTTGCGCCACGGGGGTCGCGGGCGTCGGCACGGACGGTGCATTTGCCCGGCGATCCCATGCAACGCCCGTCCGCATCGACACCCGACCGCCGGTCCGACCGGCGCCACGCCCTGACCGGGTTCGGCCGACTCGTGCCCGTGATCGACGACGCGGCCGGGACGGACGGGCACGGCCCGACTTGGAAGGGCACGGAGTGGTACGGCGGCATCGTAGACGTCTCGGCCCGCGGCGTCCGGTTGCGCGTCCGCCCCGGGGCCGACATCCCGGACGGCCTCCGGTGCCGCGTGTTGCTGGAGGTGTCGCTGCCGGCGGGGGGGCCGAGCACGCCCCCGGTGCGGCTCGACGGCGACGCGGTGCTCCTGCGGCGCGTGCACGCCGAGGGGGAGCGGATCGAGGAGATCGCGCTCCGCTTCGACCACCCCCTGCGGGTCGGCGACGCGTTCGCGACGGTCGTGCCGCCGCCGCGGGTCCGCGACTCGCTCCCGGCCTGACGGGGCCGCGACGGGACGTCCGGACGCGGGCTACGCCGCGCGCGGCGGCGCCAGCGCCTTCGCGACGACGATCGTGACGTCGTCCCGGCGACAGCGGCCGCTCGAGACGTCCCGCAGCGCGGCGTGCAGCGCGTCCACCAGGTCCTGCGTCGAGCGGTCGAGGAGCGGCCGCGCGAGCGCGATGAGGCCGTCGTCGTCGATCGGCGCGCCGTCGGCGCCCGGGCACTCGGTCGCCCCGTCGGTTGCGAGCAGGAGGACGTCGCCGTCCGCGAGCGGGGGACTCTCGCGGGTGGCGCGGTCCGGGCCGAAGTCCATTCCCAGCAGGCGGCCGGTGAGCGCCAGCGAGGCGCGCGGGGTGCCGTCGGCCGCGAGGACGATGCCGGGCACGTGACCGGCGTTCGTGTAGCGCACGGCGCGCGTGACGGGGTCGATCTCCACGAGCAGCAGGGAGACGAACGTGCCGTCGGGCAGGTCCGGGCGGAGGAACGTCTCGAGGCGGTCCACGATCTGGTGCAGAGGGAGGTCGGTGGTCGTCAGCGATCGCAGGCACGCGCGGGTCTCCGCCATGAGCAGCGCGGGGCCGACGCCGTGGCCGCTGACGTCGGCGACGGTCAGGCGCACGCGGCCGTCGTGCCACACCACGGCGTCCCAGGCATCGCCGCACGTGGCCTCCGCGGGGACCGCCCGGCCCGCCACGTCGAGCCCCGGGACCACGGGCGGCTCGCGCGGCGCGAGGCGGCGCTGGACGTCCGCCGCCACCGTCATCTCCGCGTCGCGGCGCTCACGGCGCCCGTGGCGGACGTCCCGTCCTGCCGCAACGGCCGGGCGGAGATCGCGAGCCACCGCCCGCCGCTGTCGTCCGCGAACTTCCAGTCACGCTCCGGGACCGTCTCGCCGGCGAGCGCGCGGTCGAGCACGTCGCCGGGCGTACGTCGCACGGTCGCGCCCTCGGGGCCGGTCACCGGGGCGCGCGCGAGCCACCCGCGCGCGTCGCCGTCGGGCGGGCGGGGGCCGAGCAGCGCGGCCGCGACGGCCTCCCACGCGAGGGCGGCCAGCACCGGCACCGTCGCGGTCGTCGCCGGGCGGCGCGCCGCCTCGAAGGCCGCCGTCGGGGCGGCGCGCCGCACGAGGACGCGGCCGGCGATCTGCAGCGGGTGGTCCGAGCGCGTCCCGTCGGCGTCCGTCGACGGCCCCACGGCCGGGTCCGTCGTTTCGTGCCGCGTCACGCCCAGTTCGCGGTGGTCGGGATCGTCGGCGTCCGTCGCAGCCTCGGCGAGCCAGGCGCCGACGTGGACCTCGGCGACGAACAGGTCGGTCGAGCCTCCCGGCGGCGGGGCCTCGAACGGCGTCACCAGGGTCGCCGTGGCGCCGGCGTCGGCCGCCGGACCGCGCACGAAGCGCGCGAGTGCAGTCCGTTGGGTGCGGACGGCCGCGCGCATCGCGTCGCGGACGGCGGAGGCGTCGGCGCGCGCTGGGCCGCCGGGCGGCGACGCGTCGGCCGGCGCCGCGCGCCGGGTCCGCCCCCCGCCGTCCGGATGGAGGGCGGTGACCCACGTGATCGACGTCAGCAGGTGGTGGCGGCTCAACAGCGCGGTCATGGCGGCGTCGAAGGCCGACTCCGGTTCCGGGCTCGCGCAAACGAACTCCGCGCACGCGACCAGGTCCTGCTCCACGCGCCCGATGCGGTCGCGGACCGCGTGGCTGCGGGCGCCGATCGCGGCGGTCCGTCGCGGCGCGTAGAGCTCGTCCGCGCGGTCCCGCGCGCGCAGGTGGATGTGGAGCCCGACGAGCGGACCGAGGCCGAGCACCACGCCGACGACGATCCGGAAGACGCGCCACCTCCCGCGCGCCGGCGCGACGTGGGCGCCGGACGACGGCGTGCTCGTCGCGCCGGCCGTCGCCGGCACGTGAGCCGGGCGGACGTCGTCCGTCGCCGCGGCCCTCGGTGCCCCTGTCTGGACCCCGTCCATGGTCGGGGTGCCGATGGGGGCCGTCGAAGCCCGACGGGCCTCGCAACGCTTCCGCCGCGTCGCGGCGGCGCTACGGGCCGACGGCCTTCGCCACGACGAGCGTGACGTCGTCGCGGCTGCACCGGCCGTTCGAGTAGGCGTGGATCGCGTCGCGCAACTCCGTCACGATGTGCTCGGCGCTCGCGTCGGCGCGGCGCCGCACGACGTCGATCACCCGCTCCTCCTCGAAGGGTTCGTCGTCCGGGCCCGGGCTCTCGGTGGCGCCGTCGGTCACGATCGCCAGGACGTTCCCGTCGGCCAGGGTCCCGGCCGACCGTGTGTGGTAGAGCCGCGCCTGACCGAGGCCCAAGGGCGGGCCCGTGGCGCCCATGCGCACGGTTTCGCCGCCGCGGACGTCCACCACCAGGCCCGGCACGTGGCCCGCGTTGGCGTAGGTGAGCTCGCGCGTCCATGGCGTCACCCCGACGAGCAACAGGGTCACGAACAGCTCGCCGTCGTACTGGCGCGTCAGGACGGCGTCGATGCGGCGGAGCACCTCGACCGGCGGGAGGCCCGCCTCGACCATCGCGCGGACGAGCGTCCGCACCTCGGCCATGACGAGGGCCGGACCGAGCCCGTGTCCGGACACGTCGCCCACGGCGAGCAGGACCGAGCCGTCGGCCCGGACGAGGACGTCGTAGTAGTCGCCGCAGGTCGCCGCCGCCGGTACGACGAGCCCGGCGAGGTCGAGTCCGGGGACGGCCGGGCATCGCCCGGGGTAGAGGTGGCGCTGCACGCGTTGCGCGAGCGCCATCTCCAGGTCGCGCTCGTGCATGCGTCGCGCGGTCTCCAGGGCCTCGCGTCGCGCGGTCACGTCCCGGATCACCACGAGCGCGCCCTCGATCGCGCCGGTCGTGTCCCGGAGCGGTCGCACGGCGCTCTCGACCCACGTGCCGTCCGCGGCGCCCGCGATCGCGAGGCGGCGCTCCACCGGGGCCGTCGGCGTGCCGTCCAGCGCACGCGCGACGGGGTCGTCGTCGGCGTCGGTCGCCCGGCCGAGGGCCGGGTCGAGGACGCGCGCGCGCGCGTCGGTCCCCCGCACCCCGGGACCGAGCAGGCACGTCGCCGCCTGGTTCGCCAGGACCACGGCCCCCGCGCGGTCCGTGAGGATCACGGCCTCGCCGAGCCCTTCGAACGCGGCGTGGACGACCTGGGCCTGGCGGTCAAGCGCGTGCGACCGCCAGCTGCGGGCGAGTCCGACCAGCGCCGCGTTCCCGAGCTCCCAAAGGAGCATGGCGAGCGCGCCGAGGACGAACGGCGACGTCCCCCGCAGCCCCTCGAACGCCGACGGATCGGCGTCGGCACGCAACGTGAAGGCCCGACCGAGGGCACGCGCCGGTTGCGCCGCGTGCAGCGCGCCGGCACCGGACGTCCCGCCCACGACCTGCCCGCTCTCGTCGTCGGACAGCGTCAGCGCAAGGTCGTGGCCGGCCTCGCCGACCGCCAGCCGCTCGAGCAGGCCGTCGAACGAGAGTTCGACGGCGAACGTGCCACGCAGCGTCGGGCGCGCGCCTGCGCGCGCGTCGGGGTGCGCGACCGCGAGGGCGAGGAACGTGCCCGCGCGGCGGGCGCCGTCCGTGGTCGAGGCGACGCTCAAGACGGCGCTCCCCGAACCGAGGGACGCGTCCACGGCGCCGAGGAGGGCGTCGTCGCGGACGACGTCCCCGACGCACAGCGTCGCCGTCCGCGGCGAGGTGCGATCGACGCGGAGCGCGCCCTGCTCAACGGCGACCCAGGCGACCGAGCGGAACGCCGGGTGGCGGGCGGCCGCCTCGCGCGCCCAGGCGTCGAACGCCGCCGCGAAGAGCTCGGGGCTCGGCGCGGACAGGGCGCGGACCGTGTGGACGCCTTCGACGAGGGCGGCCACCTCCCCCTCGATCGAGCGCGCGCAGGCCGCAGCCTCGGCGTCGATCGCGGCGCGGACGCGGGCCTCGTCGCCGCGGTGGGCGACGTACGCCACGAACGCCCCGACCCCGAGCCCGACGACCGCGAGGCCCGCGACGACCGGCCGCCACAGCCGTGCGCCGCGGGCTCGGCGAGTGCGCCCGGCGCGCGCAGGGGGGGCGGCCGCCGGCGACGCGGGGGCGGCCCCGCCGGGGTGCACGGTCTCGGCGAGGCGCGGGAAGACCCCGGACCCGTCCGCCGCGCGATGCCGTGTGACGAGCCCTCGCAAGCGTTCACCTCGTCGGGCAGCGTCCGGTGGACGGCCCCGCACACCTCATCGGAAGGTCGAGGGCGGCAGGTGGAGCCCTCCCGCCATCGCCCGACGGCCGCGGTGGGGGCGGCGGTGGGGGCGGCGGTGGGGGCGGCGGTGGGGGCGGCGGTGCACGCGGTCCCGAGGCGCGCACTCCCTCGGCGGACGCCGCTGTCGCCCACGGGTCCGCCACCCGACGCCCGCACGCCTCCGGGCCCTGCGTCGCACCGGGCGTCAGGCGGGCAGCGGGCGGCCGGGACGGCGGTCGAGGAGGCCGTACTTGCGCATCTTGTTGAAGAGCGTCGTCCGGTTGATGTCGAGGGCCACCGCGGTGCGTTGCCGGTTCCAGTTGTGGGCGCGGAGCGTGCGCTCGATGATCTCGCGCTCGGGGATCTCCAGCGCGCGCTTCAACGGCAGCGTTCGGCTGCCCGTCGGCGCCGGGGCCGAGCGCGTGAGCTCGGGCGGGAGGTCGCCGGGCATCAGCACGTCGCCGCGGGCGAGGATCACGCCGCGCTCGATCACGTTCTCGAGCTCGCGGATGTTCCCCGGCCACCCGTGGGCCTGGAGGATCGTCATGGTGCCGTCGTCGATCTCGGCGACCTTCTTGCTGTTCTCCTCGCTGAAACGCTTGAGGAAGTGCTGCGCGAGGAGCGGGACGTCGGACACGCGCTCCCGCAGCGGTGGGAGGTGGATCGGCACGACGCTGATCCGATAGTAGAGGTCCTGGCGGAACCGGCCGTCGGCGACGGCCTTGCCGAGGTCCTCGTTCGTGGCCAGCAGCAGGCGGACGTCGACCTCGAGGCTGTCCTCGCTGCCGACGGGCTCGAACCGGCGCTCCTGCAGCACGCGGAGCAACTTGAGCTGGAGCGCCGGCGTGGACGCCCCGATCTCGTCGAGGAACATGGTCCCGCGGTCGGCCGCCAGGAACCGGCCCACGCGAGCGCCCGACGCGCCCGTGAAGGCGCCCTTGGTGTGGCCGAACAGCTCGCTCTCGAGGAGGCCCTCGGGGAGCGCGCCGCAGTTCATCTCGACGAACGGTGCGGCCTTGCGCGGCGACGCCTCGTGGATCAGCCGGGCGATCATGGATTTGCCCGTGCCGCTCTCGCCGGTGATGAGGACCGTGGCGCGGGTGGGGGCCACGGCCTCGATGGTGTCGAACACCTTGAGGAACGCGCCGTCCGCCCCGATGACCTTCTTGCCGCCGGTGGCGCGGTCGAGCGCGGCGCGGAGCTCCGCGTTCTCGGTACGCAGCCGCGCCGACTCCAGCGCGCGGTCGACGACGAGGACCATCTCCTCGTCGAGCACGGGCTTCGTGACGTAGTCGAACGCGCCCTCGCGCATGCCGCGCACGGCGCTCTCGATGGTGCCGTAGCCGGTGACGAGCACGACCTGGGTGCCCGGCCAGCCGTGCTTGACGCCCTTCAGCATCTCGAAGCCGTCGGCCGCGGGCATGTTGATGTCACTGACGACGACGTCGGCGGGGCGGGCCTGCAGCTGGGCGAGCCCCTCCGCCACGCCGGGCGCGGTCCGCACCTCGTGGCCGTGCTTCTGCAGCAGCAGCTTGAGCGTGCGGGGGACGAGAGGGTCGTCGTCGACGATGAGGATGCGGCCGGGCATGGGGTCAGGATCCGGCGGCGGCGGAGCCGGCCGCGAGGGGGAGGGTGATGCGGACCACGGTGCCGCCCGCGGGCGGACACTCGACGGCGATGGAACCCCCGAACTTCTCCACGATGCGCGCCGAGATGGGCAGGCCGAGGCCCGTCCCCTTCCCCGGGGGCTTCGTCGTGAAGAAGGGCTCGAAGATCCGCTGCAGGACGGCCGGCGTCATGCCGGGCCCGTCGTCGCGGACCTCGAGGCGGAGGTGCTCGCCGTCGCGGGACGCCCGGATCTCGACGTGGCCCGTGCGGCCGGTGGCGTCGGCCGCGTTGCGGACGACGTTCGTGAGCACCTGGTGCAGGCCGCGCGGCACGGACGCGGCCCGGACCTCGGGGTCGATGCTCCGCGTCACGCGCGGGGCCTCGTCGCCCAGCGCCATGGCGACGCCGACCGCGGCCTCTTCGGTGACGCCGTCGAGCGGCTCCTGCTTCTGCTCGATGGCGGCGTGCCGCGAGAACGTCAGGAGCGACTTCACGATGTCGGCCATGCGCAGGAGGCCCGCGTGCGCGAGGTCGAGGACCTCCTTGGCCTCCGCGTCGCCCTGGGCCCGGTCCATGGCCATCCGCACGCAGCGCAGCGTCGCGTCGAGCGGGTTGTTCAGCTCGTGGGCGACGCCAGCGGCGAGCTTGCCGATCATGGCGAGCTTCTCGTGCACGCGCAGCCGCTCGCGGAGGTCGGCGTTGCTCTGCAGCGCCCGGTGGTGCTCGAGAGCCTTGTTGACCGTCGCGACGATCTCGCTCGCCGGGCACGGCTTGGTCAGCACGTCGAACGCGCCCTCGCGCATGAGGTCGACCGCGTGCTGCACCGTGCCGAAGCCCGTGATGACCACCGGCACGACCGCCGGATAGGTCTCGCGCACCCGTCGCACGAGCCCCTGGCCGTCCATCCCGTTCATCTTCAGGTCGGTGAGGAGCACGTGCGGCGGGTCCGTGCGCGCCAGTTCCAGCGCCGCCAGGCCGTCGGTCGCGACGGTCACGCGGTGCCCCTGCATGCGGAGCACCTCGGCGAGGAACTCGCGCACGATCGCCTGGTCGTCTACGACGAGGACGTGGGCGGTGGCTGCCGAGGGGTCGGTCTGGCGGTCCGCGGACCGGGTCGGGGTGGGAACGTGGGTGGTGTCGGTCATCGCGCCCCCGGACGTCGTCCGGTATGGACGTGCGCCCTATCGACCGTCGCGCGGATGCACCTGAGGGCCGTCCATCCGGCGCGGCGAACGGCACGCGAACGGACCGGGCCTCGCGTCCCCCTCGCGGGCGGTCGTCGGGGCGAAGGACCGGGGGGCTCCGGTGGGACGTCGTCGCCCCGCGCCGCCGGGTTCAGGCGTGCAGAACCCGGTTGCGGCCCGCGCGCTTCGCGGCGTAGAGGGCCGCGTCGGCCTTGTGCACGAGCGTCGCGCCGTCCGTGCCGTCCTGCGGGAGCACGGCGACCCCGCCCGAGATCGTCACGATGGGGCACGGGAGGCCCGGTCCGAGCGCGAGGGGGCGCCCGCCCACGGCGACGCGGGCGCGCTCGAGCACCGTCAGCGCCTCGGCGGCGGTGCCGTCGGCGAGGCCCGTGAGCAGCACCGCGAATTCCTCGCCGCCCCAGCGGGCCACGAGGTCGGTCTCGCGCAGGGCCGACGTCAGGCGACGGGCGACCTGGGCGAGCACGCGGTCGCCGACCGGGTGGCCGAAGCGGTCGTTGACCGTCTTGAAGTGGTCGACGTCGAGGAGCCCGACCGCGAGCGAGGTGCCCGCGCGCCGGGCCCGCTCGAGTTCGCGGTGGAGCGCGCGCTCGAAGGCGCGGCGGTTGGGGACGCCCGTCAACTCGTCCGTGGCCGAGAGCGTCTCGGCCTGCTCGATCCGGCGCGAGGCCGCGAGCGCGCGCCCGGCGCGGCGCGCCATGCGGAGCCAGCGGCGGAGCGCGCGCGCGGTGGGCAGCGCGTCGCCGGGGAGGTCGGTCAGCGCGACCACGCCCTCGCAACGCGTCGGCGCCCCGAGCGGCAGGACGACGTACGCCGTGCCCGCGTAGCCGCGCGCGCCGCCGGCGGCGGCGCGGCCCGCCACGGCGCGGCCCAGCGTGGTCGCGCGGCCCGCGATGCCGGCCGTCAGGGGCGTGCGGAGGCGGCCCACGAGGGCGGCGTCGAGTCCGCGGGCGGCCTTGACGAACAGCGCGTTGCGGCTCGGGTCCACCAACATGAGGCTGATGCGGGTGGCGCCGGTGGCCTTTGCGAACGACGAGACGACGAACCGGCAGAGGTCGTCGGCGCGGTCGAGGCGGCGGAAGCAGCCGTCGATGAAGGCCACCTCGCCGCGCGCGTGTTTGCGCTTGCGCGGCCGCGCGCCGTCGGCGGGAGGCGGCGGCGTCCCGAGCAGGTCCGCGGCGGTGCGGGCCCGCCCCACGCCGAGGGCCGCCGCGGCGCGGTCGACGCGCGCCTCGCCGCGGCCGGCGGCCCAGACGAACACGGGGTGGGGCGCGGCGGCACGCGTCAACGCGCGCAGGGCCGCCCGCGGGCGGGGTAGCAGGTGGACGGGTTCGATGACGACGGTGCGCGGCCCGTCCTCGAGCAGCGAGAGCAACGCGGCGTGGACGTCCGACCTCCGCTCGGGCGGGTCGGTCGGGCGGCCGGCGGTCAGCGCGTCCGCGACGTCCTCGCCGACGGCGAGCCACGGCGTCGGGCGGGCCGCGAGCCTCACGCCGGGATCACCTCGGCGAGCGCGTCCACGGCGGTCGCGACGAATTGCGCGCCGCGCAGGCGGAGGATCTCCCGCCGCGCCTCGCCCGGGGTGAGGGCGCGCTGGTAGGGCCGCGCGTGCGTCATCGCGTCGTACGCCTCGACGACGCCGATGAGCGCGGCGCCGACGGGGATGTCGCGCTCCACGAGCCCATCCGGGTAGCCGCTGCCGTCCGCACGCTCGTGGTGGTGGCGCACGAGTCGCGCGGCCTCGCCGAGGGGCGCCAGGAGGCGCGCGCCCACCGCGGCGTGTGTGCGGACGACGTCCATCTCGGCGGGCGTCAGCGGGCCCGGCCGCAGGAGGAGTTCGTCGGGCACGCCCACCTCGCCGATGTCGTGCAGGCGCGCGGCCGTCTCGACGTCGCGGCGTTCGCGTGCGGTGAGCCCGAGGCGGTCGGCAGCGCGCGTCGCGAGGTCGCAGACGCGGCTCGCGTGCCCGCGGCGGACGGTCCCGCGGCTCTCGATGGCCTCCAGCATGCCCATGGCGACCTCGACGGCGTTCGCCTCCGCACGGCGGCGGTTGCGCTCGGCCTCGAGCGCCGGGGTCAGCGCGCTCGCGATCATCCCGAGGAGCGCGAGGTCGCCGTCGTCGCGCGAGGGGAGCAGGGGCCGGAGCAGGACGACGCTCCCGGCGGCCTCGCCGGCCGCGCGCAGCACCGCCGCCATGCCCTCCAGGGGCCGACCCTGGCCCAGCACCTCATCGCGGGTCACGCCCGAAGGGTCGGTCCGCGCGCGCTCGGCGAGGAGCGCGCCGAGGGGCAGCGGCAGCGCGATGGGCTCGATGCCCTCGCGGTGCTCGGCCTCGACCATGCCGGTGCCGACGTCGGCCTCGATCCGGGTGACGTGCGCGTGGAAGCGGCGGGCGGTGATCTGCGCCGTCATGGCGACGATCCGCTCGACGTCCTGGCCCGTGAGGAGGTGGGTGAGCTCGGCGACGAGCTCGAGGTCGCGCACCCGACGCTCGAGGTCGCGGCGCGAGAGCTTGAGGTCGCGCTGCACCCCCTGCAGCGTCGCCGCGGCCTCGCGGCGCTCGCGGCGGAGCGTCTCGTTCTCCTCCCGCACGACCGACAGGGCCTCGCGTCCGTGGGACTCCGTCCGCCGCTCCGCGAGCACGCGTTCGACGACGCGCCGCAGGTCGTCGATGCCGAACGGCTTCATCAAGTAGTCGTCGGCGCCGTTGCGGAGCGCGGAGACCGCGGTCTCGGTGCTCGCGAAGGCGGTGATGAGGATGCTGCCGATGTCGGGCGCGACCCGTTTCGCGGCCTGGATGAGCTCGAGGCCCGACATCTCCGGCATCTTGAGGTCGGTGACGAGGAGCGCGAACGTGCCCGCCTCCAAGTCGCTGAGGGCCTCGCGCGGGGAGCCGCGGCTCGTGACGTGGAAGCCGTCGCGGCGCAGCGTGGCCGCGAGGATGTCGCGAATCTGCGGCTCGTCGTCGACGACGAGGATGCGGGGTGCCTGGGTCGCGACGGAGGCCGGGGGCGTCATGTCGTACGGGTAGATCGGGCGGCGGGGGGGCTGCCCGCAGCCCGCTCCCGGGGTCAGCCGCGACGGCCGGGCAGCCGCAGCGCCAGGACCGTGCCGCGCGCGCTCGACCGGGCGACCAAGGCCCCCCCGTGCGCGGCGGCCACGGCGGCGGGCAACGCGAGGCCCGGGAAGGGGGTGCGCCCCGTGGCGTCGACCTCCAGGACGGCGCCCAGGGCGGCGGCGACGCGCTCGGCCGGTAGTTCGAGGCCCTCCACGCGGGCGGCGACCTCGACGCCGCGCCCGTCGGCGGCGGTGGACGCGCGGGCGAGGAGGCGGAGGGGGGCGGGGCGGGCGGGGGCGAGCGCGGCGAGGAAGCGCACGAGGGCGTCGATGGCCTCGCGGACCTGTCCGGCGTCGGCCTGGGCCTCGACGACGACGGGCGCCGGCCCGTCGGCCCGGTGGGGCACGAGCGCCGGGGCGCCCGGCCGCACGAGGCCGGCTTTGGCGAGGTGCTCCCACCGGTCGGCGACGAGCACGGCGAGGTCGAAGGGGCTCGTGAGCGGGGGCCCCAGCCGGCCGAACGCCGCCACGATCTCCACCGCGTCGCGGATCCGGGCGATCTCGGCCTTCAGCGCGTCGCGGCCGCGGACGGCGCGGGCGTCGGTGGCGGGGTCCTCGAGGAGGAGGGACATCACCTGGAGGGGGTTGTTCACCGCGTGGCCGACCTGGGACGCGAGGCGGGCCAGGGCGGCGTCGGCGGCCGGGACGGCGGGCGGGAGGCGGTCGACGAGGCGTCGCGTCGCGAGCGCCAACTCGTCGAGGTCGACGGGTTCGCGGAGCGCGGTGTCGGCGCCGGCGCGCAGGGCCTCGACGGTCAGCTCCCGGCGCGCGTCGGGCACGAGGACGACGATCGCCGCCGCGGGGCGGCGGGTCCGCACGGCCGTGAGGAAGGCGAGGTCGCGGCCGCGCCAGCCGGTCAGGCTGACGACGACGAGGTCGGCCGGTGCCTCGGCGAACCGCGCGGTGGCCTCGAACGGGTCCGCGGCGACCGCGACCTCGTCGACCGTCGGCGCGACGAGGCGGCGCACGGCGTCCCGGGTGGGACCCGGCGCCAGCACGACGAGGGCGCGGCGGCGGGAGGGCAAGGCGGGGCACGGCTCCGGGGACCCCTTCATCATCGGTTCCCGGGGCCCCGCGGCGAAGGATCCGTGCCCGACGTATCCCCGGGGACCGCCCGGACCGTAGAATCCCGCTCCCCCGGAGCCCACCGTGCGCATCCTGCTCGCCGACGACGAACGCACCATCGCGATCACCCTGCGGGACTGCCTCGAGAAGGCGGGTCACGCGGTGGTGCTGGCCCGGGACGGGGCCGAGGCGGTCGCGGCGCTCGCGGCGGGCCCGTTCGACGTCGTCATCGCGGACATCCGGATGCCGGGGGTCAGCGGGATCGAGATCCTCGAGCAGGTGAAGCGCACCCGGCCCGAGACCGAGGTCGTGATCGTGACCGGCTACGGGACGATCGAGTCGGCCGTGGACGCCACGAAGAAGGGCGCATTCGAGTACATCCTCAAGCCCTTCGACGACGACCAGATCCTCGTCACGCTGCGGAAGATCGAGGAGCTCCGCCGGCTGCGGCAGGAGAACGCCGAACTGCGGCGGTCGCTGCACCGCGAGAAGGCGCTCGAGGCCATCATCGGGAGGAGCGAGGCGATGGTCCGGGTGATCGAGCGCGTGCGCGCCGTCGCCGAGAACGACGCGAACGTGTTGATCACCGGCGAGTCGGGCACGGGCAAGGAGCGGGTCGCCCGGGCGATCCACGACCTGTCGCGGCGGCGCGACGGCCCGTTCGTGGCGCTGGCCTGCGCGGCGATCCCCGCGCCGCTGCTGGAGGACGAGATCTTCGGCCACGAGCGTGGGGCGTTCACGGACGCGAAGGAGCGCAAGGCGGGCCGGTTCGAGCGGGCCGACGGCGGCACGATCTTCCTCGACGACATCGACGACATGCCGCTCGAGACGCAGGTGAAACTGCTGCGCGTGCTCCAGGAGCGGCAGTTCGAGCGCCTGGGCGGCGAGAAGCCCCTCAAGGTGGACGTCCGCGTGATCGCCGCCACCAAGGTGGACCTGCAGGAGGCCTCGGAGGACGGCGAGTTCCGCGAGGACCTCTACTACCGGCTGAACGTGGTGCCGCTGGCGCTGCCGCCGCTGCGCGTGCGCGACGGCGACGTGCCTCTCCTCGTGGAGTTCTTCGTCCGTCGCCACGGGCGCGGGCTCGACTTCACGGTGGCGCCCGAGGTGATGGCGGAGCTGGCGGCCTACCGGTGGCCGGGCAACGTGCGCGAGCTCGAGAACGCGGTGGAGCGGGCGATCGCGCTGGCGCCGCCGACGCGGGCGCTCTCCCGCGACGTGCTGCTCGAGAGCGCGATGCGTCGTCGCACGAAGGGCAAGGGGGACGACCACGAGGGCGACGCGCTCGTGGCGCTGAAGGACGTCGTGCGCCAGGCCGAGAGCGAACACATCCGCCGCGTGCTCCGCTCGGTGCAGGGCCACCGCGCCCAGGCCGCGACCGTGTTGGGCATCTCCCGCAAGAACCTGTGGGAGAAGATGAAGGAGTACGGGATCGAGTGAGCCGCGGGCTGGCGGCCGCCGTCCGGCGACGGCGAGCGGCGCTCGGGGCCGCGGTCGGCGCGTTGGCGGTCCTGACCGCCGTCGTGTTCGCCCTCCGCGACGCGCAGTCGCCGTGCGGGCCCGCGGGCGGACCGCGGAGATCGAACTGCCGCTCCCGTCCGGGCCTCGCGTCCCGTTCGGCGACGTCCTCTCCGCCGAGCGGGCGCTCCTCGCGGCGGGCGTGGCCGCTGACGTCCAACTCGCGTCGAGCCCTCCGGGCCTTGCCGCGGTGACCCGAGGCCCGGCCGCGGCCAGCCGACCGGGGCGCCGCGGGGAACTCGTTCGGCCCTCGTCGCCACGTCGTCATACTCGCGGGCCGATGCCGCTCACGATCGGCCCCCTCCGGATCGCGTCCCCGTTCGCCCAGGCGGCGCTCTCGGGGTACAGCGACGGGCCCATGCGGAGGATGGCGCGGCGGTTCGGTGCCACGTACGCCCTCGCCGAGGTGCTGATCGACCGGTTCGCCGTCGAGGCCCGGTCGGAGACGTTCGTCCGTCGCCACCTCCGCCTCGCCGACGACGACCACCCCGTCGGCGGCCAATTGATGGGGTCCGACCCGATCCAGTTCCAGGCCGCGGCCCGTCGGCTCGTCGAAGCGGGCTTCGACGTCCTCGACGTCAACTTCGGCTGCCCGTCGAAGTCGGCCGTGGGCGGTTGCCGCGGCGGCTACCACCTCGCGCAGCCCGACGCCGCCCTCGAGATCGTCGCGCGCGTGCGCGAGGTCGTGCCGCCGGAGGTCCCGGTCACGGTGAAGATGCGCCGCGGGATCGATGGGTCGGAGGCGAGCCGGGCGCAGTGCCTCGCGATCCTCGACGGCGTGTTCCGGCTCGGCGTGGCCGCGGTCACGCTCCACGGCCGCACCGTCGAGCAGGGCTACGTCGGGCCGAGCCGCTGGTCGTTCGTGAAGGAGGCGAAGGCCGCCTACCCCGACCGCACGATCCTCGGGAGCGGCGATCTGTTCACCGCGACGGCCTGCGTCCGCATGCTCGCGGAGACCGGCGTAGACGGCGTCTCCGTGGCGCGCGGCGCCATCGGCAATCCGTGGATCTTCGCGAGCGCCGCGGCGCTCCTGCGCGGCGAGCCGCACCCGCCGCCGCCGCGGCTCTCCGCGCAACGCGAGGTGCTCGCCGAGCACCTGCGGCTCGCGCGCGAGGTCCACGGCGACGACGACCCCACGCCGCGCCTGCGCAAGCACCTCGTGAAGTACGCCCGCCTGCACCCGGACCACGCCGAGGTCCGCAACGCCTTCGGCCGCGTGAACCGGGTGGCCGACGTCGAGACGGTGCTCGCGCGCTGGTACGCCGACGACCGCGAGGGCGTCTGGGGCGACGAGGTCGTGGGCGTGGTGCCTGCGCGCGCGTGAGCCTCGACGGACTCGGTTCGTCGAAGGGCCTGGTGCGCCGCGGCCGATGGGTCCGGAGTCAGCGGGCGGAACGCGGGATCCGCACGACGTGCTGTTGCCTCCGTGACGCGTCCCGCGGTTTCCCCGCGAGGCGGTAGGCCTCCTCGGTCAACGGCCACAGCACGGCCAACCGCTCGGCCGGCGTGAGCTCGCGGGCGAGGCCGTCTTCGGCCGACCGAGGCCGACGACGCGCGCACGGCCGAACCTCGCCCGGGCCTCGGCGCGGGGGATGATGCGGGGCCGCCCATGGCCCTCGACGCCCCCGTCCCCGTGTTCGACCTGCCGCTCTCGGGCCTGCGGTGCGCCGGGTGCGTCGCGAGCGTCGAGAAGGCCCTCGCCGCCGTGCCCGGCGTCGCGACCGCGACCGTCAACCTCGCGACGTCGCGCGCCGCCGTGGGCCTTGCGACCGCAACCGCGACCGCGACCGCGACCGGGGCCGCGGCCGCGGCGGACGGCGCCGAGGCTCCGCACGTCGTCGCGGCGCTCGTCGCGGCGGTCCGCGCGGCCGGCTACGACGTCGGCACCACCACCACGCGCGTGGACGCGGCGCCGGTGGGCCCTGCGTCGGCGGGCCTCGCGTCGACCGTGCGCGGCCTCGCGGGCGTCCTCGACGTCGCCGAGGACGCGGCCGGGGTCTCGGTGACGCACCTCGCGACGGACGCCGTGGGCCGCGCCGTGCGCGCCGCCGCGCGCGCCGCGGGCCGGACGTCGGCCGCCGCCGACCCGGACCCCGAACGCACCGCCCGCGCGCGGGACGTCGCGCGATGGCGCGGCCGGTTCCTCTTCGCCGCGCCCGTCGCCGCCCTCCTCATGGTCGTGACGATGCCCCACGCGGCGCACGGCCTCCTCGCGTCGCGGTGGCTCCACCTCGCCCTCGCGACCGCCGTGCAGGCCGGGCCGGGCCTCGCGTTCCTCCGCTCGGGGTTCGGCGCGCTGCGACGCGGCGCCGCGTCCATGGACACGCTGATCGCGCTCGGCACCACCGTCGCGTGGGGCGCGAGCGCGGTCGCCGTCGTCGCGCCGGACCTGTTCCCCGTGGCCGACCGCCCGGCGTGGTTCGACGCCAGCACGGGCATCCTCGCGATCGTGTGCCTCGGGCGCTGGCTCGAGGAGCGCGCCAAGGGCCGCGCGGGCGAGGCGATCCGCGCCCTCGTGGCCCTCGCGCCGCCCACGGCCCGCCTCGTCGCGGGCGGCGTCGAACGCGACGTGCCCGCCGACGACGTGGAGGTCGGCGACCTGGTGCGCGTGCGTCCCGGCGAGCGCGTGCCGGTGGACGGCACGATCGTCGAGGGTGCGGGCGCGCTCGACGAGGCGATGCTGACGGGCGAGAGCCTGCCCCGGGACCGCGCCGCGGGGGACCCGGTCGTCGGCGGCACGCTGAACCGTGCGGGGACGTTCGTGCTCCGCGCGACGAAGGTCGGCGGCGACACCGCGCTCGCGTCCATCGTGCGCCTCGTCCGCGACGCGCAGGGGAGTCGCGCGCCCGTCCAGCGCCTGGCCGACCGCGTCGCGGCCGTGTTCGTGCCTGCGGTCCTCGTGGTCGCGCTGGCCACGTTCGTCCTCTGGCTCACCGTCGGCGGCAGCGGCGTCGCCACGGGCCTCGCGTTCGCCGTGGCCGTCCTCGTCACCGCGTGCCCGTGCGCGCTGGGCCTTGCCACGCCGACGGCGGTGCTCGTGGGCGCGGGGCGCGCGGCGACCCTCGGCATCCTCGTGCGCGACGCCGCGGCCCTCGAGGGCGCGGCCGGTGTCACCACCGTGCTCCTCGACAAGACGGGCACCCTCACCTCGGGCCGCCCGACGGTGACCGACGTCGTCGCGCTGGACGGCGACGAGGCGACGTTCCTGCGGTTCGTCGCGTCGGTCGAGCAGGGCAGCGAGCACCCCGTCGCCGACGCCGTCGTCGCGGAAGCGCGCGCGCGCGGCCTCACGCTCGCGTCGCCCGACCGCTTCGAGGCGACGCCCGGCGGCGGCGTGCGCGGCACCGTCCACGGCGACGACGGCAGCGGCCGCGACGTCGTGATCGGCACGCGCGCCCACCTCGAGGCTGCGGGCTTCCCCGTGGGCGACCTCGAGGCCCGCGCCGACGCGCTGGCGCGCGCGGGCAAGACGCCGCTCCTCGTCGCGATCGACGACGACGCGGGCCGCCGCCCCTTCGGCCTCGTCGCGGTGCGGGACGACGCGAGGCCCGGCGCGAAGGACGCGGTGGCGCGCCTGCGGGCGCTGGGCCTCGACGTGGCGCTCGTCTCGGGCGACCGCCGGGCCACCGCGCAGGCCGTGGCCGCCGCCGTGGGGATCGAACGGGTCCTCGCCGAGGTGCGCCCCGAAGGGAAGGTCGCCGAGGTCGTGCGCGCGCAGGCTGCGGGCGCCCGCGTGGCGTTCGTGGGCGACGGCGTGAACGACGCGCCCGCCCTCGCCGCCGCCGACGTCGGCATCGCGGTGGGGGCCGGCGCCGACGTGGCGGTGGAGGCCGCCGACGTGACGCTCCTCTCCGACGACGTGGGCCGCGTGGCGGACGCGATCGGCCTCGCGCGCGCGACGCTGCGCACGATCCGCGGCAACCTCTTCTGGGCGTTCGCCTACAACGTGGCGGCGGTCCCCGTCGCGGCGGGCCTCGCGGTCCCGTTCGGGGGGCCGCGGCTGACCCCGATGGTCGCCGCCGCGCTCATGGCGCTGTCGAGCCTCTTCGTCGTCTCGAACTCGCTGCGCCTGCGCGGGTTCGACCCGCGCCGCCGGACGTCGGCGTAGGGGCGACGACGGTTCGTGCTTCCCGGGCCGGGGCCGTCCGGTAGCCTTCCCCCGTGGTGCGCCGCCCTCCGCCCGCCGTCGACGTCCCGCCCATGACCGCCCCCGTCGTCGTCGTGGGGGACGTCCACCTCTCGCCCGAGCACCCCGCCGTCGCCGACCGCTTCGAAGCGTGGCTCGCGTCCCTCGCCGGCACCTGCGCGCACCTCGTGCTCCTCGGCGACGTGTTCGAGGGGTGGGTCAGCCGGCGACAGGCCCGCGAGCCGTTCGTGCGGCGTTTCCTCGACCGCCTCACCGCGCTCGCCGCGTCCGGGACGAGGCTGGCGTTCCAGGGCGGGAACCGCGACTTCGCGTTCGACGGCGCGCCCGGCCTCCCGCTCGACGTGTGGCCCGACCTCGTCCGCACGCGGTGGGGGAGCCGCACCGTGCTCCTCACCCACGGTGACCTCCTCTGCTCCGCCGACGGGCGGTACCAGCGCATGCGCAAGCTGCTGCGCTCGCCCGTCATCGACGGCGTGCGGGCCGTGCTCCCGTACGCCGCGGCGACCTACCTCGCGCGCGGCCTGCGCGGGCTGTCCGAACGCGAGGTCGCGCGCAAGCCGTACGCGGCCATGGGCCTCGATTACGCCCAGGCGCGCGGCTGGCTCCACGCGCACGCCGCCGACGTGCTCGTCGCCGGCCACGTCCACACGGGCGTACACCACCGCCTGCCCGGCGACCCGGTGCGCGACGTGCTGGTGCTCAAGGACTGGGAGGCCGGCGGCGGCGTCGTCGTGTGGGACGGCGTGGCGATCTCGCTGCGGCCGCCGGCGGTGACATGAGCCGCGATCCGACGACGCGGGACGCGAGGCCCGGTCCGCCGCCGGGCCTCGCGTCCCGGCGCGCGTCGTCCGGAAGCCCCAGGTCGGCGTCCCCCGTGGCCGAAAAGGCTTGGGCCGCCCCGGTCCCCGGGCCTATCGTCCCGCCCCCCGCATGACGCGCTCCCGCCCCCTCGTACCTCCCCTCGTCGTCTGCCTCGACGGCCCCGCCGGCAGCGGCAAGAGCACGGTCGCCAAGCAGTTGGCGCAGGAACTCGGGTGGGCCCACCTCGACACGGGGGCCATGTACCGCGCGGTGACGTGGCAGGCGCTGCAGCGCCGGATCCCGTTCACCGACGGGGCGGCGGTGGCCGCGCTCGCCGAGGTCGCCCGGGTCGAGCTCGACCCCGCCAGCGGCCGGGTCACGATCGACGGCGACGACGTCACCGCGCCCATCCGGACCCAGGGGGTGGACGCCGGGGTGAGCGTCGTGGCGGCGATCGGCGAGGTCCGGACGGTCATGCGCCGCCACCAGCGGGCCTTCGCCGCCCGGTTCGGGAAGATCGTGGCCGAGGGCCGCGACATGGGGACCCGGGTATTTCCGGACGCCGTCCTGAAGGTCTTCCTGATCGCCACGGTCGAGGAGCGGGCGCGCCGCCGGGTGGCCGAGCTCCGGGGGAAGGGCGCCGGGGTAGACCCGGTGGCCGTCCGGGGGGCCCTGGTCGAGCGGGACCGGCAGGACGCGAGCCGGGACGTGGACCCCCTCCGGCCGGCGGACGACGCCGTCGAGGTGGACACCACCGGGCGCACCCCTGCCCAAGTGGTGGCGCAGATTCTGGCGCTGGTAACGTCCCGGGTTCTGCCGTCGGAAACGACCTGAACCCCCGGGAGGGGTTCCGGTCGTGGGGCCGCGGTGGGGCGTCCGCGGGCATGTCGCCCGGGGAGCCAGGACCCCGGGTCGAATCCTCCCGATGAAACGGGTTCTCTTCCATGCGCGCACGGGACAAGGTTCGGGCCAAGGAACTGCCGCCCCACGATCTCCTCAACAGCCTCGAGGCGATCTTCGGGACGGTGACGGACGACACGGAGCTCAAGGCCGCCTACGACACCACGACGGCGGAGTTCGCGCCGAACAAGGTGGTCAAGGGCAAGATCGTCGACATCCGCAATGACGAGGTGGTCGTCGACATCGGCTACAAGTCGGAGGGCGTGATCTCGCTGAGCGAGTTCACGGACGCCACCGCGTACGACGTCGGGGACATCATCGAGGTGCTGCTCGAGTCGGTCGACCAGGCCGCCGGCGGCATCGTCCTCAGCAAGCGCAAGGCCGACCGCATCCGCGGTTGGGAGCGCATCGTCCAGTCCCACAAGGAGGGCGACACGGTCCGCGGGCGCGTGCTCAAGAAGATCAAGGGCGGCCTGCTGGTCGACATCGGCGTCCCGGTGTTCCTGCCGGCGAGCCAGGTCGCGATCCGCCGCACGAACGACATCGGCGAGTTCATCGGCAAGGACATCGAGGCCCGGATCATCAAGATCGACGAGCCGCGGATGAACATCGTCATCTCGCGCCGCAAGCTCATCGAGGAGCAGCGCGACGAGCTGAAGAAGCACCTCCTCGGCGAGATTCAGCCCGGCCAGGTCCGCAAGGGCATCGTCAAGAACATCGCCGACTTCGGCGCGTTCGTGGACCTGGGCGGCATCGACGGCCTGCTCCACATCACCGACATGTCGTGGAGCCGCCTCAACCACCCGTCCGAGATGCTCTCGATCGACGACGAGGTCGAGGTCATGGTCCTCCGCGTCGACCACGAGCGCGAGCGCATCGCGCTCGGCCTCAAGCAGAAGTTCCCCAGCCCCTGGGAGACGGTCGAGCTCAAGTACCCCGTCGGCAGCCGCGTGATGGGCAAGGTCGTGAACGTGATGCCCTACGGCGCGTTCGTGAAGCTCGAGGACGGCATCGAGGGCCTGGTCCACATCTCCGAGATGTCGTGGAGCAAGCGCGTCAACCACCCGAGCGAGGTCGTCAAGGTCGGGGACGCCGTCGAGGTGGTCGTGCTCGACATCAACAAGGAGAAGCAGGAGATCTCGCTCGGCATGAAGCAGGCCGACGGGAACCCGTGGGACGAGGTGGACAAGCTCTTCCCGGCCGGCACGGTCGTCGAGGGCACGGTCCGCAACCTCACGAACTACGGCGCGTTCATCGAGATCTCGGACGGCGTGGACGGCCTCCTCCACGTCTCCGACATGTCGTGGACCAAGAAGATCGGGAACCCGGCCGAGGTGCTCGAGAAGGGCACCAAGGTGAAGGCGCTCGTCCTCTCCGTGGACAAGGAGAAGAAGCGCATCGCCCTCGGCATGAAGCAGCTCGAGCTCGACCCGTGGCAGCACGACATCGCGGAGCGTTTCGCGGTGGGCACCGAGCACGTCGGCGACGTCACCAAGGTCACCAACTTCGGCGTCTTCGTGGCGCTGGAGAAGGACCTCGAGGGCCTGCTGCACATCTCCGAGCTCACGCCGTCGGACAACCTGGCGCCCGAGACGAAGGTCGCGGTCAAGGTCATCCGCATCGACACGGACGAGCGCAAGATCGGCCTGACGCTGGTCCGTAGCGCGCCCGCCGCCACCTAGGCGACGGGTTCCTCGGTGAGGGACTCCGGGGCGATGGGCCCCGGAACTCGGTTCTCCCGGACGCCGTGCCCCCCTCGGGGGCACGGCGTCGTTCGTGGTGCGCCGGGCCGCCCGTCCGGGCCGCCCGCCCGAGACCCGCGCCGGGTGACGCGCACGTGACGGTGGCAGCGGATCCCATCCCCATGCGCTGGCTCCTCCTCCTCGCGGTCGTCGCGACGTGCCTCGGCTGCACCGCCGACGCGCGGAGCGGACGGGGCTACCGTGGACCCGCCGACGGCGCGTTCGAGGGGACGGAGGCGGGCCGCAGGGACTCCGCCGGAAGGGACTCCGCCGGAAGGGACTCCGCCGGAAGGGACTCCGCCGGAAGGGATTCCGCCGGAAGGGACGCCGCGGCCGGCGACGCCGCGGCCGGCGACGCCGCGGCGCCGGGGGACGGCGTCGAGGTCGACTCCGCCGAGGCGGAGGCGGTCGTCGCGGAGCGTCAGGTCGTCCGCGGCGCGCCCGCGCGGGAGGACCCTTCGCGCCGGATCCGCCGGCGGGTCGATGAGGACCAGGAGGCCTTCTTCCGCCGCAAGGTCGAGGCGGCGCGCGCGGCGGCCGACGGCGGCGCCGACGGGGCCGCGCTGGAGATCGTCGACGGCGCGCTCGCGCTGAGCCCGCCGACGGACGCGCTCGAGCGGCTGAAGGCCATCAAGGCCGAGCTCCGCACCCGCCGCCTCGAGGGCGAGGTCCTGCGGGTGGACGTCCGCGGCGTGCGCGAGTACGTGACGTTCGCGGAGCCGCTCGATCTCGTGGTGCGCATCCGCAACGTGGGCACTGGCGACGTGGTCATCTCGCCCCCGACGGGATCGGGCAAGGCGGCGCTCAGCGGGTCCACGCTCATGCTCACGGTCCGGCGCCGCGACGTGGACGTGTACGCCGCCGAGCTCGAGCGCACGTGGAACAAGATCGTCCCGCTCGTCGAGTCCGGCGCCGACGACGTGCGGATCCCGCCGGAGGGGGCCCTCGAGGTGCGGGTCCGGGTCCCGGCCGACGACGTGGGGGCGCCGATCTCGGGCCTGCGGGTCCTCGAGGTCGGCGGCGACCTGCGGGCGGGCAAGATCGAGGCGGGCCTCTCCAAGCCCTTGGGGCGCGTCCGGATCCGGACGGGCCGGGTGGTCGTCGTGCCCGGCAACTTCGAGCCGCTCGCGGCCGACCCCCTGGGCTCCATGCGGAAGGCGGTCACGAGCGTCGCGCCGGTCCACCTCCTGGTGGCGTCCGAGTTCCTGGCGCCGCGCGAACGGGCGTCGGCGTGCGCGCTCCTCGCCGAGGCCCTCGCGACCGCCTCGCCGGACCTCGAGACGGCCGCGGTGAACGCGATCCGGCACGTGCGCCGCGCGGCGGTGGGCACGAGCCTGCGCCCCCTGGCGGAGCCGTTCCTGCGGGCCGCCCGCTCCCATCCGGAGCGCGCGGAGGCGGTGCTCGAAGGCCTGGCCGCCCTCACGGGCGTCACCCTGGCCCCGGACCCGCGGCTGTGGGACGACTGGTGGAAGCGGGAAGGGGAGGCCCCCGACGCGGTCGTGCCGTCCGACGACGGCGCGCGGGGTCCCGGCGACGATCGCGCCCGATGATCCACGACGCCCGCCTCGCGACGCTCCTGGCGCCCCTCGCGCGGACCGTCGAGACGGTCTCGCCGGAGGCGGAGCTCCGCCAGAAGCTCGAGGCCTTCGCTGCGGGTAAGCGCGGGCCGCTGCGCTGCAAGTTCGGCATCGACCCGACCTCGACCTCGGTCCACGTGGGGAACGGCATCCCCCTCTGGAACCTGCGCCGGCTCCAGGACCTCGGCCACCAGGCCGTCCTCATCATCGGCGACTACACCGCGCTCGTCGGCGACCCGTCGGGCAAGGACAAGACCCGGCCCATGCTCACGCCGGCGCAGGTCTCCGCCAACGTGGAGACCTGGCTCGACCAGCTCTCGCACATCCTCGACCTGTCGCGCACCGAGGTCCGGCGCAACAGCGAGTGGTTCTCCAGGATGTCCTTCGTCGAGGTCCTCGCCCTCACGAACCGCATGACGGTGCAGCAGATGCTCGAGCGCGACGCGTTCGAGAAGCGGTTCCGCGAGAACGCGCCCATCTCGATCCGCGAGTTCATGTACTGCCTCATGCAGGGCTGGGACTCGGTCATGGTCCGCGCCGACGTCGAGTTGGGCGGCACCGACCAACTGTTCAACCTCGGCGTGGGCCGCCGCCTCATGGAACAGGAGGGGTTGGCGCCGCAGACGTCGCTCGTCTCGCCGCTCGTGGAGGGCACCGACGGTCAGGCGAAGATGTCGAAGTCGCTGCACAACGCCATCGGCGTGACGGAGCCGGCGGGGGAGGTCTTCGGCAAGGCCATGCGCGTCTCGGACGCGTTGCTGCCGAAGTACCTGCGCCTGCTCACGGACCTCACGGACGCGGCGATCGACGCGCTGCTCGCCGGCCACCCGCGCGACGCGAAGCTCGGCATGGCCGAGGCGCTGACCGCGCGGTACCACGGGCCCGAGGCGGCCGCCGCCGCCCGCGGCGAGTTCGTGCGCGTGATCTCCGAGGGGCAGGCCCCGACGGACATCCCCGAGGTGGTCCTGCCGCCCGCCGTCGCGGCCCTGGGGCGGACGCTCCCCCCGGGCCACTGGGCCGTGCTCGACCTCCTCAAGGCCTGCGGGTTCGCGAAGAGCGGCGGCGACGCCCGCCGCCTCGTCGAGCAGGGCGGCGTCGCCGTGAACGGCGCCAAGGTGACGGACGTCCACGCGACCCACCCCGTGGCGGACGGCGACGTGGTGAAGGTCGGCAGCCGCCGCTACGCCCGGCTGCGGCGACCCGGCGGCCTCCCGTCGCCGGGCGCGTAGGATCCTCCGATGCACGCGACCCTCGCCGAGATCCCCTACCCGATCGTTGACCCCGAGGCGTTCCGCGTGTTCGGGTTCGGCGTCCGCTGGTACGGCATCGCCTACATCCTCGCGTTCGCGCTCGCCGCGTGGGTGCTCCACCGCCTCGCCAAGCGGGGCCGCTGGCCCGTGCACCCCGACCGCGTCCTCGACGTCCTCTTCTGGGGCATCGTCGGCGTCTGGGTCGGCGGGCGCGTGGGCTACATGCTCTTCTACGCCGACGACAAGTCGCTATCGGAGTGGCTGAAGTTCCGCGAGGGCGGCATGTCGTTCCATGGCGGGATGACGGGCGTGATCCTCGCGTACTTCGTCTACGCGCTGAAGCACAAGATCCCGTTCCGCCACCTCGGCGACGGGCTCGCGCTCGCCACCGCGCCGGGCATCGCCGTCGTGCGCCTGGCGAACTTCGTGAACGCGGAGCTGTGGGGGCGCTCGTGGGACGGTCCCTGGGCCATGCGGTTCCCCATCTACCAGATCAACCAGCCGTGGGACGGCACCTGGGACCGCGTGCTGCGGCACCCGAGCCAGCTCTACCAGATGCTCGGCGAGGGGCTCGCGCTCTTCCTCGTGATGCGCTGGGCCATGCTCAAGAAGGGCTGGGGCGGCGGCTGGATCGGCTGCATCTTCCTCTTCGGCTACGGCGCCTTCCGCTTCGTCGCGGAGTTCTTCCGCGAGCCGGACAAGGGCATCGGCTTCGAGGTTTTCGGGCTCACCCGCGGCCAGGAGTTCTGCGCGCTGATGATGCTCGTCGGCGCGGTCGCGTTCTTCCTGCTCCGCCACAGCAAGCCCATGCACACGATCGACTGGTCCCAGGGCCCCGTGCCGCCCCCGTCCGCGTTCCCCGGGCGATCGGCGTCGTAGCCGGCCGCCGGCCGGGGCAGAATGGGGGCGTGCGTCCCCGCTCCCGGCCCCTGCCCCGCGTCGTCGCGTTCCTCCTCGCCCTCGGGCTCGTGGGCGGGGCGGCGCGTCCGGTGGCCGCCGACCGCGTGACGCCGAAGAAGGGTCCGGCGGTGCGCGGCGTCGTCTCGCGCACGGACGCCGAGGTGGTCGTCAACCGCTACCGGGCGAAGAACCCGGCCATGACGTACGGCGTCGTCCGGTTCCCCGCGGCCGACGTGCGGCGGGTCGACGAGGACCCGCCGACGGCCGAGACGATCCGCCGCCGACGCGAGGACCTCGCCCCGGCCGACGTCGCGGGGCGCGTCGGCCTCGCGACGTACGCCGTGTCCCAGAAGTGGGTCCGCGAGGCGAACCGCTGCCTCGAGGAGGCCCTGGCCCTCGAGCCGACACACGCGCAGGCGCTCGCGCTGTACGGCGGGGCCGCGCGGTTCGAGGCCGCCCGGCGCGGGCGGCCGGCCCTCGTGCCCGCGTTGCGGACGGCCCTGACCGCCTACCTCGGACTCGACGCCGGCCCGGCGCGGGCCGTGGCCGCGCGGAGCCTCGAGGCCGAGCACGGCTTCCCGGCCCGGCCCGAGGTGCTCGAGCGCGCGTGGCGGAGCGCGAGGACGCCCCGGGGCGTCACGGCGGACGTCGCCGTCACGTTCCGCGCCGACCGCCGTCCCGGGGCGACGTGGACCTACTACGTCCCGCCGGGTTACGACCCGTTCCTGCCGACGCCGTTGCTCGTGGCGCTGCACGACGCGGGGCGGGGGGGGCGCGAGGGCACCACCGTCGTCGGGAGCGGGCGGGACGCCGCGACGCTCTACCTCGAGGCCGCGCAGGCGCGTGGGTGGATCCTCGCGTGCCCCACCGCGGTCACGCCGTCGTGGGCGGGCGGCGACGCCGACGCCGCGTACGTCCTCGACGTCGTGGAGGAGGCCGCGGCGCGCTTCCACGTCGATCTCGATCGCGTGGCGCTCGTCGGTCACGGGACCGGCGGGACGGCGGCCGTCGCCATCGGCGGCGGGCGGCCGGACGTGTTCGCGCTCGTCGGCGCCTCGGGGGCGCCGTCGCTCGTCGCGCCGACCGCCGCCGCGCGCGCCGGGACCGCGGTGTTCCTCTATCACGGCGACGACGACCCCGCGGCCGCGGTGGGGAGCACCCGGGCCGTCGCGGACGTGCTGCTCAAGGGCAACGGCGACGTCGTGTACCTCGAACTGACGGGCCTCGGGCACGCCTTCCCGTCCGACGCGATGCGTGAACTCGCGGACGTCTTCCGCGGGAAGCGCCTCGCCGACGCCAAGCGGCCCGATGACCATCCGCGGTCCTCTTTCGCGCGCGCGGCATCCCCGGCCGAGTTGAAGGCGCTGGGCGACCCGGCGGCGGCGTGGATCGCGCCCCGCTGACGGGGCCCGCATCGTTCTTGGGCCGACGGCGGCGGGCCTACAATCCCGGGCCCGCCCGTGGGCGCGCCCTCGCCCCGCGGTCGCTCCCGACGAGGTCTCCCGCGTGACCGAGCCCGCCCGCGCCGCCGCCCCGCTCTCCGCCGCCGCCCTGATTCCGGACGCCGTGCGCGCGTCGCTGCGCAGCACGCGCGCGACGCTCGACACGCACGATGCCTGGCGCGCGCGCACGCTCAACTTGATCGCGTCGGAGAACGTGCTCTCGCCCGCCGCGCGCAGCGTCCTCGACTCCGACTTCCTGCACCGCTATGCCGAGGGTCACCCGGGCGCGCGCTACTACGAGGGCACGCGCTACGTGGACGTCGTGGAGACCGACGCGTCGGCCGCGTGCCGGCGCGTGTTCCGCTGCGGCTGGGCCGACGTCCGCGCCGTCTCGGGCACCGTGAGCAACGAGGCCGTCTTCTCGCGGCTCGTGCCCCAGGGCGCCACGGCCATCGCCCACAAGGTCGCGACCGGCGGCCACATCTCGCACGACCGCATGGGCAGCCTCGGCAAGCGCACGACGAAGATCCTGCCGTGGCCCACGCTCCCCGACGGCTACCGCATCGACGTCGCGGCCGCGCAGGACCTCATCGCGCGCGAGAAGCCGGCCCTCGTGGTCTTCGGCCGCAGCCTCTTCTTGTTCCCGGAGCCGGTGGCCGAGCTCGCCGACGTCTGCAAGAGCGTGGGCGCCCGCGTGCTGTTCGACGGCGCGCACGTCCTCGGCCTGATCGCCGGCGGGACCTTCCAGGACCCGCTCCGCGAGGGCGCGGACGTGATGACCGGGTCCACCCACAAGACGTTCTTCGGCCCGCAGCGCGGCGTGGTGCTGACCCGCGGCGACGACGAGGAACTGCGCGTCGCCGTCGACCGCGGCGTGTTCCCGGGCGCGACGTCGAACCACCACCTGTTCAGCCTGCCCGCGCTGCTCGTCGCCACCCTCGAGATCGAGGTGTTCGGCGCAGCGTACGCCCGCGACGTCGTGGCGAACGCGCAGGCGTTCGCCGCCTCCCTCGCGCGGCGCGGCCTCCCGCCCGCGTTCGAAGCGTCCGGCTTCACGGAGTCGCACCAGGTGGCGGTGGACGTGTCGGCCCACGGTGGCGGGCGCGAGGTCGCGGCGCGCCTGTCGGCGCACGACGTGATCTGCAACATGAACCTGCTGCCGGGCGAGGCCGGCAAGAATGCCATGAACCCGAAGGGCCTGCGCCTCGGCGTGCAGGAGATGACCCGCTTCGGCATGGGGCCGGCCGAGATGGACGAGGCCGCGAGGATCCTCGTGGACGCGGTCGTCCACCGCAAGGACGTCGCCCCCGAGGTTCGCCGCCTACGCGACCGCTTCCCCACGGTCGGCTACGGGTTCGCGGTCAGCGACCTGCGCTGACGCCGACGCGAGGCCCGGGCCGCGACGATCGGTACCGTGCTTGGGAATGCGCGCTTGGGAATGCGTGCCCGGGAACGCGTGCCGGAGAACGCGTGCCGGAGAACGCGTGCCGGAGAATGACGCGGGGCGCGGGACCCGGAGGTCCCGCGCCCCGCGCGGTGAACGGACGTCGGTCCGGCCGGTTACTTGACGGTCGTCGACTCCGTCTCCTCGGCCACCTCGACGCCGCCCGTCGTCTGGATCGACGCGCGGGTCTGCACGAGGTTGCTCGCCGGGGCCGCGATCGCCTTGACCGTCATCGTGACGCGGAGCGACTGGTTCGGCGTCAACGTGAAGGGGGTGCTCTCGGCCGCCTGGCCGGCGCCCGCGACCGTCACGCCCATCTCGGCCGTGGCGGAGACGAACTCGAGTTCCTTCGGTAGCGAGAAGATGATCTTCAGCTCGGGCGTCACCGTCGTGCCCGCGTCGTTCTGGACCTCAAGGACGTAGGTGAACGACTCGCCGACGGGGAAGATGCCCTTCTCGGCGCCCTGGAGGTCCTTGTCGGTCATCTCCGACTGGATGGCCGGGAGACCGATCACGTCGACGGTGCACGCGCAGTTCGCCGCGGCCCAGCCGAGCGCATCGCGCGCGCCGCCGATGACGCGCGTCACGCCGACGGTGTCCGACTTGAACGTCGCCGACAGCTGCTTCGTCTCGCCGGGCTCGAGCTTCTCGATCACCGTCGAGGGCTGGGCCGGCTCGCCGGCGGGCACGTGCGCGCCGAGGTCGCCGCGCAGTTGGAGGGTGACGTTCGCGAGGGCGACGTCGCCCGTGTTGCGGACCGTCACGGTCGCCGTGAAGGGGTCCGTCACGATCACGCGCGACGGGTTCGTCGTGCAGGTGACCTCGAGGTCCCAGCGGTTGCAGCCGGGCTCGGCGCCGACCGACGGGCGTGCCGTCGCGAAGAGGCCGAGGAGGACGAGGGGAAGCAGCCGGGTCGCGCGCATGACACCTCCGCGGGGACGTCGCCCCGAAGGCCGGGAACCTACCCGGACGGCGTGGTCCCGTCATCGTCCGGCAGGGAGCCCCCCGGACGATCGACCGGCCGGGCGGCCCCGTGGGCCCGCGGGCCTCGCGTCGCCGGTCGTCGGCGGTCGTTGACGGTCGGGCGAGCGTCGTGCCGCGGGGGGGCGCGGGGGCCGTCGGCGCTCCCCGGCGCGCAGGTCAGCGGGGCGACGGCAACTCGAGGTCGCGCGCGTTCGCCTGCACCGCCGCAGGGGCGGCCTCGCGCACGGCGTCCGCCGCGACGTAGACGAACGTTCCGCGGACGACCACCCGGTAGCTCCGGGCGCCGTTCTGGCGGGCCCAAGCGAGGTCGGCTTCGCCGACCTGCGCGGCCATGGGGGCCTCGTCGGCCGGATAGACGGCCCAGGCGTCGCCCACGTGGGCCACGCGCAGGCGTTCGCCCCGGACTTTCACGACGCGGCTCGTGCCCGAGAGGATCTCGTCGACGTGGGCGACGCGGAGCAGCAGCGGCATGGGGTCTCTCCAGCGGAGCGAGGGGGGGATGTTCACCGCCCGGCGGGCGCGATCAAGGGTTGCCGCGTGGGCTCGGGCGGCAGGGGGGCGGGCGCGACGGGCGCCGCCGGGTCGCGGGGCGGGGGGAGCGCCCCCGGGTCGGCGGGCGGGGGCGGCGGCGTCGGGACGAGGCCGCGCACCCACCGGTGGAAGTCGTGGATGACGCCACCGAGGTCGGGTCGGTCCGCGCCACGGTAGCGCGCGAAGGCGAACGCGCCGAGCGCCGCGGCGTACAGGAGCGCGAGCGCCAGCGCGGTCTGGCAGAACCGCCGGGCCATCACGCCTCCTGCTCGGGGAAGCGGTGTTTGCGGCGGGCGTCGCGCTCCGCGGCGGCCTTGCGGCTCCCGGCGCGGCCCTCGGGGTCCAGCGCGTGTTGCGCGGTCCAGCGCGCCTCGCCGGCGCGGTAGCGGGCCGACAGGGCCGCGGCGCGCGCCTCGAAGTCGCCGGCGAGGAGCGCGGTGCGGAGGTGCCGCACCCACTGCACGAGGAACGCGGTGTTGTGGAGGGAGAGCAGCGTCACCGCGAGGTGCTCGTCGACGCCGTAGAGATGGTTCAGGTAGGCGCGCGAGTAGCCGCGGCACGTCTCGCAGGCGCACTCCGGGTCGAGGGGCCTTTCGTCGCGCGCGTACTCGACGCGGCCGATGCGCAGGACGCCGTCGTGGGTGAAGAGATGGCCGCGTCGGCCGTTGCGCGTGCCCACGACGCAGTCGAAGAGATCGACGCCCAGGGCGACGGCGTCGACGAGGTCGAGGGGGAGCCCGACGCCCATCAGGTAGCGCACCTTCCCCTCGGGGAGGAGCGACGTGGTGGCGGCGAGCGTCGCGCGCAGGGCCTCGGGTCCCTCGCCGACCGCGAGGCCGCCCACGGCGTACCCCGAGAACGGCAGCGCGGTCAGTTGCGCGGCGGAGCGCGCGCGGAGCTCGGGGTCGGTGCCGCCCTGGACGATGCCGAGGAGCGCCTGGTCGTCGCGCGTGCGGGCGGCGAGGCAGGTCTCGGCCCAGCGGGCGGTGCGGTCCACGGCGTCGCGGAGCTGGGCCGGGGTCGCGGGGAGGCGGCAGCACTGGTCGAACGCCATGATCAGGTCGGCCCCGAGGGCCTCCTGGATGGCGGTGGCCTCTCGCGGCCCGAGGCGGACGCGTTCGCCGTCGAGGTGGCTCTTCACGGTGACGCCGTCGTCGTCCACCGCCACGAGGTCGCCGAGCGAGAAGACCTGGTAGCCGCCGGAGTCGGTGAGGATCGGCCGGTGCCACCGGGCGAAGCCGTGGAGGCCGCCGAGGGCGGCGACGGTGTCCTCGCCGGGGCGCAGGTGGAGGTGGTACGTGTTCGCGAGGACGACCTCGGGGTCGAGGGCGTCGAGCTGGGCGTTCGTGAGGCCCTTGACGCTGGCGCGGGTGCCCACGGGCATGAAGGCGGGGGTCTCGACGTCGCCGTGGGGTGTCGTGAACGTGCCAGCGCGCGCGGCGCCCGCGCGCGCGAGGATCCGGAACCGCAGGTCGTAGGGCGTGCCCGCCATGGCGGCGAGTGTGCCATCCCCGCGCGGCGAACTCGCCAAACCCGCCACCACCCTCCGAACGCTCGAGCCGACGGTCCGTTCTCGCCGCGGAGCCGTCCGTGGGCGACGTCGTGCGGGGGACGCGCCGGCCGCATCGCCCGCGCCGCCACAACTCCCGCGCCGCTAGTATAGGCGGGTGAACTCGGCGCCGGGGTAGTAGTAGCGGAGGATCTGATCGGGGGCGAACCCGCGGCGCGCCATCTCCTGGACGCCGACCTGGCACATCCCGACGCCATGGCCCCACCCGCCGCCGCGGAACACGAGCGACCCGTCCGCCGCGACGTCCACGCCCTCGAGGTGCATCGATCGCAGGCCCGCTGCGGTGCGGAAGGCGCTCCCCGGCACGACCTTCTTCGCGCCCCGGGGGCCGTACGTCACGGTGACCTCGGCGACCCAGCCGCCCCGGCCGATCTTCGTCCATTCGAGCTTCGTGATGGGCGCCACGACCCCGCGCGGTTTGAGCGCGTCGAGCAGCCGCTGGACCGGCACGTTCTCGGACCACTTGAAGTACTTCGACGGGACGCAGTACGCGCACGGGACGCCGAGGAAGACCGGACCCGCGCCCATGGGATCGAGGGCGCTCGTCGGCGCGTCCGTCGTGTGCCCGCCGCACGTCGAACTGTAGTAGGTCGGGAAGGGCTCGCCGCGCCAGGTCAACACGACGCCGCGCGACTCGGCCGTCCACACCTCGAGCTGGTTCAGCGAGACGCCCGCCCAGGAGGGGATGCTCACGCCGCGGTACACCTGGCTCGCGGTGTCGTCGGTGACGTGGTACGGCGCGTCGGGTGCGGTGCGGTAGCGGCTGAAGGCGTAGGTCCGCGCCGCGACGGCCTGGGTCTTCAGCGCCGCGGGGGCCTGGTCGAAGCCGATCTCGTTGCCGATCACGCCGGCGACGTACCGCTCGAGGTCGAGTTCGTTGACGAGTTGGAGGCGCGCCCCGGCCAGGCGGAGGATCAGGTCGCCGCGATAGGCGAGGCGCTCGCCGTTCATGTCGATGGTGAACGCGCCCACCGGGCGCAGGCGGAGGGCCGTCGCGCCCGTGGGGGCGCCCCCGAGCAGGATCCCCTGGGGGCCGGCGGCCACGGTCGTCTGGAGGTTCGTCCCGCGGTTCGCGTAGGCGCCGCCCGCGACCGACACGAGTTCCCAGGCGTCGGCGACGGCGATCGTGGCCGAGGCGCGCGGGGCGCCGAGTAGCACGCGGATCGTCGGCGGGGCGATGCTCGAGAGCGGGATCCGGTCGCCACCGCAGGCCGCGAGGAGCCCCGCGAACACGCCGAACGCCGCGAGGCGGAGGCGACGTGCCGCGAGGGCGAGGGCGGGCGGGCGGGACGACGAGGAGCGGAGCGGCACGGCGGGCACCCTTCTTCGGGGGTCAATCGGTCGGGGGACCGTCGAACGGGAGCGTGCCCTCGCGCGAACCCGCGCGGGGCGGCGGGCGCCCGAGGGCGTCGTAGGCGACGGACGTCGCGCGCCGGCCCTGGGGCGAGCGCATCATGAGGCCGCAGCGCAGGAGGTGGGGTTCGTACACGTCCTCGATCGTGCGCTCGTCCTCGCCGACGGCCGCCGCGATCGTCTTGAGGCCGACGGGGATGCCCTCGGCCCGCACCAGGACCTCGAGCACGAGGCGGTCGACGCGCATGAGGCCCCGTCCGTCCACGCCGAGCCGCCGCAGGCCCTCGATCGCCACGTCCCGCGTGATGCGGTTCCCGGCGGTCAACTGCGCGAGGTCGCGCACGCGCTTGAGGAAGCGGTTCGCGACGCGGGGGGTGCCGCGGGCCCGCTCGGCGAGATACGCGGCCGCGTCGGCCTCGAGGCCGACGGCGAGCACGGCAGCCGAGCGCAGGAGGATGCGGACGAGGTCGGCGGGCGGGTAGGGTTCGAGGCGCTCGGTGAGGCCGAAGCGGCTGCGGAAGGGCGCGGCGAGCAGGCCCTCGCGCGTCGTCGCTCCGACGAGGGTGAACCGCGGGAGGTCGATCCGCAGGCTCCGCGCCCCCGGCCCCTGGTCGATCACGACGTCGATGACGAACCGCTCCATCGCCGCGTACAGGTACTCCTCGACGGCCGAGGGCAGGCGGTGGATCTCGTCGATGAAGAGCACGTCGCCCGGCTCGAGGTTCGTGAGCAGCCCCGCGAGGTCGGCCGCCCGCTGGATCGCAGGGGCCGACGTCTCCTTCAGGCCGGCGCCGAGTTCGGACGCGACGAGGTGGGCGAGGGTCGTCTTCCCGAGGCCCGGCAGGCCCGACAGGAGGACGTGGTCGAGCGTCTCTCCGCGGGCCTTCGCCGCACGGATCGCCAGCACGAGGTTCTCGACGCACGCCTGCTGACCCACGAAGTCGGGGAACGCGGCGGGCCGCAGCGAGCGGTCGAGGGCCGCGGCGTCGTTCGCGAGCGCGTCGCGCGGCGCGGCGCCGCCGGACGCGTCCACGAAAGGGTTGGCTCCCTCGTTGGCGGGCGCGGCGGGCGGCGGGGGAGCGGCCTTGCGTGCCACGGGTCCAGGGTACCTCGGCTCTCCCCCGTCCGCAACCGGTGGGGGGGCAACGAGGGTTCGCCCCCGAGGGGTGGGTCGGGGGGCAGGCGAGCGCGGGCGGGTCGTCCCGGGATTGAGGGCGTCCCCCCGGCCCGCGTCCCTACACTCCGCCCTCCGATGCCTCCGCCGAGCCGCCGGTCCTTCCGCTTCGACGACGAGACGCAGCGCAAGCAGGGCGCGCGCGTGTCACGGATGTTCGACCGCATCGCGCCGACGTACGACCTGCTGAACCATCTGCTGTCGGCGAACATCGACGTGCGGTGGCGCGCCCACACGGTGCGCCGGCTCGGCTTGACCGGCGCCGAGCGCTGCCTCGACGCGTGTACCGGCACCGGCGACCTCGCCGTCGCGCTGCTCGCGGGGGGCGCCCGCGAGGTGGTGGGCAGCGACTTCGCGCCCGAGATGCTCGAGATCGCCCGCAAGAAGGCCGGCGACCGGGCGACGTTCCTGCAGGCCGACACCACCCGCCTGCCGTTCGCCGACGCCGACTTCGACGTCGCGACCGTCGGTTTCGGGGTTCGCAACCTGCAGAACCTCGACGGCGGCCTGAAGGAACTGTGCCGGGTCCTGCGCCCGGGCGGGCGCCTCGCGGTCCTCGAGTTCTCGCGCCCGCCGAACCTCGTCGTCCGCGGGCTCTACGACCTCTACTTCATGTTGATCCTGCCGCTGATCGGCAATCTCGTGTCGGGCGGGGCCGAGAACGCATACGCGTACCTCCCGCGCAGCGTCATGGCGTTCCCCGCGCCGGACGCGCTCGCGGAGAGACTGCGGCGCGCGGGCTTCGCGTCGGTCGCGTACGAGGCGCTCACGCTCGGGATCGCGCACCTGCACGTCGCGACGAAGTAGGACCCGCCGAGCCGCAGGGCCCGACGAGCCGCAGGGCCCGACGAGCCGCTGGGCCCGACGGGCGGACGCCGGCGGCGCGACGCGAGGCCCGCCCCACCGTACGGCAACGACCGCGGCAACGACCGCGGCGACGACCGCGGCGA
>Ga0163144_10003017_pt1 | contig 38425 bp, 31 predicted proteins | sample OliLak19BULKMAT1_FD_123175 | JGI IMG/M metagenome (GOLD analysis project Ga0163144, IMG submission 123175) | Freshwater microbial mat bacterial communities from Lake Vanda, McMurdo Dry Valleys, Antarctica - Oligotrophic Lake LV.19.BULKMAT1 | ecosystem: Environmental > Aquatic > Freshwater >...
AGAAAGTAACCGAGACTGCATTCGATCACATGGCCGGCGTTGACGCCCCAGATGTAGATCAGCCAGTTGGCGGTGAGCAGGACGCTGCTCACCGCGCTCAAGGCTAATCCACGTCCGGTGCCCAGGGCAGCGCGGGCCTCGGCGTAACCGCCGCGCCAGGCGAGAATTCCCACGAGAAACACCAACGACCAGACATGCCGGTGGGCGATGAGCTCAAGCGCATCCACCGCCGCCAACTCCTTCCAGTACAGCGGAACCAGCCCCCAGATCAGGTAGCAGAAAAATGCCGCAGACACGGCTCGGAGAGGCGGCGAAGTGTGGGGACCGTGGATCGACAAGGCGCCGGATCCTGCCAGACCGGCACTCCGCCGTCAAATCGCACGCCGCCTCAACGAGGCCGCTCGATCAACCCGTCCTCCTCTCCGCACCTCTCGTTCCCCTTCCGCGTTTCCTTCGGTCCGGCACCAGGTCCCCGGCTCGCCATCCTTTGTACCGCGGCTTACGCGATCGATCACACGTGGCCGATGACAAATCCGTTGCCGTGCTGGCCTTTGCCAACGTGAGCAACGACAAGGCCAACGAGTATTTTTCCGACGGGATCAGCGAGGAACTGCTCAATGTGCTGGCCAAGGTGCCGGGGCTGAAGGTGACGGCGCGCACGTCGGCGTTTCACTTCAAGGGCAAAGACCTTTCGACGTCGCCTGGCCAGATGCGACCGAAACCGCGGTTGAGCAGGCGAAAGACGGGCAAGGCTTGGGGAGTGTTCAGCAGATCGACGATACTCATGGAGCGCCGGGCGGACTTTGGGACATCCCGATTGCACGATTCGGAGCCTCTGCGCCAAGGCCTCATTCAACATCAGCACTTGCTGGTAAGGATGTGTTCAGATTGCCCGAGATCGGCCCTCCCGGCAGAGAAGCTCCCATCCAACATGTTCTTGGGCGATGCGCTGACCTGATCGGATGATGGATTCGGCTGCCCCTGCCAGGTCGCCCAGCCATGCACAGTCGCAATCCAGGTTTTCGGACGGCCGCTCATGGTCGTCGCGCACGAACGAAGTTTGGCGCAGCAACTCGCGGTAGCTCCACAGGTGTGGCTGAATGGGTGGCAGTCCTGCATCGACTGCACGGACTGACGCGCAGCGCGGGATGCGAAGGCCCGCGGCGTCCAAATCGCCGAAGTAATACACCTCCCGCTCTCCGTTCAGTTCAGCGAAGACGGTGGCCAGGTATTTCACACCCTCTCGAAACCGATCGCCACCGCCATAAACCACCGCCCCAAACAACGCGTACTGCTCGTTCCAGCGTCGATAAGAATCCCACGTCGCGACGTTCTCCAGGACAATCAACGGTTTGGTTGAATCAGGCCCTCGAACCCAGGGAAGCGGCTCAGGGACGACGAAGCATCGAAGGGCCGTCAACGTCATTCGGCCCTCGTCGAAGAGGGCCGAACCGCGATAGAGTTCATCCAGCCGCTTCTCGTCACCGAAGATATGCAAGGATCGTTCCTTGATCGGAACGAGCAGTCTGCTCCGCCCTCCTTCCTTGAGGAAGGCATCGAGCCGCCGAACATCCTCGTAGGGGACGAGGAGGCGGGCGGTCGCGCAGAAGTGCAACTCGGATTCCCAAGCCCATGCACGGAACCGTGCGATCTCGTCGTTGCTGACCGGCGTGAACCCGAAGGCTTGTTTCCAACGGTCTTCCTGGTCGAGCGGAATAAACACACGAGCAATGCGGTTCGGGTAAAACCTGACGGTCTGCAATCGCACCCACGCCGCCATCGCGAGCGCCTGTGCGTCGCGGACCGCTTCCTCCTGTTCAAGTCCACTGTGCAGCTGGGCGTCTGCCAGAAGCGTCTCCCAATCCCGTCCGAAGGGACGCGTGGCTGCGTCGACACGGTTCCCGCGAGCTCTGACCCATTGGGCGAACAACTCACGCGCCACGGGTATTCGCGTCAGATCCATAGGTTCAGGCCAGGGCGTCCATCGCTTCCGGCATCGTCATGATCATCGGGATATTGTCGATACGCGTGACGTAGCCGTCCTTCGGATCGCTTTCGGTGTGCTTGCGACAGACAACCACCGTCTGGGCATACGGGACCATCACCCCCAGCCGCTCCGGCGGAAACGCCATCACGAGCTGAAGCTGGAAGCTATGGGCCAGCGCGAGACAGTCTTCAATGCCGTCACCCGACAATTTTGAAAAGGCTTCATCCATCACCACGAGTCCGAGTTGTTGCGACCGCGTGGAGAGGCGATTGCCTTTGTCATAGACCCGCCGGAACGCGGCCAGCATGGAGATGAAGAAAGGGGCTTGGTTCTCGCCACCACTGAGGTTCCGCCCGCTCTTGCCGAGTGAGATCGGCGGTGCATCCGGGCGGTCGGCGGGCACCATCTCGATGTCGTAGTGATGATAATTGCGATAATCGAGCAAACGACGGGCGCGTTCGTTTCCGTCCGCCGATTCGTTGATGGCTTTCATCATCTCGATCTTCGCCTGCCTGACTTCGTCTTCGCCAATCGCCGCCATGAGCGGATCGGTTTCCGCGAAACCCGTGTCGAGCAGGCGCCACGCGGCGCCGTAACCCGATTGATCGCGCCGGTAGCTGATGCGATAGCGATACCTCCCGACCGGCTGTCCGAGATGTTTGTCGAGTGATTTGATCGTTCGCTCCGCATCATCGGTGCGCTGCTTCAGTTCCTTGAGAACGTTGTCTTCGAGCCGCCGCTCCCAATCCCGCCGACGGTCTTCAGCCAGTTGGCGGGATTTCGTCAGCTCCACCTTTTCCAAGGCTTGGAGCCGGTCCGCCCATGGTTGATTGTCGTCATCATCGGCCTGAAATTCATGCTGGTATTCGGGATGCCGAAGCAGACCGCGTTCATCACGCACGGTCATGAGATCAAGCCGTTCGCGGCGACGTTCGCCTTTGGCGGCAACGGCGGCCGATTCCGCCTCCGCGGCGCGGTTAAGCACGTGCTTAAAGCACTCCTGCCAATTCGAAAACTCCGTCCGCAGCGCATCGCGTCGAGCCGAGAACCCGGCATCAAGGACCCCGGAAAACTCACGCGCCAGCCGAGCGCGGTCGACTTGAACATCGATTCCAGCCTGCCGGATCTTTTCCTCGGCGGCAGCCTTCCCCTCCTGAGCGGGTTGCGTCTTCAGCTTGAACTGGAGGGACTCGCTGGAAAGAACTGCCATGCGGTCATCGATCGTCTTTTTGTCACGACTGAAGCCGTCAAGTCGCTCCTGTCGCGCGGTCCGTTCCGGAGTCGACAGGAGTTCGATCGTGGATTTGAGAGTCTTGAGCTGGTCTTCGAGGATCGGCAACCTCGACAGTTCTCCCGCGCGATCAGGCAACGAGGAGTCGCCCAAACGGTTGCGCTTGCCGGAGTCGAGCCACGCGTTGACGTCGCCGCGAACACGGTCAAGGGCGGTCAGTTGCGCACTGGTCTCCCGTTGTGCCTTGGCGACTTCGGCCCGCATGCGTTCGAGTCCGACTTTTCCCAATGTCAGCGGAACCGCGCCAGACCCTTTCAGCCGGCGACGAAGCGGCCGGCTCTTCAGCAATCCGTCGGGGGTGATGGCTCTGGCCGCAGCGCAGCGTTCAAGTTCCTCCATATCTGCGACGCAAACGAGGTCACCCAAGAGGTGCTCAACGTAGCGACGCGCGAGCGGATGCGCCACGTCCACTTTTTCGAACAGGGAACCGGTCGGGGCCGGTGCTCGCGATTCGCGGAGTTCGCCGGGATGCAACAACGACTCTGCCTCGCCGCGTCCCGGTGCGGTCGAGCGCAGGATCGCCAGCGCTTCGAGATAATCGGATTCGTCATTCACCACGATCACCCAACGATGGCAATCGAGGCTGAGCTCAAGTGCGGGCCACCACCGTTCCTCATCGAATTTCACCTCGATCAGCCGGGCTAGTTGCTGCGCGCGGCTCCCGAGCCGTTCACTGATCGCCTGATAGAGAGGAAACGCTCCGGGAGTCTGGCCGCGATCGAGGTTTTCCTCGTCCGCTCGAAGCTGGGCCAGTCGCGCGTTAAGACCTTCAATTCTTGCCGTTAGGGGGCCGAGCAATTCCCTCACCACGTCCCAGATTTCGCGGAATCGCTCCGCTAGCCGCTGCATCGCTTCCAGGCGTTCAGGCTCGCGACCCGTCCGCAGCGATTTCAGCAGATCCTCATCGATCGCCAATGCCCGCGACAGTCCATCCAGCGTCAACGCCTCTCCGTGTTTGAGCCACTGCACCCAGTGCAGGTGACGGGAATCGAGGCGCTCTCGCGCGGTGCGCAGGGCAGTGCGCAAGGCCTCCACTTCGGAGGCTTGTGACCGATGTTCAGCAGCCAGCTTGTTGAGCTGAACCTCGTCCGGATCTTGTCCGATCTCGAAGGTGGCTTCGCGTATCAGCCTGGTAAGATTCTCTGATTCCTTGGACTTCTGGTCGAGTTCGCTTCGCTGACTCCGCTGCTCCTCATTCAGACGCTGAAGCGTGGCGTCGTGTCGGTCGCGGAGCTCCTCCTGCTGCAACAATTCCAGCAGCAGGTGGGTGTGGCGAAGCATCGCCGCTTCGCGATGGTCCGCTTTGTAGCGCGCGTGGTGCTCGCAGATGCGGGACAGGTAAGCAGTTTCGTCCTCTTGCTTGAGCAGGCGTTGACGCGTGTCTTCGTACGCGATGAGGGCGGTGCGAACGTCACGTACATCAAGTGGATTTTCCTCCAGGATGAAGTCGCGGATGAATTTCTCCACGTTCTCCTCGGGCTCGAAGGCGATGGCTTTGGGAAACGTTCTTTGGAAAGCCTGACGGTCGAAGTAGAGATGCTGTTGGGTCCCCATTTCCGACAGGTAGTCCTGTTGCCGGGAGAACAGGCATTCGTTACCGTGCTCGCGACGAATCCACGTGCGGAAACGTTCGTCGTCGAGCATCTGTCCCTCGGCTGCCAGGTCCGTGTAGTCGAGTCTTGCGGGAATTCCAAAATAGGTGCGTTTTGGATCAGCCTGCGCACTGGAATACTCAAATCGCATGCCCCAGGTCTCGCGCTTGGGCTCCTGTCCACGCTCGGCGGGGCGGGTGAATTCCAAGGCGGCCACCGTCACCCCGCTGGCCCGTAGGAAGTGCCGTTCGCCATTCCGGGTTTTCTGGTTGGTGTCTCCCAAACAATAGCCGACGAGATCGCGACCCCGGGCATTTCCGGCGGCTGCCCGATTGGCGCGCCAGCCCTCGCCCAGCATGACGTATTGAATCAAGTCGAGCAGAGCCGACTTGCCCGTGCCGAATGATCCGGAGATGAGGACGTTGTCGGCCACGTCAAAAATCTGGCGAAAGCCATACCAGTTGAGCGCGATGATGCGAGTAAGGGAGATGCGCTGATTCATGACGAACCCGTCGAGTTTTCGGTCGTTTCGTTGGCGGATGTCTCCGAGCCGGCGGGAGGCGTATAAAGTGCTCGTTGCTGCTCCCATGCCGCTTCGTTCTCGAACGGGATCACCCGCGTCAAGGTGGGCAGAATTTCGATCTGGGTGTCACCAAAGCGTGCACCGTCGTCCTGACGCTGGATACGCAGGAGCCCCCGGCCGCGAAGTTTTCCCAGCATTTCCCGCAGGTGAGCTTCGGTGGGTGGGTCAATGCGTTCAAAGTAGAGTTTCAACCGGGACCAGATGTCATTGGCGGTGACCACGACCGTTGCGACCGTCTGCTCCATGCGTGCATCATGAAAAATCCGCCAAAGGGTGAGCACGAGCAACGTCTCCGCCTTGTTGAAGCGGACGATGAGGCCGCAATCACCCGGAACGGGGCGAAGCTGCAGGATGGGACGATCGGGATCGGGCACCAGTTCCAGATGGATCGGCGCGAAATAATCACTGATCTCCGACTGGTACTGTCGGGCGAGGAGAAAGAGTTCCCGGTCGCGTCCGGTGTCTCCGAGGAGCACCCCGGAGGCGAGGAGCTGGGTCAGGACGTCGGACAAGGCCGATCGATCATCCTCGCGGATATGCTGCCAAAACGTGGGCCAGGGAAGCGACATGACTAGGAGAGGCGTTCGAGGGTGAGTCGTTCGATCAAATGGAGGCCCTGCGGATCGCGAGGGATGCGATCGGGCTCCGTGCCAAGTTCCGCACGCAGTGGTTGTACGCGCCACCGGAGTGTCCGGCGAGAACCCGGCGCCGGGCCATTGTCGAAGGCGAGCACCGCCAGAAAGTCGAGGAGGTCATCTTCGACCACCACGTCGAATTGATCGGTCGAGAGGCGGGAACCCTCGGCAGGAAGATGCTTTTCGATGAATCGGGCTGCGCGCTGGGGGTTGAGGATATGGAGGTTGCGACTGCGGATTTCTTCCTTGGCTGCCTCCAGATCTGTATCCGTCGGCTGAGCCTGAAACGATAAATCGACCGCCGGACGCTGACGGCGCGTGCGGGCCAGTGAATCGCTTCCGAAATAGACTTCCGCCCCCGCGCAGAGCAGGTTCATGCCTGGCTCGCGAATCAGTGCCGCGAACGATTTCCCGGCATGCATGTCGGCGGAGACGGTGAGGTAAGTCTTTACTTGTTCAGGACGGCGACCGCGCATCTCGGTCTGATAGCGGTACCGGGCCGCCGACAGATTGCTGAAGTCGGCCATTCGACCATCGATGATTTTCTGCTTCTTCGGAATCGCGCCGAGCTGGCCCGCCAGCCGCGCCAGCCAAGCTTCCGCCTCAGCGTAGGCCTGGTGCTCCTCGATGTTGAGATGCTTCATGAGGCCTTCGGCCAGCCGCTGTTTTACAAACGGATCAAAGGAAGCCTCCTCGACGATGTTGCGGGCCATATGAAGACGAGGAATGAGCCCGGCCTCCTGCAAAGCGTCGTAGCACACCATGTGTGCGCCCGCGTGGAAATCGACGAGGAACCGATTGAGTGTTTCCTGGGCGGTGCCGCTGGCGCGCTGCGCCGCCTCGTGTTGGGAGACCAACGTCTCGACGGCGTGCATCTGATCGATCGCCCGGCCGGTGCGCTCCTGAAGATCCTTGACGCGTTGACGCATCTCCTCGGGTGCAAGGCGACTTGGTTCAAGCACGCCGGGTCGAAGCAGGTCATCACAAAGCGCGCGCAACGTGGCCGCGAAGTCCTTCAATTCGGCCGGGCGATCCTCGGCGAGATCGCGGAGCAAACGGAGTAGCAGGCGGAGGCGCGGCGAAACCAGCACCCAGCGCTCGTCAAGGCTGATCCGGCGATCTTGAATCCAGCCCGCTTCGAGGAGCTTGTTGAAAAACTGACCGGCGCGCTGGCTGGCGTCGATCAGCCTCCCTCCTTCGTCGTCGTCAAGGGGCGCGTCGGGATGAGCGACGAGCACGTCCCGGATCAGTCCCCGCGCCTCATCGTGTGCAATCTGCCCGCCTTCGTCGGCCGCCTCGGCCAGCCGATCCGCGCAATCCACATAAAGCGACGCCGAAGGGCGCACCAGCGGACGGAAGAAACTTCCGGAAAGCAGCGGCGCCAGACGCTGACCGAGAGAAAGCAGCTCCGAAACGCTCATGAGTCCCTTCACTCTGCTTGCTCGCGCGGTCGATGGAAAGCACGGGATATCGGCGACCCTGATTCTCTTTGGCCGGGCTTGCGGTCGAACCTCCGTCGGTCTGAGCCGCAACCAGGACTCTTCGGCTCGCATTATCCTTTGAATGTGAGCCGAATAGCCGTACTATTCGGGTCATGGTATTCAACTGGCAGCAGACCGACTGGCCGAATTTCCGCTACGATGCGACGGCGGTGGAAGGGGATTTGCTGCGGTTCGCTGATCAAGCAGGGCAGGTGACGGGGTTACTCAAAGGTTTGTCGGAGACAGACCGGACGGCAGCACTGGTGCGGCCCGAGTTATGGGGTCAAACCAAACCTTTTGATATTTCTGCCAACCACGCCGAGTCGGGCCTGCTCGGTTCGGGCCTGAATTTACCACGACGCCGCCCGAGCTGATCGCTCGCGTGCATGAGCGGATGCCGGTGAATCCCGCCGGTGACTCTTCGTGGCATGCGGCCACGCCCCCTTCGTCAGGTCCTGCCAGACGTTGTTTTGGGCAAATGCACCTCGGATTCCGACACGCCCTCCTTCGCCATGTGAGCCCTCGCGTCGGCATGATCTTCCGCATCCGGTGTCAGGCCCTGCTGTGTGTGGGCCTCCGCTGGCGTGAGCGCCAGGTCGATCAGTACCGGAAAGTGATCCGAGCCACAGGCAGCGAGCCGCTTGAGGCCGATCAGGGTAAACTCGCGACTGATAAAAAAGTGATCAACCGGCCAGCGCATGAGCGCGCAGCGTGCGCTGAACGTATTGAACAGACCCCTGCCCACGCGCGGATCGAGCAGGCCGCTGATTTTGCGAAACAGCCGTGTGGTGGGCGACCACGCAACATCATTGAGGTCACCCGTGACCACCATCGCGTAGTCGCTGTCGGCAACGGCCCGCCCAACCATGATGAGTTCCGCATCCCTCTCGTTTGAGCTCTCATTTTCAGTCGGGCTGGGGGGTGCCGGATGGAGGCAGTGGAGTTCCACTCGGCGTTGGGAGGGCAGGATCAGCAGGAGATGGAAGGAGGGCACTTCCTTTTCCACCAGAAACTGAATCTTGGGGTCTTCGATTGGAAAGCGCGAGTACAGGTGCATTCCGTAGAGATTCTCCAGGGGGCAGGCGAGGACGTGGGGCAGTTCCTCTTTTACAACGGCCAAGGCCCGTGCCCACTGCGCGTTGGTCTCCAGCAGAATCACGACGTCGGGTTGCTCTTGGCGGATCAGGGCGACCACGTCTTCATGACGTTCGTTGGTCATGAGAATGTTGGCGGAGAGGATTCTCAGGCGGTCGTCGGCAAGGGGAGGCGTTGCACCCTTCACTTCCGGTGTGTGCAGGAAAGTGTAGGGAAGGATCCACCAGCTCTGATACGCCACGCCAACGACAGTTGCGACCATCATGGCTCGAACCACACCCTTTTCGGTATCGAGCAACGCAACGGAGGCGGCCAGCACGGCGACGCCGACGGCGACAAGCTGCAATCGCGGGAAATCGGCCCCTCGGACCCACCAGACTTTGTGTCGGGACAGGGGCAGAAGGGTGAGGGTGATGAAAAAAAGAAAGAGGGTTCCGACAATTATCTGGGCCATCGGCGGGGAGAATACGGCGGATGCATTGATCAGATAGACCGCGAGTTGCGCCAAGAGTGTCAGTCTTTCGGTACCCAACTCATCCGACCCCAAGGAAGTGAAGCTGGCAACCCGGAGCCCCAAGGTTTACTGGTCTCCGAGATCCCGTCGGCGTCTGCCAGGACGTCCGCCGTCTCTTTCACCTCAAGGATAATGTCACTCATTTCCCGCGGCAAGGAGCAGCTCCGCCACAAATTGAAAACCCACTCCACCGGCCCTCTTGGGCAAGCGATACCGATGCGGCCAAGCAAAGGAAAGTTAACCTGAACAATGACCATGCCAAGATTGTAGGACCTTTTCCGGTGCCGCCGCCGCCTTGGTCGCCGCCCTGGCCTATCTTTTCCTTCGGCCCATCCCATGAACAACTTCGATACCCGTCTTCGCGCCCACGGTCTGACGCTGCGCCGCGCTGTACCCCGGATTCTCCAGATCAATGTGGGCAAGCTCTGCAACCTCACCTGCACCCACTGCCACGTGAACGCCGGACCGGGCCGCAAGGAGATCATCACCCGCGAGACCGTGGATCGCATCCTCGCGTGGCAGGAGAAGGCCCGCTTCCCTGTGATCGATCTCACCGGCGGCGCCCCGGAGATGGTTCCGGATTTCCGCTACCTGGTGGAACGGTTACGTGCTGCTCCAGGCGTCGAAAAAATAATCAACCGTTGCAATCTCACCATCCTGCTGGAGCCCGGCTATGAAGACTTCCCGGAGTTTCTGGCCAGCCATCGGGTGGAGGTCGTGGCGTCGATGCCCTGTTACTCGTCGGAAAACGTCAATGCTCAGCGGGGGGAGGGTGTTTTCGACGCGAGCATTGCTGCGCTCCAGCGCCTCAACGCCATCGGCTATGGCATCGATCCCGCGCTGCCGCTGCATCTGGTCTTCAACCCCAACGGGGCCAAGCTGCCCGGGCCGCAGGAGGAATTGGAGGGGGACTACAAGCGCGAGCTGCGGGAACACTTCGGCATCCGGTTCAACCAGCTCTACACGATCACCAACCTGCCCGTTTCCCGCTTTGCCTCCTGGCTGCGGAATAATGGCAAATACGAGGAATATCTCAGCCTTCTCATCGAGTCCTTCAATCCGGCGACCGTCGGTGGGCTGATGTGCCGCGACACGATCAACGTGAGCTGGCAAGGCGAGGTTTTTGACTGCGACTTCAACCAGATGATGAAGCTGCCCATGGGCCGCGGTCCCACGCGAAAACTGTGGGAGATCGATCCGAACACACTCGCGGGCAATCCCATCGCTACGGCACCACACTGTTATGGATGCACGGCTGGTGCCGGCTCAAGCTGCGGCGGCGCCATCGAGGCACTCGCGGTATCGGCGTAATTTCAACCGCGCTCTCTCCCATGACCCTCTTCAGAAGACTTGCCGTATTGTCCGCTTTGTTCGTGGGTGCATCCATTGTTTCTGCCAGCACGGTGTGGGTGCCAGCTGGAATCATGGTCGATCCCTGGCAGGCCTTGCTCCAAAAGTTTGTGGATGCCCAAGGCCTCGTGGCTTACGCCGCATGGAAGGCCAATGCGCCCGACCTCAAAAAACTGGATGACTTCATCGCGGTTTATGCCCGGACCGGTGAACCCACCGCAAATGAGCAGGGTGCCCATAGTCCGGACTACACCCCAGGCCTCTTCAAGCGGCTGTTCTGATCCTCCCGAAATCCTGCGTGATGCCCCCTCTGATCCTGACCTTTCTGAAGGCACCCCGTCCGGGCGCGGTGAAGACCCGTCTCGGCAAGCAAATCGGCCTCACCGAGGCGGCGCTCATCTATCGTCAACTGGGGGAAGCGCAACTCAGCCGGATTCCGGCGGATTTCCGCACTGAGATTCACTATGCCCCCCGCGGTTCGGCGGGAGAAATGCGAACCTGGCTCGGGGCACAGAGAATTTATCGGGTCCAAAGTGGCGGCGATCTGGGCGCACGGCTGAACAAGGCTTTTACGGAGGGTTTCCGCCGTGGCTATCGTCGGATCATTGCGATCGGCTCCGACTGCCCTCAACTCGATGAAGCTTGCCTGCGGCGTGCGGTGGACAACCTGAACGATACTGATGTCGTGCTCGGCCCGGCGACCGACGGTGGCTACTACCTGATCGGTTTGCGGCGTCCCGCGCCACGCCTGTTTGAGGGAATCGAGTGGAGCACCTCGAGCGTGCTCGCGGCAACCCGCGTCCGGATCCACGAGGGCGGCTTATCTTCAGCCCTGCTCGACGAGAAGGACGACATCGATGACCTCGCTTCCCTCCAACGACATCAGGGGGCGACGCAGGGACTGATGAGTTTCACTTTGGGGAAGTCGTTGCAGTAACCTGACCCTTGCTGGTAGGTTTCCTAAGGTAAGAATAACGCAAAAAAGCCTTAATCGTCAATTGCGCCCTGATGCGTTACCGCTACCGCCCTCGACCCACCACACGCACTCCTCGAGGGCGTGCTCAAGCAATTGCGTCAAAAATACCCCCCGTGGATTATGCGTGGCTGAAAGCGCTCGAGACGGACGGCTTCAAAATCAGCTACCCAGATTACGACTGATCGCTCAACGAACAGGGCAAGTGACGGCCCGCCCATAGCCACGAATCCGCACTGGAAATTTACCCCACCCACTCACAATCGAGATGCTCGATGAGGGGTGAAGAAATCAAAGAGAGAAAAACTGCGCCGTGAGTAAGTCTCAAAAAAAATCCACCAGGAAATGGCTGCTTTATCTCGGGGCGGCCATCGTCCTTATCGCTGCCGGAATTGTCGGCTTCAAATACTTCCATGGTCAGGAGTTGCTTAAGCAGGCGATCGATTGGGTCGCGCAACTCGGTCTGTGGGGTCCGGTCATTTTCATTGCAATCTATGTCGTGGCGACCGTCCTGTTCATTCCCGGTTCGGTGCTGACGCTCGGCGCGGGCGCGGTGTTTGGCGTGGGGTGGGGTTCGGTTTATGTTTCCATCGCTTCCACCCTCGGCGCGACAGCCGCGTTTCTCGTCGGGCGCTATCTGGCCCGCGACTCCATTGCCCGGAAGATCGAAGGCAACGAACGTTTCGCCGCGATCGACAAAGCCGTCGCGAAAGAGGGCTGGAAGATCGTCGGGCTGACGCGCCTCTCGCCCGTGTTTCCCTTCACCTTGCTGAACTACGCCTTCGGCGTTACCCAAGTGAAGCTGCGCGATTACGTGCTGGCCTCATGGATCGGCATGATGCCGGGCACGATCATGTATGTCTATGTCGGCTCGCTGGCCCAAGCCGCCACCGGCGAACGCGAGCGCACGACCGGTGAATGGGTGCTCTATGGTGTCGGCCTGCTCGCCACGGTCGTCGTCACCGTCTTCGTCACGCGCCTCGCGAAAAGAGCGCTCGCGAAAAAGACCACTTATTGACGGCACACCGCACCCTCCCGATGAACGAACAAACGCAACCGCCCGTCCTGCCGTGGGACAGTCATAATCAAAAACTCGTCTCCAATGTCCATCCGCAGGACTGGAAGAACCCGACGCCCGCCAAGCGCTACAACCTTGTAGTGATTGGCGGCGGCACGGCGGGCCTGGTGTCGGCCATTGGCGCGGCAGGACTTGGCGCAAAAGTGGCGCTCATCGAGAAACACTTCCTCGGCGGCGATTGCCTGAACGTCGGCTGCGTGCCGTCGAAGGCCATCATCCGCGCGGCACGCGCGGCGGCGGCGGCTCGTGAAGCGGCCGAGTTTGGCATCAACGTCCCGGCCGGCATGACCGTGGATTTCGGCAAGGCGATGGAACGGATGCGCCGTCTGCGTGCCGGCATCAGCCCGCATGATTCGGCGAAACGATTCACCGAACTCGGCGTGGATGTTTTTCTCGGCAGCGGAAAATTCACCGGTCCGGACTGCGTCGAAGTCGCCGGGCAGCCGCTACGCTTCTCCAAGGCCGTCATCGCCACCGGCGCGCGGGCAGCGGCACCGCCGATTCCGGGGCTTAAAGACGTTTCCTATCTCACCAACGAAACTTTGTTCTCGCTCACCAAACTGCCCAAGCGATTCGGCGTCATCGGCGCCGGCCCGATCGGCTGCGAGATGGCGCAAGCCTTTGCCCAGTTGGGCGCGGAAGTTTTTCTCGTCCGCGCCGAAGCAGGGATTCTTCCTCGAGAAGACCGCGACGCGTCGGCCATTTTGGAAGCGGCGATGCTTCGCGAGGGCGTGAAATTTCTGGATAACGGCAAACAACTCCAGCTTGCCAAAGATCCGAACGGCGTCCGCCTGCGGGTTGATTTGCCGGAACATGGCTACGACGTGCTGGTGGATCAACTGCTCGTCGCCGTGGGTCGTGCTCCGAATGTCGAGGGACTCGGCCTCGAAGCGGCTGGCGTCGCCTTCGACAAGAAAGGCGTGAAGGTGAACGACCGCTTGCAGACCACCAACCCGCGCATCTTCGCCGCCGGCGACATCTGCTCGCCCTATCAGTTCACCCACGCGGCCGATTTCATGGCTCGCGCCGTTATCCGCAACGCGCTGTTTTTCGGCCGCGCCAAGGTCAGTGCGCTGATCATCCCGTGGGCCACTTATACGTCGCCGGAGATTGCCCACGTCGGCCTTTACGAGAAGGACGCGAAGGAAAAGGGCATCGAGGTCGACACCTATACGCAGGAACTCGCAAAGGTGGATCGCGCCATTCTCGACGGCGAGACCGAAGGCTTCGTGCGGGTGCATGTGCGCAAGGGCACCGACGAAATCCTGGGTGCGACGATCGTCGCGGCGCACGCCGGCGATCTGATCTCCGAAATCACGCTCGCGATGAACGGCAAGCTCGGCTTGAAGACGATCGGCTCGGCCATTCATCCGTATCCGACGCAAGCCGAAGCCATCCGCAAAGTCGGCGACCTCTACAACCGCACCCGGCTGACCCCGTTCGTTAAGAAGCTCATGGACAAATGGCTGGGTTGGAGCCGATAGCAACGCGCAATTCGTCATGATGGAAGATGAAGCCCATTTCGCGCTGAGCCGATCGCAGACCGTGATCCTCGTCGGGGCCGGACACGTGCATCTCTACGTGGCGGCTCACGCCGAGGAACTCGTCGCGCGGGGTGCGCGTGTGGTGTTGATCGATCCGGGCGAGTTTTGGTACTCGGGTCTGGCGACAGGAATGCTCGGCGGCATGTATGAATCGGCGGAGGATCGGGTGGACGCGCAGGCACTCGCGGAAGCGCACGGCGCGGAGTTCATTCGCGATCACGTCGTGGCTGTGGATACCGCCGCGCGGCGGCTTCGCCTCGCCGGTGGCGCTGAGCTGGCATACGACTATCTGTCGCTGAATGTCGGCAGCGTGGTGAATGCGGACCGCATTGCGGGCGCGGTCGACGACCCGAGCGTCTGGGCAGTGAAGCCGATCAGCAATCTGTGGAAACTCCGGGAGCACTTGGAGGCGCGGTTTCGCGCGGACGAGACGCCGCGCGTGGCGGTGGTGGGCGGCGGGCCGACGGGTTCCGAAGTCGCCGCGAATCTAGCCGCGCTGGCCACGCGTCATCACCGCAAAGTGAAAGTGACCCTGCTCACGTTCGCCGATCGGCTGATCCAACAAGCTCCCGCCGGTGCGGCGCGGAGTCTCCAGCGCGGGCTGATCCGCAGCGGCGTGGAAATCCGCACGCGCATTCGCGTCGTCCGGCGTGACGGAAATTCGTTGATTGCCGAAGATGGCCGCCGCATTCCCGCGGACCTCGTCGTCCTGGCGACCGGGCTCGAAGCGCATCCGCTCGTGCAGACCACGGGACTGCCGACCCGTCCGACACAAGGGCTGCGTGTCGCTAGCACGTTGCATTCGATCGCCGGCGAGCGGGTCTTCGCCGGTGGTGATTGCGCCGCGGTGGAAGGCTTCGATCTGCCGAAGCTCGGCGTGTTCGGCGTGCGCCAAGCCGCCTGCATTCATGCCAATCTGTTAGCCAGCCTGGGACGCAAACCGCTCGTCGAATACCAGCCGCAGAAGCGGTTTCTCGCCATTCTCAACCTCGGCGACGGCATTGCATTGGCGACGTGGGGACCGTTGTGGTGGTGCGGCCGCTCCAGCATGTGGCTGAAGGACTTTCTCGACCGGCGCTTTCTCAATTGTTACCGGCAACCTGAAAGTCCCATCCGCCAACATAAGAAGAGCCCGCCCACACCGTGCAAATCCAAGTCCAAGGAGCGGCTCCAATGACCGCTCACCGTAAACGACCGGAGGGCCGGGCAGACGGTGAACGGGTAGCTTTTCACGAACCGGATGTTGACGAGCCGTCCGCCCGCGAACGCGTGCTCGGAGCCGCGTCCCCTCGATGCCACCAAAGGCGTCAACCACAGACTGCTCTCCCATCACGACAGGTAGTTCATGCCGACACGACTTTCCTATGGGAATTTTACTGCCGTTCGGCCATCATATCCTGACCTCCCAAACCGATGGCAGTGACCACCGAAGATAGCTCCACCACCACGCCCGTTGTGACGGTCATCGTGCCGACTTGGAATGAGGAGGGTCAGCTTGCAGCTTGTCTGCGGTCCGTGGGGTCCGGCCAGTTAGGCCTTGAGGTGATTGTCGTGGACGGGGGGAGCACCGACCGCACGTCGGAGATTGCCGCTTCCTTTGGCGCTCGCTTCCTCGTTTCGCCAGTCCGGCAAAGGGCCTCGCAACTCAATTTCGCGGTGCAGGAGGCTCGCGGCGAAATCCTGCTGTTTCTCCATGCGGATACCGTGCTTCCTTTCGGGTGGTTCAATCTTCTGACCGCCAAGCTTCACCGGAGTCCGTCTATCCTCGGGGGCGCTTTTGCGCGGCGATTCGATCATGCTTCCGGCTGGCTGAAATGCACCAGTGCGCTCGCGGACTGGCGGGGCCGGCTCTGGGGGTGCTTTCTGGGCGATCAGGCCATGTTCATCCGGTCCTCGGTTTTCTGGACCCTCGGCGGTTTCCGTCCGGTGGATCGATGCGAGGACCTCGACCTGTCGTTGCGTCTGGCACGGCACGGCCGGACGTGCCTCTTGGGTGCGCCGGTGATTTCTTCCGGGCGGCGATTTGATCGCCGTGGGCCGGTACGGCAAACTTGGACGGATTTTTGGACCGCCTGGAATTTCGTCAGGCAGGAGCATCAGCGCGCACGTCCACTCTCCCGACCTGGGTTCAATCTGTAGGGTCAAAGTTCAATCTATAGGGTCAGTCCTCACCACGAGACTAAAGCCATCGGTGTGGGTCGGCCGCCTACCTCAGCAAGCAAGCCGGACTCGACCGAGCCGGCAAACTCGGCCCCGCCGCTGCCGAACTTTCAGAGAGGTTCTGAGGTGAGGACAAACCCGATAGATCAACTGTCGCCAGCGGGCACTCGCGAGCCAGACCGCTAAAAGTCAAATGCTCCGAAGACCGACGAACTCCCGCTTGCTCACCCCTCCGGGGCGTTGTTTGATGGCGTTGCATGCTGGAAACGTTGAAAACCCTGCGCGAGCGAGCCACATGGACGGGGTTCGTCGCGGTGTGCATTGCGGGAACGTTTTGCCTCTCAATCTGGATCTTCGCCGAGCTGGTGGACGACGCCTTGGGAGGCGATTACCTCGTGCAAGAGGAACAGATCATGAGGGCTTTCCGTCACGCGGACGATCTCGCCAAGCCGCTTGGTCCCCCGTGGCTGGTGGATGCTGCACGGGATATGAGCGCCATGGGCGGAGCCCTCGTGCTCGCCCTGCTCACCCTGTTCGTGGTGATCTTTGAACTCCTTCGTGGCCGGCGACGCGCGGCGTTGCTGCTGGCGGTCGCCACGCTTGGAGGGTTGGGACTCAGCACCGGACTCAAGCACGGCTTCCATCGAGAGCGCCCCCACGCGGTCCCGCATCTGACCACCGAGACTTCAGCAAGTTTTCCCAGCGGTCATTCGATGCTCTCGTCGGTCGTTTACCTTACGTTGGGTTCACTGGTCGCACGCACCCTGAAGCAGCGGCGGCTCAAGATCTTCCTCGTGAGCATTGCGTTCTTTGTGGCGTTTCTGATTGGCGTGAGCCGCGTTTACCTGGGTGTCCACTATCCCACCGACGTGATAGCCGGCTGGACGGCAGGAACCGCCTGGGCTCTCCTTTGTTGGACCGTCGTGTCGTGGCTTCAAGGTTCCACATCCGAGCACGAAGCGTCTCAGACGCACGAGCCTCAGGCGAGCCGCTGAGGCTTGGAGCGGGGGCCTCGCCGCGGGAGGGATGTCGCGATCGATGCGCCGCGGTCTTTACTGCGGCCTGCTCGAAGGGCTGCCGGAGGCGGTGAATTCGTACTTCTCGGAGAATTCCCGGACCGCCATCTCCCGGGCTTTACGGCCATCCGGGGCGTCAGGACTCGCTTGCAACTCGGCAATCCTCTTGGCGATCCAGCGCTGTCGGAAATTCGCCTCCGTTTCCGCTGCGATCGCGGGATTCGGTTTGGGTTTCTTGGGTCCGAAGCAGCCGTTGGTCGCCAAAAGCAACGGCGACGTGAACAGCAGGAGCAGAAGGAAGCGGTTCATTGAGAATTATCTGTCAAACGTGGGGACAGACCGCGAGCGGATCTTTTGAGTTTCGATTTTTCGAGTTTAATCTCAGCATATCAGCATCATGAACGAGGAGACCCCGCCGCTGCGCCTCAAACCGCGTCTTCGGCCTGAGAGTCCAGCGCCCCTCCCTACTCCGACCGCGCCCGCTTCCGGGGGGGCGGCCGATCCGGTGTCGCCGGCTGACATCGATCAGGTGGCCGCTCCTGAGCGGGCGAAACCTCGTCTGAGTCTCTCGACGCCTGAGCCCTCTCCTCGTCCACCTTTGCCGCCGTCTCCGAAAACGCAGCCGTCATCCGCAGAGCCGCCGGTTGAACCGGTGGGGACCTCACCCGCTCCCGCTGAGCCAATGCCCCCGGCAGCTTCCGGGGAAACGGCTGACCCGGTCGCGGCGATCGGATCGGCCCCCGCTGGCGTGCGAAGGCCCCCGCAGGAGGTGAGTCTGCCGCACCCCCATCATGTGGGAGCGATCTCGGTGTCCATGGTGCCGACGGCTGGGAATCCGAGCCTCCCGCGACACCTCCACATTGGAGTTCAGGGTGTTGCTCCCCTCGACTTGGTTCCCGCTCCGACGCCGAGCCGACCCGAGGAAAAACCCGCTTTCAAGTTTGGCGTGATCCTGATGCTGCTTTTCGCCTTGGTGGCGCTGGGAGGGGGAGCCATCCTGGCAATTCGGTTGATCAAAGGATCCATTGTCGAATCACCGCCCCCGCCGGCACCTGCGGCCCGGGTGGCGAGCCCCGTGCCGTCGCTCCCCGTCGAAACCCCTCCGCCCGCCTTGGTCGACCGCCCCGTTTCGTCGATCGGGAAGGCGTTGGCGCGCGCCCATGAGACCACCGCCCGGGCGACCGAGCAAAGTCTGCTGACGGAAATCATTGAGACGGAGCCGGTCACCGTTTCCGCAGAGCCCGGTGCCGTGACCGAGCCCCTGCCGCCCGTCTTGCCGAAGGCCCCGGAACCGACCCACGGACAGGTGGTGGCTGAATCCAGCGCGACGCCGGCATTCATCGCGTTTGTCGAGTCAGCCCGGATCAGCGGGGTATTCCAAGGCGACCCGCCGCGAGCGTTGATCAATGGGCGAACGGTCCGGGCAGGCGCCATCGTCGATCCGGCCTTGGGAGTGACGTTTTATCGACTCGATGCCGACCGTCGCTGGGTCTTCTTCCGCGACGCAACCGGTGCATGGGTGAAAAAGGGGTACTGACTCAGTCGGCCGATGCCTGATGCCGTCCCGGATCTGCCACCGGTGATCAACCGGTGGTCAGCACGTCGCGGATCCCCTTGAGGAGGGCAGGGTCGGTCGCGATGCCGAGGATACCGTTGACCACAAACTGGATTCCGATGCAGAGGAGGAGAAATCCCATGATCTTGGTCAGGGCGCTCATGCCGTTGACGCCGATGATTTTGACGATCTTTCCGGACAGGCGAAGCACCAGGTAGCTGATTGCGGCCACAATGATGATGCCGAGGATGATCGCGACGTAGTCGAGCGGATGTTGCGCCAGAGAGGTGAAGCCGATGGTCACCGCGATCGAGCCCGGCCCGCTCAGCATCGGCATGGCCAGCGGGGTGAAGGAAATGTCTCCCTTGGCCCGGGCCGCGTCCTGTTCCCGCTTCTCGTTGGACCCCATGCGAGGCGCGAGCATGCCCATGCCGATGCCCGCCACCAGCAGACCTCCGGCGATGCGCAATCCCGGGATGGAAATGCCGAAAAAGTTCATGATGAACGTTCCGCCCATCAGGGACAGCACCAGAATGGCGATCATGTAGAGGCAGCCCATGCGGGCCTGGTGCTCGCGCCGTGAATACGAGTCGCCCTCCGTGATCGCGAGGAACACCGGCGTGGAGGCGAACGGGTTGATGATCGGCAGGAGCGCGAGCACCGTGCCCAGGATCAGTTCCCAAAAGTGTGAGACGTGCGACATGTCGTGGTTCGTTTCGCGGGTTCGATCACCAGACTTCAACCGGGCCCTTGGGGACCGGGATGGCGTTGCGCGCGTAGATTGCGGGATCGTCCGCCTCTCCTTCGGGGCGCATGAAGGACGGGGTCAGCGGGCCCGGTGCGTAACGGGGGAGCAGCTCGCCCTGATCGTCGCAGAACGGGGCGCGCCAGGCGATGTATTCGACGAGCGCGGCGTCGAAGTCAGCCCGGCCCTCGATTGAAATGATCCTCCTTTTGAAGACCTTGGCCGGACCGAAGCGTTTGGCATACCACGGCGCGACTTTTCGGAAGAGTCGCGCACCCGGTTCCTCGCCGTAAAAGTCGCAGTAGCGTTCAAAGTGGGTCCGCATCACCCGCACCCGCTCGGCGAACGTCGGTTCCGGGAGGAGCTCGCCGGTTTCGAGATGATGCTGCGTGCGCCGGAAGATCCACGGGTCGTAGAACGCACCGCGTCCGATGCTGATGCCCGCGCAACCCGTCTGATCGAGCATGTGCCGGGCCGCCTCGGGTGTCGTCACATCGCCATTACCAATGACCGGGATGTTCCGCACCGCCTGCACGACCGAGCGGATGCCCGCGAGGTTGACCGTCCCGGAGAATCCCTGCGCGCGGGTTCTTCCGTGGACGAAGATTGCGGCCACGCCGGTGTCCTCGAGCACGCGTGCCAGATCGGGCGCCGTCAGGTTGTCGTCATCCCAGCCGAGCCGCATCTTGGCGGTGACGGGGATCTTGACCGCCTCAACCATGCCGCGCACCAGCGCTGCGGTCCGGACCAGCTCCGTCATCATCGCGGAACCGCCGCCGATCTTGACGACCTTTTTCACCGGGCAGCCCATGTTGATGTCGACCGAGTGGGCACCCAGTGACTCGCACATCGCCGCCGCGTCGCGCATTTCCTCGGGCACCGCGCCGAACAACTGGATCGCCAGCGGCTCGTCCCCCGGGGCGGTCGCGACCAACTGCAAGGCCACCCGATTGCGTTCGAGGAGCGAGCGGGCGTTGACCAAGTCCGTGGTTGCCCAACCGAGGCCGCCGAGCGAGCGCACGGTCAACCGCATCGGCAGGTTGGTGTAACCGGCCAGAGGCGAGAGACAAAGGTTGGACGACAGCGTCAGCGGCCCGATGCGCATCGGAGGAAGATAGTGACCTCGGCGGAAGCCGAAAGCGAAATTCGGTGAACGCGCCCGGCGTTCAGCGGGCGGAAAGGGCCCGCTTCATCCGAAGCAAGGCCTCCTGGAGGGTGGTGAGCGTGCAGCCGAAGTTGAGCCGGACGTATTCGCCGGGGAGGGCACCGAAGAACCGACCTTCGCTCAGCCCGACCCCGTGCGCTTCAAAGTGGCCGATGGGATCGGCCAGACCGAGGTCCTTGACCTTCATCCAAGCGAGATACGTGGCCTCGATCGGCGCCTCGATCCGGATTCCCGGCAGATCGCGTTTCACCCATGCCAGGACTTCGTCGCGGTTCGCCCGCAGACGGGTCAGCAGGGCCTGACGCCACGGCTCGCCGTGGCGGAAAGCCGCCTCGCAGGCGACGTAGCCGAGCAGGTTGACCTCGGCGACGATGCCTGTGGTGGCCTGCACGAAACGGCGGCGCAGCTCCGGATTCGGGATGATGGCCAACGCGCAGCCGAGTCCCGGGACGTTGTACGTCTTGCTCGGGGCCATCAGCGTGATGGTGCGACGCGCGATCTCGGAGGCCAGGGTCCCGGTCGGGATGTGTCGCAGGGAGGGATCGAGGATGAGGTCGCAGTGGATTTCGTCCGAACAGAGCACCAGATCGTGCCGCAAGCAGAATTCGCCGATCCGTTCGAGTTCCGCCCGGGTGAAGACCCGCGCCAGCGGGTTGTGCGGGCTGCAAAGGAAAAAGGCCTTGGTGCGTGGAGTCACCGCTCTCTCGAGGCCGTCCCAGTCGATTTCCCAACGCTGATTTCTCGCATCGAGCACAAAGGGCACGGACACCGGGTGGCGGCCGGTATTCTTGGGCGCGGACATGAACGGCGGGTAAACCGGCGTCAGGCAGAGAATCTCGTCGCCGGGCGCGGCCGCAGCCTGGGCGCAGACATTCAGCCCCACCACCAGACCGGGTAACCAGACAATCCACTCCGGTTCGATCGTCCACCCATGCCGGGTCGCGAGCATCGCGGTCACACTCTCGATCTGTGAGCGGATCGGTCGGGCGTATCCGAAGATGCCGTGCGCGACGCGTTCCTGGAGTGCCTGCACCACGGCCGGCGGCGCGGCAAAGTCCATGTCAGCCACCCAGAGCGGCAGGATGTCGCGCCCCGCGTACTTCTGCCATTTTTGCGAATCGGTGCCGCGACGTTCGGGCGGAGTTTCAAAATTGAAGTTCATGGGCGAAAACAGGTGTTTGAACCATGGTTTGTCCGACTTGAACACGGATTTCCATGTCTTCCTCCACGGGCGTGCCGGATTTTCCCGGGTGAGACAGAATTTCCCGGGAAAAAACGTCTCAGCGGGCATTCGCCACTTTGGTAACCTGCTTTTTATGAGGTGGTAAAGTACGCTTCTCAACTCGGCATCGGTTATGCAGGCAAGGGGAATCGTTCAAACGAACTCACTCTTCAAAACACACCATTCAGAAAATCCATCCTATGAGACTGATCCAGTACACCTATCCCACCACCCGCAGCTTCGCTCCGGCGAGCCTCTTTCCACGCACGCCGTGGTCGGGACTCGAAAGCGAAATGGACCGCTTGTTTGAAACCGCCTATGGCGAGGTGCAGTCCTCGTCCCTCGGCGGATCCTTCCCCGTCGACCTCTATGAGGACAAGGACAATACCTATGTGCGGGCCGACCTTCCCGGAGTGAATCGCGATGCGATCCACGTCGAGGTGGTCGACGGTTACTTGAACCTCCAGGCCGAACGCAGGGCGGTTGAAGGGGAGTCCAAGGGTGATCGTTCCTACACCCGCTCGATTGCGCTTTCGGACGACGTCAAGACCGACGCGGTGCGGGCGCAGTACGAGAACGGTGTCCTGACGATCACGCTGCCGAAAAAGGAAGAAACCAAGCCGAAGAAAATCACGGTTCAGGTGAGCTGATCATGCTGCGCCCCCCCGTGTCACAGTATTCAAAATTAAATTCATTCAAAACCCATTCCTTCATCATGAGCCTGCTCCAGAATCCTCTTCCTTCAACCGCCCGTCCGACGACGGCCCGTCTCGAAACGAACGGCGAAACCAAAAACCTCGGTCCGACGGTCCGTCCTTCCTACCGGATCAAGGAAGCCGAAGAATCCTTTGGCGTGACCATTGATCTGCCTGGGGTCACCAAGGAGGGCATCGAAGTCAGTGCCGAAAATGGGGTCCTCACCGTGGTGGGTCGCCGGGAGTGGAAACGCCCGGAAACCTGGACCGCGCTTTATCGGGAAGCCACGGACGCCACTTTCCTCCTTTCGCTGCGGCACGATGCGTCGGTCGACGTCGACCGGATTCACGCCGAGTTGCGGGACGGGGTTCTGAGGCTGTCGCTGCCCAAGAGCGAGGCCTTCAAGCCCCGCAAGATCTCGGTGAACTGAGTTCACCGGGGGTAGTTCGAGTGAGTGTTAACCGAGTGAGCCGACCGGGGGGTTGGCTCACTCTTGTTTTTTATCGGTCGGTCTTCGGGTATTCCTTGATCAGGACACTGGCGAGCACGGAGGTGAGCAGGACCGCGGCGATCACGGTGAGGGAGACGGTGGTGGTGATCGTGATGTGAAAGAATTCGATCATCATCTTGACGCCGATGAAGACGAGGATGACGGCGAGACCGAGCTTGAGGTAGCGGAACAGCTGCATGATCCCGTTGAGGGCGAAATAGAGGGAGCGCAGCCCGAGGATCGCGAAAATGTTGGAGGTCAGCGCGACAAAACCGTCGTGGGTGATCGCGAGCACCGCCGGCAGCGAGTCGAGGGCGAAGACCAGGTCGGTGGTTTCGACCACGATGAGCACGACAAAGAGGGGCGTGGCGACCGTTCGCCCATTGATCCGGGTGAAGAACCGGCCCCCGTCCATCGCCGGGCTGACCGGGAAGATCCTGCGGAAGAGCCGGACGGCGATGTTTTTTTCCGGGTGTACTTCTTCGCCGCTGTTCCCGACCAGCGCCATCTTGATCCCGGTGTAGATCAGGAACGCGCCAAACAGGTAGATGATCCAGTGAAACCGGCCGAGCACGCTGACCCCGACGAGAATGAAGATCGTCCGCATGACGACCGCGCCGATGATACCCCAGAAAAGCACACGGTGCTGCCACTCCTGCGGCACTCGGAAATAGGCGAAAACGAGGATGAAAACGAAGACATTGTCCACGCTCAGGCAAAGTTCGATCAGGTAGCCCGCGAGAAATTGCTGGGCGGTCTCACTTCCCCGCCAGATGCCGAGGAGACCACAGAAACCGAAGGCGAGCGTCGCCCAGACGCCGCACCAAACGAGAGCCTCCTTTGTTTTGACGACTTGGGACCCCCGATGAAATACGCCGAGGTCCAGCGCCAGCATGGCGGCGATGAAAGCGAAGAATGCCAGCCACGCCCACATCGGCAGTGGTGGCAGGTCGGTGAGCACGGCCATCATGGAGGTCATTCGGGTCGTCAGGATGGGCCGGCGGAGACGGATCCGGCAAGCGGTGAGTTGGGTCGCAGGTAAACGAGTGCAGACTTTTTGATTTTTTGGGTTTCAGGTGATCCTCGGAGCGTTTTGACTCCGCCGTCGTTTCGGCCTTTCCAACCGCTATCTCCACCGAGCCCATGATCCCTCTTCGCACCGTTCTTCACCTCGCCGTATTTTGGAGTTTGCAGCTGTCGCTTTGGTCGCAAGTCGAACCAGCGGCCGACGCCGTGCCCGCACCGGTCGATGCGACCACGACCTCGGCGGCCGCAGCCGTCGCCGGGGGGTACGTCAACACCGAAACACCCGATTTCCTCGAGCACCTCGTCGACTCGGTTCTCGGGATTTTCGACGTGCGCGGAAGCGGTAACACACCAACGCATTACGCGATCGCGGCGCTGTTGTTGGTGGGGGCGTTCGTGCTTCGGCGCGTGGTGACCCATCTGATTTTTGGCCTCTTTCGCAGGCTGGCGTCGCGAACCCGGACGACGCTGGACGACAAGTTGTTCCCGGCGTTGGAGACCCCGGTGGGCATTTTCATTGCTGTGATCGGGGCGGTCGCGGCGCTCAAGGTGTTGAAACTCTCGCCCGCCACCGACGATGCCGTGCGTTACGGAAGCACGATCGCTTTTTCCTTCGTGGTCTTCTGGCTCCTCCTGCGGGCCTTCAATACGTTGCTCGAGCACCTTCAAGGCCTTGCCTCGGCACGAAAGATGGGGATTGCGGCGTTCATGCCGTGGATTCGCAAGACGTTGGTGGTGATCTTCGTGATCTTCGGAGTCCTGATGATCGCCCAAGCTTTGGGGGCGGACGTCAAGGCGTTCCTCGCCGGTCTCGGCATCGGCGGTCTCGCCTTCGCGCTCGCCGCCCAGGATACCCTGGCCAACGTCTTTGGCTCCGTGGTGGTCGCGGTTGACCAACCCTTCAAGGTCGGCGAGTTCGTCCGGATCGGCGGGACCGCCGGCTTGGTGGAGGACATCGGCTTGCGATCCACCAAACTGCGGGGAATCGACAAGTCCCTGACGGTCGTGCCGAACAAGACGGTGGCCTCGGAATCGGTGGTCAATCTTTCGCGCTTCACCCAGCGACGGGTGGAGCAGGTCATCGGCCTGACCTATTCCAGCAAGGCAGAGCAGATGGCGTCGATCGTGGAGGAATTCCGCTCGTTGATCCTCGCGGAAGACGAGGTCGATCCGGCGTCCGTGATGGTCTTCTTCCGCGATTTCAGCGCCTCCTCGCTGGACATCTGGGTCGTTTACATGACCAAGGACCCTGATTTTCAAAAGCACATGCGTCTGCGGCAACGTTTGAACATGGCCTTCATGCGCGCGGTTGAGGCCCGCGGGCTTTCCTTCGCGTTCCCTTCGCAATCGCTCTATCTGGAAGGCGAGGCCGCCCGTGCCCTGGCAGGCCCCCGCGCGGCGGCCGGCAACTAAACACAGCGTCATAATTGACTTGAAACACGCCAATTTTGGAGGGCGACGCGCCGTCGGGGCCGCGGGAACGCACTTGGAGTGTAAACGAAAGGACGATTTCTCTCGCCCAGTCGTCAACCCGCGAGCTCGGCGTCGATCCTGAGACTTTTGTGCAACGACTGATGGGGGTGGAAGCCGCAGCGATCGCTCCACGAACCCCGGGGGTTGCGGCTTCGAGTTGGCAATTCTCAGCAAAGACAAAAACCAGCCAACAAGGCGCCTTCATCCCCGGGGTTCGTTCCGCCGCAGGGCCGGTGCGCAATGACCCATGGACCACGAGGGTCGTTACGTGTGCAAAGGACACGCAGCGATATTCTCGTGCTCACCTCGCCGCCACGCGCGTGGTGCCAGGCTGACGAAACACCTTCTTTCAAACACAACGTCGTAAATGATTAGACACGTCCCCACGTCAGAATGTCTCTTCGGCCAATTTATTATGACGCTGTGTTTAGAGCGCCAGCCAATGCCGTGGCTCGTACCCCAAACAACTCCCGCGGCTAAATCGGGATTGGTCCGGATCAGCCTCCAATTGGCGTAGCGATGCGAGGTCTGGGGGTGGAGGCGCCTTGTTGGCGGGATCGTTGCCTTGGCTGGGAATTGCCAACTCGAAGCCGCAACCCCCAGACCTCGCATCGCGGTGCTCGCGTTCTGGCGTCAAAGACTATCGGGGTCCCCTGCAGCGGAAACGCCGCGAATTCCCACGCCCGTTCCTTGGGTCGACGCGTATTCGAGGAGGCGTGACCGCCTTCCAGGCGATAATTTCATTTTGGCCGATTTCTTACGACCCTGGATTTAACGCAGGATCGGAAACAGCGATGCGCGGTCGTCGGTCCAGAGTGGGAGATGCTCCGTCTGCAGGCTCGGTGCGCGCATGATTTCGTAAAGCTCGTCGATTTCCAGCGCCGCTTTTTCCCGCGCCAGCAGCATCCACTTGGTGCTGTAAATCCACCACGAATCGGCCTCATCGTCTGAAAGGGTGATCACTTTGAGGGAGAAGTGCTGGGCAAGTTTTTCGACCACCGGCTGCAGGTCGAGGTAGCGATTCGAAACGTGGATCGCGATGATGCCGTTCTTGCGGAGATGATACAGGTAGAGCTCGACCGCTTCCTTGGTCAGCAGGTGGACGGGAATGGCGTCGCTGCTGAACGCATCGAGGACCAGCAGGTCGAACGCTTGCGGGCTTCCGGCCGCCCGTTCGTGCTCCATCGTGAGCCTCGCGTCGCCGAGCACCAGCTCGACCTTGGCCGGCGTATCCGCAAGGAAAGTGAAATGGCTGCGGGCGATCCGCTCGACATCCGGATTGATTTCATAGATCCGCAGGCGGTCGCCTTCGCGACTGTAGGTGGCGAGGGTTCCCGTCCCGAGGCCGACGAGGCCGAAGTGACGCTCGCCGGCGGGTTGTTGGAGATGTTTGATCGCGAGTCCGACCCCGCTGGTCTCGCCGTAGTACGTCGTGGGCCAGGCAGCCTGGCTCGGCTCGCGAAACTGCAGGCCGTGGGTGATGACGCCGTGAACCAGTTTGTAGTGATGCCCGTTGGGATTGTCGGCGTACTCTTCGTAAACTTTGAGCGTGCCGTAAAAATTGCGCGTGGCGACCAATGCGGTGCCGGCCGCTCGGTGGATCTGGACGATCAGCACCATGCCCAGTGCGACGCTCACGAGCATGACGAATCCAGCCTGGCGTGGTCGCCAGGTTCGATCCCGGAGGGGCCGGCCCCGACCCGGGTAGAGGCAATAAGCGCCAGCCGCCAGGCCGGGCAGGATCCATTTCCAATGCGGACGGTAGATCGTGGTCGCGGCCTCGCCATAGCCGGTCAGCATCTTTCCCCAGACGTCGTTTTGCGGGACTCCCAGCGCGGGAACCAGTACGAAGGCGAACAGGAGGCCCAGCGCCATGCCGACGACCACGGGCCGGCTGCGGTCCTTGAGCACGATCATGCCGAGCGTGTAACTCAAGGCCCAGAGTCCGATCTGCAGCTCGGCGAAACGGTCGAGCAGCGCCGGTGCGACCACGGCCACGAGGAATCCGCCCAGGGCGCCGCCGGCGGCGATCATCAGGTAAAACGAGGTCAGATGCCGCGGCGAGGGCTTCAAGCGGTAGAGCTCCCCATGGGAGATCATGCAGGCGACAAAGAGCGTGCCGGCGTAGCCTGCGACCTGGAGGGTTAGCGAAGCCGAGGACTCGACGAAGAGGAGATGACAGACGACCGCCGCTCCGACAACCAAAGCGGCGGCGAAGGGGCCGCGCTGATACCAGCGCGGATGATCAAAGCAGAGGATGAAGCTCAGGAGGTAAAGCGCGAGCGGCAGGACCCAAAGAAAGGGAATGACCGCGATATCCTGGCTGAGTTGGTTGGTCGTCGCGATCAGCAGAACGGAGGCGATCGCGGGGAGCGCGATCCACTGCGTGCGGTCGGCACGAGTGGGGGGCGTCTCGGGTTCGGACTCCGCCCGGTCGCCGGCGGTGGACGTTGTTTCGGAGGAACGGGCGAGCCAGGCGCAGCGGCCGCAGATCAGGACGAATCCCACCAATCCCAGCGACCAAACGACCGCCTGAGTGCGTCGCGAGAATGCCGTTTCGAAGTAGAAGGGATAACTCAGCAGCGCGAGGAGGGAGCCGACGTTCGAGAGCGCATAGAGGCGATAAGGCGAGCGACCTGGATGGGTCAGGCTGAACCAGTGCTGCAGGAGCGGGCCGGTGGCGGAGAGGACAAAATAGGGCAGGCCGAGCGTGACCGTGAGCAGGAGCAGAATGGCACCGACGGGATTCTCCGATCCCTGGGGCTTCCACGCGTCCGAGGGCACGATCGGAAGCATCGCCAGAGCCAGCGCGAGCAGGATCAGGTGGATCCACGCCTGTTGGCGCGGCCGCAGACGGGTCGAAGAAACGTGGGCGTAGGCGTATCCGAGCAGCAGAACCGTTTGAAAGAAGAGCAGGCAGGTGGTCCAGACGCCTGGGCTGCCGCCAAACCAGGGCAGGATGTATTTTCCGATCAACGGTTGGACCTGAAAGAGCAGGAACGCACCCAGGAAGACCGCGATGGCGAATGGCAGCATGATCCCATCGGACCAGTCGTGAGGCGGCTCGGCGAATTGAAACTGGACGTTTCGAACGCCTTTTTGCCCCAGCCGGCCCGGGGCGGTTCATGGCCGGCAGGCTCTGGAGATCGAACGGGCAGGTTTCAATCCTTCCCTCTCCGCCAGTTTTTACCTCTGAGAGACCGGACCTGACAGCCGATTTGCCAGGAGCCGTCCATCCGGACGCTCCGCCAATGGACGCGTCTGCGTCGCCTCCCCCACCATCGTGTCGGACACTTCGTGTACTACGATGTGGCCGAGGTGGGGGCGCACAGCCGCACCCGCCTGAAGGTGCCGGCACGCGGCTGAGCCCGATACCGCCGCCCCCGAGTCAAACCCACGGTCGCAAGCAATGGGCCAAAACGATGTTCTCACCTAGAGGCGACGCGGCCGCGCATGGGCGTCAACGCAAGGAGATCGGAGGAGACGAATCTCGCCTCCGTTGTAGGTGGCCTCGCCGAGGCCGCGACGGGACCGACTGGTCCCGCCTCGTGCGTCCATGAAACCATGAACTCAGAATGTGAAAGTCATCACCCTTGTGCAGGCAGAGAACCAATCAAGAGGGTCAGTCCTTACTGCTTGACTGGATGGAAAGGGGTGATTGAGTGAAGAAATGGCAAGGAAAACGAGGATGGAGTATGAAGGGGCGTGTTATCACGTGATCAACCGCGGGAACTACCGGACGTGGGCGTTCGAGACGGAAGGGGCGAAGGAGGCGTTTGAGCAGTGTCTGGCGGAATGCGCAGCGAGAGCAGGGTGGGTGGTGCACGGGTGGGTGGTGATGGGGAATCATTTTCACCTGGCGGTGGAGACGCCGCAGGGAAATCTGGGGGCGGGGATGCAGTGGCTGCAGACCACGTATGCGGCGAGGTTCAACCGGGATCGCGGCGAGCATGGGCATCTGTTTGGAGGGCGGTACAAGGCAATCGTGGTGGAGCGTGGAGAATCTTTGGGGAGAGTGTGTCATTACATCGACCTGAACCCGGTGCGAGCAGGGGTGGTGGAAGTGGACCAGCTGGAGAGCTATCGTTTTGGAAGTTTTGCGAGGCTGATGCGTCCCAGGGAGAGGCCGGTGTGGCTGGACGTGAGTGTAGCCTTGCAGGAGGCAGGCGGGCTGAGGGATACACCGAAAGGACGCGGTGCGTATCGCCACTACCTGGGGTGGATCGTGGAGGAGGTGAAGGCGGGACGAGAAAAGGAATACCTTGAATTGAGCAAGGGGTGGGCGATCGGAGCAGAGGAATTCAAGGAGCAGTTGAGGATTCGATTTTCGAAGCAACTGGGGAGCGAACGGGCGATGGACCCGGCCGCGAGAAAGGAGTGGAGGGAACAGCAGTGGCAAAGCCAGCTGCACGCCCTCTTGAAACGGTTGAGCCCGGAGGAGCGCAGCGATACGCGCTCGTCGGCGGCGTGGAAGGCGGCCGTGGCCTGGTGCATGAAATCACGAACCGACGCCACCAACGGCTGGCTCGAGGCCGCCTTAAGCCTGGGATCACCTACCTACGTCAGCAAACAAGCCGGCCTCGCCCGCGATGGCCGGCTCGGGACCACGGCGGTTCGATTGATGAGTAAGTTAAGAAGTAAGGACTGACCCTCTGTATGGCCCCAGCGGGCGAACTACAGACGCGGGGGGATTTCGATGGTCCGCTTGGTCTCGTTGTAGAGGGTCCGTCGCTGTCCGATGAGGACCACCCGCAACGAGTACGACCCCGGCGCCAACTCCTCGTAGGGGACCGCAAAATAAAAACCACTACCTTCCGCGTCGATCCGGTCGGGTTTGGCCTGGGCGACATCCGGACGCAGCTCGACAAACCCCCGGAAAAGGTAACTGCGGTCTCCCTGGACCAACTGGAGGTGGGGTTTCAAATCGGTCGACAGTTGCTCGAGCGTCAGCATCCACCCCCGCACATGCAGACTGCTCCGCCCCAGCGCGACTTTGTCGAGATGGAAGATGATCGGATACAATTGCAGCCCCTCCGGCATCACGACCTCCCGGCTTTTCGGCACGGGGAGATGGTAGAGATTCTCGCGGGCCGCGGTCGCGAGGATCCGATCCGCGGTGGCGCCCTGGGGGAAGATGGGGCGTTTCATCCCGCCGACCGTTTCCCGCTCATCGTACTGCCGCGCCGCGTCGATGCGGCGCTGGGTGAACTCCCACGCCTCGGGAAAGAAACGCAGATTGCCCGCGAGGTTCACCGCCACCGCTCCCGCAACGAGCACCCAGGCGCCGGTCCAGGCGCGTCGGGGCGTGCCCAGCAACCGTACCAGGAGCATTCCGGCAGCGGCCCAGGCAAAGGCACTTTGCACCATGTAGCGGGACGAGACGGGTGGAATCTCCACCGAGCTGGAACGGCCATAGGCGATCAGTGCGCAGCCCAGGACCGCGGTCAGCGCCAGCGCGCTGAGGAAGGACTCGCGGACGAAGGAGCGGTACCACGCGGCCCAAGCGAGCAGCCCCAGCAGGCCCGCGCCCCACACCGGTGCCCAGCGCACATTGCCACCGGAGGGCACGCCACCCAGCATGGTCAGCCAGTAGACCAGGAGCTTTTTCAGTCCTGGAAGGTTCCAGGACGTAGCCACGGGCAGTTTGGAGGTGGAGAGCAGGAAAGCGAATCCGATCACGATCGCGACACTGGCGATGCTCCAGCCAAGGAGCTCTCGCCTCCGCCGCTGGGCCAGCAGGACCAAGGCCGCGGCCACCAGTACCGCGACCCCATGCGCGAGCGTGAACACCGCCAGCGCGGCCAACACGCCCGCGGCGACCAATGAGCGCATGCCGCCGCGGACGACCAGGACGAGACAGGCGGTGGTCAGCAAAACCACCTGAAAATGGTCGATCGAGGCGTAGGACGAGAAAAGGTTCTCGTGATGCTGCAGCTGGAACGTCAGCAGGATCGCCACGGCCACCCAGATGCCCCGCCAGGCGCGGTCTTCCATGCCCCGTCCGCCAATCCAGATCGCCGCGATCAAAAACAGGTTTCCGACAATCGCCAGATGAATGAAATTGGCCTCGCCGGTAACATGGTACAGCAGCACAAAGACCATGCGGCTGGTGAGCACACAGTGTTCGTTCGCCATGGCGACGAATTCGCTCAGCGCGGACGCGAGGGAATCGGCCGCCCGGTAGTCGAGCAGGAAGGTCAGGACGGTCTTAAACTCGTCCCACATCGGTATGTTCTGCAGGAGACTCGCCGCCTGCCAGGCGATGAAGGCGAGGGGCGCGAAGGTCAAAAAGCGCAATAGCCAGCTCACCGACGACGGAACGGTCGGGGACGGCGCGGAACCCGGCGGAGGGGAGGGGGCCACCCGCGGGAGAGACGAACGGCTGGACGGCATAGGAGCTCGCCGGACCGGAGCGGCCCGGGGCGAAACGGGAGGCGGTATAGAGCAAAACCCTCGGATCGAAGGCAAGCGTAACCTCCAGCCAGTGAGGTTCCACTTTCCACGGTTCGTCCCGCGGCGGTGATCCTCCGGAGCGGTGACCCACCCGCCCCGGGCGCAATCGATTCCAATAGTTTTGCCTTTTTTCCGGTGCCGGATTTTCGTCTTTCACACCGTTTATGCTCACGCGTTTCGCACCCATGGCCCTGCTGTTTGGTTTCGTTTGCGTTGTGGCGATGCCTTTGCAGGCGGCCACTCCGGCCGTGCAGGCCACCAAGGATCGTTCGCCTGCCGCCGCGATCACCACCGCGATGGCCACGGTCACGGGCATCGCGATTTCACCCCTGCTCGGGACCGGAGCCTATGGAGCCTACATGTGGGCCCGCGCGTCCACCCCCGAGGAGAAGTCCGCCCTGCCATGGTTTGCCCAAATCAGTTTCTGGCTGCCGGCCGTTCTCATCGTCGGGCTCTGCGCGGTCAAGGACTCCTTGGGCGCGGCTTTGCCTCCCGGATTCAAGAAACCTCTCGATGTCCTCGAGACGATTGAAAACAAGGCGTCGGGACTGGTCGCCGCCGGAGCGGTCATTCCGTTCACGATGGATCTGTTCTCCAAACTGCTCGTTTCCAGCGCACCCCAGTCACCCTTGGTGCCCAGCGGACTGGCCGCGATCCACGTGGCCGCGATCGACTTTTCCTGGCTGCTCAACCTGCTCACGGTTCCTTTTGGCATCGCCGTTTTCGCCTTCGTCTGGATGGCGTCCCATGCGATCAACGTGCTGATTCTCCTCAGTCCCTGGGGCGCGATCGACGCCGCCCTCAAGGGCGCGCGGACCGCGCTGCTCGGTTTGCTCACGCTCAGCTCGACGCTTAGTCCCTGGATCAGTGCGGTGCTTTCGATCGCGATCATTCTGGTTTCGTGGCTGGTCGCGGGTTGGGCCTTCCGCCTGACGATTTTCGGTTCGGTCTTTTCCTGGGACTTTTTCACCCGCCGTCGTCGCCGGTTCATGCCTCAGGCGGCCGGCAACCGGATCTTCTCCGGGGGACTGCTCTGTGCCTCGGGTGTGCCCGTGCGCACCTACGGGAATTGGGTCAACGAGCCCCAGAACGGCCGCTGGCGTTTCACCTACAAACCCTGGCTGGTGATGCCCGAGCGCACGGTCGATGTCCCGGTCGAGGCACCCCACGTGGGCAAGGGTCTTTTCATTTCTACGGTGCGGGAAACCGACTTCACCCTCCTCATTCTCCCTCCTCGGTATCGGGGTCACGAAGACGAAGTGGTGAAACTCTACGGGATCGAAGGCGGCGTTCAGAACGCCGGTCTGCTCAAGGCCTGGAGTGTCCTGCGAGAGCTCTTTGGCGGCGGATCGACCCAGTCGCAGGTCGTTTGACGACCTCGGGGGCCCGGGTCCTCAGCCTTTGCCGGCGCGCAGCACGATCACGTGGTTAAGGTCGTGTTTCTGGAATTCGGCCCAATAGGTGTCCTCGAAGGCCTGCACCTGTTGCTCCATGGACGGCGGGGGTTCGACCCCCGGCGTGGCCATGGCGAGGTGGCGCTTGGCCTGATCGGATGAACAATCCCGATCGGCCAGGCGCGCGACCAACTCATGCCAGAAGGCATCGTTGGTGTGCTCGGAAAGGGTCTTTTCCACCCGTTCATCTCGCACCAGCTTCTCGGAGGGCTGCATCCGTCCGTCGGGAGCGGTCTCCACCAAATCCGCGCAGCCCATCGGGGCGGCCAGCTCATGGAGTTTCTGTTCAATGTCGTCGAACCGTCTGCCAGCGGTGTGTTCGGGTCCATGGTATGCGTTGACCACGTGGAGACCGTAGTGAATCAGCTCCAGCAGCTTGGCGTACTCTTTCGACGTGAACGTCACTTTCATGTCTCTAACGGTCGCCGCGGTCCGCGTCCTCTGCAACTGCGGACTGGCATCGGACCCGGACCGGGCCGGCGCGGAGGGTGGCTCAGGTGCCGCTGGCGAGGACGGATGACTCGCGCTCCGCGCGAAACTGGCTGGTGTAGAGATCGTAATAGTGTCCGCGGCGTTTCAGGAGTTCCTCGTGGGTTCCCGCCTCCTCGATCCGGCCCTTGGAAATCACGAGAATGCGCGTGGCTCCGCGGATTGTGCTCAGGCGGTGCGCGATCACGAAACTGATCCGACCCGCAAAAATCGTCTCCAGACCGCGCTGGATCAGCTGCTCCGTCTCGGTGTCAATCGATGAGGTGGCCTCGTCCATCACGAAGATCTGCGGGTTCGCCAGCAGGGCGCGGGCGAAGGAGACCAATTGCCGTTGTCCGGTGGAGAGCCGGTTGCCCGCCTCGCCCACGGGCGAATCATAGCCCTGATTGAGCGCGGTGATGAACTCATGGGCGTTGACCCGTCGCGCCGCCTCCTCGATTTCGGCGTCCGTGGCGTTCAGGCGTCCATAACGAATGTTTTCCCTCACCGTGCCTTTGAACAGATGCGGTGTCTGCAGGACGATTCCGAGCTGGGACTGCAGCCATCCCAGCGGGCGCTCGCGGTACTCGATGCCATCGATCAGGACCTGCCCTTCGGTCGGTTCGTAGAACCGGCAGACGAGGGAGACCAACGTGCTTTTACCGCCGCCCGAGGGTCCGACCAGGGCGATGGTTTCGCCGGCTCGGACTTTCAGCGAGAAGTCGTGCAGGACTTGGGGGCCGGTGGAATAGCGGAAAGCCACGTGGCGGAATTCGATTTCAGAGACGCGTGCGGGCCCGCCGTCCGGGGCAAAGTCCGCTGGCGCGGGCGAGCCGTTGCCGGGTGTCTGGCGCTGGCGCTCGGCGAAGGCTTCGACGCGCTGACGCACCGCGGGCGAGTCCTGGATCGCGGGTTCGGTCGCGAGCAGGCCCATGACCCGTTCGCCCGCGGCCTGCGCCCCCTGCATCTCGGTCAGTTTGTTCGCGAGCTGATTGATCGGAAAGAAGAACTGGCCCGCGAAATTGATGAATGCGACGAGCGTGCCGACCGACATCTCGCCCGCCGAGGTCAGCAGCCCGCCCCGCCAGAGCGCCAGGCCGGCGCCCAGGCTCCCGATGGTCATGACAATCGGATAGTAGATCGCGCTCTGTTTGGCATTGGTCACCGCCGCGATGAACATCTGGGTCGAGAGCCCTTGAAACTCGCGCAGGTTCTCGGCTTCGCGCACCAGCGTCCGGGTCGTGCGTATCCCCTGGATTGATTCATTGAAGGAGGCGGTGATCTGGGAGTTGTACTTCCGGATCTCCCGGGCGCTGAGCAGGATTCTCCGCTGGAAGAACTTGCTGATCAGGGCCAGGGGCGGCACGACCGAGATGACGATCAGACCCAGCCGCCAGTTCATGATCAGCAGGCTGACCGCGATCATCGTGAGGTACGCCAGACCCCAGACAATGTCGAGAAACCCCCAGGCGATCACCCGCGCGAGACGATCGCAGTCACTCGTCAACCGGGTGATCAGCCAGCCGACCGGACGGGTGTCGTAGAAGCCGAATTCCAGGGCCTGCAGCCGATCGAAACTGGCGGAGCGGATGTCGTGGCTGAGGTGGTTGGAGATGGCGCCGGCGCAGTCGATGAACACCCAGACGCAGACACAGAAGACGAGCGTCAAGGCGATGTAGCCGCTGATGTACGGCATCAGGTTGGTCCCGCTGCCGCCGGCGATGACCGCGTCGATCGTCCAGCGGGTGACATGGGCGAAGGCCGCGTCGCAGATTGCGAGCAACAGGGCGGCGGTCGCCAGCGGGATCAGGAAGCGCTTCAGGTGAAGCGCCCGCTGGAAGAGTTTCCACCAGAGCCCGGTATCGAGTTTGGCTTTGAAGTCGTCTTCTGGTTGGGCGGCGGAGGACATGGAAAGAAGGAGGGAAGGTCTGAATGACTCACGCTCACGCAGCGGAAGCGGAGTTGGAAAAGAACGGAAAGCGCGAAGGCGTCAGTAGTCTCTGGGGTGGGGGGGGCCGGTGCACGGAAGACGTGGCGGTTCAGGAGGTACGGAGCTCGCGCTGGAGATCGGCTTCGACGTTGGTCTGGATTTCCCAGAGTCGCCGGTAAAGTCCGGCGGTGCCGGCCAGTTCGGCGTGGGTGCCGCTTTGGATGATGCGGCCATGGTCGAGCACGATCACGCGGTCCGCATGGGCGAGGGTGGACAGCCGGTGCGCGATCACCAGGGTTGTGGAATGACCCCGACGCCGCTGGAGCGCGCCGAGGATCAGGGCCTCGGTCTCCCCATCGACGGCGCTGAGGGCGTCATCGAGGATCAGCACGGGCGGATTGCGCACGATGGCGCGGGCGATGGCGATGCGCTGGCGCTGCCCGCCGGACAAGGTGATCCCACGTTCTCCGATCAGGGTATCGTAACCCTGGGCAAACGTGCGGATGGTTTCATCGATGCAGGCTGCGCGTGCCGCCTCCTCGATTTCGCGGTCGGGCGCGTTTCCCTGTCCCAGTCGGATATTGTCGCGCAGGGTCTTGGAAAACAGAAACGGCTCCTGCATCACCGTGCCGAACTGCTGCCGGACCCACGACCGCGGAAGGGAGCAGAGCTCCCGGCCGTCGAGTTGGATCGAACCGCGGTCGTAGTCGTAAAGCCTTAGGAGCAGGTGCATCAGGGTGCTCTTGCCGGCGCCCGAGGGACCGAGCACGGCGAGTGTTTCTCCGGAAGCGACGTCGAAGGAGACGCCATTGAGCGCGCCCGGTGTTTCGGACGGAGGGGTGGAGGGGGCGGTGGCAGTGCCGGATCCCGGCAACGGGACCGCCGCAGCGGACCGCCCGGCGTGGGTGAAGTGCAGATCGCGGACCCTGAGCGCGCCCCGCAAGGGGGTCGGAGTGCCGGGGAACGCGCCCTCTGCGTCCTTTTCCCGTTCGACGGAAAGAATCTCCTGGATCCGGCCGATCGCCACGGAGGTTTTGCCGAGGTCGGTCAGAATGCGCCCCATCTGACGCACCGGCCACAGCATGATACCGAGATAAGCGAGGAAGGCGAACAGCACGCCCACGCTTAGCTCACCTTTTCCCACCCAACGGGCACCGAGGAGCAGGACGAGACCGAGCTGGGAGAAGGCGACCAAGTCACTGACCGACCAATACCACGACATCAACCGGAGCAACCGCAGGTTGCGGTCCCGGAAGGTGGCGCTTGGGCCGGCGAACTTTGACTTTTCGAATTCCTGCCGCGCGAATGCCCGGACCACGCGGATGCCGGTGAGGTTCTCCTGGATGACGGACGTCAGGGCCCCCTCGGCTTCGTCGACGGCTTTGAACACATGTTTCACCCGTTGGAAATAGACGTAACCGTAAATGATCAGGGGAGGGATCAGGGCGAACGCCACCACGGTCATCTTTGGGCTGAGCATCAGGAGCAGGGGCAGCGCGGTCAGGGCCAGGATGACGGCCTGGCCGATTTCCATCACTTGGGCGGAAAGGAACTGCCGGGTGGTTTCGACATCGCTGGTGCAGCGCTGCACGAGATCGCCGGTGTCGGCCCGGTCAAGGTACCGGGCCGGGAGATGATTGAGATGATCGTAGAGATCGTCCTTCAGGCGCCGGGCGATGCCGTCGCTGGCGAGCGAGGACTGCCGTCCCTTGATGTAGCTGCAAATCCCGCCGATGGCGGTCAGCCCCACCATCAGCACGGGGGCGAGCCAGAGGCGGTCGCGGAAGTTTTCGGCTCCGCCCACCAGATGGAGCAAGGCACCGACCAAGGTGCTGGCCGACTCCGCCGGGCGGGTGCCGATGGCGTGGTCGATCGCCGCTGCTCCCACCAAGGGCACGAGGTAGTTCACCGCGGTGGCGAGGGTCAGGCAGACCAAGGCCATGCCGAAGCGCAGGCGTTGGCCACGCATCAGCTGCCAGAAAGTTCGAAAGTGGATCAACATGGACGAAGGCGAAAAAATGAAGACAGATGGAACTAAAAACACAGCGTCATAAGGAGTGAGACACGCCAATTTTGGAGGGCATCGCTCCCGCGGCCGTGCATGGGCGTCAACGTAAGGAGCTTGCAGGAGACGAAGTGCGCTCCCGGTTGTAGGCGGCCTCAGCGAGGCCGCGACGGGACCGACTGGTCCCGCCCTCCGTCCTCCGTATTCGTCATCGCGATGTCAATCCCCGCGGCCTCAGCGAGGCCACCTACAACGGGCCGACAACCGGGCCGACAACGGGCTTAGGTTGACGCCCATGCGGCGTACGCGGAGCCGCCTGGAGACACTCATCGCAATCCTGGAGAGCCGCGCTTGCGGTCATCGCGACGATGCGGGTCGCTGATGGAATCGACCTTCGACTCAACGCAGCAGGGGCTGCAGGTAGGGCCAGACGTTCTCGGCCAC
>Ga0163144_10003019_pt1 | contig 38418 bp, 4 predicted proteins | sample OliLak19BULKMAT1_FD_123175 | JGI IMG/M metagenome (GOLD analysis project Ga0163144, IMG submission 123175) | Freshwater microbial mat bacterial communities from Lake Vanda, McMurdo Dry Valleys, Antarctica - Oligotrophic Lake LV.19.BULKMAT1 | ecosystem: Environmental > Aquatic > Freshwater > Lake...
ATTTTGTTGAACTCCTGCGGTCGCATGTGCGCACGCACGCTGATCGTCCGGCGGTGACCTTCTTGGCGGAAGGGGAAGAAGGTGCGGAAACGCTCACCTATGCGGCGCTCGATGCCCGGGCCCGGGCTTTCGCCGTGCGCCTGCGCACCCTGGCCGCGCCGGGAGACAGGGTGCTGATCCTGCAGCCGGCGGGACTGGATTTCGTGGTTTCGTTCTTTGGCTGCCTCTACGCCGGAATCGTGGCGATTGCGGCCTATCCGCCGCGCAACGCGCGCCATCTGCCGCGCATCGAAGCCATCCTCGCGGACGCGCAGGCGCGCACGATCGTCACCACGACCGAGGCCCTGAAAAAAATCGGGCCTTGGCTTGGCGAGCGTGCCGGCGCGTATGCGCTACTCTGTGCCGACGAGATCGATGGGGCGGCAGCCGATGCCTGGACACCGCCTTCGATCACGAATGACACGGTCGCGTTGCTGCAATACAGCTCCGGCTCGACCGGCCAGCCGCGCGGGGTGGTGATCACCCACGGCAACCTCATGGCCAACGCCGCGATGATCCGGCGGCGTTTCGGCTATCACGAACAATCGACGTTCGTGACCTGGTTGCCGATTTATCACGACATGGGGCTGATCGGGAACCTGCTTCAACCGCTCTACCTCGGCACGAGCACGGTGTTGATGCCACCAGTGAGTTTTTTGCAACGGCCGGTGCGCTGGCTGGCGGCAATTTCGCGCCATCGCGCGCGCACGACCGGGGCGCCGAATTTCGCGTTCGACCTATGCGCGCGGGTAGTGACGGCCGAGCAGAAGGCGACGCTGGATTTGAGCTGCCTCGAACTGATCTACAGCGGCTCCGAGCCGATCGACGCGCGCGCGTTGGATCGGTTTGCGGATGCGTTTGCGGGCTGCGGACTACGCCGCGAGGCGCTCTATGCCTGCTACGGGATGGCGGAGGCCACGTTGCTTTCGACCGGTGGCACCGCGGGCTCCGGCGTCCGCTGGCTCGATGTCGATGCCGACGCACTGGCCGCGCACCGTCCCGCACCCGCGGACGAAGGGTCCCGCCAGCGCGTCCGTCTCGTCAGCTGCGGCGTCTCGGTTGAGGGCCAGGAACTGCGGATTGTTGACGTGGCGGCCGGCGTGCCGCTGCCCGAGAATGCCGTCGGCGAAATCTGGCTCCGCGGCCCGCACATCGCGCCATCGTATTGGGACAAGCCTGACGTGACGGAGCAAATCATGCGCGCGCGCCTCGCCGACGGCAGCGGACCTTGGCTGCGCACCGGGGACTTGGGATTTCTGCGCGACGGCGAGCTCTATGTCACGGGTCGCATCAAGGACGTCATCATCATCCGCGGAAAAAACCACTACCCGCAGGATATCGAGCGCACCGTCGAGCTCAGTCATCCGACGTTGCAGGCCGGCGCGGGCGCCGCGTTTGCGCTGACGGTGGAAGGCGGCGAGCGGCTCGGCCTCGCGGTCGAAGTGCAGCGCACGGCGCTGAAATCGCTCGTCGGTGAAGACGTGGCCACGGCGATCCGGCGGGCCGTGATGGCGGAGCACGAACTCACGGTGCACGCGATCGCATTGTTGCGACCGACGACGCTGCCGAAGACTTCCAGCGGCAAACTTCGGCGCTTCGCGGCCCGGGACGGGCTTGGTGCCGGCACGCTCGAGAGCGTTTTTATCTGGCGCGAATCCGGCGCGGTCGCGCCCGCCCCCGAATCCATTTCCACTATGCCCACCGCGGTTTCCTTCCCCACCCAGACGGTCTCCGCGGCGTGGCCGGAGCCGAGCCCCGACGCCGACGCCGCCAGCCGCACTCGCGCCGATGAAATCATCGCGTGGTTGCGCGAATACGCCGACACGCGCGTCAATTCGTTCCTGATGGACGAGCGGCGGAGCATCCCGCCTTACATCGTCCTCGATTTCGGCAACCAGGGACTCCTCGGCCTGCAGGCGCCGCGCGCGATCGGCGGCGCGGGCCTCACTTATCGCGACACGCTGCGCGTGGCGGTGCAGATGGGCGCGATCGACCTCAATCTCTCGTCCTTCATCGGCGTCCACAACGCCCTCGGGCTCCGCCCGATCATGCACTACGGCACCGCGGCGATGCGGGCCGACGTGTTGCCGCGACTGGCCTCGGGCCGCGAGCTCGTCGCGTTTGCGTTCACTGAACCGGGCGCCGGTTCCAACCCGCGCGCCATCGGCTCGACCGCCACGCCCGACGGTGCCGGTGGCTGGCGGTTGCACGGCACGAAGAAATGGATCGGCACCGGCACGTGGGCCGGCTGGATCGTGGTGTCGGCCCACCTCCTCGACGAAGCCGGTCACGACCGCGGCATCACGTCGTTTCTCCTCCGGCAGGGTTTGCCCGGCCTGAGGATGGGCACGGAAGAACTCACGATGGGCATGCGCGGCATGGTGCAGAACACCGTGCACCTTGAAGGCGTTCGGGTCGGGCCCGAGGATATGCTTGGCCAGCCCGGGCAGGGCATGTTTGTGGCCCAGGAGACGATGAAGTTCGGGCGGCTCTTCATTTCCACGGCCAGCCTCGGCACCCTCCAACGCTGCGTGCAGCTGATGCTGCGCTACGCGGCAAACCGCTCGATATCGACCGGCCGCCTGCTCGACAACGTGATCAGCCGCGAACGCCTCAGCGATCACATCATGCGCATCGCGGCCCACCGCACCCTGATTGCGCAGTTCGGCGGCTGGTATGACGCCGGCGTCGATATCCCGGAGGAATTTTTCGCGCTGGTGAAATACGTTGGCCCCGAATCGCTCGGCATCGCGCTGGATCATTTGATCCAGATGTTCGGCGGTCGCGGCTACATCGAAACCAACCTCGTGCCCCAGCTTTACCGCGACGGCCGGCTGCTGCGTATTTTCGAGGGGCCGACCGAGACCATGCTGTTGTTTCTCGGCTCGCGCATCGCGAGCCAGAGCAAGCCGCTCGACGATTTTCTCCGCCATCGGCTGCGCGCGCCCGCCATCGCCGACCAAGTCAACGCCGCCGCCGATGTGGCGAAGAAGCAGCACCTCGCCCAAGGCGATCTCGCCGAGCAGGCCCTGGGGGTGCAGCACGTCTCGAAGCTCCTCGGCGAGTTCGGCATTCACGCGCTCTGGCTGGCGGTCACGGAGGCGGACCCGACGACGGATGACGTCGCGCTGCATCGCGCCCGGCGGTGGTTGCGGCACGAACTGGCGCAGAGCTACGCGCGCCTTTCGCAACCGGTCGCGGATCACGCGGTGCCGTTCAAGGCGGCCGAGATTCTCGCGTTTGCCGACGGCTATCGCGCCTCCATCGGCGACGTCGAGCAGCATTGCGCCGGGGAAGAAACCGCCCTCGATCCGATGCTGCGGCGCGCCTCACCGGAAGGGAAAATGGTCTCGTCGCCTCCGGCCGTCGCGCAAGTTGCGGCTGCGGCTGCGACCGCACCGCATGCGAATGGCCGCGAAGGCCAGGTCGCAACTGCAGGCGCGGCCGAAGTCGAGACTTGGTTGCGCACTTGGATCGGCGCGCGCTTGGTGCTGCCGGCGACGCAGATCGATCCGCAAAAGCCGTTCTCCGATTTTGGCATCGACTCGCTCACGGCGGTCGAACTTTCCGTGGCGCTGGGCGGCTGGCTGAAGACCGAGCTGCCGACGACGCTCACGTGGGATTTTCCCAACCTCCGCGCGCTCGCTGCCGGGGTCACGGCTCCGGGGCAACCGTCGCTGCCAGCAGCGGTGCCGGCGCCCGGCCCATTTCCTTCCGTGCGTGCCGACGCTGCGCCGAATCTCGACGCGCTGTCCGAGGCCGAATGGGCGCAACTGCTCGAGACCGAGCTTGTAACCCTCCGATCCGGCTCCACCTCCCGTCGTTGAGCGCCTCGCCCAACATCGCCGTTCTGCTGCGCGAAGCCTACGGACAAATCCGGGCGCTCCGGACGCAGCTGGCTGAACATTCCGCGCCGATCGCCATCATCGGGGCTGCGTGTCGTTTTCCCGGTGGCGCCAACGACCTCGAGTCGTTCGCGCGCGTGTTGCGCGCGGGCACTGACGCGGTCGCCCGCGTGCCCGCGGATCGTTGGGATGCCGATGCGTATTATGACGCCGATCCGGACGCGCCGGGAAAAATGTATTCCCGCGACGCCGCGTGTCTCGACCGGATCGATTGTTTCGACGCCGCATTCTTCGGGATCAGCCCGCGTGAAGCGGAGCACCTCGACCCGCAACAGCGGCTGCTCCTCGAGGTCGCCTGGCACGCGCTGGAAGACGCGGCGCTGCCGCCGGATCGCCTGCGCGGCAGCCGCACGGGCGTATTCACGGGGCTGATGTATGGCGATTACGTCGTGCGCGGCCTGCGGGAAAATGGCCTCGACGGCATCGGCGCCTACCTCGGCACCGGGGGCACGTTTAGCGCCACGGCGGGCCGGCTCGCCTACGTGCTCGGCTTGCAGGGACCGGCCATGGCGATCGATACCGCGTGTTCGTCCTCGCTCGTCTCGGTGCATCTCGCCTGCCAGGCGCTGCGCCATGGCGAGTGCGAACTCGCGCTCGCCGGCGGCGTCAACGCGCTGCTGACGCCCGAGCCGAGTATCAATCTCACGAAAGCGCGCATGATTTCACCGCGCGGGCGCTGCCGGACTTTCGACGCCTCGGCCGACGGCTACGTGCGCGGCGAGGGCTGTGGCCTCGTCGTCCTGAAACCACTGGCTCGCGCGCTGGCGGATGGCGATCGCGTGCTCGGCGTCATTCGTGGCTCGGCCGTCAACCAGGATGGCCGCAGCAGCGGGCTCACGGCGCCGAATCGCTTCGCGCAGCAAACTCTCCTGCAAGCCGCGCTCGACGCCGCCGGCGCGAACGCTGCCGACATTGGTTATGTGGAGTGCCATGGCACGGCGACGCCCCTCGGCGATCCCATTGAGATTCATGCGTTGCGCGAAGTGCTCGGTGGCAACCGGCCCGCGAACCGGCCGCTCGCTCTCGGTTCGGTGAAGACGAATTTCGGCCACCTCGAAGGCGCGGCGGGCATCTGCGGCCTGCTCAAGGCCCTGCTCGTCGTGCGCGGCGCCGAAGTTTTTCCGCACCTGCACCTCGAGACCCTCAATCCGCGCATCGATTTCAAAGACGCGCCGATGTCGATTCCCACGCGCGCGATGCCGTGGTTTCTTGACGGCGCGCCACGGCTCGCGGGTGTGAGTTCGTTCGGCTTCGTCGGCACGAATGCGCACGTCATCCTGGAGGGACCGGCACCTGCAGCGGTGGCAACGTCTTCGCGGGCGCCGCGGGTCATTGTTATTTCGGCGAAAACCGGAGCGGCCGCGACTGAACTGGCCGCGTCGCACGCCGCCTGGCTCGAGTCCCATCCGGGGACTGATCTTGCCGCGGTGGCGCGGACGCTCAATGCCGGCCGCGCCCATCACGAACACCGCATCGCGGTGGTGGCGGGCGATGTCGCGGCGGCCGCACGGGCCTTGCGCGTGCCCGCGGAGGAGACGTGGCGCGGCCAGGCTCGGCTTAATCAGCCGCCGCGGGTCGCATTTCTATTCACCGGACAAGGTGCGCAGCATCTCGGAATGGGCCGGACGTTGGCGGAACGCGAACCGGTCTTTCGTGCGGCGCTGTTGCGCTGCGAGGAAATCCTGCGACCCGCGCTGGCCCGGCCGCTGACCGAATTGATGTGGGGCGGGGACGAGTCCGCGTTGCAGATGACTGCGGTGACGCAGCCGGCGCTATTTGCCTTGGAATATGCGCTCTCGGAGCTGTGGGGTTCGTGGGGCGTGCGGCCGGATTTCCTGCTCGGGCACAGTATCGGCGAATACGCCGCGGCGTGCGCCGCCGGAATTTTCAATCTAGAGGATGCGCTGCGTCTCGTTGCCGCGCGCGGGCGGCTGATGCAGGCGCTGCCCGCCGGTGGCGCCATGGCCGCCGTATTTGCGAACGAGCCCGTCGTGCGGGCGGTCCTCGCCGGGCGCGAAGACCGGCTGGCGATCGCGGCGGTGAATGCGCCGGAAGAGATCGTGCTTTCCGGCGCCGGGGTGGTGTTGTCCGCCGCACTCGCCGAACTCGCGACGCGCGGCGTGCGATCGCAAGAGCTGAAGGTTTCCCATGCGTTCCATTCGCCGCTGATGCGGCCGATGCTCACCGCGTTCGAGCGCGAGCTGGGCGCCGTGAAGTTCCACGCGCCGATGCGACCGATGGCGGCGAACGTGCCGGGCGCGTTGGACACGGCGCAGGCGATGGCGCGTCCGGACTACTGGCTGCAACAAATCGTCTCGCCCGTGCGTTTCGCCGACGCCATCGCGGACGTTGGCGCGGCGGGTGCGACCGTGTTCATCGAAGTCGGCCCGCGTCCGGTTCTTTGCGGGCTCGGTGCCAACGCGCTTTCCGCGCCGGCGCTCGCGTGGCGACCCAGCCTCGTGGGGCCACGCGACGATGGCACCGCGCTGGCGAGCGCAGTGGCGACGATCTACGCCGCCGGCGGCGACATCGACTGGGTCGCGTATCATCGCGCGCAGGCGGGACCGCGGCTCGCGCTGCCGACGTATCCGTTCGAGCGGCGGCGCTACTGGCTGCCGGCGCCGACGCAAAGTGCGACGGCGGTGGCGCGCGTGGGAACCCCGGTCCAAGGCGAATCGGCGGGCGCGATGGCGTTTTCGGTGATGTTTTTCGCCGCCACGCAGAACCCGCTCGATGGCGACAAATACAAACTCGTGTTGGAAGCCGCGCGTTTCGCGGACCAGCACGCTTTCGAATCGGTCTGGGTGCCGGAACGGCATTTCACCGCGATGGGTGGCCTGTATCCCAATGCTGCCGTGCTGCACGCGGCCCTCGCGCGCGAGACCCGGCGCGTGCGGCTGATGGCGGGCAGTGTCGTCGCCCCGCTGCATCATCCGATCCGCATCGCGGAAGAATGGTCGATGGTGGACAACCTTTCCGGCGGCCGGGTGGGGGTCTCGTTCGCCTCGGGCTGGAACCCGGACGACTTCGCCTTTTTTCCGGAGCGCTACCCGGAGCGGCACGCGAAACTATTGGAGACGGTCGAAACCGTGCGCCGGCTCTGGCGCGGCGGGGAAATCGACGTGACCAATGGAGCTGGCCGGCCCGCCCGCGTTCGCATCCTGCCCACGCCGTTGCAGAAAGAATTGCCCGTGTGGATTACGGCGGCAGGTAACCCGCGCACCTTCGAAGTGGCCGGCGAACTCGGCGCCAACGTCCTCACGCATTTGCTCGATCAGGATATGGATGAGCTGGCCGGCAAGATCGTCCGCTACCGTGCGGCGCGCGCCGCGCACGGCCACGATCCTGCGACGGGCCGGGTGTCGGTGATGGTGCACACGTTTCTCGGCCCCGACTTGGTGGCGACGCGCGAGCGCGTGCGCGGTCCGTTCTGCGCCTACCTCAAGTCGAGCCGCAGGCTGCTCGCCGGGCTCGCGCACAGTCGCGGCCGCGACATCGATGTCGCAGCGCTCTCAGAGCGCGATCTCGACGACTTCGTGAATTTCCTCTTCGAGCGTTTCTACAGCACGCGCGCGCTGATCGGCACGCCGGAGAGCTGTGCGCCGCTCGTGGCGAAACTGCACGCGGCCGGCGTGAATGAAATCGCGAGCCTCCTCGATTTCGGCCAGACGGTGGACGACGTGCTCGGCGGCCTGCCCTCGCTCGCGGCGCTGCAGCAGCGGTGCGAGCGTGAAATGCCGGCCACGACGCCGCAAGCGGTCGCGAGCCGTGAAGTGGAGATTCCGACCGATGCGCTTTACGAAATTGCCTGGCGTTCGCTGCCGCCCGTGTCGGCGGTCGCCCCTCGGGGGCGCTGGCTGATCTTGGCGGATGAGGGTGGGGTCGGCGACGCGCTGGCGGCGGCGTTGGGCTCCGAGCGCTGCGTTTGCGCGCGTCGCGGTGTCGGCGGCGGTAATGGCGCGCATCTGCGTATCGACGATACGGTTGACGGTGCGTGGCCGGAGTTTTTCCAAGCGCAACGGGCGGCGCTCGATGGCTTGACTGGTATCGTTTGGCTTTGGCCGCTCGCGGCCGAGCCGGCGGCGGATGCGCTCGTGGAGAGTGCGCGACGCCTCGTGCAGGCGATCGTGGCGCGCGGCGCGCCGACGCGGCTCTGGTGCGTGACGCACCGGGCGATCGCGTTGCCCGGCGAAACTCCGCAGGTGAACGCGGCCCCGCTCTGGGGCTTCGCCCGCGTTGTGGGGCTGGAGCATCCCGCGCATTGGGGCGGCTTGATCGATCTCGATGACGCGGTCCCCGCGGCAACGCTGGCGGCGCAAGTGCTCGGAGGCGGCGCTGAGGACAAAGTGGCGCTGCGCGGCGAGACGCGTTGGGGCGAGCGCCTGTCGCGCCTGACGCTGCCCGCAACGACACCGGCGCCGCACTGGAGCGTGAGCGCTGGCCACGGCTATTTGATCACTGGCGGACTTGGCGGCGTGGGCCTCGAGATCGCGGCCTGGCTCGCGGCGCGCGGCGCGCGGCATCTTCTGCTACTCGGACGTTCGGCGCCGGGCGAGTTGGCGCATCGCACCCTCGCCGCGCTCCGCGCGCAAGGCGTCGAGATCAACGTCGCCGCGGTTGACGTAGCCGACGAAACCGCGCTCGCCCGCGGGCTGGCCGACTGGCGCGTCTCCGGCCAGCCGGCTATTCGCGGCGTCGTGCATGCGGCCGGTTCGTGGCATGATGTGCCGCTCGCGCAACTTGAGGCGGGGGCGCTGGCGAGCGTGCTGGCGCCGAAGGTGGCCGGCACCTGGGCGCTGGAACGGCTACTGGGCGCGGACCTCGATTTCTTCGTTTCCTGTTCGAGCCTCTCCTCGGTGCTGCCCGCGCATGGCCAGGCGAATTATGCCGCCGCCAACGCGTTTCTCGATGCGCACGCGCACTGGCGGCGGGCACAGGGCCGGCCGGCGCTCAGCGTGAACTGGGGGCCGTGGTCGGGCGTCGGCTTTGGCGCGAGCGAACGCGGGCGGCGCGCGCACGAGCGGCTCGAGTCGTTTGGCCTGCGGCGCATCACGCCCGCGTCGGCGCTGGCGGCCCTCGGAGAGTTGCTCGCGCGCGGCACGACGCAGGCTGCGGTGGTCGCGATCGATTGGAGCTTGCTCGCGCGGGTCGATGCGCCGCTGGCGCGCACGATGCAACTGGCGGAGGTCGCCGGGCATCTCGTGGCGGAGACCGCGGCACTCGGGGTCGGGGGCGAATGGCTGCACCGGCTCGCGACGACTCCGGCGGAGGCCCGTGGCGATCTGGTGCGCGGCGCGGTCGGCGAAATTGTCGCGCGCGTGCTGCGGGTGAACGCCGCTGAACTGCGTTGCGCCGAGCCGCTGTCGAATCTCGGACTGGATTCGCTCATGGCGGTGGAAATTAAGAACCGCTTCCGGGCCGACCTGGGTGTGGACGTGCCGCTCGCGCGGTTTCTCGAAGGCGCCAGCACCGATGGGCTGGGCGAGATCGTGCAGGCGGAATTCAACGCGGGTGGCGTGAAACCGGCGCCGCCCGCCGAGGAGGAATTTGTCGTATGACGCGCGACGCCGTGCTGCATGACGGTGCGCGCCTCGGCGTGAAACTGTCGCTCGAAGGCAGCAGCCTGCGCGTGCGCGCGCCGGCGGGCGCCGTGACGCCCGAGTTGCGGGCCGCGCTGACGACACACAAGGCGGCGCTGCTGGAATACCTCGCGGCGCCGCACGACGAGATCGCGCCGCTGTTGCCCGCCCAACGGAGTCTCTGGCTGCTGCATCAGGGCGAGCCGGCGAGCCGGCCCGCCTACAATATCCGCGCGGCCCGCCGGTTTCGCGGCCCGTTGGACGCGAGGCGACTCGAGCGCGCTCTCGCGGCGATCGTGGCGCGCCACGAGCCGCTGCGGACGTCCTTCTACGATCGCGACGGCGAGCCGTGGCAACGGATCGCGCCGGCCGTGCCGGTGCGCATCGCCCGCACGGATGTTTCGGACCTGACGCCGGAGGCGCGGGAAACCGCGTGGCAGGCGCGGCTCGCAGCGGAAGGAGGCCGCGCCTTCGATTTGCGGACGGCGCCGCTTTTTGCGGTCGAACTGGTCCGCCTCTCGCCCGAAGAGCACGTGCTGCTCCTCAACGCGCACCACCTCATCGCCGATGCATGGTCGGCCGGACTGCTGCTGCGCGAACTGGCCACGGCCTATGCGGCGCTCGCGGCCGGGTCCGAAGTGCCGGCCTCGCCGGCGGCTTTTCGTTTCAGCGATCACGTGCAGGCCCAGCGTCGGGCGGCGGGCACCGACGCGGGACGGGCGGCGCTTGAGTTTTGGCAGCAGGAACTGGCCGGGCTGCCGGCCCTGCAGCTGCCGGCTGACTTTACTCCGGCGACGGCGACGGGCTATGCCGGAGCATCGGAGGCGTTCGTCCTCGATCCCGCCCTGGCGGGCGAACTCCGCGCGCTGGCCCGTGCCGAGGGCGTCACGCTTTTTCACGCGCTGATTTCCTCGTTTGCCGTGTTGCTGCAACGCTTGTCGGGGCAGAACGATTTTGGCATCGGCACGACGCTGGCGGGCCGCGACACGCAGGAAGCGGAGGGGCTGATCGGGTATTGCGTTAATCTCGTGGTGCTGCGGCAGCGCTTCGCTGCTCCGATGTCGTTCCGCGAGCTGATCCGGCGCACGCGTGCGGAGGCGCTCGTCGCGTTTCAACATCAGACTGCGCCGTTCGACCAGATCGTGCATGCGCTGCGCTTGCCGCGGGAGCGCGGCGTCACGCCACTTTTCCGGGTGCTGTTTCTCTACCTGCAGGCCGCGCGCGATGTGGCCAGCTTTGCCGGCCTCGAGGTCGAGGCGCTGCCGGTGCCGAGCACAACCGCCAAATACGATCTCAGCCTGCAGGTGGAGGATCAGGGCGAGCGGCTCACCGGCCTCATCGAGTTCAACTCGGCGCGGTTCGCGCCCGCGACGATCCGGCGCATGATCGCGACATGGCAGACGTTGCTGCGCGGCCTCGTCGCCGCGCCGGATGCCGCGGTCGAACAACTGCCCGCCGTGGGCGAGGCGGAAGCGCGGCGACTGCGGGTCGATTTCAATGCGACGGCGACGCCGGTCGAGTTTGCGGGTGGAATCGCCGCGGCATTTCGTGCGCAGGCGCGGCGCACGCCGGAGGCGGCGGCGCTCGTGCACGAGGATCGCGAGCTCACCTATGCGCAACTCGACGCGGCGGCGGATCGGTTTGCCGCGCGCCTGCGCGCCGCCGGCGTCGGGCCGGAAAGGCTCGTCGGCGTGTGCGTCGGACGTTCGGCGGAAATGGTGATCGCCCTGCTCGCGATCCTAAAGGCGGGCGGTGGTTATCTGCCGCTGGATCCGGCGTATCCGGCCGAGCGGCTCGGCTTCATGCTGGCGGAGGCGCGCCCGATTTTGCTGCTCACGCAGAAGCGGTTGATGGCCGGGCTGCCCCCGCATGCGGTGCCGCGGCTGTTGGTGGACGGAATCGCGGAGGCGGGCGGCCCGACGGTGACGAACATCGACCTTGTCACGGAGCCGACCCAGGTGGCCTACGTCATCTACACGTCGGGCTCCACGGGTCGGCCCAAGGGCGTGATGGTCGCGCACGGCACCGTGATGAATTTTTTCGCCGGCATGGACGCGCAGCTCGGGCCTAGCCCGGGCGTGTGGCTTGCGATGACGAGTATCTCGTTCGACATCTCCGTGCTGGAGCTTTTCTGGACGCTCACCCGTGGCTTCAAAGTGGTGGTGCAGTCGGACGAGCCAAAGGCCGGGGCCGCGCGCGCCGCGACGATCGTGGGGTCGGCGCGCCCGGTGGCGGAGCAGTTCGCCCGTCATGCGCCCACGCATCTGCAGGCCACGCCGTCGCGCATCAAGATGCTGCTGCTCGATCCGCCGGTGGCCGCGGCCCTGCGCGGTTTGGAGCGCCTGATCGTGGGCGCCGAGGCGCTCGATCCCGCGCTGGCGGCGGAGCTCGGCGCGCGCTTGGGCGGCGAGGTGCACAATCTCTACGGGCCGACCGAAACGACGGTGTGGTCAACGGGACAGCGGATTGGGCGCGACGATCGCGTCGTGCGCATTGGCCGGCCGCTGGCGAACCAGCAGGTTTACGTGCTCGATCGCCACCTGCAACTGCTGCCCGTCGGCGTGACGGGCGAGCTCTACATCGGCGGTTCCGGCGTCACGCGCGGTTATCTCGGCCGCCCGGACACCACGGCGGAGCGTTTCATTCCGGATCCGTTTGGCCCGGAGGCCGGCGGCCGGCTTTATCGCACGGGCGATCTCGCCCGCTGGCACGACGATGGCACGCTGGAATGTCTGGGCCGGACGGACGATCAGGTGAAGATTCTCGGTCACCGCATCGAACCGGGCGAGGTCGAGGCGATGCTCGCGCGCCATCCCGCAGTGCGGGCGGGCGCGATCACGGCGCCGCTGGGCGCCGATGGCGAGCGCTGCCTCGTGGCCTATGTGGTGGCCGGTTCCCAGCCGACGCCGAAGGCCGCCGAACTGCGCGCGTGGCTGCGCGAGCGGTTGCCCGAGCACATGGTGCCGGCGGCAGTCGTGTTTCTACCGGCGCTGCCGCTGACGCCGAGCGGCAAAGTCGAACGTCGCGCCCTGCCGGCGCCCGAAGCGGCGGCGCCGCGGCCGGAAAACGAATTCGTGGCGCCGCGCACGCCGGCCGAACGGCTCGTGGCCCTCATCTGGGCGAAGCTCCTCGCGCGACCGCTCGTGGGCGCGCACGATAATTTCTTCGAGGTGGGCGGACACTCCCTGCTCGCGATGCAAATGATCGCGCGGCTCCGCCAGGAGACGGGGATCGACCTGCCGCTGCGCAGCGTCTTCGAGGCACCGACCGTGGCCGGCGTCGCCGCGCGACTGGCCGAGCAAATCCCGGCACGGGCGGGCGAAGCTCCGGCGGGCGCGCTCGTGCGGGTGCCGCGCGACGGGCGGCCGCTGCCGCTGTCGTTCGGCCAGCGCCGCATCTGGTTCATCGAGCAACTTGAACCCGGACGTGCGACCTACCACATGCCCGCGGCGATCCGGCTGCGCGGGTGCTGCTCGCCGGCGGCCCTCGAGGCGAGTTTCTCCGCGCTCGTGCGGCGGCACGAGGCGTTGCGCACGCGCTTCCCGGTGCGCGACGGCGAGCCGTTCCATGACGTGTTGCCACCGGACGACTGCACCTTCGCGCTGGCCACAGAAGATCTGAGGGAATTTCCCCGCGCCGAACGAGAGGCCCGCGCCCGCGCCCGCGCGGCGGAAGAGGCCGGCGCGCCGCTCGATCTGGCGGATGGCCCGTTGCTGCGGGCGCGACTGCTGCAGCTCGACGACGAGGAGCACCTGCTGGTCTTCGTCATTCATCATATCGTGTCGGATGGCTGGACGATGGGACTAATCACCCGCGAGCTGACGGCGTTGTATGCGGTGCAGCTGGCGAACGCGTCCGAGGAGCTGCCGCCGCTCACCGCGCACTATGCCGATTTCGCGGCGTGGCAGCGTGAACGTCTTTCCGCAGAGGCCTTGCGCGGCCCGCTGGCGTTTTGGAAAAATTATCTGGCGGGCGGCGTGGCCGCGGAAATTCCCGGCGATCGACCGCGCCCGCGTGTGCTCGACGGCCTCGGGCGAGAATACCGGTTTGTCTGGCCGGCGGACTTGACGGAGGGATTGCACCGCGTGGGACAGCGCGAGGGTGCCACGCTCTTTATGACCCTGTTGACGGGCTACTACGCGCTCCTCGCGCGTTACACCCGACAGGATGACCTCGTCGTTGGCACCTCGGTGGCCAATCGCCCGCGGCCTGAATTCGAAGCCATGGCGGGATTTTTCGTCAACCTGCTGCCCGTGCGTGTCGATACGAGCGGCAACCCGACGTTTGTCGAACTGCTGGCCCGCGTGAAGCAGGCTTGTCTCGCCGGCTTTGCGCACCAAGACACGCCGTTCGAGGCCCTGATCGACGCGGTGGCTGCCGGGCGCGACCCCAGCCGCACGCCAATTTTCCAGACGATGTTGGTGTTGCTCAATGCGCCGCAGGGGACGGCGCGGCTCGCCGGCCTGGAGACCACTCCGGTGCCGCTCGAAAATCGCACGGCGAAATTCGACGTTACCCTGCTCGGCGAAGAGGTCGGCGGCGAATTGCGCTGGGTGGCGGAGTATCGCACGGAAATTTATTCGGAAGCCACGATCGCGCGGCTCGCAGAACATCTCCGGTTCCTGCTCGCGGGCGCCGTGGCATCGCCCGACGCGCGTCTGTTTGCACTGCCGCTGCTCGCGCCGGCGGAAGTGGCCGCGCTCTCCGCGCAGAATCGCACGGCGCGGAGTTTTCCCGGGGGCCGGTGGATCCACGAATATGCGGCGGAGGCGCCGGACGAGGCGACAGCGTTAGTTTTCGCGGGGCGGCAACTAACTTATCGGGAATTCAACGCGCGCACCGACGCGCTGGCGGGGCTCCTGATCGCCCGCGGGGTCGGCCCCGAGTCGCTGGTCGCGGTGTTCCTCGAGCGCTCGGTCGAGTTGGTGGTCGCGTTACACGCGATTCTCAAGGCGGGCGGCGCTTACGTGCCGCTTGATCCCGGTTATCCGGCGGAACGCATCGCCTACATGCTCGCCGACGCAAACGTCGCGTTGGTCCTCACGGTCGATTCGCTCGCGGACCAATTACCGCAGACCACCGCGCAAGTGCTCCACCTCGATCGACTGCCGGCGCCGGGCCGCGCGGTGAAGCCGCCGGTGCTGCCCGGCGAGAGCGCCGCCTACATGATCTACACGTCGGGTTCGACGGGCCGGCCCAAGGGCGCCGTCAACACCCACGCGGGCGTGCTCAACCGCCTGCAGTGGATGCAAGCGGCATTGCCGCTGGCCGCGGACGACCGGGTGCTTCAGAAGACGCCCTACAGCTTCGATGTTTCCGTCTGGGAATTTTTCTGGCCGTTCATGACGGGGGCCACGCTGGTGGTGGCGGAGCCGCAGGCGCATCAGGATCCCGTGCGCCTGATTGAACTGATCGTCGGCGAGCGGATCACGACGCTCCATTTTGTGCCGTCGATGTTGCGCGCGTTTTTAGACACCCCGGGCGTCGAACGCTGTGTCTCGCTGCGCCAGGTGATTTGCTCGGGCGAAGAACTGCCGCGCGAGCTCGCGCGCCGCTGTCAGGGAAAATTGCCGGCCGCCGCGTTGCACAATCTCTACGGCCCCACCGAGGCGGCGGTCGACGTGAGCTGGCATGCGTGTGCGGCTGACGCTGACGGGCCGGTGCCGATCGGGCGGCCGATCGCGAACCTCGAGATTCACGTGCTCGATCCCGAATTGCAGCCGGTGCCCGTCGGCATCGCGGGCGAGATCTATCTCGGCGGCATCGGTCTCGGCCGCGGTTATCACCGGCAACCGGCTCTCACGGCGGAACGCTGGGTGCCGCATCCGCAGGCGACGGAGCCGGGTGCCCGCCTGTATCGCACCGGCGATCTCGGCCGGTGGCGCGCCGACGGTGAAGTTGAATATCTGGGACGCGTGGATTTTCAGGTGAAGCTGCGCGGCTTCCGCATCGAACTCGGGGAGATCGCCGCAGCGTTGCGCGAACATTCCCAGGTGACCGATGCAGTGTGCGCGCTCCGCACGGATTCGCCGGCGGGCGCCCGACTGGTGGGATATGTGGTGGCGCGAACCACGCCGCCCACGGTGGCTGAGCTTCGCGCCTGGCTGGGCGGGCGGCTGCCCGACTACATGGTGCCGACGGCGTGGGTGTTCCTCGCTGCGCTGCCGCTGTCGCCGGCCGGGAAGGTTGACCGTCGCGCGCTGCCGGTGCCGCTGGCCGACCGGCCGACCGAGCGGATCGCGCCGCGCAACGCGGACGAAGCCGCCGTCGCCGCGATCTGGAGCGAGGTGCTGGGCCGCGAAGGCATCGGCGCCACGGACGATTTTTTTGAATTGGGCGGCCATTCGTTGATCGCGACGCAGGTAATGACGCGGCTGCGCGAACGGTGCGGAATCGCGTTGCCGCTGCGCGTGCTGTTCGAGCAAACGACGGTGGAGACGCTGGCCGCGGCGATTCGCGCCGCGCAGGCGACCGCGGCGCCGGTCGCGCCGGTCGTCGAGCTGCGCCGCGCCCGCCGCGAGCGGAGGAGAGTGCTCGTGCAGGCCGACGGTGAAATCGGCGCGGTCGAGCTGGCCCGGGAGGATTCATAATCGCATGGACGCCTGCGTCGCACCGATTTCGCACGCCCAGCGCCGCCTCTGGTTTCTCGACCGGCTCGAACCGGGCAATCCCGTTTACAACCTGCCGGTGGCCGTGCGCTTGCGCGGCGCGCTCGACCGCGTCGCGCTGGAACGCGCGCTGCAGGCGATCGTCGGCCGGCACGATGCGTTGCGCACGACGTTCGCGGTGGAAAACGGCGAGCCCGTTCAGGTGGTGCACGACGCGCTCACGCTCACCGTGCCGGTGGAGACGGTCGCGGACGAAGGCGCCCTGGCCGCGCGCCTGCGGGGCGAGGCGCGGCGGGCGTTCGACCTGGCGAAAGGGCCGCTGCTGCGCGCGCTGCTGTGCCTGCGGGCGGGCGACGATCATGTGCTCCTGCTGACGTTGCACCACATCGTGGCGGACGGGTGGTCGCTCGGCGTGCTGGTCGAGGAGTTTTCCGAACTGTATAGTGCGGCGGTCGCGAATCGGCCCCCGCGCCTCGCAGAGCTGCCGGTGCAATTCGCGGATTTCACGGACTGGCAGAATGAGGCGCTGGCAAGCGAGGCGGCGGCGCACGAGCTGGCGGGGTGGCAGCTGCACCTCGCGGGAGCGACGACACTCCTTGGGTTGCCGGCGGATTTGCCCCGGCCGGCGGCGCAGAGCTACCGCGGCGCGCTGTGGTTGCGGACACTGCCGGCGGGATTGACCGCACCCTTGCAGGCGCTGGCGCGGCGCGAAGGCGCGACCCTCTTCATGACGCTGCTCGCGGCGTTCGAGACGCTGCTGGCGCGCTGGTCGCGGCAGGACGAGTGGCTGATCGGCACGCCGGTGGCGGGACGCGCGCGTTCGGAGACGGAGCGGCTGATCGGATTCTTCGTGAACACGCTCGTGCTGCGCGTGGACGTCGCGGGCGATCCGACGTTCACCGAGCTCCTCGCGCGGACCAAACAGGAGGCGCTGGCGGCCTTCGGCCGGCAGGACACGCCGTTCGACCGCGTGGTCGATGCGGTGCAGCCGGAGCGCGATCGCAGCCGCACGCCGCTGTTCCAAGTTTACTTCACGCTGCAGAACGCGCCACGCCGCGAGCTCGCGTTGCCGGGGCTCCGGGCCGAGGCGGTCGAAATCGACACCGGCACGACCAAGGTCGATCTCTCCCTCGCGCTCGAGGAATCGCCGGCGGGCCTGATGGCGCGCTGGGAATACGGCACGGATGTGTTCGCGCCGGAAACGGTGGCGCAACTCGCGCGGAGCTACGAGACGCTGCTGGCGGGAATCGTCGCGGAGCCGGAGCAGCGCATTTTGGCCCTGCCGCTTCTGGTCGCCAGCGAACGCGAAGCGATCGTCCTGCGCGGCGGCGGGGTGACGCGGGATTTTTCGGCCAGCGAATCGCTGGCGGCATGGTTCGCCCGCCAGGCCGCGCGCACGCCGACCGGTGTGGCGGTGACGTGCGCGGGCGAGCAATTGACCTATGGCGAACTCGACCGCCGGGCGAATCGACTCGCGCGATACCTCCGGCGTGTCGGGTTGCAAGCGGGTTCACTTGTCGGCTTGTGCCTCGGCCGCTCGCCGGAACTCGTCACGAGCATTCTTGGCATCCTCAAGGCGGGCGCCGCCTACGTGCCGCTCGATCCTGCCTATCCGCGCGAGCGACTCGAGTTCATGGTGCGCGATAGCGGGATCGCCGCGCTGATCGCTCACGGCGGCGCGGATGGAATCGAACACGTGCCGCGAATCGACCTCGCGGCCCGGGCCGACGCGATCGCGGCGGAGAGCGCGGAACCGCTGGCGGACGGAGTCGGAGCGGACGCGGCGGCTTATGTGATCTACACCTCGGGCTCGACCGGGCAGCCGAAGGGCTGCGTGGTGACCCACGGCAACGTGACGCGGTTGATGCGGGCGACGGAAGACTGGTATGGCTTCGGCGCGGCGGATGTGTGGACGCTGTTCCACTCGTATGCGTTCGATTTCTCGGTGTGGGAAATCTGGGGCGCGCTCCTCTATGGCGGACGCCTCGTGGTGGTGCCGTATGAGACGAGCCGGAATCCGGCGGCGTTTCACGAGCTGCTGGTCGCGGAACGCGTGACGGTGCTGAACCAGACGCCCTCGGCCTTCCGGCAGTTGATCGCGGTGGATGGCGAGAAGCCGGTTGCGGAGCTGGCGCTGCGGCATGTGATTTTGGGCGGGGAGGCGCTGGAGCTTGCGATGCTGCGACCGTGGTTCGAGCGGCATGGCGACGAGCGGCCGTGCCTGATCAACATGTATGGCATCACGGAGACGACCGTGCACGTGACCTACCGGCGCATTCGCCAGCTCGATCTGACTGCGGGAAAAGGGAGCGTGATCGGCGAACGAATTCCGGACCTGACGCTGTTTGTCGTCGATTCGCAGCTCGAGCCGGTGCCGCTGGGTGTGCCCGGCGAATTGCTCGTCGGCGGCGCGGGTTTGGCGCAGGGATATTTGCATCGCGCCGAGCTGACGGCGGAGCGGTTCGTGGCGAATCCGTTCGGTCCGGGCCGCGTTTATCGCTCGGGCGATCTCGCGCGGTGGCTGCCGGGTGGCGATCTGGAATATCTCGGCCGCATCGACCAGCAGGTGAAAATCCGCGGTTTCCGGATCGAGCCCGGCGAAATCGAACGCGTGCTCGCGGCCGTGCCGGGCGTGCGCGAGTGTGCGGTGCTGGTGCATGACGAGCGCGGGAGCGAAAAGCGGCTCGTAGCCTATGTGGCCCGGGCACCGGGCGCGCTGCAGCCCGATGCGCGGACGGCGCGGGAAGCGTGCCGGGCGCGGCTGGCCGACTACATGGTGCCGGCGGCCTTCGTGTTTCTCGAAAAGCTGCCGCTGACCGCGCACGGCAAACTCGACCGCCGGGCGTTGCCCGCGCCGGCGGCGGCGGAAGCCGTTGCCGCCGACTACGTGGCTCCGGTGACTCCGGCCGAGCAGGCGATCGCTACGGCCTGGTCGAGGGTGCTGGGGCTCCCGGAGGTCGGCACGCAGGATAATTTTTTCGCCCTCGGCGGCGACTCGATCCTCACGATTCAGGTCGTCTCGCTGGCGACGAAGGCGGGCTTCAAGCTCACGCCGAAGGATCTGTTCGAAGCGCAGACGCTCGGGGAACTCGCGCGCCTGGCGCGCCCCGTCGCGGCCACGACGAACCTGATCGCGACGGCGCCCGAATCGACCCCGGCGCCGCTCCAGGCCGAAGCCTATCCGCTGACGCCGATGCAGGCGGGCATGCTTTTCCAGAGCGTGTTCGAGCCCGATTCTGGGGTGTATTTCGAACAGGTCTGGGGCGAATTGCGCGGCGCGTTGGTGCCGGAGGCGTTCCGTGCCGCGTGGCAGGGTCTGCTCGACCGGCATCCCGGATTGCGCGCGCGCTTCGTTTGGCGCGAAGTGCCGGAGCCGCGGCAAATCGCGGAGCCGCGCGTGGAACTGCCGTGGCGCGAAATCGACTGGACCGGGAGCGACGCGCCCACGGATCTCGCGGCCGGGTGGGAGGCTTTGCTCGCGGCGGATCGCGCACGTGGTTTTGCGTTTGAGCAGGCTCCGCTGATGCGCGTGACGATCGTGCGCGTGGGTGGCGATCACTGGCGCTGGCTGTGGAGCCACCATCATCTGCTGCTCGACGGCTGGAGCCTGCCGCTCGTGTTTCAGGACGTGCTCGGCGATTACGAGCATCGCATCGGCGCCACCGCCACGCCGCCGCCACCCGGGCTGCCCTATCGCGCCTACGTCAACTGGGTGCTCGCGCAGGACCTGGGTGCGGCGGAGCGCTACTGGCGGGCGCGGCTTGCCGGTTTCGAAGGCGCACCCGAACTGCGCCTGCCGGCACCGCCGTCGTCGTCGGTTTTGCCCGGCGGCGAGGTGGAATTGCGGGCCGGCGCCGCGGAGAGCGCGACGTGGCGCGCGTGGGCGCGGGCGCACGGGCTCACGTTGAACACTCTTTTCCAAGGCGCGTGGGCGCTGCTCCTGCAACGTTACGGAGTCGGCGACGATGTGGTGTTTGGCGTGACGGTTTCCGGTCGGCCCGCGGAGCTGCCGGGCGCGGCCGAGATCATCGGTCTTTTCATCAACACCCTGCCACTGCGCGTCAACATCGTGGCCGAGCAAGAGGTGGCGTCGTGGCTGCGGGCCTTGCAGCTGGCGCAGGCCGAAATGCGCGCCTACGAGCACAGTCCGCTCGCGTCGGTGCAGGGCTGGAGCGAGGCGCCGCGGGGCCGGCCGCTCTTCGAATCGATTTTGGTTTTTGAGAACTATCCGGGCGACGAAGCGGTGCGCGCGCTGCGCACGAGCCTGCAACTCGAGGGGCTGCGCACGCGCGAGCAGACGAACTACCCGCTCACGGCGGCAGTGCTGCCCGGCGACGCGATCACGCTGAAGCTGAATTTCGATGCGCGCCGTTTTGCCGCGTCGGCCGTGCGCCGGATGCTCGCGCACTGGCGGCAGATCGTGACGGCTTTGGCGGCGCCCGCGCCGGTGCGGATCGGCGATGTCACGTTGCTGAGCGCCGGGGAAGTCGCGCAGGTCCGGGCATGGAGCGAAGCGCCGGTGGACTTTGGCGCGGACGCGACCGTGGTCGGATTGATCGCGGCGTGGGCCGGGAAATCGCCCGATGCGCCGGCGTTGCTCGGGCCGGACCGGGCCATTGGCTACGCCGAACTCGAGCAGCGGGCGACGCGACTCGCCGCACGGCTCCGGCGGAGCGGAGTGCGACGGGGAAGTTGCGTGGCGGTTTGCTTCGAAAAAACACCGGAGCTGGTCGTCGCGCTCCTCGGCGTGCTAAAGGCGGGCGCAGCCTTCGTGCCGCTCGATCCGCGTTTTGCGCGCGAGCGGCTGGCGTTTATGGTCGCGGACGCGAAGCCCGTTGCGCTGCTGGTCCATGAGGCGACGGCGTGGACCGCCGCGCTGGCAAACGTGCCCGTGATCGCGCTTTCGCCTGCGGCGGACGAATTCGCGACTGAAACCGAAGCCGGCCCGGCGGTCGCGCTCGCGGCGGACGATCTGGCCTACATCATTCACACGTCGGGCTCCACGGGCCGGCCGAAGGGCGTGATGCTCACGCATGGCGGGCTCGCGAACCTTGCGCGCGCGCAGGCGGCGGCAACGGACCTCGGCCCCGGCCAGCGCGTGTGGCAGTTTGCGTCGATCAGTTTCGACGCCGCGGTGTCCGAAATTTTCATGACGCTGGTCGCGGGCGCAGCCCTGTGGCTTGAGTCGCGCGACGATGTGCCGGATCCGCGGGCGTTTGCCGAGCGGCTCCGCGCGGCGCGCATCGATCACGCCACACTGCCGCCGGCGCTGCTCGGAGCCATGCGGCCGGAGGATTTTCCCGGGCTGCGCACGCTGCTGGTGGCGGGCGAGGCGGCGAGCGACGAGCTTTACCGCGCATGGGCGCGCGGCCGCCGGCTTTTCAACGCCTACGGTCCGACCGAGATCACCGTCTGCGCGACCATGGCGGAGATCGCGGTCGAAACGGACGCGATCACGCTTGGCCGCCCCCTGGCGAATCTCACTGTTTTCGTGCTCGACGCCCAACTCGCGCCGTGCCCACCCGGCGTGCCGGGCGAGATTTGCGTGGGCGGCGCGGGTGTGGGCCGCGGCTATCTGGGCCGTCCGGAGCTGACGGCGGAGCGTTTCGTGCCCGATCCCTTTTCGCCCACGCCGGGTGCGCGGCTTTATCGGACCGGCGATCTCGGTCGCTGGCGTGAGGATGGTCGCGTGGAATTTCTCGGACGCGCGGACCAACAGGTGAAAATTCGCGGATTTCGCGTGGAGCCCGGCGAGATCGAGACGGTCCTGGCGTGGCACGCAGACGTGGCGGGCGCGCTGGTCGTGGCGCGGGAAGGCGCGGCCGGCGGAAAATTCCTTGCGGCCTATGCGGTCGCGCGCGCGGGCGCGGCGCCAACGCCCGCCGCATTGCGCCAGCATCTCGCCGCGCGGCTGCCTGACTATCTGGTGCCGCGGCACGTCATGGTGCTCGCAGCCTGGCCGCTGACCTCGGCCGGCAAGATCGATCGGCGGGCGCTGCCGGTTCCGGCGGCCGAAGAAGATACGGGCCGCACTTCGTCCGCCGAGCTGCTCGGCGGCGGAGTGGAGGAAATGTTGGCGGCCATCTGGCGCGACGTGCTGCGCGTGCCGGCGGTCGGGCCCGACGCTAATTTCTTCGAGCTTGGCGGCGACTCGATCCTCAGCCTGCAGATCGTGGCGCGCGCCCATCAGGCGGGCTATGCGTTGACGCCGCGGCAGATTTTTTCCGCGCCGACGATTCGCGGCCAGGCCGCGGTCACCACCCGGGTGAGCACGTCTCCCGTCGCCGTGGACGACGAGAGCGGCGCCGTGCCGCTCACGCCGATCGAGCATTGGTTCTTCAAGCAGGATCAACCCGAGCCGCAGCATTGGAACCAGTCGGTCGTGCTGGAACTCCGCCACGCCATTTCCGTCGAGCGACTGGGCTGCGCGCTGGCCGCCGTGATCGCGCGGCACGGCGCGTTTCGCCTGCGATTCACGCGCGGGGCGAACGCCGAGTGGCAGCAGGCCTACACGTCCGTCGTTGACCGCGGCCCCGGGGTTTCACTGCCGGAGCATCCGCTCGAATCGCTGACGGCGGTGGCAACGCAGCTGCAGGCGAGTCTCGATCTTGCCGCCGGCCCGCTCTGGCGCGCGGCGCTTTTCACTGGAGCCAAGGGCGTGGCGCCGCAGCTGTTTCTTGTCATCCACCACCTCGCGGTCGATGGCGTGTCGTGGCGCATTCTTGCGGGCGACCTCGCGCAGGCCTGTGCGCAACTGGCCGCGGGCCGGTCCGTCGAGCTGGCGCCACCCGCGGTGTCTTACGCGACGTGGGCGCGCTCGCTCATGGTTCGCGCCCAAACGGCGGAGCTGCGCACGGAGCTGGTGCACTGGCGGGCGCTGGCGGGCGCGGAGGGAGCGTTGCCGCGGGACTTCGCGGCTGAAGCCGGCGCCAGCGGCGTCGAGGCGGCGGAGACTTTTAACACTGAGCTCGATCCGGCCGCGACGGTGTCATTGCTGCGCGACGCGGCGGCGACTTATCGCCTGCGCGCCGACGAGCTGCTGCTCGCCGCGCTCGCACAGACCCTCGCTGCCTGGACGGGGCGCGCGGCGACGGTGGTCAGCCTGGAGAATCATGGTCGCGAGGATCTTGGCGATGCGCTCGATCTCAGCCGAACGGTGGGCTGGTTCACGAGCCTCTATCCGTTGCGGCTGGCCTGCGCGACCGGCACCGGGCCGGGAGAGCTGCTGACTCAGACGAAGGAAGGTCTTCGCGCGGTGCCGCGCCACGGGGTCGGCTTCGGTCTGCTCTCGCACCTTTGTGCCGACGAGACCGTGCGGCGCGAGCTCGCCGCATTGCCGCAAGCGGAGCTCTGTTTCAACTACCTGGGACAGGTGGACCATACGCTCGGCGCCGATGCGCCGTTCGCGATGGTCGATGCGCCCACCGGCCCCAGTTCGAGTCCGCGCGGCCACCGCATGCATCTGATCGACATCAACGCGATCGTGGTGGGCGGCCGTTTGCGCGTGACCTGGATCTACAGCGGGCGGGTCCATCGCCGCGCGACGATCGTGCGGGAGGCGGAGGTATTTCTCGCTCACGTCCGCACGCTGCTGGCGCACTGCGCTTCGCCCGCCGCCGGCGGGCTCACGCCGTCCGATTTCACCCATGTCCAGCTCGACGCGCGCGAGCTGGATGCATTGCTCGACGACCTCGCCGAGCCGGCGCCGAACTGAACTTACGCCCACCAAGAGCAAAGCCGTGTCCATCGAAGAAATCTATCCGCTTAGTCCGCTCCAAAAGGGCCTGCTGTTCCACACGCTCTATGCGCCGGGGGCGGGGATGTATTTCGAGCAGCTCACATGCGAGCTTCACGGCCGTCTCGACGAGGCGGCGTTTGCCGAAACGTGGCGCCTGCTGGTGGCGCGTCACTCGATCCTGCGCACCGCGTTTGTCTGGAAGGGCCAGCGCGAGCCCGTGCAGGTGGTGCATCGCACCCTCGAGATACCGTGGCAGCGCGAGGATTGGCGCGCGTTCACACCGGCGCAACAGGCGGAAAAACTCACCGCCTATCTCGCCGCCGACCGTCGTCGCGGATTCGTGCCGAACCGCGCACCGCTTATGCGGCTGGCTACGCTGCGCCTCTCCGAAACCGTCTGGCAACTCGTCTGGAGCCACCACCATCTGTTGCTCGACGGCTGGTCGTTTCCGCTGCTGCTCCGTGAATTCGGGGTCGCCTATGGCGCGTTCAGTGCGGGCAGCTTGCCCGCGCTGCCTCCGGCGCGACCGTTCGGCAGTTATTTACAGTGGCTGCAAAAACGCGATGCCGCGCCGGACGAGAATTTCTGGCGCGAGCAGCTGCGCGGTTTCGCCGTGCCCACGCCGCTCACCATCGACCGGCCGGGCAAGGTCGGCAGCGATTTCGAAGTGATCGATTTTGCGCTCGATGAGACCGACACCGCGCGGCTCCAGCAGATCGCCCGCGATCTCCAGGTCACGCTCAACACGCTTTCGCAAGGCGCCTACGCGCTCATGCTGTCGCGCTACGCGAGCACGGACGACGTCGTTTTCGGGGTCACGGTTTCCGGCCGGCCGGCCGATTTGCCCGGGGTGGAAAACATCGTCGGCCTGTTCGTCAACACCCTGCCGCTGCGCGTGCCGGTGCCCGACGACGCCGAGGCCGGCCCGTGGTTGCGGGCGCTGCAGGAGCGCCAGCTCGCGTTGCAGGAGCACGGCCACACGGGGCTCAGCGAGATCCAGGGCTGGAGCGAGGTGCCCCGCGGCCAGCAGCTGTTCGAGAGCCTTTTCGTTTTCATCAATTACCCGGTCGATTCCGCGCTGGCCACGCGCTTCGGCGAACTGGAACCGCGCGCGACGCGGTTCGTCGAGCGCACGAGTTATCCCCTCACGATCGATGTGCTGCCGGGCCCGCGCCTGACGCTGCGCACGGCGTTCGACACGGCGCGACTCGATCGCGACGCAGTGCTGCGTATGCTCGGGCACATTCGCTGCGCGCTGCTCGCACTGGGTGAACCGAACGTGCGCCTTGGCCAGGTGGAGCTCGTGGCCGGCGAGGAGCGTGCGGCGCTGTTGGCCGCTTCCACGCCGGTGGCACCGGCGGAAGATCTTCGTGATGGCAGCCTCCAAGCGTGGTTCGCCCGTCAGGCCGCCGCCACGCCGGATGCGACCGCCGTGACCGCCGCGAGCGGCACGCTCACATATGCCGAGCTCGATCGCGCCTCCAACGCCATCGCCCACCGCCTGCGCGCGTTTGGCGTCCAACGCGGCACGCTCGTCGGCCTTTTCCTCGAACGCGACGCGCCGCTGGTCGTCGCCCTGCTCGGCATTCTCAAGGCGGGCGGCGCCTACGTGCCGCTCGATCCCATCTATCCCGACGAGCGTCTCGACTACATAATCGAGGACAGCGCCGTGCCGGTGGTGATCACGTCGGGCGAGCTTTCGATCCGACTCAGCAACCCGATGGTGATGCGGCTCGAACTCGACGCCGCACGGCTGCGGCCCGGCGCGGATGAAGAGGTCTCGCCGCTCGCCGTGGTCAACGAAGCCGAGGATCCGGCGTATGTCATTTACACGTCCGGCTCCACCGGCCGGCCGAAGGGCTGCATCGTCACGCATCGCAACGTCCTGCGCCTCTTCACTGCGACCGAAGTTTGGTTCAGTTTCAACCCGGGTGACGTGTGGACGTTCTTCCACTCGGCGGCGTTCGATTTCTCGGTGTGGGAAATCTGGGGTGCGCTGCTCTATGGCGGGCGCCTCGTCGTGGTGCCGTATTTCACGAGCCGCGAGCCGGCGGCATTTTGCGAACTGCTGGTCCGCGAGCGGGTGACCGTGCTCAATCAGACGCCGTCCGCGTTCCGGCAGCTGATGAAGGCCGAGGAGGCCACGCCCGACGCGGCCGCGCTCTCGTTGCGCTTCGTGATTTTCGGTGGCGAGGCGCTGGAGTTCGCCAGCCTGCGCTCGTGGTTCGAGCGGCACGGCGATTCGCGCCCGCAGCTGATCAACATGTATGGCATCACGGAGACGACGGTCCACACGACGTATCGGCCATTGCGCCGCGCCGATGCCGACGAGGGCCGCGGCAGCCTGATCGGCCAGCCCATCGCGGATACGCCGATGCTGGTCCTCGATCCCCGCGGCCACCTCTCGCCGATCGGCGTGCCGGGTGAATTGCATATCGCCGGGGTCAGTCTGGCGATCGGTTATCTGAACCGGCCCGAGCTGACGGCCCGGCGATTCGTGCCAGACTCATTTGGCGTGTCGGTGAACGGGAAACTTTACCGCTCCGGCGACCTCGCGCGCCGCCTGCCGAACGGCGACATCGATTATCTCGGTCGCATCGACGACCAGGTGAAGATTCGCGGCTTCCGCATCGAGCTCGGCGAAATCGAGAACGTGCTCGCGACGCATCCCGCCGTGCTCCAGGCCGTGGTGTTGGCGCGCCAGGACGCGCCGGGTGCGGAAAAACGGCTGGTTGCCTACGTGGTGCCGCGGGGCGAGGAGCACCTGACGGTCGATGTGCTGCGCGCGCACCTGCTCACGCGCCTGCCGGAATACATGGTGCCGTCGGCGCTCGTCGTGCTCGAGCAGCTGCCACTTACGGCGAACGGCAAGGTCGATCGCCGCGCGCTGCCGGAGCCCACCGGCCTGCTGACCGAAGTTTCGGCCGAATACGTCGCGCCGCGCACGGAGCGCGAGCGCATCCTCGCGGAGATTTGGCAGACGACGCTCGGTGCCGCGCGGGTGGGGGTGACCGACAGCTACTTCGCGCTTGGCGGCGATTCGATCACCAGCATCACGGTCTGCTCGCGTGCGCGCGAAAGCGGGATCGAATTTTCGCTACAGGATTTATTCGAAAAGCAGACTGTCGAGGCGCTCGCGGCCGAGCCGACGACCGCGGTGGCGATCACCCCGGCGGCCACCGCTGCGCCGACGCTCGAATCCTTCGCATTGATCAACGCCGACGACCGGGCGCGGCTCCCGGCCGGACTCGACGATGCCTATCCGGTCACGCGCTTACAGGCGGGCATGCTGTTTCACAGCCACGGTTCCGACGGCACTGCGCTATATCACGACGTTTTCAGTCATCACCTGCGCGGCCCGCTCGATCTTACCGCGCTGCAAAGCGAACTCGACTCGTTGGTGCAGCGTCACGTGGTGCTGCGCACCGCGTTCGACGTGGCCGCGTTTTCGGAACCGCTCCAACTGGTCCACGCCAACGCGGCGTGGCCGCTCGTCGCCGGCGATATTTCGCATTTGTCCGCCGCGGCGCAGGAGGAGTGGCTCGATCGCTTCGTGCACGATGAGGCGCAGCGTCCGTTCGACTGGAGCCGGCCTCCGCTGGCGAGACTCCATGTGCACCGGCGCAGCGTCGACGAATTCCAATTCACGCTCGCCCTGCATCACGCGATCGTCGACGGGTGGACGCTCGCGACGCTCCTCACCGAGCTGTTCCAACACTACCTCGCCCGCCTCGGCCGCGGCGCGACGCCCGCACCGGCGCCGGCGACGACCGTGGGTTTCCGTGACTATGTGGCGCTCGAGCGCGCCGCGCTGGCCGACGAGACCACACGCCGCTTCTGGACGGAAACTCTGGCCGGCGCCGAGTTGCTGGAGCTGCCGCCGATCGAGCCGGGCGCACCGGCGACGGCGGGTTGCGTGCAGCGTGCGATCGAGGTCCCGGCCGCGCTGTCCGCCGCGCTCACGCGCACGGCGGGGCAACTGGGCGTGCCGCTGAAGGCGGTGCTGCTCACCGCGCATCTGCGGGTGCTGGCCGCTATCGGTGGAAGCGACGATGTCGTGACCGGCCTCGTGACCAACGGACGTCCCGAGGTGATCGGCGCCGAGCACCTTGCCGGGTTGTTCCTCAACACGGTGCCGTTCCGCCTTGCCCTCGACGCGGCCCCGGATTGGGCCGGCCTCGTGCGGGCTGTGTTCGCGGCAGAAAAAGCGCTGTTGCCGCATCGCCGGCTGCCGCTCGCCGAAATTCAGAAACGGCAAGGCGGCGCGCCGCTGTTCACGACTGATTTCAATTTCGTCCACTTCCACGTGTATGATGCGCTGCGCGGCTTGAGCGCGCTCGAGCGCCTCGGAACGCGCGCGCGTGAGGAAACCAATTTCGCGCTGGCGATTAATTTCGGAGTCGATCCGCAAACCGGCGCGCTCGGCGGCTCGGCCGCCTGCGATCGTGGCGTGCTCGACGCCCGCGTGATCGCGGCGTTACCCGCGCTTTATCTCAAAGTGCTTGAAGCCATCGTGGCCGCGCCGGCTGCGAACTGGCGATCGGTTCCGCTGGCGATGGACGGGCTAGCCTCTGTCCGTGGCGAGATCGTCGCTTTCCCCGAGGCGGATTTTTCCCTGCATGGGCTCGTCGAACGCCAGGTCGCGCGCACGCCCGCGGCGCCAGCCGTCGTGGCCGCGGACGAAACGCTTAGTTACGCCGAGCTTGATCGTCGCGCCAACCAACTGGCGCACTGGCTGCGGCGGCGCGGTGTGCGGTCCGAACATCGGGTCGCCGTGGCGCTCGAACGCTCCACGTCGATCGTGGTGGCATTGCTCGGCGTGCTGAAAGCAGGCGCGGCCTATGTGCCGATCGATCCCGGTTATCCCGCGGAACGAATTGCCGCGATGCTTGGGGACAGTGCCGCCAAATTGGTGCTGGCCGAAACGGCGGCGTTCGCGCCGGGTGCGGTGGGTTTCCACGACAGCTGGTCCGAGATCGCGCGTGAAGCGACCGTCGCGCCGGCGCTTAAGGTCAGCCCGGCGCAGTTGGCGTATGTCATCTTTACGTCCGGCTCCACGGGGCGGCCCAAGGGCATCGCCATCTCGCACGCCGCGATCGTCAATCACATGGCGTGGATGCAGCGGGCATTTCCACTCGGCGCGGACGACGCCGTATTGCAGAAGACGCCGAGCAGCTTCGACGCGTCCGTGTGGGAATTCTGGGCTCCGCTGCTCGCCGGTGCACGCCTCGTGATGGCGCAGCCGGGCGGGCATCACGACCCCGCCTATCTCGCCGAGGCGGTCCGCACCCATCGCATCACCACACTGCAACTGGTGCCCTCGATCCTCGAATTTTTCATCGAGGAGGCCGGCCGGTTGCCCTGTGCGTCGCTGCGGCGCGTGTTTGCGGGCGGCGAAGCGTTGCGGGCCGCCACGTGCGATCGTTTCCATACCGTGCTGCCCGGCGTGCCGCTCGTGAATCTCTACGGACCGGCCGAGTGCACCATCGATGCGACTTTCAGCGTTTGCGCGGCGAAACGACCGGTTACCATCGGCGACCCCGTGGCGAATCTCGAAGCCTTGGTGCTCGATCGGCGGATGGAGCCAGTGTCCGAGGGGGTTGCGGGCGAGCTCTACCTCGGGGGCGCCGGGCTCGCCCGCGGCTACCTTGGCCGCTCCGAACTCACCGCCGAGAAATTCGTGCCGCATCCGTGGCAGGCCGGGGGGCGCCTTTACCGCACGGGCGATCGGGTGCGACTACTCGGCGACGGCACGCTCGTTTATCTTGGACGCGTCGATGCGCAGGTGAAAATCCGCGGCCACCGCGTCGAGCCCGGCGAAGTGGAAGCCGTGCTCGCCACGCATCCGGACATTGCCCGGGTAGCGGTGATCGCGCGTCAGGAACCGGACGCGTTGCGACTCGTCGCCTATGTCGTGGCGAGAAACGGCGAGGTGGAGTCGGCCACGCTCCGGGAATGGTTGCGTGCGCGGCTCCCGGAGGCGCTCGTGCCGGCGGCGTTCGTGCCGCTGGCGCGGCTCCCGCTTACGCCCGGCGGCAAACTTGATCGCCGCGCTCTGCCGGCGCCCGCTCCCGTCACACCCGCTGCGGTCACGTCGGCCGCAGCAACGACTCCGGCCGAGCGGGCGCTCGCCGAAATCTGGCAGCGCGTGCTCAACGTCCCGCGGGTCGGCCCGCAGGACAATTTTTTCGAACTCGGCGGCGATTCGATTCTCAGTCTCCGCGTCGTCTCGCTCGCCGCGCGCGCCGGCTGGAAGCTGCGTCCGCTGCAGATTTTCGAACATCCGGCTCTGGGTGCGCTCGCTCGCGTCGCCGTGGCGGTTTCCGAGATCGCGCCAATCGTGGACGTGGTCGGCGAACTGCCGCTTACGCCGATCCAGTGCGAGTTCTTCGCGCTGGGCGCGCCGAATCCGCACCACTGGAACCAAGCCGTCTTCCTCGCAACGCGCCTGGGGCTCACGGCCGCGACGCTCGCGGCGGCGTGGCGCTTCGTCACGCGGCGTCACGCCGCTTTCCGGCTGCGCTTCCGCCGCGAAGCGGGCGCTTGGACGCAGCGGCTGGCGCCGCCCGGCGAGACATTGCCGCCTTTCGACGTCGTCAATCTGCGCACGGTTTCCGCGGAAAATCATCCGGCCGAAATCGCACGGGCGGTCGATGCCGCGCAGACCGGGCTGGACATCACGCAGGGGCCGCTGGCCCGCGCGGTTTACTTCGACGCGGGGGCCGACGTGGCTGGCCGCCTGTTGTGCGTCGCGCACCATTTGTGCATCGATGGGGTTTCGTGGCGCGTGCTGCTCGAGGAATTTGCCCAGGTCGCGGAAGCGCTCGCCCGCGGCCAAAACGCGGAGCTTCCGCCGCCCACCTGTTCGTTCCCCGCTTGGGCTGCGAGTTTGCCGGAGCGGGCGGCGAGGGCGGAGACCCGCGCCGAGTCCGGTTACTGGCGCGGCGTGGTCACGGCGCCGGCAACGCCGCTGCCGCTCGATTTCGCCGCCGGAAGGTCGGGAAATCGCGAGGAGGTCACGGCATCGGTCGCGGTGGTGTTCAGCGTCGATGAGACCGATCTCCTGTTGCGGGCCGCCCCGGCGGTCGCGCGGAGCCGGGTTGATGAAGTGCTGCTTTCCGCGTTGCTCGCCGCCGTGCAGGACTGGACGCGCGCGGACGCGGTCTGCGTGCATCTCGAAGGCCACGGGCGCGATGAAGCGCCCGATGCGCCGGATCTTTCCCGCACCCTCGGCTGGTTCACGACGCTCTATCCGGTGCGTCTGGCGAGCGAGTGCGAGGCCGATCCCGTGCGCCGGCTGCGCCGCATCAAGGAGATTTTGCGGGCCGTGCCCCGGCAGGGCATGGGCTACGGCTGGCTGCGCCATCTGGCGGGCGATGCGACGCTCGCCGGTGCGACTCCGGCGGAAATCAGCTTCAACTATCTCGGCCGCCTCGACCTTGCGCTGGAGGACGGCGGTCCTTTCCGGCCGCTCGCGGATTCGGCGGGTCGCGAGCATGCGCCGGAGACCCCGCGCGCCCACCTGATCGATATCGTGGCGGCGGTGACGTCCGATGGCCTGCGGCTGGAATGGATTTTCAGCGAGCGGGCTCATCGGCGCGACACGATCGAGCGCGTCGTGCAACGTTGCGCCGCCGAAGTGCGCGCCTTGCTCGCGCAGTTCCGCACGGGCCGCGGGCAATTCGCCATCGCGGCGGATTTTCCGCTCGCTCGGCTCTCCGCCGACGAAGTCTCCCGGGTGCTCGCACGCGGCGAGGTGGAGGACGTGTGGCCGCTCGCGCCCCTGCAGGAAGGCATGCTGGTGCACGCCCTGCACGACGGCGTCGCCGGCATGTATGTGCAGCAGATTTCCTTCGAGTTGCGCGGCGAACCCGATCCCGTGGCGCTGACCCGCGCATGGCGGGCGACGGCGCAGCGTCATGCGGCGTTACGGCTCGAATTTGCGTGGGAGGAAATGACGGCGCCGCTCCAGATCGTGCGCCGCGAGATCGACGTGCCCTTCGCATCGCTCGACTGGAGCGGTTGCACCGACGACGAACAAGCGCGGCGCTGGACGGCGTGGCTCGCCGCCGACCGTGGGCGTGGCTTCGCGCTCGATGCCGCGCCGCTCTGGCGGGTGGCGCTGATCAAATTCGGGCCCGCGCGCTGGCGCCTCGTGTGGAGCCATCACCATCTGCTGCTCGACGGCTGGTCGCTACCGCTCGTGTTTCGCGACGTCCTTGCCGCCTACGCGTCGGGCGGCGCGATGCTGCCCGCGGCACCGTCGTATCGCGGGTATCTCGCGTGGCTCGCGGCCCGCGAGCCCGCGGCGGCGGCGGCGGCATTCTGGCGCACCGCTCTCGCCGGCTATCGCCCGGGACCCGCGTTGTCGATCGGACTCGCCCCCACCGGGGCGCGCGCGATATCGCCGGCGCATCGTTCCACGCGCGCGGAATTGCCCGCCGCAGCCACGATAGCCTTGAAGAAATTTGCCCAGGCGCACGAACTTACCCTCAGCACCTGCGCGCAGGCGGCGTGGGCGTTCGTGCTCGCGCGCCATCTCGGCGTGGCGGAGACGGCGTTCGGGCTGGTCGTATCCGGACGTCCACCCGAAGTCGCGGGCATCGAGTCGATCGTCGGTTTGTTCATCAACACGCTGCCCCTGCGCGTGCCGGTGCCGGAGGGCGAACGCGCAACCGCCTGGCTCCAGCGCCTCCAGGCGCAGACCGCCGCCCTGCGAGAATTCGAATCGAGCCGGCTCGTTGACATTCAGGGTTGGAGCGAAGTGCCGCGAGGCCAGTCGCTGTTCGAGTCGGTGCTCATCTTCGAAAACTATCCGGTTGATGCGCCGCTCGCCGCGCCGGTCGGTGGCCTCGAGCTGGGTCCGGTCGAATCGTTCGAGCATACGAATTACCCGCTCAACCTTTACGTGCTGCCGGGCGCGGGCCTCACGCTGCGGCTCGATTACGCGGAGAGCAGGTTCACCGACGAAGCGATGCAGGCCCTCGTCGCGCAGGTCGCCTGGGTGCTCGGCTCGCTCGCGCACGCGGCCAATCTCCCGGTGGCGGCACTGGTGTTGCAGGAGCCGGCGGCGGCGGCGCGCGCGGCCGCGACGTGGAACGCCACCGCGCGATCGCCGTGGGAACGCGCTCCCGTGCACGTTCGTTTCGCCGCGCAGGCGCAGCGCACGCCACGTGCGCCCGCCGTCGTTTGCGGCGACACCACGCTGAGCTTCGTCCAACTCGAGGCGCATTCGAATCAACTGGCCCATTTTCTCCGCGCGCGCGGCGCCGCGCCCGGTCGGCTCGTCGGGCTTTGTCTCGAACGCTCCGCGGCGATGGCGATGGCGCTGCTCGCGATTCTGAAAACCGGCGCCGCCTACGTGCCACTCGATCCGGCGTTCCCGCCGGCGCGGCTGGCGATGATGCGCGAGGACAGCGAGCTCGCACTCGCGGTCACCGACACGGCCTTGGCGGCGTTGCCCGGATTGTTCCCGGTCGACGTGACCTGTGTGTGCCTTGATGCCGACGCGGCGACCATCGCCGCACAGCCCGTGTCGTCAGTGATGCATGCCAGTTTCGCTGACGAGCTGGCTTATGTGATCTTTACGTCCGGTTCCACCGGCCGGCCGAAAGGCGTGCAGGTCACGCACGGCGGTCTCGCGAACTTCCTCTCGCATTTCGCCGCGTCGCCCGGCTTGGGGGGCGGCGACACGCTGGTCGCGGTCACGACGCTGTCGTTCGATATCGCCGCGCTGGAGTTTTTCCTGCCGCTGGTCACCGGGGCGAAACTCGTCCTGGCCCGGCGCGAAGCCGCCGCCGATGCGCGCGCGCTGGGCAACCTGTTGGCGGCGGAGCGGGCCACGGTCATGCAGGCGACGCCGGCCACCTGGCGGCTTTTGCTCGCGGACGACTGGCAGCCGACGGCACCGCTGCGCGCCTGGTGCGGTGGCGAAGCGATGCCGCCCGATCTCGCCGCGGCGTTGCTCGCGCGAGGGTGCGAAGTGTGGAATCTCTACGGGCCCACGGAAACGACGATCTGGTCGGCCACGCAGCCGGTCGTCGTGCCTGAGGACGCACGTTCCATCGGCCGGCCGATCGCACACACGAGCCTTCAAATCCTCGACCCGGGCATGAACGCCCTGCCGGCCGGGATCGCGGGCGAGTTGTTCATCGGCGGCGAAGGCTTGGCGCGGGGCTACCACGGCCGCGCCGACCTCACGGCGGAAAAATTCGTGCCCGATCCTCGCGGGCCGGCGGGGGCGCGCCTCTACGCGACCGGTGACCTGGCGCGCCGACTGCCCGATGGCCGCATCGAATTTCTCGGCCGGATCGATCAGCAGGTTAAGTTGCGGGGCTTCCGCATCGAACTCGGGGAGATCGAGGCGGCACTCCGGACTCATCCCGCGGTGCGGGCGGCGGCAGTCGCCGTGCGCGAAGACAGCGCGGGCGAAAAGCGGCTGGTGGCTTACATTGTCGGCCTGGGCGAGACGCCGGTGGCGGCGTTGCGCGAACATCTTCGCGCGCGCGTGCCCGACTACATGATGCCGGCCGGTTTCGTGCCGCTCGCGACGCTGCCGTTGACGCCGAATGGCAAGCTTGACCGGCGCGCGTTGCCGGCGCTCGAAGGGGTGGAGGCCGCGGCGTCCGACTATCTCGCGCCGCGCGACGCGATCGAGCGGGTGCTCGCCGATCTCTGGCGCGAAGTGCTGAAGGCCGACCGGGTGGGGGCGCGCGACAACTTCTTCGAATTGGGTGGCCACTCGCTGCTCGCGGCGCAGGCCCTCGCGCGCATTCGGAAAATTTTCCAAGTCGAGCTGCCGCTCCGGACGTTCTTCGAGGCAGCCACGCCCGAGAAGGTCGCAATCGCGCTGACCGGCGCGGACGCCACCCCCGGCCGCGCGGCTAAGACCGCGACGGCGTTGCTGCGCATCCGGGCGATGTCGCCGGAGGAACGCGCGGCGGCGCTGGCGCGCCGCAACACGGCGAAGCCCACCGTTACTCGATGACCTATTCGCGATGAATCCTGCCCCCTCAGACGAACTGGAATTGTTGGAGCAGGTGCTCGCGGAGGATGGCGTGGCGCGCGGGCTGGCGGGCGACGTTATTCCGCGACTGGCGGACGGAGCGCGGCGGCCGCTTTCGTTTCAGCAGGAGCGGCTCTGGCTCGTGCATCAGTTGGATCCCGATTCGGCGGCGATGAACATGTCGGCGGCCTTGCGGCTCGAAGGCCGGCTCGATGTGCCGGCGCTGGAACGCGCGCTGGCGGAAATCGGGCAGCGGCACGACGTGCTGCGCACGACGTTTCGTTCCGACCCGGACGGCTTGCAACAAGTGGTGGCGGTCGGCGGCGGATTCTCCCTGCCCGTTGAGGCCGTGAGCGCGGACGACGCCGTGATCGCGACGCGCGTGCGCGAGGAGACGATGCGGCCATTCGACCTCCGCCGCGGCCCGCTGTTGCGCGCGCGCCTGCTGCGGGCGGGGGCCGAGGCGCACGTGCTGATTATTGCCCTGCACCATGTGATCGGCGACGGCTGGTCGATTGGCGTGTTCACCCGCGAGCTCGCGGAATGGTATGCGGTGTTTGCCACGAATCGGCCGCCGACGCTGGCGTTGCCGCCGGTGCGTTACGCCGACTACGCCGCGTGGCAGCGGGCGCGGCTGAAAGGCGCGCGCCTGCAGGCCGGCCTCGACTGGTGGCGCGCGCAGCTGCGCGATCTGCCGACGCTGGAAATGCCGTCGGACCGGCCCCGCCCGGTCGTGGCGGGCGCGATCGTCGGCGGCCGCCACGTCTTCGCGTTTTCCTCGACGGTGACGGCGGAATTGCGCGCGCTGGCCGAGAGCGAAGGCGCGACGCTGGCGATGGCGACGCTTGCGAGCTTCCAGGCGCTGCTGGCGCGTTACACCGGCGAGGCGGACATTGCGGTGGGGATTCCGACGGCCAACCGGAATCACGGCGACCTCGAAGGGCTGATTGGATTTTTCGTCAACATGCTCGTCGTGCGCACTTCGTTGCAGGGCCGGCCGGGCATGCGCGAATTGATCCGACGCGTTCGCGCCGGATCGCTCGCGGCGCACGAATGGCAGGAGATTCCGTTTCAATTGCTGGTTGAGGAACTCGCGCCCGAGCGGCGACCGAACGCTCATCCGTTGTTCCAGGTGTCGCTCGCCTACCTCAACGTGCCCGGCGGCGAACTCACGTTGCCCGGGCTGGCGGTGCGACGCATCGACGACGACCAGACGGCGCGCTTCGACATCGAGGTGTTCATCGGCGAACACGCGGGCGCGCTGTCCGGCACCATCGCCTACGACCGCCGACTGTTCGAGCCCGCGACGATCGCGCGCCTCGCGGGGCATTGGGTTCAGCTCGTAACCGCAGCGGTGCAAGCGGCCGACGTGCCGCTGGCGCTGATACCCTGGCTGGATGCGGCGGAGCGGCACACCGTGATGGAGGCGAGCAGCGCCACCGCCAGCGCGATGCTCGTGCCCGGCACGGTGGTGCAGCGTTGGTCGGAACAAGTGCGTCTTTCGCCCGCCGCGCCCGCCGTCTTGCACGAAGGGACGGGATGGAGCTTTGCCGAACTGGACGAGCGGGCAACGCGCATCGCGGCGCAACTGGGCGCGCGCGGCTTCGGGCCGGAAAAAATCGCGGGGGTCTGGCTACAGCGCAGCCCGACGCTGATCGCCGCGCTGTTGGGCGTGCTCAAAACCGGTGGAGCCTACCTGCCGCTCGATCCCGCTCATCCGCCGGAACGACTCAACGACATGGTCGCGGACAGCGGCGCGGCCTGGGTGCTGGGCGAGGGGCCCGCGCCAGACGGCGCGGCGGCCGGGCGCTGGATCGATCTCACGGCCGTCCTGGCGGCGCCGGCGAATCCGGCAGACGTGGCGCGATTGCCGACGACGATCGAACCGCGGACGCTGGCCTACGTCATCTACACCTCTGGCTCAACCGGCCGGCCGAAGGGGAGCGAGATTCCGCATGACGGGTTGTTGAATTACCTGCTCTGGGCGATCGACGCCTACGAGGTGGCCGCGGGCGAGGGCGCGCCGCTGCACTCGTCGATCGCCTTCGACCTGACGATCACGAGCCTCTTTCCCCCGCTGTTGGCGGGTAAACCCGTGCGGATCGTGCCGGAGACGACCGGCGCTGGCGGACTGGCTGCGACGCTGCGCGCCGGCGCCAATGCCTCGCCGCTCAAGCTGACACCGGCGCACCTGCGGGTGCTCAACGATCTGGTGCCGCCGGGAGCGGCGGCGGGGCGGGCGCGTGTTTTCGTCATCGGCGGCGAGCAACTGCTGCCGGAACATGTGGCGTTCTGGCGCCGGCACGCACCGGCGACCCGGTTGATTAACGAATACGGGCCGACGGAAACCGTAGTCGGTTGCTGTGTGCACGAGGTGACCGACGCGGATCTCGCGGGCGACGCGATTCCGATCGGGCGCCCGATTGCGAACACGCGGTTGTATGTGCTCGACGCGCACCTCGAGCTGTTGCCGGCCGGCGTGCCGGGCGAACTTTGGATCGCCGGGGCGGGCGTCGCGCGCGGCTACCGCTTTCGGCCGGACCTGACCGCAGATCGCTTCCGGCCGGACCCGTTCGCGCCGGAATCCGGCGCTCGCATGTATAAGACCGGTGACCGCGTGCGGCGGCGCGCGGACGGGGTGCTCGAATTTCTGGGCCGCTTCGACGACCAGTTGAAATTGCGCGGACATCGGATCGAGCCCGGCGAAATCGAGGCGGCGCTGGCCCGTCACGGGGCGGTGCGCGAGGCGGTCGTGATGTTGCGCGAGGATCGGCCCGGCGACCAGCGGCTCGTCGCCTATGTGGTGCCGGAGCCGGAGCGCGCGCGCACCGGCGCGGAGGCGGCGCGCTGGCAATCGGAGCACGTTGACCAGTGGCGCCTGATGTTCGAGGAAAACTACCGGCAGCCGGGGACGAGCGACGATCCCACGTTTAACATCATCGGCTGGAACAGCAGCTACGACGGCCAGCCGATGAGCGCGCGGGAGATTCGCGAATGGCTCGATCACACCGTGGCGCAATTGCGTGAGTGCGCGCCGCGGCGGGTGCTGGAGGTCGGCTGCGGCTCGGGTCTGATCCTGTTCGCCCTCGCGCCGCATTGCGCGGAATATGCAGCGAGCGATTTTTCGGCGGCAACGGTCGAGAAGGTCGGCCGGATCGCGGCGGCGCAGGGGCTCGCGCAAGTGCGGGTGCGGCACGGCGAAGCGGCCGACTTCACCGGCGTCGCCCCCGGCAGCTACGACCTGGTTGTGATCAATTCGGTGGTGCAGTATTTCTCCGGCCCGGAGCATCTGCTGGCGGTGCTTCGCGGCGCGGTTGTGGCGACGGCACCGGGCGGGACGATTTTCGTCGGCGATGGGCGCAGCCTGCCATTACTCACGGCGTATCACGCGTCGGTGCAGTTTTTCCAGGCCGATGCCGCCGTGCCGCGCGAGGAGCTCGCCGAGCGCGTGCGTCGTCAGGTCGCGCGCGAGGAAGAGCTCGTCATCGATCCGGATTACTTTCACGCGTTGCGGAACCTGCTCCCGGCGATCACGGCCGTGGAA
>Ga0163144_10003021_pt1 | contig 38413 bp, 38 predicted proteins | sample OliLak19BULKMAT1_FD_123175 | JGI IMG/M metagenome (GOLD analysis project Ga0163144, IMG submission 123175) | Freshwater microbial mat bacterial communities from Lake Vanda, McMurdo Dry Valleys, Antarctica - Oligotrophic Lake LV.19.BULKMAT1 | ecosystem: Environmental > Aquatic > Freshwater >...
CGCGCGCGATGATCGCTTCCAGCGCTCGCCGCTGCTTCGCCGTGACCTTGACCACGTGTCGTCGTCGCATACTGCTAACGACGAGCGGGATCCATTGATCTTACATCAACGGCGGTGCACTAGGCCTTTTCCAGCAGCACGACGGCCTGCGCGGCGATGCCTTCCGCACGGCCGATCGGTCCGAGACCTTCGCCGCGCGTCGCCTTGACGTTCGCCGCGTCGGCCGCGACCCCGAGGAGCGCGGCGATGTTGTCGCGCATGGCATCGATGTGCGGCGCCAAGCGCGGCTCCTCGGCATGGATCGTCACGTCGACGTTCCCCACCCGGTAGCCGCGGGACCGCGCCATCGCCATGGTCTCCGCTATGAACTCCCCGCTCGGGCGATCCTTGTGGCGCGGGTCGCGATCCGAGAAATGCCGGCCGATGTCGCCGGCACCGATGGCGCCGAGAATGGCATCCGTGACCGCGTGGAGGACGGCGTCCGCGTCGGAATGTCCCGCGAGACCGCGGGAATGCGGGATTTCGATGCCGCCGAGGACGAGACGGCGGCCGGGCGCGAAGGGGTGGATGTCGTAACCCTGACCGATGCGAAACCCCGACACGGCCGGCGAGGCTAGAGGCGCCCCTCGCCCCTGTCAATCAAACGGAGACCAGCGAGACGGTGCAGGGCGTCACGGGCCGTGATAGCGTCCGCCGCCGAATCATGAGTGATCCAGCGCACCACCGCGTGGTCGATCTCGACACCCAGACCGCCGCGGCGCCCGCCGAGCAGTTCCTGAACAAGTACGCCGAGGACGTCCTGGCGAGCCTGGGTGACGGGCTGGTGCTCCTCGACACCAACGGGCGGGTCGTCTTCATGAGCCCCGGCGCCGAAGACCTGACGGCGGTCTCGGCGAAGCACGCGAGCGGCAAAGCCGCCCTCCAGGTGTTCGCAGCGCATCACTGGCTCGCGGAGCGCATCACCGCGTTTCTCCACGGCGAAGGCCGGCGCGTGAGCGACAGCGGCGAGCTCGCCGCCCCGTTCGGCCGGCGCGCCATGGTGCGCTTGAGCGCGTCGCCGGTCATCGATCGCGACGGCACCACGGTCGGCAGTATGTTGCTCCTGCACGACGTCGTCGCGACGCGCTCGCTCACCGAAACCGGCGAACGCGGGAGCCGCGTCGGCGAGCTCGCCGCCGTCGCCGCCGGCCTCGCGCACGAGATCAAGAACCCGCTCGGCGGCATCAAGGGCGCGGCCCAATTGCTGGCCGACACGCTGAAGGCCGATCCCGAAGGCCTGCGCTTCACGTCGCTCATCACGCGCGAGGTCGATCGGGTCTCGGATCTGCTGGAACAACTGCTCGAGCTCACCCGCCCGCCCCGGCTTCGCCTCGCGGCCGTCAACGTGCACCGCGTCCTGCAGGACGTGCTCACGCTCGAGCACGCGAGCGCCGTCGACACCCTGACGCTGCGCTGCCACTTCGATCCGAGCTTGCCGGACGTGTGGGCCGACGAGGCCCAGATCCGCCAGGTCTTCCTGAACCTCGTGAAGAACGCGCTCGAAGCGATGGAGCGTAGCGGGACGCTCACCATCACGACCCGCATGGAAACGGACTTTCACGTCCGTACGCCGGGCCAGGGTCGGGGGCGGCAGTATCTGTCGGTCGACGTCGAAGACACGGGTCCCGGCATCGAGCCGGAAGACACCGATCGGATCTTCACGCCGTTTTTCACCACCAAAAACAAAGGCACCGGCCTCGGCCTGGCGGTGAGCCATCGGCTGGTTACCCAGCACGGTGGGCTCCTGCGCGTCGAGAGCGAGCCCGGGCGCTGGACGCGCTTTCGGGTGAGCTTACCGGTTGCCATGCCCGGGGAGACGAGCTGATGGCGCGTGTGCTGGTCGCCGACGACGAAGAATCGATTCGCCTCGTATTGTCGACGGCGCTCGGGCAAGCCGGCCACGACGTCTCGATCGCCGCGACCGGCGGCGAGGCTCTCGCCCTCCTGATCGGCGGCAACTTCGACGTCGCGATCCTCGACGTGCGGATGCCGGACATGAGCGGTCTCGACGTCCTGGCCCGCGTCCGCGAGACCGAAACGCCGGTGATCGTGATCGTCATCACGGCGCAAAACACGATGGCCAACGCCATCGAGGCCATGAAGCGCGGCGCCTTCAACTATCTCACCAAGCCGTTCGATCTCGACGAAGTACGGACGCTCGTCACCCGGGCGTCCGAGATGCACAAGCTGAAGGATACCGTCGGCCGCATCCGCACCGAGGTCGTCGGCCGCTACGAGCCCGGCGTCACGCTGATCGGCACCAGCACCGCGATGCAGGAGATCTTCAAGACGATCGGCCGGCTCGCGAACAGCGATGCGACCGTCCTGATCGAAGGCGAGAGCGGTACCGGCAAAGAGCTGATCGCGCGCGCCATCCACGTGCACTCGCCGCGCTGGAGCGGCCCGTTCGTCGCGCTCAACTGCTCGGCAATCCCGCGCGACTTGCTCGAAAGCGAGCTCTTCGGGCACGAGCGCGGCGCCTTCACCGGCGCGAGCGAGCGCCGGGTCGGCCGCTTCGAGACCGCGGGTGGCGGTACGCTCTTCCTCGACGAGGTCGGTGACATGCCGATCGAGCTGCAGGTGAAGCTGCTGCGCGTGCTGCAAGAGCGCGAGTTCAGCCGGGTCGGCAGCACCACCGTCATCAAGGCCGACGCGCGCATCATCGCTGCCACCAATCAGGGCCTGGAACGTGCGGTCCGCGAGGGACGCTTTCGCGAAGACCTCTACTTCCGCCTGAAGGTCGTCCCGATCGCCGTACCGCCGCTCCGCGAGCGCCGGGGTGACATCCCGCAGCTCATCCGCCACTTCCTCGCCAAGACCAACTCCGAGATGGGCACCGACATCAGCGGCATCACGTCGGAGGCCGAGGCGCTGCTCGTGCGGCATCCCTGGCAGGGCAACGTCCGCGAGCTCGAAAACACGTTGGTGCGCGCCGCGGTCCTGGCGCCCGGCCAGACCCTGACCGAAGCCGATCTCCAGCTGCCCGAGGCGACGCCGCCGCCGGCGCTCGCGGGCTCGCTCGCGGAAACGCTGCGGAGCGCGGTCGCCGCGCTCGTGAACGATCCGAACCGTCCCGGCAAGGAGCTGCACGCGGCCGTCGTCGCGGCCGTCGAGCGGCCACTGATCGAATTGGTCCTGGAGCAAACCGGCGGGAACCAGCTGCGCGCTGCCGATCTCCTCGGCATCAACCGCAACACGCTCCGGAAGAAGCTGACCGCGCTCGGCATCCCCATCCCGCGCGGCAGCGTGTGACGCTCCCCTCCCGGCTCTATCTGATCGTCGACCCGCTCGACACGGGTCGCGACCCGCTCACCCTCACACGCGCGATGTTGGCGGGCGGCGCGCGCGTGCTCCAGCTGCGGGCGAAGACCGCCGCTACGGGGAACCTGCTCGCCGTCGCGGAGAAAATGCGCGAGCTGACGGCCGCCGCCGGCGCGACGTTCATCGTCAACGACCGGGTCGACGTCGCGCGCGCCGTCGGTGCGGATGGCGTGCACCTCGGCCAGGACGACCTGCCGGTCGCAGCCGCGCGCACGATCCTGAGCCCCGGCCAGCTGATCGGCTACTCGACCCACAGCGAGACCCAGCTCGGCGACGCGCGCGACGCCGGCGCCGACTACCTCGCGTTCGGACCGATCTTCGCGACGACCAGCAAGAGCGCCGCCGATCCGGTGCTCGGCTACGAGCGGCTGGCGGCCGCACGCCGCCTGACCGAGGGCCCGCTGGTCGCGATCGGCGGCATCACGGCCGACACGGCGCCCGCCGTGCTCGCCGCCGGCGCCGACGCCGTCGCGATCATCGCCGCCGTCGTCCGCGCGCCCGACGTGGAGCGCGCGACCGCAGAGCTGCTGGCGCTGGTCGACGCGCCCCGCGGCTAACGAGGACGCGCTCCGTGCTTGGCGACGAGCCTCGTCGGACTACGCGCCGCGCCGGCGCAGTACGCGTCCGGGCCTGGCCCCGGTCGACCCGCTGGCATCGCGCACCTGCACGCCGTTCACAAAGACGGCCGCGATGCCGACGGGATGACGGTGCGGGTCCTCGAACGTGCCGCAGTCGGCGATCCGCGCCGGATCGAAGAGCACGAGATCGGCCGCGTACCCTGCCCGAAGCAGCCCGCGGCGCTCGAGACCGAACGTCGCCGCCGGGAGCCCCGTCATGCGGTGCACCGCCTCGGCGAGGCTCAGCACGCCGAGCTCGCGCGCGTACCGACCTAGCACGCGGGCGAACGTACCGTAGAGTCGTGGGTGCGGCCGCCCGTCGATCGTCGGTATCCCATCGGAGCCGATCATCGTGGTGGGGTGGCGCATGACCGTCTGGACGTCCTCCTCGCGCATGCTGTGCACGATGACGGTCGTCTCGGGCTGAGCCGCGAGCACGAGCTCGGCCGCAGCACTCGTGGTCGTTCCGAGCGTCGTGGCGATCGCCGCAATGGACTGCCCTTCCCATTCGCGATGACCATCTGCGGACGCGACCACGACGTCGTCCGCCTCGAGCACGCCGATGCCGGAGTCGAAGCGGCCGTCGCGAAAGATCGCGGAGAGCACCGTGCTGCCCGCCGTGTAGGGGTATTGATCGGCGCATATCTCGAGACCCGCTGCCCGCGACTCCTCGATCAAACGCAGGGAGGACTCGACCAGTCCCCACGCCGCACGACCCGACGCCTTGTGATGCGAGATTTGAACGGGCACGCCCGCAGCCGTGCCGATCGCGACGGCCTCGCGCATGGCATCCAACAAGCCCGCACCCTCATCGCGCAGGTGCGTCGTGTAGAGCGCACCGGTTCCGCGGAGCAGCGTCGCGAGCTCGATCAGCTCGCCGGTCTCCGCGAGGCATCCGGGCGAGTAGATGAGCCCCGACGAGAGCCCGAGCGCGCCGGCATCCAAGCCCTCGGCCACCACGGCTTTCAGGGCCGCCATGTCGGCGGCGCTCGGAGACACCCGCGAGCTCCCCATGACGGCAAGACGGGCGGTGCCGTGGCCAATCAGGACACCGATGTTCGCCGCGGGCGGCGCGCCTGCGAGATGGGCGACGTACCCCGCATACCCCTGCCATTCGGGAAGCACGGCGCGCGGGTGGAAGGTGCGCGCCATCCGCGCCGCGGCCGGGAACGGCGCGGCGCCGAGACCGCAATTCCCGACGAGGCACGTCGTCACCCCACCGGCCACCTTGAACGACAGATCGGGGTACAGCACCGCCGCGAAGTCGTCGTGGGTGTGGACGTCGATGAAGCCGGGCGCCGCGGCGAGACCGCGGCCATCGATCGTCCGAGCGCCGCCTCCATCGACGACACCGACGGCCACGATCGCGTCACCGTCGAGCGCCAGGTCGCCGACCAGGGGGGCGCCGCCCGTCCCGTCGTAGATCTCCACCTCGCGGATGACGCGATCGTAGCGCGTGCTCATACGATCGGCGGCGCCGGGCTAGGAGCCTGACCCAGACTCCTAGATCTCGGGGATCTCGTAGTCGCGCTCGGCAAATGGCGAGTTGTGCTCGAACGCCTCGTCGCTCGGGAGCGCCCGATCGGCGAAGCGCATGAACTCTTTCCGGAACGTCACGTTCACCGTGCCGGTCGGACCGTTACGCTGCTTGCCGATGATGATTTCGGCATCGTTCTCTTCCTGTGGGCTGAGCTCTTTGTTGTAGGCCGCCTCACGGTAGACGAAGAGAATCATGTCGGCGTCCTGCTCGATGGCACCCGACTCGCGGAGGTGCGCCATGACGGGACGCCGGTCGGCGCCCTTTTCCTCGACGCGACGATTCAGCTGCGAGAGCGCGATCACCGGCAACTCGAGCTGCTTGGCGAGCGCCTTCAGCGAGCGCGAGATCTCCGAGATCTCCTGCTCGCGCGAGTCGCTCCGCCCCGAGCCACGCATGAGCTGCATGTAGTCGATGATGATGAGACCGAGCCGGCTGCCGCGCGCGTGGATCTCGCGCTTCAGACGGCGCGCTTTGGCGCGCAGCTCGAGAATGGAGAGTCCGGCGGAGTCGTCGATGTAGATGACGGCCTGGTGCAAGCTGCCCGCGGCGCTCGCGAGCTTGGCGAAGTCCTTCTCGTGGAGCCGCCCCGAGCGCACGTCCTGGTAGTTCACGAGCGCCTCGGAGCAGAGCATACGCAGCACCAACTGCTCCTTCGACATTTCGAGCGAGAAGATCGCGACGCCGACGCCGGTCGCGAGCGCCGCGGCCTGGCCGATGTTCAAGGCGAGAGCGGTCTTTCCCATGCCGGGACGGCCCGCGACGATGATGAGATCGCCCGGGTGCATGCCGGACGTCATCTTGTCGAGGTCGTGGAAGCCGGTCGAAACGCCGGTGACCATCTCCTTCCGGTCGAAGAGCTTTTCGATCTCCTTGATCGCGGACGGCAGCAGATCGCTCACCGGGAAGAACTCGGTGGTCACCTTCTGCTCGGCGATCGCGAAGATCTTCGACTCGGCGAGGTCGACGAATTTCTCGACGTCGGCCTGGTTGTCGTAGGCTTCGGTCGCGATCTCGGTGGCGGCGGAGATGAGGCCGCGCAGGATCGCCTTTTCGCGCACGATCCGGGCGTAGTGCTCGGCGTTGGCAGCCGTCGGCACACGGTTCGCCAGCTCGGCGATGAACGTGGCCCCGCCGACGTCCTGCAGCTGGCCACGTTGGCGGAGCGCTTCCGTCAGCGTGATGATGTCGACCGGCGAGCCACGCTCGTTGAGATCGACCATCTGTTGATAGATCTTGCGGTGCGAGTCTCGGTAGAAGTGCTCCGAGCGCAGGATCGGCAACACGAGGTTGCACGAGTGGTTATCGAGCAACACGCCGCCCAGCACCGATTCCTCGGCCTCGAGGTTTTGCGGTGGGAGCTTGCGTAGGTTGTCTTCGATGGAGGGCACGTTCACTCCTCCGCGTGCGTTCGCCGACAGCGGGGCGACGCGGGGACCGAGTGTATAGACGTCGCCGTAGTGAAAGTCACGATGTTTCGCCGCCGCGCGCGTGCGAAAAAATCTCCGCAAAACGCGCCACGCCATCGGCAATCCGCGGGCCGTACCAAGAGAGCGCCTTGCCGTCGACGAAGTGCACGCGGCCACTCTGCAAAGCCGGCGTCTCGGCGAGTGGCGCGAGCGCCGCGCGATCCTTTTCGCTGAATGCGTAGGGCTCGTCGGGCAGCAACACCACTTCCGGTTGTGTCGCCGCGATCTGCTCGAGCGTGACGACCGGATAGCGCGTCGCATCGGCCGCGCAGACGTTCTCGCCCCCTGCCGTCCGCAGGAGATCGTGCGCGTAGGTGTCGGCGTTGAACGCCATCCACGGTTTCCGCCAGATCGGGCAGAAGTAACGGATCCGTCGAGCCGAGCCGACGGCCTGCACGGTGAGATCGAGACGCGCCCGTTGCGCGCTCGCCAACGTCGCCCCGGCGCCCTGCCCCGTGATCGTGCCAAGCGTATCGATGATTCGAATGCCGTCCATCACCGTCTTCGGCTCGGTCACGAATACCGCGAGATCCGCGGCAGCCAACGCCTCGAAATCCTCCCGCCGATTCTCCTCGGCGTTCATGATCACGAGGTCGGGCGCCAGAGCACGGATGCCGTCGAGATCCGGGTTCTTCGTGCCGCCGAGCTTCGGCAACGTCGCCACGGCCGCCACCGGCTCCTCGCAGTAGCGCGTGACGCCGACGACCGCGTCGCCCGCCCCGATCGCAAACAGCGTCTCGGTGAGGCTCGGCACGAGACAGACGATGCGGCGCGGGTGCTCCGGCAACCGCACCTCCCGACCGAGATCATCGACGACCGTGCGCTCCGTCACGGGTCAGCTATGCGGCGCGCCGCGCCACCTGGCAACCGGCCCGTCAGCGGTGGACATGCCGCGGCAGGGCGGCTTCCGGAGAGCCGCCCGGGCGCCGGCCTACTTGTCGGCGGCGGCGCCCCCGTGCTCGCGCAGCACCTTCTCGAGGCCCTGCTTCTCGTCGTCGGTGATCTCGTCGTGCGCACCACCGTGGGCCGCTTCGTGCTCGTCCGGCGGCACCGAGAGGGCTCGCGCCCCCGGGATGCTCGCCGGCAATCCGGGGGCCTCCGCGCGGCGCGCGCTCAACCACCACGCCAGCAGCACCGCGACGGCGACCAATGCGCCCACCATCCACCACGCCGTCGGCGCCCTACCCTTCCGCGCTCGCTTCGCCATCGTCACGCCTCGTTCGGACTGATCTGCATGATGTTCCACCCCCGGCGCTTGGCCTCGCGGCGGAGCCGGGGATCGGGGTTCACGATCTCGGGATGGCCGACCAGCTCGAGCATCGGCAGGTCGGTCACCGAGTCGGTATAGAACCAGCTCGCGGCGAGATCGATGTCGTGCTCTTCGGCGAATCGCCGCGCCCAATGGATCTTGCCGGCACCGTAACAAATCGGACGGTGCACGTCGCCCGTGAAGCGCCCGTTCTCGATCACGAGCCGCGACACGAGCAGATGCTCGATCCCGAGATCCTCCGCGAGCGGCGTCGCCAGGTACGGCGTCGAGCTCGAGAGCAGCGCGATCACGTGCCCCTGCTCACGGTGCGACGCGATCCGCCGCACCATTGCGGGCTGCAGGTACTGCCGCACCATGTCGCGATACCAAACCCGACACTGCTCGGCGACGGCCTGCTCGCTCCGACCGCGAATCCACCCGCTACTGCTTGCTGCCGCGCGCTCGATGTCGAGGAGGCCGAGCTTGTAGCGGCAATACAGGTAGACCGTGCGGAGCGCGTCGCGGCGGCGGATCTGGCCACGCTGCCGCAGGAACTTCATGTAGAGCGGCCCGGTGTTCTTCGATATCAACGTGCCGTCGATATCGAAGAACGCCGCGACCGCCACGAGGTATCCGCTGCGCGCCTCAGCGCTCGATGATCATGCTGATGCCCTGACCGCCGCCGATGCAAAGCGACGCGAGGCCGAGCTTGGCGTCGCGATCCTTCATCGCGTGGATCAGGGTGACGAGAATGCGGGCGCCGCTCGCGCCGATCGGGTGTCCGAGGGCGATGGCGCCGCCGTTCACGTTGACGCGATTCTTCGGGATGCGGAGCTCGCGCAGCACACCGAGCGACTGCGCCGCGAAGGCTTCGTTCAGCTCCCAGAGGTCGATCTCTTCCTTGCGGAGGCCGGCCTTCTTGAGCGCCTTCTCCGACGCCGGCCACGGGCCCATGCCCATGATCGCGGGATCGACACCGGCCGACGCGAAGGAACGAATGCTGGCGAGGATCGGCAGGCCGAGCTTCTTGGCGCGCTCTTCCGACATCACGACGAGTGCCGCGGCACCGTCGTTGATGCCCGAGGCGCTGGCCGCCGTGACGCTGCCGTCCTTCTTGAACGCGGGCTTCAGCGCCGCGACCTTCTCGGGCGCGCTCTCACGCGGGTGCTCGTCGGTCTCGAACTTGATCGGATCGCCCTTCTTCGCGGGAATCTCGACGGCGACGATCTCGTCCTTGAACTTGCCGCCCTTGATCGCGGCGGCAGCTTTCGCCTGGCTCTCGATCGAGAACTCGTCCTGCTCGCCACGCGAGATCTCGTACTTGGACGCGACGTTCTCGGCGGTGATGCCCATGTGCGTGAAGGTGATCGGGCACGTGAGGCCGTCGGAGATCATCGAGTCGATGATCTGGTCGTGGCCCATGCGGTAGCCGGTACGCGCCTTGGTGAGGAGGTACGGCGCGGCGCTCATGTTCTCCATGCCGCCCGCGACGATGATTTCGGCGTCGCCGAGCGCGATCGACTGGGCCGCGAGGGCGACCGCCTTCAGACCCGAGCCGCAGGCCTTGTTGATGCCGTACCCGGAGACTTCTTTCGGCAAGCCAGCCTTCAAGAACGCGACGCGGGTGGCGTTCAGACCGAGGCCGGCCGACAGCACGTTCCCGAGGATGACCTCGTCGACCTGGTCGCCGGGCAAGTTGCCCGCGCGCCGTAGCGCCTCACGGATCGCGACGGCACCGAGCTCGGGCGCGGGAATCTGCGACAGAGCCCCGCCGAACGTTCCGATGGCCGTACGAGTGGCGGCGACAATGACTGGTTTTTGCATTTTGAAGTCTCCTCTGAAGCGTGGGGTGTACCGTTACGAGCCGGTCCTTATTGCACCAGCCGCCGGGGCCAGGCAACCAACCAACAAGGGGGAACAAAGCCGCGCCGAGCCTCAACCCCCGGCTCGGCTTTGGCTCGGCCGCGTGCTGCGCCCGCGGAGGTTGTGGCTTGGCGATTGGCTCTTTCAGAAGGAGCTGCGGACTGCCGTGCGGAGGGCTTCCCAGCCGCTGCGCTGATCCCAGCCGTCGACGCCGTTGTACCAGCGGAGGCCGATGTCCTGGGCGCCGCGCCAACGGGCGGCGATTCCGAGCCAGAGTCGCGCCCCAGGGCCGTAGAACACGGTGGCGGCCTGGCCGAGACGACGAAGCTTCCGGCCGACCCACCCGTGGCGAAAGCGTGTCTCCGCACCCTCGAAGCCGAAGGCTTCGGCCGCGATTGCGGGGGCGATCTCGTCGGCCGCCCACCTTCCGTACTCGAACGCGAACGAGATGCCCTCCCCCATGAGCGGCTCGACGCCGGCCGCGTCCCCGACCAGGAGCACGCGCGGCGCCACGAAGGGCGTTCGACCGAAGCAGCGGATCGGCGCCGCCTGATGGCGTACGGTCGCGTCGCCGAGCTCGCCCTGCAGCTCGCGCAGCAACGCGACGAGATCGACGCCCTTCCGCCGCCGCCATGCATAGACGCCCGCATTCACGTGCGGCTTCCCGTCGATGAGACACGGAAATGCCCACGCGTATCCGGCGAGACCACGCGGCACCGCGCGAAAATCGAAGTCGTAGCGGGCGCGCGCGTGGCCGTCCCAGGGCGCCGCGCCGGCGGGAACCGGAACGTCCGCCATGACGGCCCGGGCGATCTCCTCGCGGACGCCCCCGTCGTCCACGAGCTGGCGGCGGACGAAGCTGCCCGAGCCGTCCGCACCGACGACGATCGCCGCCTCGTACTCGCCGCGTGTCGTCGTCACGCGCACGCCGTCGGCGCGGCGTTCGAGAGCGAGAACTTTTTCTTCTTCATGCACGGCGATGCCGCGCGCCTTTACCGCCGCCAGCAGCGCCGCGTCGAGCTCGTCGCGCCGGACGACGGCGCAGAAGCGCGCGCCGTCGACCTCGACCCGACTCGACGGCACCTCGACGCGGGCGCGATCGACCATCACGTGCGGCACCGTGAGACCGACGCCGAGCTCGTCGAGGCACGCGAGCGCGTGGGGAATGAGCCCACCCGCGCACACCTTGGGACGAGGATGGCGGGCTTTCTCGAGCACGAGGATCTCGTCGACGAGCGCGGGATCGCGGCGCGCGAGAAAGAGCGCGGTCGCGGCTCCGGCCGGACCGCCGCCGACGATGATCACCGCACGTCGTTCCACGGGCGCGAACGCTAGGAGAAGCGGTGCCGCCGCGCAACCGGCACGGTCGTCATCTGACGGACACGGGCGTTAGCCGAGGAGCATGCCCACGCCCGGCACCGCTGCCGGTGCCGTACCGTCGCGCGGCGCCGTGCCGTTCGCGAGCACCGCCGCATCGAGCACGCGTGCGCGGGCCACCAAGCGCGCCCCCTGCACGGTCGCGCCAGCCGCCGAAAGAATTTGACCGGCGTCGTGGTGAGCCGCGGCTTGCTCCGCGAGTGTGCCGGCCGTCGACTGGTCGGCGAGGAGATTCGCGATCCGTACCTGATGCGCACTTTCGGTGAAAGCGTAGGCGCGTCGCAACGACTCGGCGAAACGCCGCCGCACGACGAGATCCGTGGGCGCGGCCTGCACCTGACGCTCACGATAGCCGCGCCCGAACTCGTCGCGACCCGCGAGCTCGAGGACGCACGCGACGTGCTCGAGCACGGCGGGAGCGTAGGGCTCACACGCGAGGCTGCGGCGGAAGTAGTCCGTTGCCGTCCGCGGCAGATCCGCTCCGACGTGCCGCACGAAACCCGGCTCGATCACGTGCCCGACGGCTTGCAGCACGCACCCGAGCGCGAACCATGCCGCAGCACTTTCCGGCGTCGCGAGCGCGGCGAGGGTCTCGTCCCGCAGGCCGCCGGGAACGGCTGCGGTCGCGGCGGCGCGGCGGAAGAGCGCCGCAGCCGCGACGCCCCTTCCCCGGCGACGCTCGATCTCGGCCGCCAACAACGATGCGCGCGGATCGCCGGGACGACGATCATGAGCGAGCGTGAGGATCTGGAGTGCACCATCCTCGCGTCCCGCGCAGAGCATGACGTCCGCCAGCGCCAGCGCCGCCTCGACGTCAGCGCTCGTGAGCGCCGGAGCCTGCAGGCGCTCGGCCGCGAGCCGCAGTGTCGCATTCGGATCGGAGAGTCCTCGGGCGATCGTCAACTGGGCGGCCACCCCGAATGCCGTCGCCGCGCACGGCGCGGTGTCGCGCCGGGGCACGCCGGCGGCGAGCCAATCCGTCAGTGTCGCCATGCGCGCCGCCATCGTGTGATGGGCGGCCACGGCTTCCGCGCCCGCGCGCGCAATGCGCTCGCGCTCCGCCGGGGCCGCGAGGAAATGGCCGGCCTGCTGCAGGAGACTTTCGGGCCCGTACGCGACGAGCTGCTCGCCGGACGTGAAGAGATCGTCGAGGCCGTTCCCCGTGCGCTCGGTCAACAGCAGCGCGCCGCACGCCATGGCCTCGAAGGTGCGGAAGTTGACGTCGCCCATCACCGACTCGTTGAAGACGATCTTCGCGCTCGCGAAGACGCGGGCCATCTCGGACTCGGCGAGGCGTCGCGTCGGATCCTCGCCCAACGTCACGACGTCGAAGCGGCGACGCAGCTCGGCGAGCGCCGCGGCGCGCTTCGGACGATTCGCGTCGACCACCCCGACGAACGCGATGTCGATCGTGCGCGCCAGGCCGGGATCGCGAAAGAGCGTCGGGTCGATGCCCCAGGGGAGCCAGCGCGCCGGGACGCCTTCGGCCTCGAAGAGCGGCACGTAGTCCTTCTGCGCCACGAGCACGAGGTCGAAGAGCGCGGCGTAGTGACGCTGCCAGAAAAAATTCACATGGACGTCGATCGCCCAGTAGACGCGGGGGATCGGCAGATCCTCGAGGCCGTAGGCGAGCGTTTGCCGGCCGAGCGTGTCGGCCATGAAGAACGCCTCCGCGTCGGGCGCGAACTCGCGATACAGCACGCGCGCGTCGACCGGGCGGCCGGGCGCCACCAGCAGCGGGCACAGCTGGCTCGCCACCCGTACGTCGTGCCCGAGCGCGCGGAGCGCCGGAACCACCTGAGGGTTGCCGAGATGCAGAATCCGCATATGAGCCGATGCGCGAGCAAGCGACATGCCGTCTGCGTCGTGCCCCCGGCACGAAAGTCCAACGGTCATCGGCGTTCCGCGCTGCGGATCCGGTCATCGTCCTGGACCGGCGAGCCAGGATTCTGACGGCCTCGGCACGCGCTGCGTCGTGCAATGCGATGCGCTTTTCGCGTAGAGGGCGCGCATCGACGTCGCTATTGTCGAGTCGGCGCCACACCGATGGACACGCGCTGTCATCTTGCGCCACCGAGGCGAACACGAGCGTGCTCTCGCAGCAGCGGCCCGGTCGTGTACCCAACGGGGCGCGCCGGCTTCCTCCTCACGCTGCTCGCCCTCTGCGCTTCGATCGCCGTCGTTGGCCCCGCAACGGCCAGCGAGATCGACGAGCGCATCGACGAGTCGCTCACGCTCTGCACGACGGCCGATCAGCTTCCGGCGAACGAGCGCATGCCCGTCCTGGCGCGCGGGCTCGACCTCGCCGACGCGGCGCTCGCGCTCGATGATCGCTCCGCGCGCGCGCACTTCGCCGTCGTCTGCAATCTCGGCAAAGCGACCGCGCTCGCGGGCACGGGGTTCGGCAGCCTCGGCGCCGTCTATCGCTTGCGGCGCGAGATCGACGCGACGCTCGCGCTCGCGCCGAACCACGCCGAAGCGCTCGCCGCGAAAGGTGCGCTGCTCATGAAGCTGCCGCGCTGGCTCGGCGGCGATCGCCGGGAAGCCGAGCGGTGGCTCCGGCGCGCGCTCGCGATCGATCCATCGAACGGCACCGCACAGGCCTATCTCGAAGAGCTGACGCCGCCGCCCGGGTTCCTCGCCCCCGCCGCCGCCGAAGCCGCCGTGACGCGCTGAACGTCCGCCCGGCTCACGCCGCGCAGACGAAATCGCGCGTTTCCTGGAAGCCCATCGCGATCATTGCTTCCCGGATGCGATTCCGCGGGACCGTGCGTGCCACCGACACGACGATCGGCACCGGTGCGAGGCTCGGCAGGACCTCCGGCGCGACGACCGGCGCACCGTGAATCGTGTTGCCGAGACGACCGGGGTGCACCTCGACGACGTGCGACGCGCGCTTGCCGTGCGCGAGCAGCGCGCGGCGGAGCGCGCGGCCGGTCCCGCCGTAGCCCCAGAGCACGTACCGTTCGCTCGCGGCCAGGAACTGCTCGGCGAGGAACGCCGCCTTGATCGCGGCGAAGCGCGGCCGCGCGTAGGCCGCCCCGGTGCGCGAGAGCCGTCCCGGTCCGTCGCGCCAGGCCAGCAGGCGGCGCGGCACCACGCCGATGTCGAGCCCGCGTCCGAGTGCGCGCAGCACGAGGTCGTAGTCCTCCGGCCATCCGGCGTCGCGATAGCCGAGCGCCACGAGCGGCGCGCGCCGGAGCATCAGCGTCGGATGAACGACCGGGCATTCGACGAACGCCTCGGCCCGGACGCGTGCCACCGAGTCGATGCCGTTCAACCAGCGCTCGTACGCGCGCCAACCGGCGGCGAGATGATCGCGGGGGAAGATCGCACGTGCGTGCCGACGGCGAACAGGTCGGGCTCGGCGCGCAACGCCGCCACCTGGAGCGCGAAACGGTCACGATGCATGACGTCGTCCGCGTCCATGCGGGCCACGAGCGAACCGCGACAGGCCGCGAGCCCCCGATTCAACGCCGCCACCAAACCGTCGCGGGGTGCCGCCATCACCGTGATGCGCGCGTCGACGGCGGCGTGCGCACGAGCCCGCGCGAGCGTGTCGTCCTGCGAGCCGTCGTCCACGAGAACGCACTCCCAATCGTCGAAGCGTTGGCGAGTGAGGCTCCGCAGGCTCGCGTCGAGCGTCGCCGCGGCGTCGCGCGCCGGGAGCAGAACCGAGACGAGCGGCGCCACGCCCGTCGCCGTCAGGTGAGCGCGACCGGCGCTTCCGGCACCATCGTCCACATGTCGGGATCGTGCCCATAGACGATGCGCGTGCCGACGGCCTGCAGCGCGCGCAACCGCCGCAACGACGCCATCATCGCCGCGGCGTCGTTCACGACGAGCGGCAGGCGGAGCTCGTCGAGCGTCTCGCGGAAGTAGCAGGCGTCACCGGCCAGCACGACGTCGCCGCCGTCGAGCCGGACCAGCAGCGATTGATGGCCCGGGGTGTGGCCGAAGGTCGGCAGGCAGATCACCCGGCCGTCGCCGAAGAGATCGTGCTCGCCGTCGACCTCGAGACGCGGTTGCCCCGTGTCGTAGTCGTCGGGCGTGTAGTGGTTGGCGGCGATACCAGCCTCGTCGTGCGCGGCATGCCATTCCAGGCGCTGCACGACGACGGTCGCGTTCCGTACGGCCTCGTTCCCGCCGGCATGGTCGAAATGCAGGTGCGAGTTCACCAGGTACTGCACGTCGCCGACGTCGACGTTGGCAGTGCCGAGCCGTGCCGCAACGTCGTCACCGGCGGCGTAGTGCGCCGTGAACACCGCCGCCGCGTCGCCCAGGCGCGCGGCGGCATCGTGCTGCACGGCGCGGTGCATGCCGCTGTCGAAGAGCACCCGACCCTTCGGATGCTCGATCACGAACACCGGCACCGGCACCCGCACACTCCCCGTCCCGCCTTCGATGAACAGCGCCCGCGGCCCCGTCAGCCACCCACAATTAAACGCGAGGAGTCGCATCGTCGTCATGTCATCGCCCCATAGCGCGGCAACGCGCGCCGGAACAACCGGCAACGCGCCGGAACAACGGGGCCCACACCCGCGACAACCCGCCGCACCGCCTGACAAACCCCACGCCACTGCGCTAGGTACCGGCCCAAAGGCACGGCGACCGAGTCCCGTACCGAGGAGGCAACGTGGAGCTCGAGTTCGTCCGGTACGAGAAGCGCGACCGCATCGCCATCGTGACCCTGCAACGCCCGGAGGTCATGAACGCGCTCCATCCGCCGGCGGGGGAGGAGCTCGCGCGGGTGTGGGACGACTTCGCCGCCGACCCCGACGTGTGGGTCGGCATCCTGACCGGCGCGGGCGAGCGCGCGTTCTCCGCCGGCAACGACCTCAAATGGACGGCCGCCCACTCCGAGACGCGCTGGCCGAAGAGTGGCTTCGGCGGCTTGACGGCGCGCACCGACCTCGTGAAGCCGCTGATCGCCGCGGTGAACGGCGTCGCGCTCGGCGGCGGGCTCGAGCTCGCGCTCGCCTGCGACATCCTGATCGCCGCCGACCATGCGACGCTCGGATTGCCCGAGCCGCGCGTCGGCCTGATCGCCGCCGCCGGCGGGATGCACCGTCTGCCGCGCAGCATTCCGCTCAAGATCGCGATGGGCATGCTGCTGACGGGAAAGCCGATCACGGCGGCCGAAGCCGCCCGCCTCGGCCTCGCCAACGAGGTCGTGCCTCTCACCGACTTGATGCCGACGGCCGAGCGCTGGGCCCGCACCATCTGCGAATGCTCGCCGCTCTCGATCCAAGCGACCAAGCAATCCGCCTACGAGGGTCTCGGTCGGCCGCTCGCCGAGGCGATGAGCATTCGCTACCCGGCGGCGACACGGCTCTACAAGAGCGAGGATCTGCGCGAAGGTCCACGGGCCTTCGCCGAAAAGCGCAAACCGATCTGGCAGGGACGATGATCTCGGACCGGCGAAAGGACGACCAACCATGCAGGCAGTGACGTTTCAGGCCCCCGGCGAAGTCCGCGTCGAGGAGTGCCCGGATCCCAAGCTCATCGCCGCCGACGACGCGATCGTGCGCGTCGAGGCGAGCGGGATCTGCGGCTCCGACTTGCACCTCTACCACGGCCGGATCCCGCTCGAGGCCGGCTTCATCCTCGGGCACGAGTTCGTCGGCACGGTGACGGCGGCAGGCCCGGACGTCACCGACGTCGCCGTGGGCGACCGCGTGCTCGGCTGCTTCGTCACGGCCTGCGGCCGCTGCTTCTTCTGTCGCCGCCGCGATTTCCACAAGTGCACCGAAGCTCGCGTCTTCGGCCACGGCAAGACGCTCGGCGGACTCCCCGGCGCACAAGCCGAGCAAGTGCTCGTGCCCCACGCCAACCTGACGTTACGACGCGTGCCGCCCGGACTTTCCTCCGACGCCGCGCTCTTCGCGGGTGACGTCATGGGCACGGGCTTTCACGCCGTCCGCAGCGCCGAGGTGACGCCCGGTGACGTCGTCGTCGTGCTCGGGCTCGGCCCGGTCGGGCTCTGCGCCGTGCAAGCCGCGCGCGCCCTCGGCGCCGGCGCGGTGATCGCCGTCGATACCGTGCCCGAGCGGCTCGCCATGGCGGAGCGCTTCGGCGCCACGGCCGTGCACCTGACCGAGCAGGATCCGAAAGCGGCCGTCCGCAAAGCCACCAGCGGACGCGGCGCCGACGTCTGCATCGATGCCGTCGGTCATCCCGACGCGCTCGATCTCTCCTGCCGACTCGCGCGGAACGGCGGCACCGTCTCTGTGACCGGCGTCTACTCCGAACGCTGTCAGGTCCACATGGGGCTCGTCTGGATCAAGGCGCTCACGCTGCGGACGGGCCAGGCCAACGTCATCGGCCACGTCGATGCCGTGCTCGCGATGATGACGGCGGGCTTGCTCGATCCGACGCCACTCGTCAGTCGGCACGCGGCGCTCGCGGAGGCACCCGAAGCCTACGCCGCGTACGCCCGGCGCGAGGCCCTGAAGATCGTCCTCACGCCCTGAGGGTTTGCGCAGCGACTTGCCGTAGCGCCGACGCCCCGCGTCGCAGCGCTGCGGCGAGCCTGCGCAGGTGCAAGTCGCGGCACGGACGTGACGCCGCGCGGGCGCTTTCCGCGACGCCTCAGCACGCCGTGACGAAACCCTCGGCGATTCGCGATGATCGCGCCGTCACCCAGAGACCGTCACCCCCGTGTATCCCGCGGCCCCGGCCTTGCTGATCACCTGTTTCCGACGGAGGAAACTCAGGATGATCTCGACGCGCCCGACCATTCTCATCATCGACGACTGCACCGACATCGCCCGCATCATCTCCCGTTTCCTGGAAGGCGCATTCTTTCGCACGCAGATCGCGAACGGCGGCATCGCCGCTCGCGAGACGATGTCCGCCTCGAAGCCCGATGCCATCGTGCTCGACCTCATGATGCCGGGCATGAGCGGGGCCGAGTTTCTCCACGCGCTGCGCCGCGACCCCGACACCGCCGAAATTCCGGTGGTGCTCGTGAGCGCGCGCGTCGGCCACCACGGCACGCACTTCCGCTCGCAGATCGATGCCGACTTCGTCGTCGGCAAGCCGTTCACGCGTCAGCAGATCGTGGGCGCGGTGCGGACCGTGCTCGCTGCGAGAGCCGGCGTGACGACCGAGGCGCTGCCGTTTCCCGTCGACGCGAAAACCCGCCTCGCGCACCAACTCGGCCTCATCCGCTGAACGCGGCCGGGGCGACCCGCCGGTTCAGATGCGCGGGTGCACGTTGGTGCGGACCCACGCGACGATGTCGTCGGTGGTCGCGCCCGGGGTGAAGATCTCGCGCACACCGGCCTGCTTCAGGCTGGCGATGTCTTCCTCGGGAATGATGCCGCCGCCGAAGATCGCGATGTCGTCACCGCCCTTTTCCTTGATGAGGCGCATGATCGCGGGGAAGAGGGTGTTGTGCGCCCCCGAGAGGATCGAGAGGCCGATCGCGTCGACGTCCTCTTGAATCGCGGCTTCGGCGATCATCTCGGGCGTCTGGTGCAGTCCCGTGTAGATGACCTCGATCCCGGCGTCGCGGAGCGCGCGCGCGATGATCTTGGCGCCGCGATCGTGGCCGTCGAGCCCGGGCTTGGCGACGAGAATTCTGAGGCGAGGGTCGGCGCTCATCCTACAGCCAGGCGGGGTCGCGATAGACGCCGAACTCGTCGCGGTAGACGTCGCAGATCTCGCCGAGCGTGACGCCGTCTTTCACCGCGGCGATCAGGGGGGGCATCAGGTTCTGGCCATCGCGACACGCCGTGCGGACGTCGGCGAGGCGCGCCGTCGCCCGCGCCTGATCGCGCGCCGCCTTGAACGCGCGGACGCGTGCCGACTGCTTGTCCTCGGTGTCCGCGTGAATGCGCAGCAGCTCGATCGAAGGCTTCTCGTCGTTCTGGTAGCGGTTGACGCCGACCATCACCTTTTCCTTGCGATCGAACTGACGCTGGAAGTGGTAGGCGGCCTCGGCGATTTCCTTCTGCGGGAAACCGAGCTCGATGGCACGCACGATGCCGCCGAGCTTGTCGATCTGGTTGATGTAGTCTTCGGCCTCCGCCTCGATGCGATCGGTGAGCGCCTCGATGGCGTAGCTGCCGCCGAGCGGGTCGACCGTATTCGTGACGCCGCTCTCTTCCGCGATGATCTGCTGCGTCCGGAGCGCGACCATGACGGCGTTCTCGCTCGGAAGCGCCAGCGTTTCGTCCATCGAGTTGGTGTGCAGCGACTGCACGCCGCCGAGCACGCCCGCGAGCGCCTGGATGGCGACGCGCACGACGTTGTTCACCGGCTGCTGCGCCGTCAGCGAGCAGCCTGCCGTCTGCGCGTGCGTCCGGAGCATCATCGAGCGCGGATTCTTGGCGCCGAAGCGATCGCGCATGAGCCGCGCCCAGAGCCGGCGCGCGGCGCGCAGCTTGGCGATCTCTTCGAGGAAATCATTGTGGAGGTTGAAGAAGAACGAGAGGCGCGGCGCGAAGTCGTCGACCTCGAGCCCGCGCGCGACCGCCGCCTCGACGTAACCCAATCCGTCGGCCAGCGTGAACGCGACCTCCTGCACCGCCGTCGAGCCGGCCTCGCGGATGTGGTAGCCGCTGATCGACACCGGGTGGAAGCGCGGCGCCTCCTTCGTGCAGAACTCGATCATGTCGATGATGACCCGGACCGAGGGCACCGGCGGCGAGATCCACTCCTTCTGCGCGATGTACTCCTTCAGCATGTCATTCTGGATCGTGCCGCCGAGCTTGCTCATCGGGATGCCGCGGCGCTCGGCGACCGCGAAGTACATCGCGAGCACGATGCTCGCCGAGCAGTTGACGGTCATCGAGGTCGTGACTTCGTCGAGCGGGATGCCGTCGAAGAGCTCGGCCATGTCGTCGATGGTCGAGAGCGCCGTGCCCTCGCGGCCGACTTCGCCGAGCGAGCGCTCGTGGTCGGCGTCGTACCCCATGAGCGTCGGCATATCGAAGGCGGTCGAGAGACCGGTCTGCCCGCGCGCGAGCAGAAACTTGAAGCGCTCGTTGGTGTCCCGCGGCGTGCCGAAGCCGGCGAACTGGCGCATCGTCCACGGCCGCCCGCGGTGCATCGTCGGGTACACGCCGCGCGTGTACGGAAACTCGCCTGGCTTCCCGATCTTGGCGTCGGCCTCGCGGCCGTCGAGATCGTCGGCGGTGTAGCACTCTTTGATCTCCATGTCGGAGATCGTCGAGAAACGCCGGGGCGGCTCGCTCGGGGTCGGTGCGGATTTCGGTTGCGCGCTCATGACTTCCTCCGACTCGCGCCGTCAGGGCTCGTTGGGACGGAGCCGCCGCGGCGCGGGCGTTCGACGCCGACGCCGAAAGTCGACGTCGATGACTTTCGCCTCAGGTCGTCGTGGCCGGGGCGTCCGATGCGAAATCAGCTTGGCGGCCACCGGCACCCACTCCTCCGGAACGAGGATGCGAATGGTTCCGAGGCTCCCGGTCCGAACCGGGTCCATCTCGAACCGCTGGCTCTCCAACAAGCACGGGATGCCTTGGTGTTCGAGGAAGCCCTTGACGAGGTGCGCTTCGGGCTCGAAAGCCGTGGCGTGGCAGACTTTCCAAGGCATGACGGGGTTTCTCCGTATAGATGATCGCTCCAAGAGTGCCAAGGCCGCGCCCCGTCCAAATCACTCTCGGGAGGCCCCTGTCTGTGTTTTGAGCGGTGTCGCCGGTGGGTGGGTCAGGGCGTGCTCCTACGGTCGCCGGGTTTCCGCCACCCAGCGCATACAACCTGCCGGTGCCTCTCTGGCCGGGGCACACGCGAGCTGCGGCTCCCCGGACACTCCCTGACCCACCCACCGGCGAGGCATCGCAACGAGACGATCGGGCACGCAGGACGCGCACTCGGGAACTAACGGCTCCCTGAGAGTGAGTGATGATGCAGCCGGCGGGCGGGTCGGGATGGCTCCGGGGAGCGCCAGCTCGCGTGTGCGCCGGCCATGGAGGCAGCGGCAAGCTCTATGCGCTGGGTGTCAGCGACCGCGCGACCGTAGGAGCCATCCCGACCCACCCGCCGGCTGCCACCAATCGCCCGCGGCCGCGAGAAATCGAACTGAGACAGTCCCCACTCTCGACGTCGAGACTGCCCGTCGTAGTGAATTGCCTGGACGGTGCGCTACAGCGCATGCCATGGCCGAGAGGCTCCCCTGCTTGAGCGTCTATATCCGAACCGCTAGCTCTGCGGATGGCCGCCGACACCGACGGCCACCGAGGAGGTCGTGATGGTCGAAGCACCGAAGCCCGAGGAAGTCCGGAAGCCCGATCACGCGATCGAGCCCATCTTCGTCCGCCGCTGGTCCCCGCGCGCGATGAGCGGAGCGGCGCTGAGCGCCGACGACCTCGCGAGCCTCTTCGAGGCCGCGCGCTGGGCCCCGTCGACCTACAACGAGCAGGAGTGGCGCTTCCTCTATGCCCACCGCGAAGGGCCGCACTGGCAGACGTTCTTCGACCTCCTGCTCGAGGGCAACCAAGCCTGGTGTCATCGCGCCGGGGTGCTCGTCGTCGTACTTTCGCACACCGTGTTCGCACGCAACGGCAAGCCGAATCGCGTGCATAGCTTCGACGCCGGCGCGGCCTTCGAAAACCTGGCGCTGCAGGGCGGCAGCATGGGGCTCGTCGTCCACGGCATGATGGGCTTCGACTACGACCGGGCCAAGAGCGCTCTCCAGGTCCCGGACGACTATGCGGTGGAAGCCATGGTCGCGATCGGCCATCCCGGCGATCCGAACGATCTTCCGGAGGGACTGCGCAAGATCGAGGCCCCATCCCAGCGCAAACCGGTCGCCGAAATCAGCCGCGAAGGCACCTTCGCGTTCTGAGCACTCCACCTCCAGCTGTACTTGACGGTGCCGCCAAAGGCGGGCAATCGAGAGCCCAACCAATACCCCACAGGAGGCACGCATGAACCGATTGGCTTCGCGTTTCGCCTTGGCTGGGCTGCTCGTGATGACGACCGCCACTCTGGCGCTCGCTCAAAGTGAGGACGCCCTCGTCAAGTATTTCCGCAAGAAGAACAACTTGCCCCCGACGGCCAACGTCACGGTCACGGGCCTCAAGGACTCCGCGAACTTCAAGGGATCCAAGGAAGGCACGCTGAACATCGCGGGTCCCCAGGGCAACAAGGCGACCAACTTCGTCGCGTCCCCCGACCTCAAGTTCGTGGTCTTCGGCGAGATCCTCGATACGTCCATCGATCCGGCGAAGGCCGTGATGGCGAAGATCAAGCTCGACGGCCAGCCGTTCCGAGGCGCCAAAGACGCCAAGGTCACGATCGTCGAGTATTCGGACTTCCAATGCCCGTTCTGCAAGCGCGGCTACGACACGATCGAGAATCAGGTCCTCAAGCAGTACGAGGGCAAGGTGAAGTTCTACTTCAAGCACTTCCCGCTGCCGTTCCACCCGTGGGCGACTCCGGGCTCGATCGCGGCCGAGTGCGCCAAGATCCAGAAGCCCGAGGCGTACTGGAAGCTCTATGACGCCTACTTCAATCACCAAGCGGAAGTGAATCCGCAGAACGTGAAGGAGAAGGGTCAGGAGTACCTGAAGGACAGCGGCATCGACATGGCGAAGTGGAACACTTGCTACGACGGCAAGGAAACCGCTGCCGCGGTCAGCGCGGAGCATGACGAAGGCGCCGCGCTCGGCGTCACCGGCACCCCGGCTTTCTTCATCAACGGCCGCATGCTGGTCGGCGCGCAACCGTTCGAGCAGTTCAAGAACGTGATCGACGACGAGCTCGCGAACGCGAAGTAGTCGTTCTTTCAATCAGTGATCGAGGCGCCGCTCCTTCGGGGGCGGCGCCTTTTTTATGGCGCGCGCTGGGTCGCTGCGGCGGAGGTGTGGGGAGTCGCGTTACGGGCTCGAACGCGGGGCGCCCGCGCCGCTCAAGGGTAGAATTCGCAGGGTACGCGTGCCCCGCTCACGAGCCCGCAACGCGACTCCCCACACCTCCATCGCCCGCCACTGCGCGACGTGAAGAATTCCCAGTCCCAACCCAACGGCGAGCGCACCGGACGCTTGCTCCAACGGCAGCGCTCGCGTTCCTCGCTCGTGCTGGCCTTGGGCACATTGCGCTGGGGCGATTCGTGCGTGGGGTGGGGCGACGCGGTGGAGGCGACTAGATCGGGCACGTGTCCCTGCGAAAGGTGCCCTTGAGCGGCGCGGGCGCCCGATCTGCGGAGCCGGAACCGCGTCGCCCCACCCCACGCCCGCAGCGCCGAGGTGCAGATCTGCGAAATTAATAGACGGGCTTGAAGTCGAAGTGATGGGTCGTTTGAAGATAGCGGACGGTGCGCGTTTGGGAGCGCATGACGACCGTGTTGGTCATCGCGCCGCCGCGGAAGAAGCGGACGCCCTCGAGGTAATCGCCCGTCGTGACGCCCGTGGCCGCGAACATCACGTCGCCGCGCACCAGATCGTCGAGCTTGTAGATCTTGTGCAGGTCGGAGAGGCCGGCAGCGAAGCAGCGATCGCGCTCGTCGTGCGTGAGCGGCGCCAAGCGCGCCTGCATGTCGCCGCCCGCGCAACGGAGGGCCGCCGCGGCGAGCACGCCTTGATGACCGCCCCCGACACCCATCAGGATGTCGACGCCCGACTCCGGTCGCGTGGTGGCGAGAGCGGCCGAGAGATCGCCGGCACCGAGTAGCTTGATGCGGGCACCGGCGTCGCGGACCTCGCGGATCAGCTTGGTGTGACGGGGCCGCTCCAGCACGACGACGGTCAGATCCTCGACGTAGACACCCTTCGCTTCGGCGAGCGCCTTCAGGTTGTCGGTCGGTGATTTCGTGATGTCGATGACGCCCCGCCCTTCCGGTCCGACGGCGATCTTCTCCATGTAGCTGTCGGGACAGGGGAAGAAGACGCCGGGCTCGGCGATGGCGATGATCGAGAGCGCGCCGGGACCGCCGGTGGCCGTGATGCTGGCGCCTTCGAGGGCATCCAGCGCGACCTCGGTGGTGAGCTCGCCGCCGCCGATCTGCTCGCCGACGTAGAGCATCTTGGTTTGCTCGGCGCTGCCCTCGCCGATCACGACGATGCCACCCACCGCGATCGCGTTGAACGCGCGCCGCATGGCTTCGACGGCCGCTTGATCCGCGCCCGCTTCGTCGCCGCGACCCATGAACCGCGCCGAGGCGAGCGCCGCCGCCTCCGTGACTCGTGCTACCTCGAGCGCCAGGTTCCGATCCATCAGCTTCCTCCGAGGTCGTCGGCGATGCGCAAGCACACCGGAGGACCCTGTACGCCGGCGAGGCGGCGGATGCGGCCGAGCGCCGCTTGCAGATCGCGCTCGCGCGCCTCGTGGGTGCGGATGACGACCGGGACGGTGCCGCCGGCGCTCCGCTCTTTCTGAATCACGGTTGCGATACTAATCCCGTGACGCCCGAGGATGGAAGCGATGTTTCCGAGCACGCCCGGACGGTCGCGCACCATGATCCGCAGGTAATAGGCCGTGCGAAGATCCCCCATCGGGACGCGGCGCGGCCGACGGAGCACCGGGATGCCGAGCGGCGGGACCCGCGCCGAGGTGTCTTGCAGCCGGTTGCGCGCGATCTCGATCAGGTCGGCGACGACGGCCGTCGCCGTCGGCATCATGCCGGCGCCGAGGCCGTAGTACATGCTGGAGCCGAGCGCCTCGCCCTCGACGTAGATCGCGTTGAAGGCGCCGCGCACGCCCGCCAGCACGTGCGTCGCCGGGACGAGCGTCGGATGGACCCGCACGGCGACGTCGTCACCGTGCATCGAGCCGATCGCCAGCAGCTTGATCTCGTAGCCGAGCTCGTGGGCGTACCCGACGTCCATCTGCGCCACGTGGCGGATGCCCTCGACGTGTACGTCCTTCAGGTGAATCTCGGTGCCGAAGGCGAGCGCCGACAGGATGACGAGCTTGTGGGCCGAGTCGATGCCGTCGATGTCGAAGCTCGGATCCGCCTCGGCGAGCCCGCGGGCCTGCGCCTCGGCAAGGACGTCGCCGAACTGCGCCCCCTCCGCGCTCATCTTGGAGAGGATGTAGTTGCAGGTGCCGTTGACGATGCCGCGGACGGCAACCGTACGGTCGGCGACGACACCGTCGCGGAGCACGCGCACGATCGGAATGCCGCCGCCGACGCTCGCCTCGAAGCCGATGTCGACGCGCTCGCGCGCCGCCGCGCCGAACACCTCGCGGCCGTGGACGGCGAGCAACGCCTTGTTGGCGGTGACGATGCTCTTGCCCTGGGCGATCGCCGCGAGCACGAAGCGCCGCGCCGGCTCGTAGCCGCCCATGAGCTCGATGACGACGTCGATGTCGTCGCCCTCGTACACCTGCTTCGCGTCGGCGACCAACATGCCCTTCGGAAGCCGGACGCCGCGGTCGCGCTTCGTGTCGAGGTCGGCGATCCGCACCAGGCGGAGACGCGCGCCGAGCATGGCCTCGATCGCGGCACGCCGCTTCTGCAGAAGCTTCACGACCCCGGTGCCGATCGTGCCGAACCCGATCAGGCCGGCGCGGATCTCTTGGATCGGCGCGCGCGAGCGCGCGCCTTGCCGCCCCGCCCCCACGGGTTCGCCGGCGCGCTTACTCACGCGACACGCTCGCGTCGGATCCGCCGAAAGCCTTCCGGATGCCGCGCACCGCTTGCCGCGTCCGATGCTCGTTCTCGATCAGCGCGAACCGCACGTACTCGTCGCCGTACTCGCCGAACCCGATTCCCGGGGATACCGCCACCTTCGCCTCCTGCAGCAAGAACTTCGAGAACTCGATGGATCCCATCGCCCGATACGGCTCGGGGATCCGACCCCACACGAACATCGACGCCTTCGGCTTCGGAATCTCCCAGCCGGCACGGGCCAACCCTTCACACAGCACGTCGCGCCGCACGCGATAGCGCTCGACGTTTTCCTGGACGCAATCCTGCGGCCCGTTCAGCGCCGCGATCGCCGCGATTTGCACCGGCTGGAACATGCCGTAGTCGAGATAGCTCTTCATGCGCGCGAGCGCGTGAATCATCTCGCGGTTGCCGACCGCGAACCCGACCCGCCATCCCGGCATGCTGTAACTCTTGGACAACGAGAAGAATTCGACGCCGATGTCTTTGGCGCCCGGCACTTGCATGAAGCTCGGCGCGACGTACCCGTCGAACACGATGTCGGCGTAGGCGAGGTCCTGGACCACCATCATCTCGTGCTCGCGCGCGAACTCGTAGACCTTGTGGAAGAAGTCGAGGTTCACGACCTCGGTCGTCGGGTTGTGCGGGTAGTTGAGAATCAGGAGCTTTGGCTTCGGCCAGCTCTGCTTCGTTGCCTCGACGAGGCGGTCGAGAAATCCCTCGCCCGGGAGGAGCGGCACGGAGCGCAGGTCACCGCCGGCGATGATCACCGAATACTGATGGATCGGGTACGTCGGGCTCGGACAAAGCACGACGTCTCCCGGCCCGAGAATGGCGAGCGCCAGGTGGCCGAGGCCTTCCTTCGAGCCGATGGTCGCGATCGCTTCGGTGTCGGGATCGAGATCGACGTCGTAGCGGCGCTTGTACCAGTCGCAGATCGCGACGCGGAGCTTGTGGATGCCCTTCGAGACCGAGTAGCGGTGGTTCGGCGGCTTGGTCGCCGCCTCGACCAGCTTCTGCACGATGTGCGGCGGGGTCGGCGCGTCGGGGTTTCCCATCCCGAGATCGATGACGTCCTCACCCGCCCGCCGCGCGGCGAGCTTCAGGTCGCCGATGATGTTGAAGACGTACGGCGGCAGCCGCTTGATGCGGGGGAATTCCATTTCAAAAAGCTTCCGTCACAGTTTCCGTCACCGGCGTGGCGTCGTTGCGGAAGCCGAGCGCGCGGCCGACGCGGGCGTACTCGGCGAACGTCTCCGGGCTCACGTAGTCGAGCACCGGCAAGTGCTCGCGGGGGGTCGGCTGCAGATGGTGCCCGATCGTCAGGAGATCGCAGTCGGCGGCGCGGAGAATGCCTCGCTTCTTCGCCGCCCAAGCAGGCAGACGCGGGCCTGCAGTCGGCGCCAGCACTCGCGTAGCCTAGAAACGAAAGCCGACCGAGCCCATCGTCACCACGAACTCGCGATCCGCACGACCACCCATGAACGCGTGGTGATAGCTGCTGTGCACGCCGAGGGTCATCTCGAACAACGGAATCTCGTCGTTCTCGCGCTCGTACAGCGTGAAGATGGTGCCCGTGACGCCGAGCCCGGCCTCGATGCCGACGGCATCGTCGTCTTCGTCGGAAACCTTGCCGAGGCTGTTCACCTCGATGCTGTTGGCGTTCCCGAAGTGGTACCAGCCGCCCTTCACGGTGGCGTACGGCCGCACCGGGAACGTCGACGGGAGGAAGTTGATGCGCGGGCCGAGAGCCACGATGAAGTTCTGGTGGGTCTCGTCGTTCTTGAAGGTGAGGTCGCCGACGCGAAACTGGTCGTGGTCGTCGTCGTTGTCGTTGAAGGCGTGCGTGAACTCGAACATGCCGTCGAGGAAGGGCAGGAACTCGTAGCCGGCCGCGATGGTGTACGCACCGCCGACGTCCTGGTCGTGACCGAAGCTGCCAACGGGGATGAGGACGCCGCCGCGCCCTTCGAGAAAGGCCGCGCCTGGCTCCGCCGAGGCACTGCCAACGAGGCACAAGACGCACAGGACGGTCAGCGACAGCGAGCGGAGCTTCATGACCCCTCCCCTTCCCCTACACGATCGGATTTTGAGCCATCCGACGGCGGACGCCGTCGACGCGCTAAGTGCGCGACCCACAACGGCGCACTGCCGGCGACAGTAGCGGGCACCTACGAGGAAGGCAAGGCATGAAACGCAGCAGGTGCGCTCTCAGCGACAACCGGGACGCCCGTTTCGCACCGCCGCGAGCGTCGTGCCGCTCATGCCATCGGCCGCGAGGCCGAGGAGACACGCGAGTGTCGGCGCGACGTCGACGAGCGGAATTTCGCCGGCGTCCCCACTGAGCCCGGGCCCCGCGATCACGAGCATGCCGGCCGGCGCGTGGTCACCGCGCGGATGTCCCGGGTTCGGCCCGAAGCCGTGGGCCGAGACGACGACCACCCACGCGTTCGGCGCGTGCTTCACGAAGTCCCCGAGGTGCGCGTCGGCAGCGTGATAGGCCGCGCGCACGCGTTCGGGATGGTCGACCCAATGGGCGTGCTCGATCCGATCGGGGAGCGGATCGACGAACACGAAGAGATCCCACGGCTTCTTCTTGAGGAGCGCGTGCGCCGCCGCGACCTGCACGTCGGTCGTCTGCCCGAGATGCTCGCTGAAGATCGCCGGCACCTCGCCGTCGCCGTACGCGCTCCAGGCCGGCCCTTCGCGCACGTAGGGAACGCCGAGATAGGTCGCGAGCTCGTCCGCCACCTCCTTCGGCGCGATGGCCCCCTTGCCGAGATCGCGCGCGTACATCGGCGACACGAACGCGCGGGTCGCGTCGAGCCGCTTCACCCTCAGCACGCTCGCCTCGACGGCATCATCGTCGACGTCGACCCAATCCGACCACTCGCCGATCTCGAGCGGCGCCGTCACGAGACGCAACAGATTGGCGAGCTGCTCGTACGGCGCCGGCAGGGTCGCCGCCCCGACGGCGAAGAAGGCGCCGCCACCGGCGCCACCGACGTAGCCGCGCGCCATGCCGACATCGGCGACGACGATGCCCTTTTCGAGTGGTTCGGCTTTCCACGTTCCCGGCACGTTCACGAGCACCGCCGCCCGGCCCGCCGCATCGAGCCGCGACCACAGCGCCGGCACCCTGCGATAGCCCGCGCCCGCGAGCGCCCAGTTCGCGACGCCGTGTTGGGACGGCGGCACGCCGCTGAAGAGCGTGGTCCAAACGACCGGAGCAAACAGCGGGGCCTCACCGACGGGGGTGGCAGTCACGCCGCGGCCGATCAGGGCCTGCAAATGCGGCAGCTCGCCGGCGGCGAGCATCGGACGCGCGACGTCCCACGTCGCACCATCGAGGCCGATGACGATCACGCGCGTCGGGTCGGGTTTCTGCGCGCAACCCGACACGCACAGGAGCAGCGCGAGCGCGACGCCATACGCGAGCGCGCCGCAATGACCCGGACGCGGCACGCTCACCCGATCCGTGCGAGCTCGAGGCGACCGGCCCAGCGCGCTTCGAGCACCGCCCGGAGCGGCAAAGAGGCGGGCGAGCGCAGACCCGGATCGGCCGCCAGCCACGCGGCCGCATCCTCTTGCGCATCGTGGAGGAGCGCCCCGTCCCGCACCAAATTCGCGGCACGGAAGTCCGGCAGCCCCGACTGCCGCGTCCCGAGGAACTCGCCCGGCCCGCGCAGCTCGAGATCCTTCTCCGCGATGCGAAAGCCGTCGTTGGTCTCTTCCATCACCCGCAAGCGCTGGCGGGCCTGATCGCCTTGCGCGTATGACGCCAGGAGGAAGCAGAGCGAGCGATGCTCGCCGCGTCCGACCCGGCCGCGCAGCTGGTGCAGCTGCGCGAGGCCGAAATGCTCGGCGTGCTCGATCACCATGACGGTCGCGTTCGGCACGTCGATGCCGACCTCCACCACCGTCGTGCAGACCAGCACCTGATACTCACCGTCGCGGAAGCGGCGCATCACCGCGTCCTTCTCGTCGCCGCGCATCTGCCCGTGCATCAAGCCGACGCGATACTTCGCGAGCGGACCCGCCGACAGCTCGCGCGCCATGGTGGTCGCGTCGAGGAGATCGGTCTTCTCCGACTCGCTCACCAACGGGTAGACGATGTACGCCTGACGGCCCTGATCGAGCTCGTGGGCGAGCAGCTCGAGCACGCGCTCGCGCTGCCGCTGATTGAAGACGCGCGTCACGATCGGCCGCCGCCCCGGCGGCAGCTCGTCGATCGCCGACACTTCCAGGTCGCCGTACAGCGTCAACGCCAAGGTCCGCGGAATCGGCGTCGCCGTCATCAAAAGGATGTCCGGGTTGGTGCCGTGACGCTTCAAGGTCTGGCGCTGCAGCACCCCGAAGCGATGCTGCTCGTCGATGATGCCGAGGCCGAGCTTCTTGAACGACACGTTCTCCTGGATGAGCGCGTGCGTCCCGACCACGAGATCGATGTCGCCGCGCGCGATCGCGCGCTCGGTGCGGCCGCGCAGCTTGCCCTGCACGCCGCCCGTGAGCAGCGCGACGCGGAGCCCGATCGACTGGCCGAACGTGCGGAGCGTCGTGCAATGCTGCTCCGCCAGGAGCTCGGTCGGGGCCATCAGCGCGGCCTGGTAGCCGGCGTCGATCGCGATCGCCGCGGCGTGCAGCGCGACCACCGTCTTGCCGCTGCCGACGTCGCCCTGCACGAGCCGGTGCATCGGATGCGGCGCCGCCATGTCGCGCTCGATGTCGGCGATCACGCGGCGCTGCGCGCCCGTGAAGGCGAACGGCAGCTTGGCGTCGAGCTCCGTCGCGCGCGGCGCCGGGATCCGGAACGCGATCCCCGGCTCCTCGACGACGTTGTGCTTCCGCAGTGCCAGTCCGAGCTGCAGATAGAAGAGCTCGTCGTAGACGATCGCGCGGTGCGCCGGTGAGGTACTGCTGTTGAGCTCCTCGACGTCGGCCTCCGGCGGCGGTTGGTGCACGGCCCGCAGCGCCTCGGCGAGATCCATGATCCCGCGCCGCGCCGCGACCTCCGGCGGCAACGCGCTCGGCGTCCGTGCCGCGTGCTGGTCGACCGCCGCGTGTACGAGCCGTCGCATGGCGCCAATCGGGATGCCCGCAGGCTTGCTGTAGATGGGGACGATCCGGCCGGTGTCCGAGTCGTCCTGTCCTTCGAGGATCTCCACCTCGGGGTGCACGATCCGGAGCAGGCGCGCGCGCGCCATGCCCTTCGGCGCCTCGACCTTGCCGTGCAGCAGCACGCGCTGTCCCAGGCGGAAGCGGCTCCGGAAATAGGTCAGCTGGTGGTACCAGAGCAGCGTCAGCGTGCCGCTCGCGTCCATCGCGGTGGCTTCGAGGATGCGGCGACGGCCGACGAAGCGCTCCTGGACGTTCTGGATCTCGGCCTCGATCGTCGCGTGCTCGCCGGCCTGCAGCATCGAGATCGTCCGCACCTCGCGCCGATCTTCGTACCGGAACGGCAGGTGGAAGAGCAGATCGTCGACGGTGGTGAGGCCGAGCGTCGCGAGCTGCTCCGCCCGCTTCGGCCCGACGCCCTTGACGAATTGCACCGCCGTCTTCAGGCCCTCGATCTGCGCCGGCACCGCCTCGGTCGAGCTGCGGTAGGGACGCGGCGGCGCCGCTTTGGGCGGCGGGGCCGCCTTGAGATCGGCGACCAGCTGCAGCAAGCGCTGCAGGGCCGTCGTCGCCGCGGTTTCGGCCTGCACGAGCGCCGGCAGCGGGCCGCCATCGAGACCGTCGAGCAACCCCCGCACCTCCGTGAGCGCCGCCAGCGTCCGCTCGTCGGCGGCCTGGGCCACGCTGCGCTCGAGCTTCTCGCGGAGCGCGCGAAACGGCAGCGCCGAACGCACGAGCCGCGCCGGCGCCGTCGCGAGGTACTCGAGCGGCGGCGTGAGCGTGCGGAGCAGATCTTCGAGCGGCGTCACGTCGGGGTCGGACTCGATTGCTCCGAGTCGCCGCCGGTTCTACTCACGGCGCGCCACGCTCGGCAAGAAGGACGGCAGGAGTGGACGACGTCGACGCCGTCGGCGAAACTCCGCCACGATGCCCCTCGCCCGACTCGTCCTGCGCTGGTGTGCACGCCTGGCGTTCGGATTCGTCGTCGTGACGTTCGCGTTCGTCACGCTGTACCACTACGTGAACCCGCCGCTCACGCCCTTGATGGTCATTCGCATGATCGAGGGTGTGCTGACCGGGAAGCCCGTCGGCATTGATCGGCGTTGGGTTCCGCTCCGCGACGTCAGCCCCATGCTCCTACGAGCCGTGATCGCCGCCGAGGACGCCCGCTTCTTCCAGCACTGGGGCGTCGACGTGCAGGAGCTCGAGCAAGCGCGCGCCTACAACGACCGCCAGCACGGTCGCCGTTTCCGCGGCGCCAGCACCATCACCATGCAGTGCGCGCGGAGCGTGTTCCTGTGGCCCGGCCGGACCTACGTCCGGAAAGCGCTCGAGGTGTACCTCGCCGTGCTCATGGAGCAGCTCTGGGGCAAGCGCCGGATCCTCGAAGTGTACGTGAACGTCGTCGAGTGGGGGCCGGGCGTGTACGGCGTCGAAGCCGCCGCGCACCGCGCGTTCGGCGTTTCGGCGTCACGCCTCGATCCCGAACGCGCCGCCCTGCTCGCGGCCGCGCTCCCGTCACCGCGCCGGTTCGATCCGGCCGCCCCGTCGGCGGCGCTGCGGCGCCGCGCGGCGACGATCGCGGCGCGGGCGCGCGCGGTGGAGCTCGGCGGGCGGCCGTGATGCCGCAGTGGGGCGCAGCGGCCCCGTCAGCGCCGCTGCAGCCGACGAATCCCCGGCGTGCCGAACGTCGCCTCGAAGTCCGGATGACGCTTCTCGTCGGCGAACGTGAACCCGACACCTTCATAGGCCCGTTGCGCCGGGGTGTTGCCGATGAGGAGCCCGATCTGAAACTGGGTGAAGCCGCGCCGTCGGCCCTCCGCCAGGATCGCCTCGAGCAGCGCGTGCGTGAGCCCCTTGCCGCGATGCGCGGGCCGCGTCGCGACCCACTCGACGATCCACGTGTCGTCGGGCTGCTCGAGCGCGCAGGTGAGAAACGGCACGAGTCGTTGTTGCAGCGCGCCGAGGCGCGCGCCGTCCCAGCCCTCGGCGATGAACGCTTCCATCATGGCTTGCCCGAAGAGGTCGCCGGTCGCGTTCTTGGCGTCGTCGTAGGCCGAGAGCCCGGCGGCCGGCTCGCCGTTCACCTCGGCAATCAGAAAATGCGACCAATGCGCGAACGAGACCGCCTCGGCCCGGCAGACGCGCTCCATGATCGGCAGCCGATACTCGTCGGGGCCTGGGAGCGCGATGTCCCAGAACCCGAACGGCAAGTGCGAGCGTGAAGCGGCCAGTTGCACCCAAGCGATGAATGGCACGTCGGCGAGCGTGGCGGGACGGATCGTGAAGTTCATCGCACGCGCATGCCATGCGTCCCCGGTTGTGGGAAGCCGCGCGACCCCCTTTCACTCGCCAGATGCCGGCAGTAGGTTGCCCACACGAGAGACGAGAGGAGGACTCAGCATGAACGACGGCATCCTGACGCGGCGAGAGTTCGTAGTAGGAGCAACGGCGGCGGTCGCAGCCGTTGGCGCAACGCTGATTCTGCCGCGCGGTGCGCTCGCCGCGCCGATCGAGCTTCCGCCCCTCCCCTACGCCGACAACGCGCTCGATCCGTACATCAGCGCCAACACGATCGGCTTTCACTACGGCAAGCATCACAAGGCCTACGTCGACAACGTCAACAAGATGATCGCGGGCACCGAGTATGCCGACATGCAGCTCGAGAAGATCATCACGGCGACGGCCGGCAACGCCGAGAAGCAGTCCATCTTCAACAACGCGGCGCAGGTCTGGAACCACACCTTCTACTGGAAAAGCATGAAGCCGAAGGGTGGCGGCGCGCCGCCGAAAGAGCTCGCGGCAAAGATCGACGCGGCATTCGGTAGCTACGACGGCTTCAAGAAGGCGTTCACCGAGGCGGCCGTGACGCAGTTCGGTAGCGGCTGGGCCTGGCTCGCGGCCAAAGACGGCGCGCTCCAGATCGTGAAGACGCCGAACGCGGAGAATCCGCTCGTCAAAGGCCTGAAGCCGGTGCTCACGATCGACGTCTGGGAGCACGCCTACTACCTCGACTACCAGAACAAGCGCCCCGACTACGTCGCCGCGTTCCTCGACCACCTCGTCAATTGGGATTTCGCCGCGAGCAATCTGGCCGCCGCATGAGCGGCGAGCTGGCCGGCGCCTGAATATCGACGACGTCATCGCCGAGCTGTCCGCCGACGAGAAGCTGCGGCTTCTCGCCGGCGACATGCCCCTCCGCGACCTCGTGCGCATGTCGCGGCGCTACAACGAGATCCCGTACACGGCGGGTGCCATCCCCCGCCTCGGGATCAGCGGCATCCGCTTCACCGACGGCCCGCGCGGTGTGGTGCTCGGCGCGTCGACGGCGTTCCCCGTCGCGATGGCCCGCGGCGCGACGTTCGATCCCGAGCTGGAAGAACGGATCGGCGACGCGATCGGCGTCGAGGCCCGGGCGCAGGGCGCCAACTTCTTTGCCGGCGTGTGCATCAATCTGTTGCGGCATCCGGCGTGGGGCCGCGCGCAGGAAACGTACGGGGAGGACACCTACCTTCTCGGCGAGATGGGCGCCGCGCTCGTACGCGGCTCGCAGCGCCACGTCATGGCGTGCGTGAAGCACTTCGCCTGCAACAGCATGGAGAACGCCCGCTTCAAGGTCGACGTCCGGATCGACGAGGCCGACCTCCGCGACATCTACCTGCCGCACTTCCGGCGCTGCGTTGACGCCGGCGTCGCGTCGGTGATGAGCGCCTACAACAAAGTGAACGGATCGTGGTGCGGCCATTCGCGGCGCCTGCTGACGGAGATCCTCCGCGAGGAATGGAAATTCACCGGCATCGTGATCAGTGACTTCGTGTTCGGCGTGCGCGGCGCGGATGCGGTCGCTGCCGGGATGGATCTCGAGATGCCGAGCCGGCTCCGGTTTCGCGGCCTGGCACGCGCGCTCGCGAAGGGCACGATCACCCAAGCGCAGGTCGACGAGGCGATCCGCCGCTCGCTCCGGACACAAGAAGCGTTCGAGAGCCGAGGCGAGCTCGATCGCTATCGGCTGGAGGCCGTCGCGGCGGCGCCCCACCGCGCGCTCGCGCGCCAGGCGGCCGAGCGCTCCATCGTGCTGCTGAAGAACGACCCCCCCGTCGGTGATGCGACCCCGCTCCTGCCGCTCGATCGCGCCCGCGCCGGCCGCATTGCCGTGATCGGCCGGCTCGCGTCATTGCCGAATACCGGTGATCACGGCTCGTCGCAGGTCCACCCGCCGTCGGTCGTGACGCCGCTCGACGGACTGCGCGTCGCCGCCGTCGAGCTCGGTATCGGCCTCGTGGAGTCGCCGACCGACGACCCGGTGCGGGCGGCCGGTGCCGCGTCCGACGCCGACGTTGCGATCGTGGTGTGCGGCTACACCTTCCGCGACGAGGGCGAGTATCTCTTTGCCCTCGGCGGCGGCGATCGCGCCGAGCTCACGCTGCGCCCGGAGCACGAGCGGTTGATCGAGACCGTCGCCGCCGCGAACCCGCGAACGATCGTCGTGCTCATGGGTGGCGCCGCGATCGTCAGCGAGTCGTGGCGCGGCGAGATCCCCGCCCTCTTGATGGCGTGGTACCCCGGCATGGAAGGTGGCTACGCACTCGCGTCGATCCTGCTCGGCGCCGTGAATCCGAGCGGCCGCCTGCCCTGCACGTGGCCGCGCTCGACCGCGCAGCTGCCGCCGTTCGACCGTCGGGCCCGCGTCGCGCACTACGGCCCGCTCCACGGCTATCGCCTCATGCAGGCCGAGCGTCGCGACCCCGCCTTCTGGTTCGGCTACGGCCTCTCCTACACGCGCTTCGAGTACGGCCCGCCCCGCCGCGACGGCGACGCGCTCGCGCTCACCGTCCGCAACGCCGGCCGGCGCGCCGGCGACGAGGTCGTGCAGCTCTACGTCGATCTGACGCTCGGCAGCGATCCCCGCGCGCTCGGCACGCTGCGCGGGTTTCGCCGCATCGCGCTTGCGCCGGGAGAGTCGCGTGAGGTGCGGTTCGTGCTGGAGCCGGCGTGGCGGCGCGTGCACGTCGGGCCGAGCGCCGATCCGCGGACGTGGCAGACCGTCGAGCGGCGTTCCGCCTAGCGAACGACGGGGCCCCTAGCCCCGCGCCGACGCCCGCAGCGTCGCCGTGCTCAACCCCGGCGCGCCGCCAGGCAACGCGCAGAATCCATCGGAGCCAATGCCGAGCCCCACGTTGATCGCGTTGAAGTATTGCTCGAGCGCGTTCACCCACGTGATCTCGACGATCGTCTTCTCGTCGAAGTGGCGGCGGAGCTCCTCGAAGGTGGCGTCGTCGACGTGGTGCTCGCGCGCGATGGCCTCGACGTAGGCGAGCGCCGCGCGCTCGGCTGCGGTGAAGATCGGGTCGGTGCGATACGCGTCGAGGCGCGCGAGCTTGTCGCGCAGCGCGGGCTTCCGCTTCAGCGCCAGCGCCTGCACGAGGTCGAGACAGAACGTGCAGCCGTTGAGCGCCGCGACATGGCTTTCGAGCATCACCTTCAGATCGGGATCGAACCGCACGCGCCGGTCGAGGACGCCGACCATCATCATGTGCGCGAACAGCGCCTGCGGCATGCGCGCGAACACGACGCGATACGGCGTCGGCACTTTGCCGAGCATGCGCGTCATCACGGCGAAGATCACACGAGCGAACAACGTGGGCGGACGATCGATGGGGGCGAGTCGCATGGACCCATCATCCAGAATCTCGCGCTCGACTGAAGAGCGCCAATGGTCGGGGGGACGAGGGAGCCAATACGGGAACCGACCTCGCCCCTGGAACGTTGAACAGCATATTGAAGCAGGCAGGTCTCAAGAAGTAGGAAGGAAGGCGATGCGCTACTTGGTGATCGTCGAGCAAGGTCCCACGTCCTTCGGTGCCTACGTACCGGATCTTCCGGGGTGTGTGGCCGCGGCAGACACACGTGACGAGGTGTTGGTCCTCATTCGTGAAGCGATCGAAGATGGGCTGCCCATTCCACGTCCCTCGTCGTCGAGTGCAATCGTCGACGTGAAGGCGGCGTAGACCCCGCGCGTCTCGACGCCGGCCTCGTCCGAATTAGAGTGACCTCGATCACAATCATCAGCGGCGCGCCCGGAACAGGGAAGACGACCGTCTCGAGCGTCTTGGCGAAGGAAGTCCCACCGGCGTGCACATCCCGTCCGACGTCTTCTACACGTTTCCGACGCACCCGCTCCCGCCCCACCTTCCCGCGTCTCACGAGCAGAACACGACGATCATCGCCGCCATGGTTCGCACCGCCATCACGTTCGCCATTCGTGGTCACGACGTCTACTTGGACGGCATCGTTGGCCCGTGGTTCCTGCCGGTCGTCGTCGCCGAGCTCACCGCCACGCACGTCGAGGGCCATTACATCGTGTTGCAGGCGCCGATCGAAACCACCCTTGCGCGAACGCAGCAGCGCCAAGATGGAAGCGACAACGCGGTCGTGCGGCAGATGCACTCCGCTTTCGCGACGCTCGGGGTCTACGAGGCGCACGCGATCGACACGATCGATCGCACCCCGGATCTCGTGGCGGCGGAGATCACGCGCCGGCGCGCAGCCGGCACGCTCACGTTCCAAGCGTCGTGATGGGTTCTACAGCCGCCCGAGTTGATAGGCGTCTTTAGCCGCGTTTCTCGGGGACATAACGTTCAAAGTCGGACGTTCGGCCTGGTACTGCCGTTCGCTACAGCTGCGCGCGTCGAGGCGCAAGCGGAACGCAAGGCCCGCGAGCGCATCGGCAGCATCGCCCACACCATGGCGCTCGAAGCCCAACGTGCGGGCAGCGCCTTCGAACAGCGTCAGATCGACGCGATGAAATCCGAGCTGCTGCGCGGTCGACGCTCGCGGCTATGGGACTAGGCGGCGCGCAGGCTCCGGGGGCAACGCCCCTCGATCCGAACGAGATCGAAGGGCTGTTGCCCTCGCACATCGCGACGCAAGACGAGCTCAACGAGTGGGAGCAGGCCAACGTGACGCGCGCCGTCACGTGGCTCGTCTCCGCAAGGAAAAGGGACGTCCTCGGCGAGAAGTTCCTGCGCGAGCTCCATCGCCGCATGTTCGACCAGACCTGGCGCTGGGCAGGCACGTTCCGAACTACGGAACGGAATCTCGGCGTCGCGCCCGAGCAGATCGCACCTCGGCTGCGGGATCTCCTCGCCGACACGCGCTACTGGATCGAGCATCGCACCTACCCGCTCGACGAAGCGGCGACGCGCTTTCACCACCGCCTGGTCTCGATCCACTGCTTCGCCAACGGCA
>Ga0163144_10003022_pt1 | contig 38410 bp, 39 predicted proteins | sample OliLak19BULKMAT1_FD_123175 | JGI IMG/M metagenome (GOLD analysis project Ga0163144, IMG submission 123175) | Freshwater microbial mat bacterial communities from Lake Vanda, McMurdo Dry Valleys, Antarctica - Oligotrophic Lake LV.19.BULKMAT1 | ecosystem: Environmental > Aquatic > Freshwater >...
CTGCGAATGGGCTGCGAATGGGCTGCGAATGGGCTGCGAAGGCATGGAAGCTGGACGAACCGCATCGAGCAGCAACTCGCGCAGTGGCAACCCCGCATTCTTCGACTCCTGTCTGTCGATCCCGCCATTCGGCAACAACGGCAGGGCAGCCTCGACAGAAAGCACCTTTGGTACCTTGTAGTTGGCGATCCGCTCTTTCAGAAACCTCTTCAACTGCTCAGGTGCTATAGAGCGTCCCGGCATCGGCATTACAAATGTGACCCACTTCCTGGTACATCGGCTCAGGCACTGGCAGTACTGCTGCGATCAGTACATCCGGGTGCTCGGTGATCGCCGGTTCGACCCCAATTGGATAGACGTTGTAGCCGCCGGACTTGAACATCTCCTTCAGCCGGCCGCACGACGCGGAAATCGCCACCCGGTAGGGGCCGTCCAATCGTCAATGCGACATCCTCGAGTGGCGCGTCGATGGTAGTGCGCGTGATGATGCCGCAGGTTTCCGTTTGCCCGTACACCGGACGATCGGGCAGCCGATCGGTTGCCTGCTTCGAGTATGTTCATCGAGGTCGTTGCGCCACCGCAGACGATAAGCCTGGTGTGGTCGAGATTCCCCGGGTCGAATCCTCGTGCATTCATGATCATCCGGAATCCGGTCGGGCGGGTCACGAGGTAACTCGGCCGCTCGGTGTGGCGGATTTTCCCGAGCGCTGCGATGTCCATATGGGGATAGAAGATGATCCGGCCACCCTGGGCAAACAGATTCATGCACACATTGTTCAACGCGCCGACATGATTGGTTGGCGCTGCGCACACCGTGCTTTACATTCGTTTAGTATTGTCTGTAACACGAGTTTGCCAACGGTCGGATTCATCGATGCCACTCAACACCGCGATGGTCGGGGCCTCTACGGCCGCAATCACCCACGACGTCGATGCCCGCTGGATCATGGCGTACGCCGCCGGTCTCGCCGACCAGAATCCGCGTTATCTCAACACCCAGGCCGGTATCGTGATTGCGCACCCGGTATTCCCGGTTTGCCTCGAGTGGCCCGTCATTCTCGGCAGCCGGCATCTGCCGGGGTACGAGTCGGTCACCCCCGCCGAGGGTGCCCGCGGGGTGCATGCGGCACATGACCTGCATCTCTACCGTCCCATCCGCGCAGGCGATCGACTCACCACACAGGCAACGGTGATCGGTCTGCAGCAGATCAAACCCGGCGCCGCGCAGTTGACCCGCCTCGACACGGTTGATACCGAAGGCAAGCTGGTGTGCCGCACCTATCAGCTTGGTATCAGCCGCAATGTCGAGGTGGTTGGTGCACCCGCAACGGTTGAAGTTCCGCCGGAGCTCCCACAACGGCTTAATGCCGCCAGCAAACCCCGGCGATTCCCGATCCCGGTGATGGCCGGTGCGGCCCATGTGTATACCGAGTGCGCGCGGATCTGGAATCCGATTCACACCGATCGCAAGGTTGCCCTCGCTGCCGGATTGCCCGACATCATCCTGCATGGCACTGCAACCATGGCGCTGGCGGTTACCCGTCTGGTTGATGAATGCCTGGGCGGTGACCCCACACGTGTGCGCAGGCTCGGTGGACGATTCACTGCGATGGTATTGATGCCATCGACGTTGACGCTCGAAATTCTCGGAGACGAAGGTGGCACATTGTTTTTCAGCGTCCTGACTCAGGATGGGCAAAGTGCATTCAGTCAGGGCTTCCTGAGCTACCAGTGAGCAGAACCTGCAACGTCTTCCACACAAGACGAAGCTGGCCACGTCGAAGATCAGGCACCAGGGGAGCTGGTCCGTTCCGTCGATCAGTGGGTTGCGAGTATTGCGGACGAATGGCCCATGTTCTGCCGCTACTTCCGCCGGGCTCTTCTCGAAGAGACGCCGTGGGGTGCAGCGCTGTTCAAGCGCTACTTTGATCTGGTTCGTGGGTCGATCGATCGGCTCGATGCTCAAGGCAAGATCCGTCCCGATGTTGTTCGGTTGTGGTGGCCGTTTTCGTTCATGTTTCTGCAGACCGCCACGCAGCTGATGGATACGTACATCAAGCAGATTCTCGGCCGATCCGGCTTCGAAGAGGATCTGTGGCGACGTCGTTATCGTGCCTACGGTGACCTGATTGCGCTCGATTTCTGCTCAAAAGGGTTGACGCAAAAAAAACACCCTCGACAGGATGGAAGAGATGTTCTGACCCCGATGGTACGAGGTGGCCCGGCGCGAAGGCGCGAGCGGGCAGATTGCGAGCGGATATCAAGCGCGTTTGCGTACCAGGGATTCAGAACGGAGCATCCTGAGCTGCAAGCCTGGCAGAACGCTCCTTCGGTTATCACCGTCACATTCTCACCGACCTTAACAAGTCGCAGGAGCGACTTGTGCAGAGGATTCCTGGCTCGGAGCATTCATGAAGGTTTGTCGCGAGGGCGACGAGATGCGCGAAAAGACAGCGTGGCGCGTACTGGAAGGAGCACGCACTGTCTTTCCCCGTATCCCGGCAGCCGCAGCAGCAGGTTCATGAATAATCCGGGCTAGTGATGCACACCTCCATCAACAACAAACTCCTGACCGGTGCAGTAGGCCGATTCGTCGCTGGCGAGGAACAGTGCCATCCAGGCGATATCGATGGGTTGCCCCATGCGTCGGAGCGAGACGATTTTTTCGGCCCGGGCACGTGTGGCCGGGTCGTTGAATGCACGCAGATCTGCGGTCATCGGTGTTTCGATGAACCCGGGATGGATCGAGTTGACCCGGATGTTGTGTTCACCCCATTCCAGCGCACCGACCTTGGTGATGCCGCGAACGGCCCACTTTGTGCTGCCGTAAGCCGCGCGGCCTCTCACACCTTCCAGCCCCGCAACACTCGAAACATTGATGATCGATCCACCGGTGCCTGCGGCGATCATTGCCCTGCCGACAGTACGCATGCCAAGGAACACACCGGTCTGGTTGATGGCGACTACACGTTCCCAATCTTCGAGTGTGGTGAGCTCGAAGCGCTTGTTGAGATCAATTCCGGCGTTGTTCACAAGCGCATCGACACGGCCATGCTGTGCGACGATGGAATCGACCACCTGTTCCCAGGCAGTTTCGGACCTGACGTCCAGGCTCAGGTAATTTGATCGCGGGATTCCCGCCGCGCAGGCCTTGCCCTGTTCGTCGAGTACATCAGTGATGACAACGGTGGCGCCTTCTTCGGCGAACAGCCGCGCTTCTTCTGCACCCTGACCGCGTGCACCGCCGGTGATTATCGCGACCTTGCCTTCGAGTCTACCCATGTCGTGTTGCTCCCCCTTGACCGTGATGTGCCAGGAGTCTGCGCGGCAGAAGATCGACAGGCTCCTGCGATGATCCTACCGCGATTGATCGTTATGCGATCATCTCTTTTTTCTAGGCACTGCTGATCAACATCGTGCGCAGGTTCATGGTGCGGTTACACCAAACGAGGCGGTCAACTGCTCTTCGAGAAAGTCGTACACACGCCGGATGCGAGCACTTCGGCGCAGGTCCTCGTGGCTGCACAGCCAGATGTCCATAGGTGGAAAGGTCACCTGTTCTGCGAGAACACGCCGCAGGTCGGGTCGAACCTCGGCCAGAGGCTCGAGAATGGGACCGATGCCCATACCCACCTCAACGGCCGCCAATCGGGCCAACACGGAATCTGCTCGAAAGCGGCTGCGCACGGCTGCGTTGATCAGCGGCCCCGTCGGATTGACGGTGGGGATTGTCGACGGAATCGCCGCCGGCGGTTGCCTGTTGACGCCGATCATCAAGTGGTTTTCGATTGCATCGAGCGACGCAGGTTCACCAAAACGCGCGAGATACGATTTGTTGGCAAACAGTCCCAGCCTGACCTGTCCCACCCGCTTTGCGATCACGCCGTCCTGTTCAGGTCGCACAAAACGCACGGCGATGTCGGCGTCGCGGCGAATCAGATTTTCGGTACTCTGTGATACACGCAGTTCAATTTCCAGCTCGGTTTCTTCCGTCAGCAGCGTTGTCAGCCATCGGGGCAGAACATGCACTCCAAACGCTTCGCTGGTTGTGATACGAACCGTGCCGGCAACTCGCTCGGTTGTGCTGCCAAAGCGGTCCTCGGCCCTGCGCACCAGTGCTTCGATGCCGCCTGCAACTTCATAGAGCGATCGTGCACGACCAGTGGGTACCAGGCCAGTAGGCCTTCGATCAAACAGTATCTCTCCGAGCAGGCGCTCCAGTTCCCGCATATGTCGGCTGACACTGGGCTGGGTTATTCCCAGGCGCGTCGCCGCGCGGCTCAGCGAGCCGGTCTCGACGACTGCGACAAATGAACGCAGAAGATTCCAGTCGGTGAGTGAACCTGACGACATGCACACGGACCCTTGGGCGATGGGATGACTCTATCATTCCTGTACGGGGTGCTTTCGAAAATAGGTGTTCCCGCGAGGTTGTGCCCGTTGCAGGATGGTATGCATTCACTTGATGAGGACTATTGCGATGCGATTGCCCAGTCTGACGACAATGTCGATTCTGATTCTTTCGCTGCTGGCGGGCTGTAATGGGCCGTTTTACGCGATTCCGGGCGGTGCACTGGAAGGCCACATGGCCACTTCGACTCCGAGCGACTGGTCTTCGCTGCAGGACGGCGTACTGGAACTGGAGACGCGGATGGACGATCCGTACTCCGTCGAGATCAACTACGTGGTGCGTAACGGCAAGCTGTACATCGATCCTGCAGAAGGCAGAGCCTGGCTTGTGAATCTGCGCGCCGATCCGAAGGTGCGGATCCGCATCGATGGCAGCATCTATGCCATGGAGGCCAGACTCGTCGAGGATCCAGCCGAACGCGAAGGCTTCGATACGGATCGATTTGTCTATCGCCTCGAGCCACGTGTGACGAGCTGATCGGCTCGATTCCCGTCTCGCCCGCGTTAAGATGTCGTGATCCCAATCAGGAGTCCTGTAGATGAAGATCGCCATCAGTGCCCACTATTCACGCGGCCATATCGGTGGACAGATCGACGAGATCAGGGAGCTGGAAAAAGCCGGTGTCGATGTGATCTGGGTCGCGGAGTCCTATTCATTCGATTCGGTGAGTGCGATGGGTTATCTCGCAGCCAGCACGCAGCGTCTTACCATCGCCTCCGGCATCATGAACATCTACAGCCGCACACCTGCGCTGCTGGCGATGACTGCCGCCGGACTCGATGCCCTGTCTAACGGGCGTTTTATGCTCGGCCTGGGGGCGTCTGGTCCGCAGGTTGTCGAAGGTTTTCACAGCCTGCCCTACGATGCACCAGTGGCCCGGATGCGCGAGGTCGTGGAGATCTGCAGGAAGGTCTGGAAGCGGGAAGAGAAACTTACACATGACGGCAGGCAATACCAGATTCCGCTGCCCGCCGGGCAAGGCACCGGGCTTGGCAAGCCCCTGAAACTCATCAACCACCCGCATCGCGAGGACATTCCGATTGCTCTGGCGACGCTGGGCGAAAAAAGCGTAGAGATGACCGCGGAAATCGCACAAGCCTGGCTACCTGCATTTTTCATGGCGGAAGGCGCCGACGCGATCTGGGGTGAGGCTTTGAGACGTGGTACAGCCAAACGTGATCCCACGCTTGCGCCGCTTGAGATCTACGCAGGCGGCACGGTTGCCATCGGCGAGGGGCTCGAAGCCTATCGCGATATGGCTCGTCCAAACATCGCCCTGTATGTGGGTGGCATGGGTGCCAGGGACAAGAACTTCTACAACCAGGTGTTTCGCAAGTATGGCTTCGACAAGGAAGCCCAGGCGATCCAGGATCTGTTTCTGTCGGGGCGCAAGTCTGCTGCGGAAGCGGCCGTGCCCAGCCGCTTTCTCGACGCCACTTCACTGGTGGGCTCCGAGAGTTTTGTACGAGATAGATTGCAGGCTTACAAGGCAGCCGGGGTCACCTGTCTGAATGCCGGTTTTGTGGGCACCACGACCAAGGAACGGGTGAAACACTGCGATGCGTTGAAAAATCTCGTGGAAAAAATCTGAAGGATAGCCGTCCCGCGCAGGGCATCGATTGCTGATGCCCGTCAATCGTCGATCGCTCAAGACACGTTGGTCTGCCCGCCATCCACCGGAATCAACTGGCCAGTGATGAATCGGGAAGCATCAGACGCCAGGAATACCATCACTGGCCCCAGATCTCGGTCCGGGTCGCCATATTCTCCGCCCATGGCGATGCTGGCCTGATTGCGCCAGTAACTGGCTGTTAGCTGTTCAGGTGTTGCACGGGCGCGTGCCTCGAGATACATCGGAGTCGCCATGGCTGGCAGGATTGCGTTGACACGAATGTTATCCTTCCCCCAGGTGCCCGCCGCGGTGCGAGTCCAGGCGTGTACCGCACCCTTGGATGCGGAATAGGCGGCCGCTGAAGGCTCCGGGCGTTGACCGGAAATCGAGCCGAAATTGATGATCGAACCACCGCCAGAACTTTTCATGTGGTGATAGGCCAGCTGATTGGTGAGCATCGTGCCTCGCACATTGACTGCAAACATCAGGTCCCAGTCTTCAACGCTGACGTCGCCAGCATCGGAAGATCGCTGAATGGCCGCAGGGTGGGCGAGCGCATCCAACCCACCGAGTTGTCGAACGGCGTCGGCGATCGCTGTCTCGACACTCTGGCGGTTTGATATGTCGACGTGCAGGTAGCCGGCTGTGCCCGGACCGATGCCAGTTGCGTCGAGAGATACCTTTTTACCGGCATCGTCTGCTACATCCATGCCGATGACGTGCGCGCCGGCTTTCACATACGCACGAACGGTCGCTGCTCCCATGCCACGTGCCGAGCCCGTGACGATGATTCGTTTGCCCTGCAGATCCATGCTGACTCCGTGGTTCGATCTCAATTCGGGAGAAAATTGTACGCCGGGTGAGCCTGGCTTTGATCCCCGATCGAAGATTTGTGGATCGTCCGGGTGGTGGTTTATGCAGTCCGCTGGTGATCTCTCCCGTTGTCCGTGGAATGACGGCATACTTCCAGCTGCGGGAGGGGACCCTCGTCTGTTATCCGATTTCTCATCCAGGATCGAATTCGGCGGATTCGATGATCCCGGCTCTTCGCCTCATGAAACGTCCCTGGTGTGACCTTGAGCAGGCAACCTTCAGCAAACAGCATTGAGCAGGCAGCATTGAGCAAAGAAAGTGCAGGTAAACCGGTCGGCAGTCCGACAGATGGATTTGTGGCGAGCGATGCCTATCGCAACTACGTGCTTTTCATCCTGTTCCTCGTCTATGGACTGAGCTACGTCGACCGGCAACTGCTTTCGATACTCATGGAGCCGATCCGCCAGGAATTCAACTTCAGTGACCTGCAGCTGGGGCTGCTCAGCGGGGTTGCCTTCGCGATCTTCTATGCAACGCTCGGTTTGCCCATTGCCCGTTATGCCGACCGGCATAGCCGGGTGAACATCATCACCATCGCACTGATCGTGTGGAGCGCAGCCACCGCATTGACGGCACAGGCTACCAGCTTCGTTCAACTGTTCATGGCGCGGGTGGGTGTGGGTGTCGGTGAAGCCGGCTGCAACCCTTCGGCTTACTCGATCATCTCCGACTATTTTCCGGTTCGCAAACGAGCCACTGCGATGTCGGTGTATTCGCTCGGCGTTTATCTTGGCCAGTTCATCGGCTTCATCGTAGCCGGTTACGTTGCACAGTATTATGGCTGGCGCTCGGCCTTTTACTTCGTCGGTCTGCCAGGAATCGCCGTGGCGATCGTTCTGAAACTCACGTTGCGGGAACCACCACGTGGTTTTTCGGAACCTGCCGGGTATGTCGCCGGTCCACCGCCAGCGGCGATGCTTGTATTGAAGAAGCTGTACTCGCTGCCCTCGTTCCGCCATCTTTCACTGGCTGCGGGCCTGCATGCGCTGGTTGGTTATGGGCTCAACAGTTATTACTCCGCATTCCTCATGCGTTCACACGGCATGTCGCTCACCGAAACCAGTACGTCGCTTGCGATCATCACACTCAGCGGCGGGTTGGCGGGTACCTATCTGGGTGGCAAGCTCAGCGATGTGTTTGCGCAACGCAATGGTGGTGATCCGCGTTACCAGATGTGGGTACCGGCCGTTGCGCTGCTGATCAACGTGCCGGTCTGGCTGATGGCGTTGCTGTTACCGGGGCAGTGGATGGTGTTGACCCTCATGATTCCGGCCATTGCACTGGGTGCGACGTATCTCGGACCCAGCATCGCGGCCACGCATCAATTGATCGGCGTCAATGAGCGCGCGGTTGGTGGCGCCTTGTTGATGTTCATCCTGAACCTGATCGGCATCGGTCTGGGCCCGATGCTGACGGGCCTCTTCAGTGACCTCATCCGGGATGATCTGATGACTCGGGGCATGGCCCTTGAAGCGGCACGAGCGGATGGCCTCAAATACGCCCTGTGCATCATGTCAGTGGTCAATCTGTGGTCGGCGTGGCACTACCTCTGCGCGGCACGAACACTGCGCGAAGATGTCGCGACTTCAACACAAAGAAGAGCCGCGTAATAGCGACACGGACGCGTGCAGGGTGACCTGCAGGATCAGCCCGTGACTCTCTTGAAAAACGCGCCTGCTTCAGCGATGGCTTCAGTGGCTTCCGGCAGGTGCGGCACCGCCTGAAAGACGTGGAATGCCTCGTCAAAGACATGCAAGACACTGTCGACACCGGCTACCTGCGCCCGCTCGTGCAAACGCGTGGAATCATCGAGCAGAACTTCAGCGTCGCCAACCTGGATCAGCAATGGTGGCAGACCGGCAAGGTCACCATACAGTGGCGAAATGCCTGGTGTGTCGTTCGGTTGTTTGCCGGCATAGTGGGCCGCCATTGGCGGCAGAATCTCCGGTGCGATCATCGGGTCGGCAGCGGCGCGGCTGCTAATGCTTGCACCACTGGAGGTGAGGTCGGTCCAGGGTGAGAACAGGACTGCACCTGCGGGCATCGGCAGTTTCTGGCTGAGCAGGGACAGCAGGGTGGCCAGAGTCAGCCCGCCACCAGCAGAATCTCCGGCGATCACGATGTGTCCGGGTGCGATACCTTGTTCAAGCATCCACCGATAGGCAGCGACCGCGTCGTCTACAGCGGCAGGGTACGGATGTTCAGGTGCCAGTCGATAGTCGAGGCCGAGCACCTGCGCATCGGTTGCACGAGCAATGCGGCCCATGAGTTCATGGTGAGTGTTCAGGGAACCCATGACATAGCCGCCACCATGGAGATACAACGTGCCACGATCCTCGTACACTCCAGGTGTGCGGATTCGACGAGCGGGTCGTCCTGCAACAGTCAGGTCCAGCGAATCAACGTCGGCAGGAATGGGCAGGCTGCCTTGTTGAGCCTCCATGGTTGTGCGCATGTCAGCCACACTTCCTGAACCTGTGGGCGATATGGCACGCTGAGCACGGAGCTGGGCACTGACATCACGCATCTGCTGACTGACCATCGTCGCTCCCTCTGTCAATGGGTGAAAGCACCGTAACACCGTCGAAACAGGCCCACAATCTACCCGGAGCCACCCGGAGCCACCCGGAGCCACCCGGAGCCACCCGGAGCCAAACCGACGTGAGGGCTCGACTGACTCCAGTTTGCAGACGTTGTTCCAGCGCAGAATCGATTTTCAGCCTCATCCTGCCGGCGGTGGCATCTTGATCTCGAGTGCCGGGCACCCTTGCGGAGGTGGCTGAAGAACCTGCTTTGTTATGGGTCCGACCAGTTCAAGAAAAATGCCATCCGGATCGATGAGATGCACGATGCCCGTGGTGTCATCACCGGTGCCTGAACAACACGGTGCGATTTCGGACAGGAACTTTGCGCCCTTCGCTTTCATGATCGCAACCGCCCGATCCAGGTCGGGAACCATCAGTGCGATGCGATTGATGCCTTTGTGATTGATCGGTGGCGGGTAGGCTGGATCGGGGTTCCAGGGTTTGATCCACTGCACCAGGCGCAACACATGGTGGTCGCCGCGACCCAGCGCGACGTCGACACCCTTGAACTGGAATGGCGCATCAAGGCCCCACGCACGCGCTTCTTCCAGGCTCCCGGTTTCCTGGGCCAGCGGTTTGTTCAGGGTGTAACCGAGCGATCGATAGAAACTGAGCGACTGCTCCAGATTGCTGACGTTGATGCCGATATAGGGCATCGCGGTCAGATGCATGTTGGCGGCCTTGTCACCATGCGGCGGAGCGGTTTCCATGAGTTTGTACAGCACGCCATCCGGGTCGCGGAAGAACACGAACCGGTCGCCGGGAATGCCATAGGGTTCGGAGAGCATCGAGACGCCACGGGATTTGAGGAAGGCCACGTCACTCGCCAGATCAGTGGTCAACAGCGCTGCATACGCCATGCCCAGATGATTTGGCAGGTCGTAAGGTGGTGCGTCGTTGTACGGCGTCTTGAACTGCAACAGGTCGATATTGGCGGTATTCAGGCTGCCCGGCAGCGAGATGACTTCACCTTTGACAAGTTCGTACTGGCACTCGTCGAACATGCCCAACGCCTCTGCCATCCGGTGGGTATTGGAGAGCGGGAAGCCGCTCATGCCTTCGGTATAACCCAGCATTCGATAAAATGCGCGAGCCTTGTCGAAGTCTTCGGTGTGTGTGGCGAAGTGGAAGCGGGCCAGGAGGCCGATGTCGTCGGCAGGCAGATTTGCAACCATCGCGTCAAGATCTGGCATGCGCAAAGGCGAAGTTGCAGGGGCTGCAAGACAGACGTTTGCAAGCAGCAGAAAAAGCACAGCAGAGATTGACCGCATCAGGTTGGTTTCCAGGAGTTAACGGGCAACTCTGACAGCGGCCTCTATTCAGGGCAACCCTCAGGACAACAAGAAATGCCGAAACTATCCAGGACGCGGGCGATTTCATCGGCTGCAACCTGGTGTCCTCGCACAGACAGGTGGCCACCTTCGCGGTGTGGGCGGAAGGTCGGTACCGTGGATGCGCGCTCGGCGGCCATCAATGCGGGTGCGAGTGAAATGGCTGGTATCCAGGATCGACAGGCTTCGTCGATGGCCAGACGATCCAGGTCTGCGTGGACTGAATCCGGAAATTCCTCGAGCCTGGAGGGAATGATCAACAGCACCGGCCTTGCACCATCGGCAGTGGTCGCCGCCACGAACCGTTTGAGGATAGCGCGCATCAGTACCCACTGTGGATCATCGCGATGGGTGAGTCTTCGTTCGGTGAACAGTCGGTGCGCGCTGGCACCCAGCGCGGCCCAGAGATAGCTGTAAGGCTCACCTGCAATCGTTCGTTTGCCACCCTCGTATTCCCCGATCAGCGCCGCCGGTGCAGGCACGGGGACACCCTGCAATACCAGTGCATCGTCTGCGGTGGGTTCGAACCAGGGTTTGGCATAGTAGGTAAAGCCTGCCAGTGCGCGGTACAGCCCGCGCACATAAAACCCCATGACGACCACATCCGGTTGATAGCGTCGGCCGATCGACTCGTACAACAGCAGCATCTGATCCGGGCCGTAGCCGGAGACACCCAGATTCAGAACCTGCGCGTCAGGTCGATGCCTGGCCCCAAATTGCCAGGCAAAGGTCTCCTGGTCTTCGACATACAACCCTTGCGTGAAGCTGTCGCCGATGAACAGGAATCGCTCCTGATCCGTTGGTTTCGTGAGATCGCCTGCAGGCAGACCATGCCCTTTCTGTCGAACCCAGGCATCAATATCGGCGCTGAATTTCCAACCGAGTTCTGCGTCAAAACCGGCCATCGCCTCGCTGGCGGATATCTGTGCGGTCTGGTGGGTCCGGATCCACTCCCATTCGTCACGGGTTGCCGGGTCCGCGTGGGGTGGAACGCGGTCCTTGCCCGCGTAATGGATCCGCACACCGCTTTCCAGCAGCAGCAGGCCGAGCAGCGTCGAGGCGACTACCAGCAGCAGTTCCTTGCGCATTGCAAAGGTTCTGGGCAAGGGCGCTGGATCAGCAAACCCGAATCAGACCCAGCAACCGTTTTTCATGACCCGGAGGCGCTTGTGATCCTGCAGCACCCTGACATCGGCAATGGGATCACCGTCCACCAGTAACAGGTCAGCCCACGTGTTTGCCTGCAGTGTCCCCAGTCGTCCCGCCGGATCGAACGCCTGGCCACCGTTGCGGGTTGCGCAGATCAGCGCCTCGGCAGAAGACATGCCAAAGAGGTCCACAAAGTACTCCAGATCCTTGGCATAGGTGCCATGTGGGGCAATGCTGATGCCGTAGTCACCGCCGACGACCATGCGTATGCCAGCCTTGCGTAACTTGGCAACGGTGGCGATGGTGGCTTCGATCTCCCGCTCGTAACCTTGTGCGCACACGGTTTCCCTGGTGATGCCAAGTGTTTCGCACTGGGCCAGATACTGCACTTCCCAGGCGATGGCCGGGCCAACAAAGATCTTGTCCTTCCGTTCGGCCAGCAGCGCAACGGCTTCGTCGTCCAGGTAGTTGGCGTGGCCGACAAAATCCACACCTGCCCGTACCGCCTGTTTCACGGCGGCGGCAGAGCGGGCATGACATGCCACACGCATCTTGCGGCGATGGGCTTCATCAACGATGGCTTCGACTTCCTCATCGCAAAAGGAAAGTTCGCCGGGTGGGCACTGTGCGTTGATGGCTTCGCCGTCGATGAATATCTTGACGATGTCGACGCGCAGCTTTCGCTGTTCCCGAACCGCCTTGCGCAGTGCCCAGGGACCATCGGCGATCTGGCTGAGACCTCCGGGTGAGTCGACGTTGCTGGCGGTTGCGCCAAGATCACGGCCGGCGGCGAGCAGACGTGGTCCGCGAATTCGCCCGGAGTTGATCGCTTCGCGCAGGGCGACATCGATCCGGTAGGTAGAGCCGAAGCTGACTGCCGATGTGAATCCGGAGTCGAGCATCAGCGACGCATTGCGCACCGCAGTGATCGTCGCAACTTCGACCGAGGTGTCACCGATGCCGAACGGACTCACATCGGCAAACGACAGATGGGCGTGCGTCTCGGTCATGCCTGGCATGACAAAGCCGCCTTTGGCGTCGATTCGGGTGGCATCCGGAGGTACCGCAGGCAGCCTGGATGCCGGGCCGGCATAACGGACGGTGCTGCCTTCGATCCAGACTGCGCCGTCGCTGACGACGGATTCATCCACGGCGGTGAAGACCCGCGCGTTGCTGATGACCTGATGCTGATTGTTCAAGTGTGTTCCCCGGTGCGGTGCAATCCGTGAACATGCCAGAATCCGGGTCGGCTGGGAACCCGTTCCTTTTGCATGAATCCCCGCTTCGTGTTACCAAGCGCACCTTCTGCAGCGGGGACTCGCGTGCAAAGCGACAGAACGACATCGACATCGAGGATCGTGGTGGTGCCGGTCACGGACAAACGTCAGCTCGATCTGTTCGTTCGGGTGCCCTGGCTGGTTTACCGCGATGATCCCGTCTGGGTGCCGCCTCTCCTGATCGAGCGGCTGGAAGCACTCTCGGACAAGGAGCCTTTTTTTGCACATGCAACGTGGCAGGCCTGGGTTGCCATGGTGGACGGTGTTGCGGTAGGCCGCATCTCTGCGCAGATCGATCAGCTCTATCTGGATCGGTACCCGGATCGCAGTGGCTTTTTTGGCATGCTGGATGCCATCGATGACCCCGCTGTGTTCGAAGTCTTGTTTTCAAATGCCGAGGCCTGGCTGCGCGAGCGTGGCATGGAGCGGGTGGTCGGACCGTTCAATCTGGGTGTCAATCAGGAAGTTGGCATGCTCTGTGAGGGCTACGATACCTCGCCCTACTTTCTGATGGGCCACGCCCGGCCGTATTACCACACCCGTGTCGAAGCGCTTGGTTATCGTGGCTGTCAGGACATGCTTGCCTACCTGCTGGACACGCAGTACCAGGACAACCCTCGTATCGCAAGGCTCAGGGCACGGCTGGCAAAAAAGGTGAAGATCCGGGTCCTGGATCGCAAGCGCAAGCAGGCGGAACTCGGTCTGCTGCGTGACATCTTCAACGATGCATGGTCCGGCAACTGGGCGTTTGTGCCGTTCACGGAAGCCGAGTTTGAGCACATCGGTTCACAGTTGTTGCTCTTCCTGCCCAAGGACTTCGTGCTGATCGCGGAAGTGAACGGCGAACCGGCAGGGTTCATAGTCCTGGTGCCCAATCTGAACGAAATCATCAAGGATCTGAATGGACGCCTGTTGCCGTTTGGCTGGGTGAAGCTGCTGTGGCGCCTGAAGGTAAAATTTCCGACCACCGCCCGGGTGCCGTTGATGGGCGTACGCCGTCAAATGCACAACACCGCCCTCGGTCCCGGCATCGCCACCATGCTGATCGAGGAGCTGGGTCGGTCGGCGCATCGCGCCGGTGTGCGGGTGAATGAACTGTCGTGGATTCTCGATACCAATGAGGGCATGCGCAGCATCATCGAGCGTATTGGTGGCAAGGTATCGAAACGCTACCGGATGTACGAGAAAGCGCTGGGATGAAACCGGTACCCGTAGTTGTGCTCGCCGGTGAGCGGCCGGGTGGTGGTTTGCTGGCCCGGCACTTTGGTGTGGCGGCCAATGCGCTGGTCGTGGTGGCCGGCATACCCACCATCGAGCGGGTGGTCACGACCTTGCGGCAGAGTCGAATGGTTGGCGAGGGACTCCTCTGCGGGCCCGAGCAGGCGGTGGTGGAATCTTCTGTGGTGTTCAACCGGTTGCTGGCAACTGGTGACTATGGCTGGATTGCACCGCGCCAAAACCCTGCTGAGAGCGCACTGGCGGCGGTGGATCACCTCGACCGGTGGCCGGTCCTGCTGACGACGGCCGATCATGCTCTGCTGACTCCGCAAATAGTGGAATCGTTCTGTGCACAGGCGTCGTCAGGCGCTGCGGACCTGGTTGTGGGTCTGGCGCAGTTTGAGGCAGTCCAGGCTGCGTTTCCGCAGTCCAGGCGCACCATCCTGAAATTTGCCGATGGTGGTCGGTGTGGTACCAATCTCTTTTATCTGCGTTCGCCTGCAGCCCGCCACGCGCTGGTGTTCTGGCAAGCGCTGCAGTCTGATCGCAAACGGCCGCTGCACATGGCTCGCCGCCTGGGTATGGGTCTACTGATTCGTTACAGCCTCGGCAGGTTGAAGGTGCAGCAGGCCCTGGATGTGATTGCCCGACAGGCAGGTTGCACCATCGGCTTTGTGAACGTTGCCGAGCCGCGAGCAGCGGTTGATGTGGACTCGGTGGCCGATCATGCGCTGGCCGAGCAGTTGCTCACACCATGAGTGAAGTGCTGGTCCTGCGTAATCCACGTTCCGGTCGCATGCTTGGCCGCGTTCGAGAGCCCCTGCCGGGACGCCAGCTCGCACTGACCGATGAGCTGGATGTAGAAGCCTGTATCGATGCACAGGCGCTCGTCATCGAAGGGGGCGATGGCACGGTGCAGCGGGTGCTGACGGCACTGCTGCGCGAGGTGGAACCCTGGCAACTGCCGCCGATTGCACTCATGCCCGCCGGAACTACCAACGTCACCGCGGCGAATGTGAATCGCACCAGGTCATATGATCAGGCGCGGGACGCCCTCGAAATTGCGCTGGCGTCCAGCAGGCCCGACACCACCGAGCGACCAATCCTGAGGGCAGAATTCACGGACACCGTGCAGTTCGGTTTTCTGTTTGGTCTGGGAATCGTCAGCAAGGGGGTCGAGCAGTATCTTGCGCAGCGTTCCAGTTCACTGCTCGTCAGTGCCTGGCGCATGTCCGGCATCTTTGCACGCAGCCTCTTCACCACCCGCAGCATGGCGCAGGTCGAAACCGAAGCAGGCATGGTGGATACCTTTGCAATGATGGCGACCACCCACGACACGGTCCTGTACGGCATGCGGCCTTATCTGCCAGGTAATGTGCCGGGTCGAATGCATACGATCTGGATAGACGCCGGCGCCGGGGGATTATGGCTTCGTCTCCCCCGTCTGGCGCGCGGGGCCCCGTCCCTGTTCGCTGAAAAAGGCTTTTCCAGCCGCGATGTCTCATCGATGGCGATACGGTTTGATGGCGCCTATACGCTGGATGGTGAGCTGTATCATTCGCACGGTTCGCCGCTGGTACTTACTCCCAGCCCACCGCTGCGCTTTCTGGTGTTATAAAGCGGTTTGCGTTGTGCTCATTGATGGTCCACTGCCTGAATGAATAGTCCGCCTGAATGAATAGTCCCCTGAATGAATAGTCCCGTCGCCAAAGCCGATGTGAATGCCGCCCCACCGCCGCGCCTGGGCATCCGGATCGGCAAACGTGTGCTGCGTGTGGTGGACCAGTTTTTTGACCGTCACTCCCGGATTCCCGTTACCCCGTTTCTGGATGCAGGCCTGTTTCCGGAATTGTTGACGCTGCAGGCGCAGTGGACACAGGTTCGCGCCGAGCTTGACCAGATCCTGCGCAAACGGGACGAGATTCCGGCCTTTCATCAACTCTCGCCTGATCAGGTTCGGATATCCAAAGGTGATGCCTGGAAAACTTTCGCGTTTCGCGTCTTTTCCCGACGTGTTGATGAAAACTGCGCGCAGTGTCCGGTGACATCCAGGCTGCTCGATGCACTGCCGGGACTGCAGAATGCCTGGTTCTCGATTCTGGCGCCGGGCTATCACATCCCGCCGCACCGCGGTCCGAGCAAAGCGGTGGTCCGGTGTCATCTCGGGTTGCAGGTGCCGGTCGAAGCTGCCCGGTGCCGGCTGCGTGTGGATCAGGAAACAAGACATTGGACGGCGGGTGAGTGGCTCTGTTTTGACGACACGTTTGAACATGAAGTACACAACGACACGGCGGAAACACGGGTCGTTCTGTTCCTGGACCTCGACCGTCCATTGGATCGGGTTGGCAATATCGGCCGACATGTTCTGCTGTGGTTGATTCGGCGCTCGGCCTACGTGACCCGACCGCTCAAGAACCTTGAAGAATGGAATCGGAGACTGGGCATTCGTGCAGATTGATGTAGCGGAACTTGCACCGGGGAGCACGCTTGCCACGGATGTCTGTGTGGTCGGCGCTGGTGCGGCTGGGCAGACGGTGGTCCGGGGTCTGCTGGGCTCCGGCCTGAAAATACTGCTGCTGGAAAGTGGTGGTTTCGACTTTGATGCCGATATCCAGGCTCTGGGCGAAGGTGACAATGTCGGAGCACCATATTACGACCTCGTGGATTCGCGGCTGCGTTTTTTTGGCGGTACCTCCAGCATCTGGGGTGGCCGCTGCTCGCCCGTTGACCCTATCGATCTGGAGCCGCGTCCCTGGGCTGGAACCCCGGGTTGGCCGATCCGGATGGAGGATCTGACCTCAGGTTATGACCAGGCACATGCGGTGCTCGGTATTGGCGCCTTTGACTATGGCGATTCACTCTGGTCACAGATGGGCCGAGCCTATGCAGATCGGGTTCGGTCGCCCGGCCGCACCCCTGTATTTGATCGTCAGCTGATCGACTATGGTTTCTGGCGCTTCGATTTCGAAAAGGAGCGATTTGGTGCCAGGCAGTGTCGTGATCTACTGGTCTCCGAGCAGGTGACACTCCTGCTGCATGCCAATGTGGTGGCACTGACATCGACCCCGGATGCGAAAGCGATCAGGCAGCTTGAGCTGCGGGGTCCCGACGGACGCCGGGTCCTGGTTCGTTCGCGCGTCACCGTGCTGGCCTGTGGCGGCATCGAAAATCCGCGCCTCCTGCTGGCTTCCCGATCCGTTGAATCTACCGGAGTGGGTAACCGGCATGATCAGGTGGGACGCTGCTTCATGGAGCACCCGCATGGACGCCTTGGGCGTATCCAGGGTCCTGACGGACTGGCCATCTGGGACGCTTTCCGCATGCGCCATCCAACAGGCCATGCGCCGGTTGCGCCCGCCTTGCGCATTGCGCCCGCATGGCAACGCGAACATGGCCTGCTCAACAGTGCGGTCACTTTCAAGCTGCAGCGTGATCCGGGACGCGGTGTGCCCCGCGCCAAGGCGCTGTATCAGAGTCTCAAACATGATCTTTCACCCACCAACACCAATCGTCGGCTGTGGCACTGGTATCGTGATACCCGTCTGCTGTATCGGGAATGGTTGCGGCCACACATCGAGCGCTTGAAGGCAAGTCAGGGCGATCGGGTACTCAGTGTCATGGTGAGGGGAGAGCAGGCACCGAATCCTGATAGCCGGGTCCAGCTCTCGGACCGCGCGGATCGGCATGGTGTGCCCCTGGCCAACCTGGATTGGCGTTTCAGCGAGATCGACAAGCTGACCGTCCGTGCGCTGGGTGGGTTGCTGGATGGTGAACTGCAGCGCACCGGACTCGGGCGGCTGGAGGTTGAAGAGTGGGTCACGACGAGCGGGTCATCCTGGCCAGTTGATCCGACGGTGGGTAATCACCCTCTCGGCGGTTTTCATCACATGGGCACCACCCGCATGAGCTCAGATCCGTGCCAGGGTGTTGTCGACGCCAATTGCGCAGTACACGGTTATGCCAACCTCTTTGTAGCGGGTTCGTCGGTTTTCCCAACCAGCGGCTGGGCCAACCCTACCCTGACCATCATGGCCCTGGCCTTTCGTCTTGCGCACCACATCCGCGGCCTGCCTGCAGGCTGAAGCGCTGGCCCGCGTGTGGTAACTTGCCGCCCTCCAGTGAAGCGGCGTCACGGTGTTCCTGAAACCACGTGATCAATCAACCTTGGGAGGCAACGTCGCAACAGATCGACAGGCTGCGGCGGCGCGGATTCCTAACCCGGAACAGTACCCATGAAAGTCATCATCCTCAGTGCGGGCCAGGGCCGACGGCTGCTGCCACATACCGAAGACACTCCCAAGTGCGCACTGCCACTTGGTGATCGATCCGCGCTGGAATGGCAGCTGATGTCGCTCAAGGCGGGCGGGGCCAACGAGGTCGTTGTGGTCTCCGGTTTCCAGGCTGCCAAGGTGTGTGCCATTGCCGAGAATTTCACGTCGCTGCCAGTGCGTGTTTCGCATAATCCGTTTTATGCGCACTCCGACAATCTCGGTACCTGCTGGATTGTTCGCCATGAGATGCATCAGCCGTTTGTCATCGTCAACGGCGACACGATGTTTGAACCTGAAGTCTTTGCGCGGCTGCTGGCCGCACCGATGCGGTATCCGATCACACTGGTGACCAATCGAAAAGCAGCCTATGACGCTGATGACATGAAGGTCATCCTCGACGGTGAACGACTCCTGCGTGTTGACAAGCGGCTCGACGTCAACGCGGTCAGTGGCGAGTCCATCGGCATGATACGGTTCTCGGAGACCGGGGCGCAGCTGTTCCGCGATCAGCTGGAACTCATGATGGCCAATGAATCCACGCTCAAGCGCTGGTATCTGTCGGCGATTGATGCACTGGCAGACAAGGGTTTTGTTGGCACCGTGGGCACCGCCGGTCATGCCTGGTGTGAAATCGACGATGCCAAAGATCTGGCTCATGCTGCAAAGGTGGTACCCGGATGGTGGGAGAACAGGCGGATCACCGTCGACCAGTTCGAGCGAACTGCGGGCTGACAGCCCATTGTTCTCAACTTATTGATTATTAACAACTTATTGATTATTAACAGCTTATTGATAGCACGATTCGAGACGCATCATGCACGACACGCTGGTCAAGTTCGGCTATCCCGACACGCTGATTCGTGATGGCAAATACTGGAGCGTGCTGCTGCGCCCGCAGCAGGCGACGCTGGGCGCACTGGTCCTGGTGTGCAAGGAGGACGTACTCCGCTACTCGGCCATCAGTCCCGCCGCGTTTGTCGAGCAGGGTGAGATGATCGCCGGCATCGAGTCCATGCTGAGCCAGGCATTCGGGTATCTGCGCATCAACTACCTGATGCTCATGATGGTCGATCCACATGTACATTTTCATGTCCTGCCGCGATACGACAGTACTCGAGAATTCGCCGGTGTTGAGTTTGTCGATGCGGGTTGGCCAGCATTGCCGCAACTGGCTGCCGGTCCTGCGCCAGATGCCCCGTTACGACAACAGTTGATTCGTCACCTTCAGCAGTATTGGCCGGATACCGTGGGTGGTGTGGCCTCTTAGGGAAAGCCTGATCAGGCAGGGTTTCCGCAGTGATACATGAGTGGTGCATGGATGCACCACCATTCTCGCAGCGTGAAACGCTGGTCTCTTTTTGCTGCATTGGGCGAGGAACGCGCAGCGTTCCGACCTGAACAAGTCGCAGGAGCGACTTGTTCAGAAGATCCTCAGGTCAAAGACCAGGTTCACTGTGCCGCTGACTTTCCCTCGGGTCGCAGTTGGAATTCCACGCCGTCTTTCCCGCTGGAGATGAGCCGACGATTGCCAACGTCGTAGATGATGGCTTTGCTCTTGACCGTGACGTTGTCCATCTCCAGTCGGGCGTCCTCGTGCAACTCGAGCAGCTTTTTTTCGTACTGGTAGATGATCTTGCGGCTGTAGCCAAAGCCGTCGACGGGGTTTTCCCCACCCATGCTGACGCGGATGCTGGCCGGGTTGCCATAGCTCACGATGCGGTCCGGCGATTCCACGGCACCCTCCACCTCCGCCCGGTCGGCCTTTACTTCCCACTCCGACGTTCGCATCAGAAAGTTGCCTTGCAGATGCAGGACCTTGCCATCAGCGTCTTCCCAGGCGCGATCGGCGCGAATCGTGATCGGTTCTTCATCCTCGTTGAGACGGTCAATCCCGATCGGGTTCGCCCCCAGAACCAGTTGCGGAGTGATCAATACGGCCGCGAAAAGCAGGCACAATGCCAACAGTGGCTGGCGATAAATTGCGACCAGGCAGGCAAGGTGCCTGCTGACCACTGAATCGCTTTGGTTCAGGGGTAGCAAATCGTTATCGTCCGGTGAGTCCTCCGGGGCATCATAGCACCCCCACTTTTTCTCCATGCCCGGCGCGAGGCCACTATCAGTCCGACTGTCATCGACCGTTACCTCATTGGCGTTGTCGCTCGGCCGTTTCTTGCGGTGCTGGCCCTGTTGATCAGTGTTTTCATCGCCTACAGCCTGGCGCGCTTCCTGAGTGAGGCGAATGCCGGTTTGCTGGAGGTAGCGGCGGTGATGCGGTTGTCGCTCCTGAAGACACTCATCGCGCTCGAGGTTCTGCTGCCCATCTCGCTCTACATCGGTTTCATCGTCGGTCTCGGCAGACTCTACTCGGATTGGGAGATCATCGCGTTCCGCGCCAGTGGCATTCCGGAGTCCCGCCTGATGCTTCCGGTACTCGCGGTGGCGATCGCGGCGGCCATTGGTGTCACGCTGCTGTCGGTCTATCTGCGGCCGTGGGCTTACGGCCAACTCTATGCCGTGGAGTCCCGGGCCGAGGCGGCGACGGATTTTGCGACCCTGTCTGCGGGCATGTTCCACACTCTGTCTGGCGAGGGCCGCACGGTGTTTATTGGCACTCGGCAATCGGCTGCCCGTGGGCAGGGTGACAGTCGGGTAGGCCAGTTGTTTCTTCGCAGCGACCGCGATGGCGGACTGGAGGTGATTTCGGCACCCAGTGGGGTGATTGAAAACCGGATGGGTGAGGAACGCCACCGACTGCGGCTCGATGACGCGATGATTTACAAGAAGGGTGCGAGCGGTCGTGTACTGGTTGCCCGACTGGGCCTCCTGGAGCTGAGTGTTCCCGGCATCGAAGCAGCAGCAGTTGGTTACAAGACAAAAGCTGCGACCACCAGTGCGCTTTCGCGATTGCCGGGTCGAAAAGAACAGGCCGAGTGGCAGTGGCGCTGGTCGAATGGTCTGTCGACCCTGTTGCTGGCAGCGGTTGCCTTGCCACTCAGTCGAACCCGTCCACGCAGCGGACGATATGCGCGAATCGTGTTGGCGGTAGTCATCTATGCGCTTTACTACAACGTCCTGGGTGTGGTGCGTAGCAGTGTAGAGCAGGGGACCATCGATTTTTTGTGGTGGGCACCTGCCGGCCTTGGCGTGGTGCTGCTGGTTGTGATGCTCCTGCAACGACGTCAGGCAGGGTTGTAAGCTCACGATGCTGATCCTGGATCGTCACGTGTTCTTGAGCCTGTTGCGCGGTGGGGCGCCGGTGGTGCTGTTGCTGCTTGGACTGTTCGGCTTTCTTGAACTTGCCGAGCAGCTGGAAGACATTGGCAAGGGCAGTTTTTCCTCGAACGATGCACTGCGGGTTGCGGCGCTGCATCTGCCGCGCATTGGCATTGATCTGCTGCCGGTGATCTGCCTGCTCGGCAGCATCATCGGATACGGCGCGCTGGTCAGGTCCGAGGAATTGACCGTATTGCGCACCAGCGGCTGGTCGTTGATGAGGATCGCGAGACCTGTCCTGGTGCTGGCACTCCTGCTGGCGATGGGAGTCCTCGCGAGCCAGCAGTGGCTGATTCCCCTGCTGGAGGAACGGGCATCCGAGCTGCGTGTGAAGACCTATGAAGGCTCGGCTCGCGATGACGCCGCGTACTGGACACGTCAGGGTAACCGGCTGCTGCGCATCGGCAGCGTCGAGATGGGCATGGTGCCGGTCGATATCGAAGTGTATGAACTGGATGTGGAAGGGCGCCTGCTGGAAATCCAGCGCGCGGCGCGCGCTGACGTATTGGGTGCCCGTGACTGGCTGCTGCGGGATGTCACGACGATCACGTTCTCGGCAGAAGGTCAGGAGATCAATCAATACAAGGTTCTGCCGATCGTTCCCGATTTTGGTGCGCGGCAGATCTTTACCCTGATCAACGCAGACTACGCCCTCGCACCGCTCGATCTTTATCGTTATGTCCGGCATCTGCGATCGAATGGCCTTGACAGTCATCGTTACGAGGTCCTGCTGTGGCAGCAGTTGAGCCTGCCACTTGGCCTGCTGGCGTTATCGTTGCTGGGTTTGCCGATTGTGCTCGGATCGGGTCGTGCGATGTCTCTGGGCGCACGCATCGCCATCGGTGGTGCGGTAGGCATCGGATTTTTCCTCATCGAACGGTTGACGACGCAACTGGCGCTGCTCTATATCTGGCCGGCACCGTTAACGGGATTGTTACCAGACCTGCTGATGCTCAGTGGCGCAGTGCTGTTACTGCAGCGGCGTTGATCCCGTCTCCTGGCCAGGGTCAGGAGACTGCCGCCCCTTCTCCTGCGTGCCGTCCCGAATCCATGTCTGGTCGCTGATTTGCGAAATCCGGCTATTGGCCAATTGATTCAACTGCATGGTGATCTGCCAGCGGTTGTCCACCTGTTCAAGATCAAACTGGCGAAAACTCGCGTTGCTGGCAGACGCCGAGGCGGTGCCATAGATGCGAGTATTGGCGGCGTTCAGAACGGTATTTTTGTGGGTATGTCCGTGCAGCACAAAGTCGTATTGACCCAGTAGTGGTCTGAGGGCGTTGGAATCGCGCAGGGCCTTGCGACGGGAAATGGACGGATCCTCCCGTGGCGACAGTGGTGGGTGGTGCAACAACAGCACACGTGGCCCCTGCTGACCTGTTGGCATCGACTCCAGCCGATTGAGTTGGCCACTGCCAAGTTCACCCTGTGCACTATACCAGGGCATGGGGATCGAACTGTTGAGACAATCGATGCTGACGCCCCCCGATTTTATTGTCAGCGGCCACGCAGTGCGGGGTGCACAGAGGTTGGCATCCTCAGGCCACCGGAACCAGCTGCGCCACTGCTCGGCAAGGACCGCCCAGGCAGCGGGATGATAAAGATCGTGATTGCCGGGAATCAGCACGATCCGGTCTGCCAGATCCAGAGCCCCCAGCCACTGGGCTGCGGCGCGCAGTTCATCGGCATGCGCGATATGGACCAGGTCGCCGGTGATGCACAGAAGATCAGGGTTTTGTGCCGTGACAGCCTGCATCAGGCGGTCGAGGTTCGCACGCAGATGCCGGTACTGTCGGTTGCGCAACCATGACTGATACCCAAGCCATTGTTTACCGCGCAGATCACGCCAGCCGAGGTGGGCGAGCGAGGTGAGGTGAAGGTCCGTGATATGGATGAGACGCACAACAGACGCCGGTTGATGGTTCCTGGCCTCAAGTATCCACTGAACAAGTCGCTCCTGCGACTTGTTCAGGCCGGAACGCTCCGCGTTCCTCCTGGTCTGACAGGCAGGTGAATAAGCAGCCTGAGGGCTCTGTATAATCGCGACAAATCCCGGGATGTGGTTTGCATGATCAAGGTCTGGTTGATGGGGGACGGCCCGGTCCGGTTGTGGGGGCTCGATGGGCGCACCCGGTTGCAGCGTCAGCTGAAATCGCTCGGCAATCCGGAAGTTGTGCAGGAATGGTCGGCACTGGCCGGCGCGGATCATGTGCTGCTGGTACGCATGGATCATGTTTTCGAGTTGCGAGCCCTCAGCAGTCTGCTGGCACAAACCGGAGTATTGATGGCGGATGGTCGTCCCGCGGCTGCGCACGTGCCTGTCGCGAAGGCTGAAGCGGCGCGAATTCAACTGGAAGGCGGCGAGGCTTCAATAACCAGGCTGTCGGTTGAGGGTCTGAACGCCTATGCCGTTGAGTTGCGCAAGGCTGAGCCTCCGCTGGTCGCGCAGGTGTCAGCCGAAAACTGCGACGCGCTGGAAAGCCGGTTGTATGGTGGGTCATACAAGGGTGTGACGGATTTTGTGACCAAGTGGTGGTGGCCGCGGCCAGCGCGAGTCGGCGTCAAGATTGCCGCGAGTCTGGGACTCACCCCGAACATGGTGACGCTCACCGGGGTCACGCTGATGGTGATTGCCTCTTGGGCGTTTTTCAGCGGGTACTATTTTCTGGGCCTTGCCTGTGGCTGGTTCATGACCTTCCTCGATACGGTTGATGGCAAGCTGGCGCGGGTGACGGTGCAATCGAGTCGAATGGGTCACTGGCTGGATCACGGCATGGATATCGTGCATCCACCCTTCTGGTACTGGTGCTGGGGCCTGTCGTTGGTCAACCCTGCCATTAACTCTCTCGGCTCTCTCGGCTCTCTCGGCTCTCTCGGCTCTCCCGGCAACTACGTCGCGCCATTTGGTCTGGATATGAATGGCATGGTCGTTGCGGTTTTTGCGGGATACATCGGTGGCCGCCTCGTCGAAGCTGCGTTCCATGCGCTTGGACCCATAGGACTCTTTGCGTGGCGTCCGTTTGACGCCTATTTCCGGTTGTTCACGGCGCGTCGCAATCCTTGTCTCGTGCTGCTGACACTGGGCTGGCAGGTGGGTTCGCCCGCACTTGGTTTCGAACTGGTGGTGGGCTGGTCGGTGCTCAGTACGTGCATTCTCCTGTTGAGGCTCTTTTATGCGGCGGGTGTGCGGCTGACTGGTGGTCCGCTCACATCCTGGCTGGCTGATCCATCGTCGAAGGTCCGTTACCCTCGTGCTCACGCGACTTTTTCGGCCACGCGCAGTGCGTACAACTGAGCCGGTGGTGCTCGATGATGTGACGGCCGACCCACAACTGAGGGCACTGGTTGAGGGAATCTCGCGCCGATTTGGTGAGCGTATCGATGCCATCTTTCTCTATGGATCGTGGCGCCGTGGGCGACGGGACACGATGCCGGACTTTTACGTGCTCCTTGATCGTTACCCCAAAGGTTGGCGATATTGGCTCGGGCGAGTGTTACCACCGACGGTGCTGGTGCAGAAATCGGCAGCATTGCGAGCGAAGGTGACGATATTGACCACAGCGCAGTTGCTGGACGCTGTGAACAGCGATTTTCACCCCTACTTCCGGGCTCGTTTTGCGCAGCCGACACCGCTGGTCTATGCCCGCAACACCACGTTGCAGGCATTGGCTTGCGATATCTGCGCTCTGGCGCAGCGGCGTCTCATGGAAACCGTCGGTCGATGCTGGCCATCCGGAAGTTTGCCCGCTTCTGCAATGTTCTGGCAGCACACCTTTCGATTGACCTATGGCGCGGAGCTGCGCTCCGAGTCTGCTGCAAAGATTGCCGAACTCTATCTGGCGGACATTGCGTATTACGATGCGCTGTATGCCGCTTTTATGGGTGTTCACGCCGAGGCACGACAAAGTTCCTGGTGGGCCAACTTGTCATGGCGCTGCCGCCAGCTGGTCGGCAAGGTTTTCTCCGGGCTTCGTATCATCAAATCGGCACTGACGTTTGATGATCCGCTCGACTATCTGGCCTGGAAGGTGGGGCGACAATCAGGCGTGCTGCTCGAACCGAGTGATCGCGCCAGACGCTGGCCATTGGTGTTTGGTTGGGGTTACGTCTGGCGACTCTACCGGCTTGGCGGCTTCCGTTGAGAGTCTGGCGACGGCTGGCTGAAAACTTTGGCTGGCTGGTCGGTGGGCAGGGTCTGTCAGCGGCATTCACGGTAGGTGCGACCGTGATTTGTGCGCGGACACTGGGCGCGGGTGATTTTGGTGTCCTGGTCATGCTGCACGCCGCAGCCTTGCTGGTTCGGCAGTTCTGCAACTTCAAGACCGCAGAAGCGGCCGTGCGTTTTGGTGTTGCGGAACAAGCCGCAGCGGACTCCAGTCGTTGGGCGATGCTGCTCGCGGCACTGTGGCGGCTTGATCTGATCGGCATGCTGCTGGCCGGACTGGTGATGGCAGCGCTGCTTTTTGTGGCTTCGGCGTTTGATGCGCTCAATGTGCCATCAACGGCGTGGTGTTACGTGTTGGCAGCGACAAGTTTTGTCGCTGGCACCGCCAGAGGTGCACTGCGGGTGCTTGATCGTTACGCCGTCCTCGGCATGGTTGAAGGTGTCGGGCCGGCCGTTCGTTTCGCCGGGGTCGCGGTGCTTGGTCTGCTGGATGCCCCGGTGCAGTACTTTGTCTGTGTCTGGGCGTTTGCGCTCTGGGTGGATCAGATCATCGTCCTGCTGCCGGCGTGGCGTCATGTCCGCGTGGGACTTGCCTCGGTGAGTCTTTGGCGCGCGCGCTTGAACCACCTGCAGATACCGGGGTTGCGGAGTTTCCTCGTCGCCGTGTATTGGCAGTCGAATGTAGATTCCCTGCTGCGCCAGGGTCCGACGCTGCTGGTTGGCGCAGGTCTTGGCGCTGCGGATGCGGGTGTCTACAGGCTGGTGCGTGATGTTGCGGATGTCCTGCGCAAGCCCGTTGCATTGATTCGGCAGGCAGTCTTTCCTGATCTTGCCAGGATGTGGCTGGCTGACCCGCGACGATTCCTGCGGTTTTCCATTCAGCTCAGCCTGCTGCTTGCCGTATTCGGAATGGTGTTCATGATTGCCACGACCTGGTTTGGTGAAGCGCTCCTTGACCTGTTGGGTGGCGAGCAGTTTGCGTCGGGAACCTTGTTGATGGCATTGCTGGTTGGCGCTGCAGTGCTCGAGTTGCCCGGTGGTGTCCTGCGGCCTGCGATCTACACGCTGGGCGGCGAGCGACTGGTGCTTGGGTTATCGGTAGTGGTCCTGCTGGTCTACGTAGCAAGCTTCGGGTTGTTGGTTGCAACCCAGCAGTCGCTGACACCAGGGTACGCCGCCCTGATTGCAGCCGTCGTGAGCCTCTCGATCTATCTCCTGGTCCTGTGGTGGCTGCTCAGGAGACCGATCAATCGAGAACGAATGCGAGCTTTTGAATAAGTTCATCAACATCAGCATGCGTGTGCGCGGCGCCAATGCTGAGTCGCAACAGGCTGGCGTTTCCGGGAGTTGCCGGTGGCAGCATGATGTTGACGTAAACACCATCAGCCAACAGCGTTCTCCACGCCGACAGTGCCCGTTCACGATCCGGTAACTCCACACAGGCAACCGGGGTGGGTACGTCGTTGACCGGCAAACCGAGTTGCTTCAATCCGGCATTGAGTCGATGACACAGATCCTGAAGGTGGCGACGCTGCTCCGGTCTTTCGCGCATGATTTTTAGTGCCGCTCGTGTACTGGCAACGGTTGCCGGGCTGGGTGAAGCGGTAAACATGTAGGGCCGGCTGCAGTAGGGGAACAACGCCAGTTCAGCATGGCGGCTCACGCAGAAGCCACCCGTGGTACCCAAGGCCTTGCTGAAGGTGCCGACAATGAAATCAACCGTGTCGAGGATGTCAGCCGATTCGACCACGCCTCGACCACCAGCACCGAGAACACCGATCGAGTGCGCCTCATCGACCAGCAGAAGTGCGCCGTGTGCAGCGGTCACTTCATTGATGGCAGCCAGTGGCGCAAGATCGCCCGTCACGCTGTACAAACCTTCGACCACCACCAGCGTTCTGCTGGCCTGCTCACCCAATCGGCGCAGCCGCTGATTGAGATTGTCGGCGTCGTTGTGGCGGAAGCTGTAAATATCGGCTTTCGAGAGCCGTGCGCCATCGTGCAGACTCGCATGCGCATGGGCATCCAGCATGACTGCGTCGCCCGGCCCGGTCAGCGCGGACATCACGCCAAGATTTGCGCCGTAGCCGGTGGTGAACACCATGGCGTGGGGATAGCCGTAAAAATCGGCAAGTTCGGCTTCAAGCGCCCGGTGGGTGGCATGGGTGCCGTTTGCCATCCGCGAACCCGTTGTACCGGTGCCTGCTGCTGCCAGCGCTGTCTGACCGGCAGCGATGGACGCTGGCTCCATGGTCATGCCGAGATAGTTGTTGGTCCCGGCGAGGAGGGTTTCCCGACCGTTGATCATGGCCCGTGTTGCAGACAGCAGGCGATCGACGACGACTCTGGTCGGATCAGTGACCCCAAGACCGTCGCGTGTCCTGGCAACGTCGGTGAACTTGTCAAGCAGTGCCACGCAGATCCTCGATGACGGCTGCAAGTTGGGAAAGTGTGCGGACATCGGCGAGTTTGTCCTGGGCAATGGCGATGTCGAAATGATCTTCAGCCTCCATCACGAACTCCATGACCTGGATCGACTCCAGTGCCAGGTCTTCGATCAGATCTGAATTGCCGTCAAAATCAGGCGGGGTGGGGGTAATGTGCTCAAGCAGTTCCTTGAGTTGTTGTTCCGTATCTTTCAAGACTTCAGTGCTCCGTCGCCGCATCGAGCGACTAGTGATCCAGGTTTTTTCTCATCATTTCGCTCGTGCAATCAGATGCCAACATCAAACTGCCTGAGGGAATCTCCGACACGTCGGGGTTGTTCCTTGCCTGTTGAAATCAGGCCGGCTGACTGAAGGTGTGGCGCACACCATGCCCCAATTGCCATTCCGGATGCCAGCCTGTGGCTGCAGAATACTCCCGGGTCCCTTCGGTATCCCTGGCGACCCAGCTCGGATTCATGAGTTCGCGCACCTTGCCGGGAGAGAGCATGGGCGCCCGATTCAGGCGATCGGCCACCCAGCCGTTGACCGTGCCAAGCACTCTCAGCAAGCCGGGCGGAATCACAACCTTCAACAGGCGTCGTTCGCAGACCTCTCCCACAATGGCGGGCCAATCGTAGCCATCTGGTCTGCCGTCGTCGATGGTGAAAACACGATGCGTGAGAGTCTGGTGGTGTGCAAGCCAATGCACACAAGCTGCAGCCAGATCGCTGACATGGATGAATGACAGCCGTTGCCCGGGATTACCGGGAATGATGATCAACCCATGTCTGAGCAGATTCAACAGCAGTCGCAGTTCCTTGTCGCCCGGACCATAGACAGCGGGTGGACGGATGGCGGTCCAGTGCAACCATGATTCGGCCGTGATCAGATTTTCCCCCGCGCGTTTGCTGGCGGAGTACTCGGACAATTCCGGGAAGGTTGCAGCCAGGGACGACATCAGCAGAAGCGGCAGTTCCGGGCCGTGCGTACGTATTGCATCGCGCATGACACGCACACCTTCAACGTTGACCGTCGAAAAGTCGCCTGCAGTGGCACCCCGCACGGCGCCTGCGACGTGGATGACTGCAGTGGCCTGAGCAACCGCTTCACCAATGGCAACCGCATCCAGCAAGCTGGCTCGAATGACGGTTGAGCGTGAGTCCAGCGGTATTGACGCTCTTTCAGGGCGGACGATTGCCAGCACCTGATGTCCGGCGTCGAGTAGTTGGCGCTCGATGTGACGGCCTATGAAACCGGTTGCGCCGGTCAGCAGAACTCGATGTGAAGCAGGCGCAGGCCTAGGCAGTGCAGCGGATCGAATTGGCTCAGCCATACCCCTCAAGGGCCATCCGCGAAATCGGGTTGCAGTGTTCGTCCCAGCCTACACGTTCAAGAAAACCGAGACGGGCTGTGGCTCTGGACAGTTTGCCGGAGGACGTTTTCGGGAGTGTCTTCGGGGGTACCAGTTCGACGTGACATGACACACCGAAGCTGCTGCTGACTTTTGCGGAAATCGTCTTGCGCAGTTCCGGGTCCGGGCGTTTGGTTTCTACGACGATGACCACCAGAGGATCACTGTCGGGTCGCGTGACCTCGAAGGCGGTTGTGTCACCGTAGCGGACACCGGGGCAGCTTTCGGCAAGTTGCTCGAGGTCCTGCGGCCAGATATTCCGACCATGCACGATGATGACGTCCTTGCTGCGTGCGGTGACGTAAAGATGCCCGTCGACGCAGTAACCAATGTCACCGGTGTCCAGCCAGCCGTCCGCGCTCAGTACGAGTCGAGTGGCTTCCGGATCGTTGAAGTAGCCGCGCATCACACTCGGCCCCTTGACCTGAATGTGGCCGCACTGGCGGTTTGGCTGCTGCTGACCGGCACTGTCGGTGATACGGTATTCGTAACTGGGCAGCAGTCGCCCGCAATCCACCAGTTCCAGGGAGTCCTGTTCATTGTCGGTAGGAACTGCCTGACCCACGGTGGTGATCAGCGCCTTGTCCACCTGATCAACTTTGAGCCCTTCGCCCAGCGGCGCAAAACTGACCGCGAGCCCACATTCGGCCATGCCGTAGCAGGCCACGAAAGCCTTCGCATTGAACCCCATGTCCTTGACGACATTGGCAAAAGCCACCAACAGGCGAGCATTGATCCGTTCTGCTCCGATACACGCCACGCGCCAACTCGACAGATCATATTTCTGCTGATCCGTGGTCAGGCGCAGCCTGGTTGCGCAGAGGCCATAACCAGACGGCGGACTTGAGGAGACCGTACCTTTGTTGTCGGAAATGATCTTGAGCCAGAGGCGAGGCCGCATGGCGAAGGTTCGCGGGCTGAGATAGTCGACGGAAAGCTGACGGCAAAGGGGGACCAGCACAAAACCGACCAGCCCCATGTCATGGTAGAACGGCAGCCATGACACCAGCCGATCACTGGCGGTCATGCTCACACCCTTGTCGGCGATCTCGTTCAGATTGCAGATCACGGAATGCTCTGGCATTTCCACGCCACGAGGAAAACGTGTGCTGCCGGAGGTGTACTGGAGATAGGCCGGATCATGGTCGATGAGCGGTTCGAGGGCGACATCCACTGCTGGCAGAGCAGCCAACGCTTGCGCGCCACCATGCCATGCCAGCGGTACTCCCTGGCAGGCGCGAGCCAGCAGATCTTCATAACCAGGTGGTGCAATCGCCACGGATGCGGTGCAGCTTTGCAGCATACGATGAATCTGGGCAATATAGTTGTCTGCCCCGCCCATAAATAGCGCTGCAGGCATGGGGACCGGAATGAATCCGGCGTACTGACAGGCAAAAAAGACGCGATGAAACAGTGGCGTTGTGTCGGCGATGATCGCGACCCTGCTCAATCGTTTGATGCCGAGCGACAGCAGCTGGCGGGCCAGATGCTGTGCGTCCAGGCGCAGCTGCCGGTAAGTAAGTACGTCGGTCAGTCGACCACTGCCGTCGTAGAAGTTGAACCCACTATTGCCGAGCGCTGCAAAATCAAGCATTTGCGCAAGGTTCTGCAGCGGCGAAGTCGATTGACCCAGACCTGAAAGCGTCGGGGTGGCGACCAGGCTGAACTCGGTTTGTGGTTCTAGTGTCTGCATGACTGGGCTAATGCGCTGCCTGTTGTACTGGCTGTAGTTCTGGCTGTAGTTCTGGCTGTAGTTCTGGCCGTAGTTCTGGCAGTTGAACTGGGATGCTCAGTGGATGCCTCGGGTCCGGAACCAGGTCTGCACATAGTTGGCTTGTGTAGCTCGCATAGCTTGATTATCTGGTCGCACTTGTCATCGGAATGCAGCTTGTAACCCACACAGTTGCCGGGTTTCATTGTTTCGAGCACACACGATCGCCCGAACCACGCTGTGCCAACGATAATTGCGCCCTCCCTTTGCGTTGCCGCCACCGTTTGTCACCAAACAGGAACAGCTTAACGTAACGGTCACAGCTGTGGCGCGGAATGGTAGCGATCTTCCTTCTAAGCTGTAACCCCCCCTTTCATAATTTTTCCATTATTCTGAAGCGGTTGCGCCTCATTTTGGACCCGTGTGCCTGTCCAGGACGCCGATTGGGCGGATTTGATCCAGTTTGCGAGTTCTTCTGTCCCGCCGATGAGGGCTCCATCGATAAAGATTCGCGGATAGGTCAGCACCGGACTGATGGCTCGTAGCGTCTGATCACCAAAGTCGCGATTGAGCATGAGTTCTTCAAACTCGATGCCAACGCCTGTGAGTTGACGCCTGGCGCTGGCGCAGTGTGGGCAACCCGTTCTGGTGAACATGGTCACGCTGGCCGGCGGGGAAGCGTCCGGTGCCAGCCATTTCAGCATGGTATCGGCATCTGAGGTGACGAAAGGGTCTCCGGGTTGATCGGGTTCAATGAACATTCTGGCGATGACACCGTCCCGCACGAGCATGGAGTAGCGCCAGGAACGTGGTCCAAAACCGAGATCGGCTTTCGAAACCAGCATGCCCATGCCATCAGCAAATTCACCATTGCCGTCCGGCAGGAAACGAATCCGGGAGGCTTTCTGGCTGGTCTGCCACTCACTCATGACAAAGGCGTCGTTGACGGCCACACAGATAATCTCGTCGACACCGTGTGCTTTCAGCATCGGCGCGAGCTGGTTGTAGCGGGGCACATGCGATGCAGAACAGGTCGGCGTAAACGCACCTGGCAATGCAAAAACGACGACCGTGCGTCCTTTGAAGATCTCATCGCTGTGAACGTCCACCCACGCCGAGTCGGTGCGAGTCCTGAACGTTACGGCTGGTATGGCCTGGCCTTCTTTATTGGGAAAATTGTGAAACATGCATTGGTCCTTGATTGAATCGGGATAGACCGGGTTGGAGAGTGGTTTGGTGGTTCGTTCGGGCAGCTTCGAGGAGGCTGCGCAGCATCCAGGCGTTTTTTTCATGCACCTGCATGCGCTGAGTCAGCAGATCTGCAGTCGGCTCGTCACCAGCTGATTCCGCTGCCTTGAAGATGGATCGGGCGGTGCGGGTGACGGCCTCCTGTCCCTCCACCAGCCGACGGATCATCAGGTTGGCGGATGGGCGGTCGGTGTCTTCGGCGATCGAACTCATTGCAGCAAACTCACGATACGAGCCCGGTGCCGGCTCACCGAGTGCGCGGATGCGTTCGGCGATCAGGTCCACGGCCAACGCAAGCTCGGTGTATTGCGTCTCGAACAACGTGTGCAGTGAGGTGAATTGCGGACCGGTGACGTTCCAGTGGTAGTTGTGGGTCTTCAGATAGAGGGTGTAGCTGTCGGCCAGCAGGCGCGACAAACCTCCGGCGATCGTGGTGCGGTCGCTGTGACTGATGCCGATATTGATTTCCATGGTCTGCCTCGCTGGTGATTGACGAAGCGCAGGCTACGGAGCATGGGAGTTTTGGTCCAATCGATTGTTTGTTGGCCAACAATAGATATTGCGAATGACCACTTGTTCAGGGGAATCCCTGATCAAGCAGAGTTTCCCGCCTGGTGCCGCCTGGTGCCGCCTGGTGCCGCCTGGTGCCGCCTGGTGCCGATTGGTGCATGGATGCACCACCAAATTTGCGGCGTGAAACGCTGACCTCTTTTTACTGCATTGGGCGAGGAACGCGACGCGTTCCGACCTGAACAACTCCCAGGAGCGACTTGTTCAGAAGATCCTGTAGAGGGTGGCGCTCAGCTGAGCGCCTGGTAGAGCATCCGGACACCAACCAGGAGCAGGAAAGCGCCAAAGGTACGGCTGAGGGTGGCTCGAGTCAGGCGGTGGGCAATTTTTGCCCCGTAAGGTGCAATCCAGGTGGTCAGAGGCGCGATGATGAGGAATCCCGGCATGTTCACGTACCCAAGGTTGCCTGGCAGGAGAGATTCGTGCGGCCAGCCAGAGAGGATATAGGCCAGTGTCGCGGGAATGCTGATGACCAGACCGAAGAGCGCAGAGGTGCCAACTGCGGTGTGTACCGGTTGATTGAGCAGCGTGAGGACCGGAACGCTGAGTGTGCCACTACCAATCCCCATCATGCTGGAAACGGCGCCAATCCCCAGTGGGATGCCGAGGCCTGCAGTTTGTGCGGGAACTTGTCGTGCCAGGAGAAAATTGTCGCGCAGGAACAGCATTTTCGCCGCCACGAGCAGGGCGACAGAACCGAATAGCAGGGCCAGGATGGCGCTGTTCACATACGACGCAAGCACAGCGCCGAAGGTTGCACCGATAAACATGACTGGCCCCCAGAGCCTGAACAACGCGAGATCCACGGAACCGCGTGCGTGATGCGCACGCGCCGACGAGATAGATGTCGGAATTATGGTCGCAAGTGAGGTGGCCACGGCGATATGCATGCGTACTTCCGGGTCGACGCCCAGTACGCCGAGGGTGAAGTCGAGTACAGGCACGACAACGATGCCACCGCCAACACCCAGCAGGCCGGCCAGCAAACCGCCGATCACACCGCTCACCAGCATGAGGCTGATGAGCGGAAGGTAATTCCATGTCATTTCCATCGACGTGGGCAGCACCCGATCTGGGTCAGATCCCGCACTGTCGGTGCTGAAGGGCAATCAAGTCAACACACGCCTTTTGGCCTGATGGTGGCCCGGTGGCCTGCCGGCGGACTGTGGGGATACTCAATCCCGGGACTACGTACTACCATGCCGGGAAATATCTTCCTATTTTCACATCGGGAACCAGCAATGAGCGATTACCAGACAGTGCGCTATGAGTCATTGGCAGGCGGCGTGGCCAGGGTGACGTTGAACCGGCCGGAAACACGCAATGCGCAGAACATGCGGATGACCTATGAACTCAACGATGCGCTGACCCGCGCGTCCTACGATGATGATGTGAAAGTCATCATTCTCGCCGGAGAAGGCCCGCACTTTTCCTCAGGCCACGATGTCCGCGGCCGCGAGCCTTATGAAATGAAGCCAATCGGCATAGCCGGTGGATTCAAGAAGCCGGGAGCCGAAGGACACCTCGCGCTCGAGGAAGAAATCTATCTCAACATGTGTCGCCGTTGGCAGCAGTTGCCCAAACCGACCATCGCGCAAGTTCATGGCAAGACGATCGCCGGCGGCCTGATGCTGATGTGGGTCTGTGATCTGATCATCGCCAGCGAAGACGCAACGTTTATCGATATCACCCTCGATTTTGGTGTCAACGGTGTGGAATGGTTTGGCCACCCCTGGGAATTTGGTATCCGCAAAGCCAAGGAAATGCTGTATACCGGCGATCCGGTGACGGCACAGGAGGCGTACAACCTTGGCATGGTGAACCATGTCGTGGCTCGCGAAGGTCTCGCCGACTTCACGCTCGGCATCGCCAACAAGATTGCGAAGCGGCCTTCATTTTCGCTCAAGCTGGCAAAAATGTCCTGCAACCAGGCACTCGATGCACAGGGCTTCTGGACCGCTCAGCAGGCGGCATTCAATCTGCAGCACGTGGGCCACAGTCATTCACGCGAGCGTTATCTTGCCGGCAAAATCGAAGAGATGAAGGCCGAGTCGACCACAAAATCCGGAAAATAGGCTGGCAGGAAGACCAAGGGGAAGGACGGGGAAAGGAAAGAACGGAGGAAGGAAATGACCGCGGAGGGGAAAGACATGTCCGGCAAGGTCGCCCTGATAACAGGGGCAGCAACGGGAATCGGCGCGCAGGTTGCAAGACTGCTTGCCGCCCGAGGCATCCGGGTCGCCGTCTGTGACGTCAATGTTGAGGCGGGTAGTGCGCTGGCACAGGAAATTGGTGGTTTGTTCCTGCCGTGTGATGTCACCAGGCTGTCATCGGTGACGGCTGCTGCCAACAAGTGTATCAAGGCGCTCGGCGTGCCGGATTTTGTGCATCTGAACGCCGGCATCATGACGGTGCCGACCGGTGCGCCGTTCCTGGCGATCGAAGACGTCAGCCTCGAGCAGTACCGACGCATCGTCGGGGTCAATCTGGACGGTGTGTATCACGGGGTCAAGGTGCTGCTGCCAAAAATGCGCAAGCAGGGTGGCGCAATCACGATTACGGCTTCCATCGCCGGGCTTGGCATATTGCCCATCGATCCCATGTATGCGGCCACCAAGTACGCGTTGATCGGTTTTGGACGGGCTGTTGCTGCCGCCAATGCCAACACCAACATGCGCATCAACGTGATCTGTCCGGGTGTTGTGGATACGGGCATCGTTCCCGATGCCTTCAAGAGCCCCGACATCATGGCGCCGGAGACCATGGCCGCCGAGGTGGTGGATCTCCTGCACAGCGGTCCGAATGGAGAAATCCGGGTAAGGCTCACGCAGCGACCGGCGTTTGCTGTCCTGCCAACTGACCTCAACGCGTGAGTGTGTGATGAAACAGAACACCGGGCCGCTCTCCGATCTGACCATCATCGATTGCACGATGGCGTTGGCAGGGCCGTATGGTGCAGCGTTACTCGCCGATCTGGGGGCAAACGTCATCAAGGTTGAGCCGCCTGCAGGTGATGGCTCACGCTCGTTGCCACCCCTGCCGCCGGACTATGCAAATCCTGGCGCCGATCAGCCGGCCGGTGTCGACTATGGTGGTTATTTCGCCAGCATCAATCGGAACAAGCGCAGCATCGTCCTCGACTTCAAGCAGGCGGCTGATCGCGAGATCCTGCTCCGGTTGTGCGAGCAGGCAGATGCGATTATCGAGAACATGCGTGTTGGTGTAATGGATCGTCTGGGTGTTGGCTACGATATCGTCAAACAAAGAAACCCACGCATCGTCTACGGTGCGATTCGTGGTTTTGGCGATCCGCGAACAGGGCAAAGTCCGTATGCCGACTGGCCTGCCTATGACATCGTTGCGCAGAGCATGAGTGGGCACGCGCACATTACCGGCCCGCTGCAGGGTGGTGGTTTCCCAGGCGGCGTGAGTGTGGGCGACATCTATCCAGGCACCATGCTGGCGCTGGGAGTGGTGGCTGCCATTCACCATGCCCGCCGCACGGGCGAGGGGCAGTTTCTCGATGTTGGCATGTACGATGCCATGCTCGCGTATGCCGAAACAGTCGTGGTCAACTACAGCTATGCGGGAGTGGAACTCGGCCCGCGCGGCCAGCATCATCCCAATCTCATGCCGTTTGGTATTTTTCAGGCCAGTGATGGGGGTATCGCGATAGCGGCTCCCGGTCCAGGACACTGGGCCGAACTATGCACGGCGATGGCTCGACCAGATCTGGTTGATGATCCACGAACCCGCAACACACACCTGCGGCGTCAAAATCAGCAGTTCGTTGCAGCAATCATCACGGCGTGGACGAGTGTGCGCACCAAGCAGGAGATCATGGCGGCGATCGGTGGGAAGGTGCCGTGCGGCCCGGTCAACACTGCCAGTGAGATCTTCGCTGATCCGCATGTGGCGGCGCGTGGCATGCTCAGCAGATTCCAGTTACCAGGCAACAACCCGGAAGTCGCAATTGTCGCAAGCCCGATCAAATTCACTTCGACCCCGACCTCATTACGACATCGGCCACCACAGCTGGGTGAACACACCGACGAAGTGCTCGCTGAATTCGGCATCAAGCGACAGCGAGGATAGCTCATGCGACCAGCCCGGACTATTCATGAAGGTTCGTCGCCCCTGACAAGGTGCGGGAAAATGACGAGATGCGCGAAAAGACAGTGTGGCGCGCACTGGAAGGCGCGCAGTCGTACCAACAGTACGGCGAGCACCTGGAAAGAGCACGCGCTGTGTTTTCACGACTATCGGCAGCCGCAGCAGAAGATTCATGAATAGACCGGGCTAGATGCCCTGTCAGGGCCGATTCTCTCGCCGGAGAGGACGACGGCGCTGGCTGAACAGGCTCGTATGCTGGACGCGATCGGGTACCAGAGTCTGTGGTCGGTCCAGGCGATCGCACGCGGATTCATGATCACGGATCCTTTGATGGCCTTGTCTGTCGCGGCCTCGGTCACCACACGCTGCGAACTGGGTACCGCTGTTGTGCAAAACCTTTGTTTGCGGCAGCCGATCTTGCGCATCGTGCGATCTCACTGGCACAACTGAGTGGAAATCGCTTTTTGCTCGGTATTGGTGCCGGATCAACTGAAGCAGATTTCAAGGCGTTTGAACGCAATTTCACGCATCGGTTCAAACGTTTCAACGCGATGGCGCCGGTGCTGCGTGACTACCTGCAACAAGGCAGTTCTGGCGAGGTTGCGCTCTCCCCATGGCCTACCATTCGGGGCCGGGTAACGTTGCTGCTGGGCTCGTGGGGCGCGGGCGTCGAACAGGCAGCCGGGCAGTTTGATGGCTGGATTGCGTGCGGTCAGTACCGCAATCCACATGAGATCCATGTGGCGGTGGGTCGTTATCGCGCGGC
>Ga0163144_10003024_pt1 | contig 38398 bp, 39 predicted proteins | sample OliLak19BULKMAT1_FD_123175 | JGI IMG/M metagenome (GOLD analysis project Ga0163144, IMG submission 123175) | Freshwater microbial mat bacterial communities from Lake Vanda, McMurdo Dry Valleys, Antarctica - Oligotrophic Lake LV.19.BULKMAT1 | ecosystem: Environmental > Aquatic > Freshwater >...
ACAAATTTTTCACAAAAATATTTTCAATTCCAAAAAAAAAAAAAAAAAAAAAAGGGGTTAGTGCTGAAAAGCACTAGCCCCGATCTATTTGCAGCCTGCATGACCTGCAAATAGATCAAACTGGTCTCATGTACTCCATGTGTTTTTTGAAGTTACTCAACTCCAAATTTTTCTTGCGTTCTGCAATACCTTGAGAATTCTCGTGTCCTGTGAATGGATCGACTAAGTCTTGAAACTCATCAGAGATTTTTTCTACTCCATCATCACCAGAGATACGGTGCTTTACTCTTGGACTCTTAGCATAAGACAAAAATGCGTCAACAATTGATGGATCAAGATGACCCATTTTTGTTGCGAATTCTCGTAACTTTCTACCTGAAATCCCACTGCTCATGTAACCATTAGTAAGATCTGTAAGACGATCACCATCCAAGTTTTCATTCATTCCAAGTGACTTAATTAAGAATGCGATCTTCTTTTTTTCGTTATCATCGAATCCGATATCTTCGAGAGCCTCTGGTGGGTTGTTTCTCAGAACCCAAGCAATTGGCATATCTTTGTCTCCCAGTTCAGAAAGTTCTTTTGGAAGATCTGAATCAATTGATTTACCGGGGAACAATTTTTCCATAAGACCAAGATCCTTAAACAATTTAAGATATCCTCTGGAATCCGAATCATCTTTGTCCATTCCCTTTCGGAATTCTCCCATGATTGTTTTACGATCAAGTTTTCCAAGACCTTCAGCACTTTTGCCAATAATTTCTCGTTCTTCTGATGGGATTTTCTTAGAGTCTCCGTAACCGTGCATGAATCTAACATATCTCAGAAGCCGTTTTGGATCTTCTTTCATTTTCTTCCCAAAATCACCAACTGATGCGATTCTGCCGGACTGTAAGTGGTGAATTCCGCCATGAAAGTCATTTAATTCTTTATTTGGCCCATTGTCATTAGACAATAGGATGTACATAGAATTAATTGTAAAGTCTCTTGAGGCAGCGTCTTCGCCTTGAGTTCCCGGTTCCATTTCTTTATCGACGCCTCTTGAAGTCTTAGAAAACACTTCTAATGAAAACTGATCTTCATTAACTCTAAGTCCAAACACGAATGGGCGACCATTTTTATTAGATTTTTCAACCCAAAAGAATTGTTTGCTTCCTTCTTTGCGATTTGGATGGGCATTTTTAGATCCAGATTTTGGAGTGCCATCATCTTTAACAAATTCAAATCCATTTTGTTTCAATAGATGATAAACTTCATCAGGAGAAGCATTTGTGCCAAGTTGAATATCTCTGGATTTACGACCTTTAAGATGATCTCTTACAGCCCCTCCAGTCAAAAATAGTTTCTTGCTTCCGATCTTAACTGGCTTATCTTGTCCTGATCCGTCATCTCTGGACCAACCCCAGTTACCGCCGCCTTTGAAGGCCCGTACAATAGGAGCCAGATTTTTATTTTTGCCATAATGTTCATTTTTCGGATCGTCACTTACCTGAAACGGTTCGAAGTCGTTGCCGTCACCAAGGGAGATTTTAGCACCGAGCGGTTGTGCTTCGCCACTTTTATCTTTATTTTCGGCAGCTTCCCTTAAATTCTTATATTCTTGAAACTTCCAATTGTTCATATTTTACTCCAACAAGGTGTATTAATTTCTGATGTATGTATGCTGTTGTGGAACCAAATCATGAATCTTTAAAATCGGTTCTAAGAACTGTTTCTATTTGCATACTTGGGATTACATTATTTTGAACAATTAACTTTCTATTGTTCTCATAAATGTAGAAAGTTGTTTTTGCAATTGTTTGTCTAACAATACGTGCTTTTTTTGATCCATACAAATATACTTCATCATCGACATTATAGTCTTTTCCATAATAGAACATCAGTCCAGAAACAATACTTTCAATTAAATTTTTGCAAAAAATAGCTGTTCCGGCGATAACAAACCACCAAAAATAATCGCTAATGGTTGATTCTACCATAGACTTTATAAGTAAGACAGATTCTTTTTCCATATGTTTATTAAGGCACTGCTGGTGCCTGTAAGTTTAATTTCATTAACAACCAAGCTGCTAAGATTACCCATACAAGTTGAATAACAAAAGACATAATCTTATTCCAGCGATCTTGACTTTGTCCATTTGATGATTCTACGATTATCAATCGTTTGTCAAGTACAGTATTTTCTTTTTCGCACTCTGTTATTTTGGTGTCGAATAATCTAAAATCTTTTGACTCAAGAACAGCAATTTTTTGCATTACTATGTAATTTGATTCAACCAGAGTTGAAATTCTGGTTTCAAGACTAGATTGATTAGATTGAATTGCTTTAACTCTTTCATCAATTCTTGTACTCAAATCGAAAAGCTTTTGAATGTTTTCAGATGATTGAGCTAAGATTTGGACAGATATATCGTCTAACATAGATCCCCTTAATATACATTTATCTATCATATATACCTCAATCATGACAAACAAACCAAATACAAAAGTAGAATCGGATACCGTAAATCAAGAACTTGTAGAAGAACATTTTGAAGATGAATTCGATGAACTTGAAATTGAAAGTTTAATTCCGAGTATGTCAAGTATGTCTAGCATGACAGAAATGACAGAGCCAGAAAAGGAGTGCATCGTAAAAGATGAAGATGTTATAGATTTGTATGACGAGATTTTGCAAAATTGTCGTAAAGACCGAGAAAGCGTTGGAGAGGTTTTAACGAACTTCTTAGATATGGTTATGAATGAAGGAGATGCCAGTTCTTCGAGCAAAGAAGCGATTGTTAATTTGTTAAAAATTAATACTGATGTAAATGACAAGATGGCAAAAATTGCGGATTTAAGAACAAGAATGAAATTAAAAGAAAAAGACACATTCCCAAGATATCTCGCTGCGAGTCAACAAAATAATGTAGTTATTGAAGGTAGTAAACGTGAAATGCTCAAGACAATCAATAAATTGACTCAAAATAAAAAATTGAAATCTACGTGATTTAAAATAAAACTTTTTCCAAATTTTGGATCATATTGTTTTAACCGCCACAATTTATACACTTTATCCATTGGCATATTTAGCATTGTCTGTAATATTGATTTTGTAACTAACTTCGACTTATAAGTTTTTGCAAATTCATAAAATTTATCAACCGGACTGGCAAATTTGGAATTGTTTTCCGACATTTTAATTTCAATCCATAATTCAAAACCGGGCAAATAGAAATCTGGAGTGTAAGTTACGATGCTCCCTTGAAAATTAATTTTAAAATGTTTTGGCTCATAAACGAAATCTATATGAAGTTTCTCTAAAATAAAAACAAAAAGCAAATCCAAAGCAGATCTGTAAGTATTTTTGTCATATGTATATTTTCTGAATGATTTAGATCCTACCAAGCACCCGCATGACCGAATCATTTCTTTTCTTATATGTCTTCCAGATACAATCTTTGTATTGCCACAGCGATTGCACATACAATTCCACATGGCGGATTGATATTTATTTGTTCCGGCATAACTGATAACTCTCAAGTGACCACTGACTTCATCAATCATATTAATTGACTGTTGTGTTTTATTTGGATTTGAACATCCACATGATTTTGTGATGCCGGTTATAAGGTTTTGACTTCTTACAATTGTTTGTTTTTCACAATCACATTGACATTTCCATAATGGCTTTCCTTTACTGTCGGTTCCAGATCTTTCAATTACTATAAGTTTTCCAAATTTTTTCCCTAAAAGATTATTATATGTCAAACAACCACAAGATTTTGTCTTTCCGTTTCTTAATCTCACGCCCGAAACAACAACTTCTGTTCCGCATTCACATTTACATAAAAAATAAGCACAGTTTTTTTGGTGCTCTTGATATTTAAGAACATTTAACTTTCCGAAAATTCCAGAGAGTGGTTTGTAAAAACCTTTAAGTGCCATGATTTATCCAATTCTATTACTACATAATAACATAATCCTATCAAGAGAGCAACACAAATATGGCAAATAGAATTAATGAAATTGAATGGCTCGGTGATCTTACAATTTTAGAAGTAGATTTGCCCGGAGTTGGTGGTTCTCCAAATGCCTCCGCTGGTGGTCCTCCTATGAGTCAACCGGGAGGTCCGGGTGATCCAATGGGACAGAATATGCAACAGCCACAACAAGACACCAATCAGATGACAATGGACATGCAACCGGGTGAAGAAGATTTATCGGATGATCCAGCACACCCAGACATGCCAGAAGAACAAGATGGCGGAGACGATTTTGAAATCTGGAAAATCAAATTTGTTAAAGAGTCAATTAAGGGAGATCCTAACGCCATGATTCAATCTATCATGAGCGTTAGAAATCGTCAATTAGAACCTGCTCAAAGAAAGTTTGTTGAAGACAATCTTGATATTAACTTTTTAAGACAAAATTCTAATATATTTCAATCTTCAAAAGAAATAAGACAATTGATTAAAAAAGATTTTGACAGAACAAATCCTGCAACTTCAATTGTCAGTCACATTACATCAACTTTAGACAAAGCTGCAATGTTGAACGAAGTGTATGTCAAACTTAGTGGTTTGGGAGGAGCTAAAGGAGACATGCACAGAAAGTTTATCGCATCCTTAATTGGTGGCGTTCAAGTTGGAAGTGGCGGTGCAAACGAAGATATTGTGTTTGAAGAAACAGATTATTCAATTCGAATTTCAAGCAGATTTAATTCTCGTTGGGGCGATGTAAACATTGGACGGTGGTATTTGCGTGAAGATGATCCGGACAGATATCTCAAAGAAGCAGAACTTCGCAGATTGGAAGGCGGAAGTCCAGAAGAGAAAGATGTTTTGAGAAGACGTGTTGTTCTTGAGTCAATTGCCGATCAATTTAAAGAAAGAGCTTTTGTAATAAATGTGGTTAATCAAGATGGAACTGTTTGTCATTTGGCTTGGGATCTTGGCAATTGTCTAAAGGCTGCATTCTTAGATGGAAAATTAGTGGTTCGTACAGGCAACAATGACAATAAAGAAGCCTTTATTGATGAAGAAGGTTCCATCATTACTGTTCCTCACATGAGCATTTACTACATTAAAGAGAGTGGAGAAATTGATCAGAAAGGAAAGATGGGAATTGAAGAAGTTGAATTTATTGATTACAGAGATGGCACTTTGTATTTGACGGCAACTTTAGATTTGGTAAAAGAATCTGCTGTGTCATTACAAGGCATGTTATACAAAGAAACATTATGGCAAGGAAATCCAACGGATCTTTTGAGAGTTCAAAGATGTGTTCCAAGTGCCCCGGAGATAATTTTAAGATTCTGTTGATGAGACAATGCTAATGAAAACATTCAAACAATATGTTGAAAACAGATATTCTCAAGAACATGCAGTCACTAGAGCTATGACTCAATTGTGTTATGGCAAGGGATACACGCCAGAATCAATTGAAGGAATGGACAACAAACAATTGATTTCCGATATTCAAAACATGAGTTTATTACCAACGACTTCATGGTCTGTTGGTCGTTTTGCAGCGATGATCAAGATAGCTGCAAGAATGCACACAGAAAACATGCCAATACATCCGGCTAAGGAGATTGACTAATGAGACGTAAAAGTTTTGGTGAATTCGTAAACAAGAAAAAACGTGAATGTGTCAAACAACTTGGCATCTTAAAACAAATTTTGGAACAGGGCGGCATGAAAGTCGATAATTTTATCGATGCAGATTCAGATGATGAACCGTACATTTTCTGTGTAAGTCCTACTAAAAATGGAAGTTTCGATGGAGTTAGAATATATAAAATTGGCGATCAACTCGCTTTCCGAGTCCAAAAAGAAAACAAAACCCACCCATATGGCTCGGCTTATCCACTCCCAATTGAAGAAATGTTCAATGACTTCCTCAGCGATGAGGGAACCGATCAGAAAAAGGCCGGTAAAAAAGTAATTGAAGCTGTCAACAAAGAAATCAAAAGATTCTTCGAAAAAAGTTTAGAAGCTGAAAGAGATGAAAAAGAAAGGAATATTGAATCTGAAGAAGAAAGTGGAGGAAGTGTATCTGTTCGTTCAACTAGCGGAACTGATTATTCTGCTCAAATTTACAGTAAGTCTTAACAATAATTGCATGTTAATTGCATGAGGATGAATTATCGTTGGTCTATTTGAATCTTACAATCCAATAGAAAGAATTGCATCTAATCAACATGGTCCAAGTGTTAATAAAATTACACGAGGATCATTGATTTCATTTCATTATCCACAAAGTTATGCAATGATTCCAAATGTCATTCATGATCCCTATCCAATGTTAATTGTTACAGATATATGGCCAAAATATATTCGTGGCGTAAATTTACATTACTTAACATTTCCTTACGTACAAAGACTACTAACAAATTACGGCGGCAAAAACTTCAGTTATTTTCATGTCAGAAATGACAAGTACATGGCAAATGCTTTTAGAATGTATGTTAGGATGGGAGTCAAACAGCCAAAAAGACTTGATACAGAATGGTTAATGACTGTTTTGGGAAGCGTGAGATCATTTGGTCCGGGCGAACTAGAACAAATCAGAACTAACATTCAAAAACAGATACAACAAAGATTACAAACTAAGGCGAACGAATTGACTTCATACGAACAATGGAGAAGCGAACTTACTCAATCGCAACAAAGACAGTTAAGAGGAAAGAGCTTAGAGGCGAAAGATATTATTACAGGTGGATTAGATAGAAACTTGATTAACTATCCACCAGAACAACAGTCTATGACAAACATAGAACCTGATACAAACTTGTAATGGAGAATAATGGCACAAGACCTATTTGGAAGAGACGCTGGCGTTATTGACGCTGGTTCGATGATGAGTTCATTGAGCGGAAAAGTGTCTCAAATTCTCGAAACAAAAGACGCCAATGCAGAAGCTGCATTGGCAAAAGTCGTTTCTGCTGTCAATGAACTTTCTTCGAAGATGGACGGCGTATTTCAAAAGGATTCCGAGGATGCTGAAGGCTGGTTTAAATCTGTAATTGATTGTTTCAAAAGTATTAACAAATCAGAAACAAGTAGTGGCAAAAATTACAAAAAAGGTTCAACAGAAAGCAATCTAATCAGAAAATCTGTACAACAAATAGTAAAGATGGGTGCTAGTCCAAACACATTTTGGGTTGGTATTGGCCACTTCCACAGCAGAGGTTTAAACCAACTAAAACAAGTTTTAGCTGATTGTGGATTGTGTGGTTCTGCACAAAGAATGGAAACTTCTATTGACAAACTGCGTTTAGATACAAAAAACGCTATGTCAGCGGTAGGCAGTCATGGTGGCGGCGGCGGCGGCGACGATTCAGATGGTTTATCTGGCAGTCGATGGAGCTCAATGTTAAAGGATGTATCTTCAATAGGAGCTTACCATATTGGACAAATGTCTAATATGTTTCAAACTAATTTTTCCGACATATGGAAAGGTGCGGCGATTGAATCCAATACATTAAGAGAAAATCTAAGAGAAGTCATATTCCAAACTCAAGGTTATAGTCAAAATGATAGAACAATGGAACATGAGTTATTTGACATAGACAACGCAAGTAACGCATCAGGCGTAGCTTCTTCAGTATTCGATGCGGAATATATCAAAAATTTAAAACGTGGTTACGCTTACACGAGCAAAATGGAAAAGAGCGGGAAATCACAATCAGAAATTACTAAGCGTCAACAGAAGGATCAAAAATCTGTAACATCAGCAGCATTGCAAGCAGCATCAGCATTGGGAATGTCTACCAGTGCAACAAATGACATGTTTATGGATTGGCATATGAATTTAGGAATGTCGTCCAATGAACTATCCAACATGGGACGCTCGATGAGAGACATTTCCTTGCATACTGGAGTAACCGGCGAGAATCTTGAAAACGCTATGAAGTCTGCTAATTCAGTAATGAAGGTTATGCGAAACACTGGATCTCTTACAGATACTGCTGCCAAAAATGTAATGAACATGATTGCAATTGCTCAAAAATTAGGCGTTGAAGAAACTATAACGCCATTGATGACAGCCATGAGTGGCGGAACAAACATGTTCGACGCTGATGAAAAAACAAAAAAACTTCTAAACTCAATGATGACTGGCAAAGGCAAAGCAGGAAGACCAGACGAAATGTATTGGGCTATTAGAAGCGGTGCAATTAATGATGACAAAGAATTAATGGCTCAAGGACAAGAAAACATGGGTGCAAGAGCTAGAATGGCTCTCGGCAGTGTGATTGGAGATGAAGAAGCATCAAAAATTGATTTGAGCAATATTACAGAAGCCTTGAAAGGAATGACTCATCAGCAGCAAGCCATCATTCAGACCAATTTCCAACATATGGTCGGAGCACTTCCCGGAGAATTTGAAAGAGTATATCAAACTTTTGAAGAGGGGAAAAAGACAGAAGGTGATAAATTAAAAGATCTTGGAGAAAAAATTGCAGAAGCAACTAATAGAGGTGCAGAAGGTTTAGATGCCACAAAAGCTCTTGTGAGACAAAAAAATGAAATGGAATCTTCAAATGCTGAACAAGTGTTTGGAAAAATAGCTGATAAAATGAGCAAAACAGGACAAAGTTTTTCTGAAGCTAAAATTAGTGTCCAAAAAGAATTAGAAAGAACTTTCGGACCTGCTTTAGCAAAAGAACTTACTGTCAATACTGATCAATCTGCGGACAAATTAATGAATTCATTGGCGGCTAGGGCAAAAGAATCTGGAAAAGATCTTAATACTCAGTTTTCAAGTAGAGGTATGACGCTTGAAAAAGCTACAGAATCTTTGAAATCTGGTAATGTCAATGATAGATTGACAGCATCTCAGGTAATAGATGAAGTAAGCAGAGCGTTAAGTAACAAAGAGAAAACAGATGTAGACCCAGTCACCGCTCTGAATGAATGGATGAGAGAAATGAATACATCGTTACAAAGTTTTATAACTAACATGTTAACAATAAATGATGATTTGACATTACTTGTTTTGTTTATTACTAAAGCTTGTGCAGCATTAGGAACTTTAACAATGACTATACTAGGCGGCATACAGGGATTTTCTTTTTTAAGAGGATTGCTTCCTGCTGCTGGTGGTGCTGCTGCTGGTGGTGCTGCTGCTGCTGGAGGTGCTGCTGCTGGTGGCGGATTATTATCTCGCATGAAAGGTTTTTTGGGTTTTGGTAAAGCTAAGCCTGTTATTGCCACAGGAGCAAAAGCTGGAAAAACTGTTGGAAAAACTGGCGGTCTGCTTGGAAAAGCAATGAATTTTAAAGGAAAAGGCAAACTTAGATTGGGCATAGCTGCTGCTGCTGGTTTGGCTTATGGTGCTTCAAAATTGTTCGGAGGTGGTGAAGAACCAGAAGTCAATCCATCTGATGGTGGCATTGGCGATGGAGTTGGTGGAGTTGGTGGAGTTGGTGGAGTTGGTGGAGTTGGTGGAATCGGCGATGGTGGTTTGTCAGATATAATTCAACAAGTTTTTGTAGTCAATTGGCCTGATTGTATTTGTGGCGGTGGAACTGGAGTTGGAGTTGCAGGCACTAATGGAAGCACATTCAATAATGCAGTTTCTGGCAACAACACAGTGTCTTCTCCTGAGCCAATGAGAGAAGTTTTAGTAGAGACAGAAGAGCCTCTAGGAGCTATTGATTATGGTGCAGCGGCAATAGATGCTGGAATAACAGGATATGCACTTAAACAAGCACTATCAACGGCATCTACATCTGTTGGCACTGTTGGTACTGGCGTTGCTGGCACTGCCGCCAAAGCTGGACTTAAAGGCACACTTGGAAAGCTTCTTGGACCAGCTATGGTTGCATATGACGCTGCATCTGGGGGAATGAGAGGGTATAGTGAAGCAGAGCAAACAGGACACGGAGCGGCATATGCTACATTGCTTGGGGCAGTAACAGGCAAAGCCACTACAGGAACAGATTCTGGAAGTATTTCTGGGATAGTCAGCGATACTATTGGTCTTCAAAGAGGTGGAAATTCTGACGAACTTGTTGGTGCTTATGGATCGATGGCCAGTGGAGCCGTTAATGGAGCGATGATTGGTGGTTTTGCAGGTGCTCCCGGAGCATTAATTGGTGCTGGAGTTGGTGCTGCTGTGGCAGGTACAGCAGAGGTATCTAAAGTTTGGAATGAAGGTTATGTTGTTGCTGAAAGACTTAAAGAATCAGCAGATATAGCAGCAAACGGATATCAGTTAAGACAAAAACAACTTGTTGATGAAAAATCAATTTTAAAAACAGGAGAAAATCCATCAAACAAACTTGCAGAATTGAATAATTTGTTAGCAAAAAAGAAAATGGATCTATCTGGTCAAAACAAAAATTTAGAAATGAGTACAAAAGAATTGGATAGCAGATGGCTTCCATCATGGATTAATCCTGCAACCAAAGCATCTCAAACCGATAAAGAATATGATGAAAAAATTAAAGCGACAACAGAAAAAACTATCTCTGATTTAGAAGAACAAATCAAAAGATTGTCTTTATCAACTGAATTGCCAAAGACAGAAACCATAAATCCAACGGAGTCTTTAGCAGCAATTCCTGTAAATGATGTAGCTAAAAATTCGGCCAGCAGTGTTGGACTTGGTTTGTTTGATCAAGAAAATGCCAAGAGTGCAATCGAAGGTGGCGTAGGAACAATGGTTTCTGGAATGACAGCACAACAATCTTTAGCATCAATTCCGACAGCACAACAATCTTTAGCATCAATTCCGACAGCACAACAATCTTTAGCATCAACATTCAAAGAAAAAGAAATTTTTGGTGCTGAGCTTATTGAAGTTTCTGAAAGATTAATTGAGGCTTTAAATGACTCATGTGATTCAAAAACACAGTATATTTCAGGAGGTGTTGGACTTGGTTTGTTTGATCAAGAAAATGCTAAGAGTGCAATCGAAGGAGGAATGGGAACAATTCTTTCTAGCTTTAACAATGAAAAACTATGCAAATCAGATCAATCACAAATGCTTGAAACAGAAAAACAATTGTTTAAAGCATTGTTAGATAAACCATTGAAACAGGTTACAGAAGTTAATGGAGGCGTTGGATTAGGGTTATTTGATCAAGAAAATGCTAAGAGTGCAATTGAAAGTGGGCTAGGAGCAATGCTTTGTAAAAATTCTATTTCAAACACTTCTGATTCAGAAAAGAAAAATGATTCAAATTTAGGAGGATTTGTAAAAGAAAAAGAGAATAATTCAAAATTATCTGTTTTAGGAGGATTAGGACTTGGATTATTTGATCCTGTAAAAATTATGGATGCTATGGATTCAGGAATCACAATGTTGACTTCTGCAATTGTCAATCCAGTAGGAGCTATGGAATCTGCATTTAAATCCATAAACCCTCTTGGTGAAGACACGATTTATAGCAAACTAACAAATGCTTTTACAAATAAGTCGAATTCAGAAAAAACAGAAGGTAGAGGTGTCGCCGATGCTGGAGATTCCATGTATTACTCAGATATGATTGGAAGCATATTGCAAAATCCAGTTGGCGGAATGATCGAGGCATTAAAACAAGGAACTGTTTTAAGCAAAATTGTTAAAACTCCAAATGACAAGGGTAAAACTTCAACTAATCTTATGGATTACTCAGATTCCATTAAAGGTCAGACTCTTGTGGGTTACGATTCCGCTAAAGGTCAAACTTCAACTAATCTTTTTGGTTACTCAGATTCCGATTCCGCTAAGGGTCAAACTTCAACTAATCTTTTAGATTACTCAGATTCTATTAAAGGAACTGTGTCACCTATAATTGCTGGCACGATGGATGCAGAATCAAGAGTTGCTCAAGAAAAATATGGATCTCATCCTCCTTCTGGCTCAACCATTGCGGGCATGGATGGAATTGAATCATATCTTGCACAAGAGCAAAATATGATGAAAGTTATGATTGATTATCTTGCTAAGATTGAAACAAATACAGCTTATGCAACATCTGTTCGCAGCAATTTGATAAAAACTTCAAATAATGGATTGCCGCCAGAAAGTGGCAAAAAAATGAGGAGAGTTTCACAAGAACAAAGTTCGGGAGAATGGGATCTTACATTTGCAGACTACTCTCCAACGGCTACAACAAACTACTAATTGGAGTAAAACATGAAAGCAACTAATAGTGGCAGTTTGGCTCCAGTCCCAAATTGCACAATTAATATTCCAAACGCCGGAATCATAACATTAAACAATCTTCCAGAAATTTCTGACTCTAAGGATGCGATCTACAATACAGAGGCAATCATAGGCAGATCCACGCCTTTATATACTTACTCTCATTCTGGCGATAGATCAATTGGCGTGCAAATGCACTTCTTTGTTATCAACAAAGAAGATGCTGAAAAAAATATCAAATATTTAAGATGGATACAAAGTGCTCTTTATCCTAGAGAGGGTTCTGGAGGATCGCCTTTTGTTCCTCCTGTTGTTTGTCAAATAAAATGTGGATCTTTATTATCTGAATCTACTCCTTTATGCTGTGTTCTTAAATCATACAGTGTCAAATTTCCAACAGAAGTTGCTTGGAGCGAAACTAATTTCTGTCCTTTTAAGTTTGATGTAGAGACATCTTGGATTGTTGTATACACATCTAATGATCTGCCTTTTCAAAGCAGAATAGTTCAATCAGGGAGATAAAATGATCAAAACTAAAATTGCACCAATTAAAGCCGATAATTTAGTCTCAATAGGAAGTCGTTACCTTTCATCTAAAGTTTTGTATTATGGAGATCAAAATTTCATAACATTCGAAACCTATAAAAGAAAAAATTATGTAAAGACTGGATCAGAAAAAGTAATGATGATTACTAAAGGCGTAGAGTACAGACCAGATTTAGTTTCATATGACTATTATGGTTTTTCTGATATGTGGTGGAAGATTCTTGAGGTCAACAATATAAGTGACATATTCAACTTTAAGGCTGGCATAACGATTATTTTACCGGGGAGTATTTAATGACATTAGTTGGATGTGCAAAAAAACATCAATGCGGGAAAATTATCACAGTAGAAGAAGGAAACGTTTTATCTCCTTGGGTTATTTGCGTGTTTAGAGGCGGTGGCGGCAACAAAATAACTGTTGGCAATCAATCTTCTCCATCTTTGGAAAATTCTGCTGTAATAAAAAGTTTTAATTTCGGAATTTCAGATGGTGGCGAGTGCAAGATTACTATTCATGACCAACAAGGAAGTTCTTTAGGCGTGTTTTTAAAAAACATGGTCAAAGAATTGCAAGGAGAAGAAGATAGGTTTATTACAATTCAATGGGGATGGACAAAATCTGGATGTCCAACACCACCTCCTTCAAATGTATCTAAGGTGCATTATCTTCAGTTGACGGCAATTGAAACCAATTTTGTTCAAGGAAAATTCATTCATGAAATCACGGCAACTGACACAATGAACCTTGCTGTTCAAGGTGGAATAGAAAATATTTATGGAGAAACCGGAAAGAATGCAATTACTCTAAAAGAAGCAATTAAAAAGCTGCTTACTGAAGACCCGCATCCAAAAGTAAAAAGTGTTGAATATTGCAGACTGAACAATCAAACTGGAGTTGTAGAATATGATGTAAAATTCAAAGGATTTCCAAATGATGAAGGTCCAAAAGATAGTTGGAAAGGCAATGCAGCAAACAAACTAGAAACAGTCAAATCTTGGATTGGAGGTTTCGAAACAGAAAGAGACAAAATATTTGTTCCTGTTTATGAATCAACAGAAGATGGAGGTAAAATTATATTTTGGGAACGTCCAGTGTTTGATTGTGATGAAATTGCATCTCAAGAGATTTGTGTAGGAACTTATATTGTAAATGGAGGTTCCGATACACCTGTGATTGAGTTTAATCCAAGAATTAAATGGGATTTCGGACCAGTTCCAACAAACGGTGGCCAAATTCCAGATGCAACAATTGAAGCAGATGGTCTTCCACAAAATAAAGCACAAGGTGTCACAAAATGCAAACAATTGTCTCGTGAAGGTGCAAAAGGTTCTGGACAGGTATTATCAACTCCCCCTTCTGAAGTTCATAGAAGTGAGTTTGCTTCTGATGCTACAAAGAAAAAAGCTGATGCGAATGCTAAGCAAATGGTCCAAGATGGAATCCATATCATGGAAGATGGAATTATGGCTGATCTAGTCATTGTTGGAGATCCAACATTGCCAACTCAATCTGACGGAGTAATTAATGGGAAAACAGTATCCATTGCGTTTGTCAATCCATTTCATCTTTTGCCTTCTGGATCTTCAAACTGTGGAGATTGGCTTTCTAAGCCTCCATGTAATGAATGGTTAAGTAATAAAAACTGGTTAATTCAAAAGCTTAATCATAAAATAGAAAATGGAACATATACAACAACTTTTTCTTTGCGGTGTACATCTCCGGGATTTGATACTCTTTTAGATAATCCAATTGGAAATGCAGCAGATGGAGCACAAATATGAACAAAGAAAGTCAGCCTGAACAAGATCAAGAGAGATTGAGATATTTGGAGGATGTAGTCAATACTATTGGTTACACTAATAAAGCTTCTCGAAAAAGACGCTTCAAATCAAGAAGGACTCCAAACATAATGTATGGGCTTACAAGAGCCTTGTGCATAGAAACTATTGATCCATGGAAGGAAAATAGAGTTAGGTTTTATCATCCTGTATTGCATGGACCAGATGTTCCAGTTCTCAGTCTTCCGTTTGCCGCTCCAGTTTCTAATATGGGTGGATTTGATGATTGTGGAATGAGTTGGGTTCCGCCTGCTGGGTCTACTTTAGTTATATTTTTTGAAGGCGGATCAAGAGACGCTGCATTTTATATTGGAACAACTTGGCATAGAAATAGAGGTACGGGAGGAAGAAAACTTCTTAATGTATTTCCAAATCGGGAATATGAAAGTGTTTACAGAGGTCATAGAAAAGGATACTTAGTTGGACCAGATGATGAGTCACAAGTATTTCCTCCTTGGAATACAGAAAACGCTAACGCATCTGATATTGATGACTTGACACAATTTACAGAAGATCCTTTGGAGCAAACTAGAGCCACTTATCCAAACATTTATGGATTTAAGACTCCAGAAAAGCATATGCTTAAAATGGTTGATGGCAATGCAAAGTGTAATAGAAGGTGGAAAAGAATAGAAATGATGTCTGGTTGTGGAAACTGGATGATCATGAAAGACGACCATTTGCATTATGGCGGCCAATGGGCACATCCTCAATGTCCTCCAGATCCGGGAGGAGGATCTCTTGATGTTTGCTCTACAAGTTCAGGAGATCTTCCATATTTAACAGATTTCCACGGAAAGCCTATAGAAAAAGAAACATGTGGGTCTCAAAATCAGATTCTTGGAGGACATCCAAGCACTCCGGGGCTTCCACCTGATGATCCAACTAAATATTATAAATCACAAGGTGGAGCAAATAAATTCTTTAAGCATGAGAATGAATGTCGTCCTTATAAAGGTCCGGGAACTCCTCAAAACAACAAATGCCAACTTCCTCAAACTGGAATTCAATTTCTTTCCATTGGAGGACATACAATGGTTATGGATGATTCTGTAGAGGAGCCATCTGGAAAACCAGTTTGGGAAAGATCTAAAGAGAGTTTTGATTTTGGATGTAATGATAAATGCCTTGGTGTTTTCTTCATAAAATCAATGACTGGTCACAGTTTTGTAATGAGCGATGTGGAAAAGGATACCAAGCTTCGTGGAGACATGAATTACATTCAGTTGAAGTCTGCAAGTGGAAACAAAATTGAATTAAATGATGACACTATAGGAGAACCTGATATATGTGCTTGTCCTCCAAATTTAGCTGGACCAAAACGTGGGATTCATATTGAAAGCACCAGCAAACATGCGATTAGATTAATTGATCATCTAAATGAACAGTGTTCTCCATGCAGAAAAGAAGGTGGAGTCCCAGTTGCAAAAGCGACTCAAGCATACATTCAAATCAAATCTGGATATGGATTGGAAATGCGTTTCAATGATGATAATTCTCAAGTTGAAACTCAACAACAGTTTATTCAAATTTTGCATCCTCAATGCGTAGATCCTAATACAGATGAAAAATGTAATTCATGTGAAGACAAGGAATGTCGTGGTCCTCATTTCCTTAGATTTCAAGGAAGACCCAAAGGAACTCCGGGAATTGTTTTTTTAAGGGCAGGGGGACATGCCATTAGACAAACATATGATATGGATATTGTGTTAGTTGGAGATAAAGAAAAGAATCCTTCAGACAAGTTCACTTATGTTTCTAAGAAACGTATGAGTTCTGTAGAAGAAGATGATTTTAGATATTCTGGGAAAAATCACATATTTTTTGCTGAAGATAAAATTCTACTTATGGCTGGTCGTGATTGTCCGCCAAAAGAAAGTGGAGGATGTAAAGGTCCATGTGTTTACGGCGTTATTGTAGCACGATGTCCTGTAATTTGTCCTCTAACTGGAATTCTTCACTGGACGGAAAAATCAGTTAGCGAAAGAGTTTTTGCTTCAGCGTACAATCAATGTCAAGTAGGAGACTGTGCGGGTTGTGATCCAGATTATGAATCTAAAATGGCAGCAGCTAAAGATGCTCCATGCAGTTCTTCAACAGAAACTATTGATACAGGGGCTGGAAATGTTACTTTTTCAACACAGTAACAACTTCTGAAAACATAAAAGGAAACAAATTATGAAATTTCTTGGATTGCAATATCCGTTAGTGAAAACAACTAGAGGTTTATTGGCACAAAATAATGGTGTAGAACAAATTAAAGCAGATTTATTACAACTTCTTTTAACTAATCCGGGAGAAAGAGTAATGTTGCCAGATTTTGGCACTCCTTTAAGAAAATTGATTTTTGAGCAGAATGATTCTTCTTTAGAATTGTTTGCAAAACAAATGATTTCAGACTCAATTACTAAATGGGAGCCACGTATTGTGATTTCTGATATATCAGTCACTTCAAAATTCGATAGTAAAGATCTTAATAAAGATGATCAAAGAGATGAGATTGAAAATATATTAGGGATCAAAATATCATTTGTTGACCCTGAGAACATATCGAAGGTAGAGTCTCTTGTATTACAATTACCGCTCGGGGGATAAATGAATTATGCAAATTGTCCATTTGATGTTACACCTTATGACATTTCAAGTTTAATTAAAACACCAAATTTAACAAATGTAAATTATACTAATCAAGATTTCTGGTCCATGAAAGCCAGATTGGTTGATTTTATTAAAGAGCGATTTTCTGATAACTTCAATGACTTTGTAGAATCTGATTTAGCTGTAATGCTAATAGAAAACTGGTCATTCATTGCAGACACAATGTCTTTTAAAATAGATCAGATTGCAAATGAAATATTCATCGACACAGTAACAGAGGTTGATAACGCATTCAGACTTTCCACTCTTGTTGGATTTAAACCACAGCCACCAGTTGGAGCAAGATCGTTTTGGTCTGCAACTATTAACAATTTGTTGGAAACAGATTTAGTAATTCCAACTCCTGTTTTGGTTGATTTTTCAACTAGCGAAGGCCCTAAAACAATTGAATTGTTCGCCGCAGATTCAGACAACAATCCAAGATTGCATGATCCTATTTTTATTAGTGCCGGGCAATTTATAAACACAAATTTAATTGGGTTAGAAGGTAGAACCATTTCTCAGCAACTCGTTGGATCTGGTGAAACGAATCAATCATTCCAAATAAGTTCTAATCCTGTAATTTGGAATTCTGTCAATGTTTATATTGATGGAATGCCTTGGGTGCAAGTTGAGTATTTTACAGACTCACAACCGAGACGTGAATTCCGAGTAGAATACGATTCAAATTATAGTGCTTTTATAATATTTGGAAATAACAGGGCAGGAATGATACCTTCTGATGGATCTTCAATAAATGCAACACACAGAGTTGGAGGAGGAACATCTGGAAACATAGTAACTGGATCAATTGAATTTCAAAGAAATTTCTTAGTTCCGGGGTTTAACTTTAGATCAACTGTTACATTCAAAAATTACACCAGAGGTGAATTCGGATATTCTGGAGATACCATTGAAGACATTAAAAGAAAACTTCCAAGTTGGCTGAGAACTCAAAATCGTGCTGTCACTGGTGATGATTACGAAACATTGAGCAATCAATTTATTACAGAGTTTCAAGGAAAGATTGGAAAATCAAAAGCAGTTTTAAGACAATATGGATGTGCAGCCAATGTTATTGATCTGTATATTTTAGCATTAGACGCACCAGATGACTTAATTGAAGCAAATAGTCAGTTAAAAAATGCTTTATCAGAAGAACTTCAATTAAAGAAAATGATTACAGATCATGTTTGCATCAGGGATGGAGTTGTAATTAGAGTCGATGTGGCATTGGATGTATTAGTCGATAAGTTCTATAGAAAGTTTGAAGACGAAATCAAAGAGAGGATTGATCTTAAAATAAATACATTCTTCTCTTTGAATAAATGGGATTATGGTCAAGACTTGAAATCATCGGACATGATAAAGGAACTGGCTGATATCAAAGAAATCAAAGGAACAGAAACAAATTTTGTCACTGACAATGAAGCAAATTCTGGAGAAATAGTCACAGCAAGATTCTTTGAAATAGTTAGACCCGGATCAATAGACATCAACTTCATTTATGAGTAATTATGACCCTTAAAAATTTCACAGACAATCCAAGAACAACAGATACGATCTTGCTTAAGATACAAACCACAGATGCAAGTGGATGTTTGGATACTCCGTATAAGATTGATTCAGCAACTGTTTATTATGTAGAAAGAAATTTTATTGGAACAAATTGGGGAGAATATGACTATCAAATTCAAAATCAAACAATTCGTGACGCTTTAGATAAAGCTGTAGCAGCCGCTTGTTTGGACCCAACGCCAGAAAATCTTTCAAAAGTAGAAACGCTTCAAAAAGAATTATCTTCCAGTTCAATTATCATGCCGTACTACTACAAGGACAGACGTGCTGTTGAAGTAATTGGAACTCCAACATATCCAGCTTGGCTTTCAACAGATTTAGATAATTCTCAATTTGCTCAATCTGTCGATCAAGATGAAAATCTGATTGAAGGTCAATTTGAGTTCGAATGGAATGCCAATGGAAGTATTAGAGAGGGAAATTATTTTTTATGCTGGACTTGGACTCCAAATCCCGCTGGATCAAAATTAACATCACATACACCATTCAACATTGTTGGAGATCCAAGAGCATCCATCTCCATTCCAACCCATGCTGCTCCAGAGGGCAAATATAACACTTTGCTCGAAAGATATTTGCCAGAAATGTACAAGACGTTTCTGACAGACAATGATTTAACACCTCAGACAACACAAAGATTGAATCAAGCTGTCGGAAGCGGATTTACAATTCTGGAAAATTTTGCAAATCAAATCATTGATTTGTATGATGCTAACGCAATACACGAATCGTTACTGATGTATTTGTCTAATTTGTTTGATCTACGATTGAAATCAGATGATCCAACACTATGGAGAAGACAAATAAAAGAAGCCATTCCTTTGTTTAAGAAAAAAGGAACTATTAGAGCTTTGTCAGATGCCTTCGCTCAATCAGGGATGTCGTTAAATTCATTTACACAACACTGGCAAATAACTTCAAAATACACTTGGCAGGAATCTTTTAAAATTGAATCCAGTCCAACATTTGTATTAGCGAAGCAAAACATTGTTTTGCCAATCGATGAAAATAATTTTGGAGTTTGGATTAGAAGACAGAATGAAAGCAACTACACAGAATATTCGTCAGATTACGTTAGATTTGAAGAAGATGAAGAATGCAATGAAAAAATAACAATGACGTGGATTGGCGACGAATTGTCTTCTGGTTCTGTTGATATATTTGAAGGAGATATAATTCGTGTCCTTTATAAATACAAAGAAATACCAAGCCCATCAGAGCAACAATTAGAAAACTATCTCAGAGCATTGCCTTTACTGGACAATAGAGATGAAGCAAATCAAGAATTCCCTCCTAAGAATTGGAATGTTAGAATTATTGACGAGCAAGATCCTTTATTTTCTGTATTAGTCCCAGTTAAACATCCTTTTGCTGATCCTTTGGTATTTGGATTTATTAGAACTGAATTTGCGTATTCTGAAAACATTTACAATATGGAAGAATACAATGGAAGCACAAGACCATCGTATGATGTATGTAATATAGACAAAAAATTCATTGATCCTTGTGGATCTTGTATTGGAAGCAGCTTTAGCGTTGATATAGGCGTTGCAGAGCTTTGCAATGACAGAATGCTAGAGGCCCAAGATATTCTTAAAGAGTTCATGCCTTTTCATGCCGTATTACAAACAATAAGCTTTACTGGAGAAGTCAGCGAATTTGTTCATCCGCCAACAGAAGCAATTGATTTTTTGGTACACATTAATAGAGTTGAAAATCATTTATCTGGAGAAGCCAATCCAATATTTACAAGACATATAAATTCTGAATGGTATGTTGACAGGGAAACACTAGCCGACCAAATGACAGTGTTGTCTGGAAAGTTAGGCACAGCTACAAATGAATATGTTTCAATTGTAACTCCAGATGTTATTCTTCATGATGTTGGCGTGATGTTGCAAAACCATGTTTTAGAAGTTCTTTCCCCTTCTCCGAATGCTGGAACTTACACAATTTCAAACTTGGATGGAAGAACATCAAATGTATCATCTGCCGTTAATGAGCCTTTGAATGAAAGTCAATTTACATTCAATTTATCGAATATAACTTACAGCAATTTTTCTACGCAGATTAATCAAAATGATTACTTCCAGTTTACAGATTTAACTGTGTTGTTTGAAGATCTTGGAGCAAAGACATTGTGGGACATAGATAATACTCCAGATTACACTGGAGGATCATGGAAAGTGCTAATTCCAGCATATTCATTAACTCCATATGATATCAAAGATATAGTTAATGGAGCTTTAATTCTTGTCGGAGATTCAAATTTACCAACATCAAATACAACAAATATAACATATCAATTACTTAATGTTAATAATGTGATCTATGAATCAAATGAAGCAAATTTGGCTGTAGAAAGACGTGCTGTTGTTGACTTTAATGACAGTGTTTTAGAAATACATCAAGTAGTAAATATCGGAGACTTCCTATATTACAACAGCACAGAATATGAAGTTGTTGCATTTTCTGGTCAAGAATTCTGGATAAGAAATTGGACAGATGGCGACATGGCTGGGGTTACAGTTGAAATAAGAAGAAGAATTGTCAACAAGAAGGTTGGGCAATTTGGATATAAAGGATTGCATTTAACTACATTTTTTGATCATGAATCAGAATTTGATATTCAGAATGGAAGTAACCCTCCTGTTCTTTTGTTGGACGATAATAATTTCAAAGAGAACTACATGTTTAAAATTAACGGTGAGTTCTTTAGGATTCTTGAATGGGATGAAAAAGAAGTCAAATTAGCTGGAAGAGATCAATATTGGATGACTTCTAATGCTGGCGGAACAACAGTGGCTTATAGTTTGGTACATTTTCCAAAAATTGGAGTAAACGTGGGATTTACAGTATTTAGTGAATTAGATCGTGATGGACATGATCCAGTAATTAGAACAATTTCAGATCCAGTTGGAAATTTAGCAATTGTTGCACTGTCTTCTGGCGGAACAGGGATGCAAGAAAATGTAGGTCAGGAAGAGGGCGTCTCTTTCACAATTGAAAATAGATCTGGTAACACCGAAGAAGGAGTGGCATTATAATGAACAGCGATATATTTGCATTGGGAGATGTGGACGTTATTAAAGAATGGAAAAATGGCAAACGAGAAATACTCAACGTCAATAACACAATTCTTTTAACAGGAAGACGTGCTCTTTGTAGGAGTTTAGCAAATCAAATTGGAGATAGCTATCAATTTTACATCACTCGAATGTTGTTTGGAGATGGAGGAACTCAAAGTGGAGTAAAGAAATACGTGAACGCTGGTCGAGAAGGACTATTTGGCGTGACTAGGCTTTCTAAACCTGTAATAGCCAGTGTTGATGGTTCAATTCCAACACAGGTTATATTAACTTCTGTAATATCATTTAATGAGATTGTAGGGGTCACATTAAATGAAATGGCTCTACAAATGGCTAATGGAGATTTATACAGTATGACTACATTTGCAGATCTTAACAAAACAGAAGACATGCAAATTACGTTCAATTGGCGCTTAAGTTTTATTTAGAGGACCATATTGACAAAATTTCTGTAATCTGCAATAATGCATATCGCTAAGGAGGCGATCATGTTTAATGAAAAACAATTACAGATTTTCACTGGATCTATGCTTGGTGACGGAACGATAGTGAAGAATTGGAAAAACGGAGAATCTTGCCGTTTTCAGATCGAACAATCTAAAACAGATCACAAAGAATATGATAAAAAATCATATATTGATTTTTTTATGAAACATTTCTATGATTTTTCTGTATCATTTAGAGAGTCTTCTGTGTTGGCAAACAAAATGTTTCCGTATGCTGGTTATGCAGAAGATAAATTGTTTGATCGTTATGTTTTCTATACTCACAATTTAAGATTTTGGGAAAAATTAGAATCTAAGTGGTATGTACCTCGCACAGATCATCATAGATTCAAAAGACGTAAGATAGTTCCTACAGACATCAAACTGACGCCACTTACATTGTGCATTTGGCACATGGATGACGGCAGCAATAACCAAAAAGATGCTAACATTGAGTTAAATACACAAAGCTTTACGGTTGATGAAGTAGATTTTTTGATCAATAGACTTAAAGAAGATATTGGAATAAATAGTCACAAAAAAACTAGCGGTAGAAAAGAAGGACAATACAAAATTTACATTGGTCGCAACTCATACTTTGATTTCATTGATATGATAAAGCCACATATTGAATGGGATTGCTTCAAGTATAAAACAGAAACCAGCGGATATACAAAAAAGCCACATCGAGGAGAAGACCATTCTGGATCTATTCTTACAGAAGATAAGGTTCATGATATATTTAGAATGAGGGATGAAGGCATGTTGCAGAAAGAAATAGCAGAGAAAATTGGAGCATCTAACATCTCTGCTGTTTTATCTGGAGAACAATGGGGTCATCTTGGTCTCAGTAGACCAAAGCTTAAAAAACCACGAGTTACAAAAGATAAAAAGCGACAGGTAGTTGACATGAACTCACAAGGAGTTTCTCAAAAAATCATTTCAGAAACACTAAATATCAATCAAAGCACAGTGTCGAGATTGGTCAACCAATCTAACTTAAGAAAATAGGAGCAAAATGTATTTCACAAACAATAATGATCAGAATCAACATTTAACAAAGCATGAGTCATTTTGTAAAAATCAATATGACATTTGGATGGAAAATTTTTCAGGAGATAATCCTACTCAGCCTACTCAGCCTGAAAAACAAGATTGGGAAACAGCCCCTAGATTAAATTTAGACATGAGTAAAATGTCTGCCGAACAACAGGCTGCATATTTGTCAGAACAATTGACTCCCGATAAATTCAAACAATTTATAGTAAGAATTGTATCTGATGCAATTAATAAAGTTCCAGATAACCAATTTATAAGAGTTGCTACAGGTTATCTTCGAATGACAAATGCTGTAGGTTCTCATAAGTTCCAATAACAAATAAATACTCATCTAGTAAATTATATTCCCGATCGGGATATTTTATGAAGATTAGAACTTAAATGACAAATAATATCCCGATCGGGACAAACACTAAATATCAATCAAAGCAGTGTTTTGAGAGTCATTAAAGGAGTCCAATTTGTCTAATAAATTCAACATAGATTGTTCTGTTATAAGTAAAATTCTGAGCGGAAAACGCTGGGGATATTTATTTAAGGAAGGTGTGCTATCCCACGCATAGAATTAATACCCGAGGTTTTATATCATCCTCAAGATCCTTATCATTGGGAGATAGACAATCTACCTCTTAAGAACATCTTAAGGCGTCAGAATTTAATCAATTTATCTGTAGACAATTTATTGGAACAAATTCGGGATGCTATAGGCACTCAAGGATCTGTATCTAATCGTTTGAATCAATCTATAAATTCAGATGGTTCTTTAAAGTCCAGTGCAATTGACGATGCTTTTCATAGTATAGAAAATCATGCAGATACATTAAATTATGTTAGAATGACTAAATCTCAATCTGACAAGTTAGATTTAATTTCAGAAGAAGCTACAAATTTGTCAATTCAGATTGACGTAGACGGCAGTTCTACTATATTATTTGATGGTGGAGTCATTGAATTACAAGCATCAAGTAGTATTGTTCCAATTATAACCGCTCCAAACATTCTTACATTTGAACTTGGATTTCCATCAACTGCCGCTCATAGACATTTCTATGGATCTACTCCAGTTGATGTCAATTTGATGGACCCAGATTACATCAATTACACAGTAGACTCAGTCCCAAGCCCATTTGTTGATGGAAGTTTACGTGTTTATGTAAATGGAGTAAGAATTTTTGAAGACATAGAAGTTTATGCACCCGGACCACTTACTGATGACCCATGGACTCTACTGTCATTTGTTTCAAACTCAGTAAATGGCGAATTTGCCTTATCTTCTGCAATATCAGAAGATGATGTAATAAAAATTGATTACGATATCACATTTATTTAAGGACGCAACATGGATCTAGGATTTATAATCCTATCCCCCGATAGAAATATTGCCGGGATCAAAAATAGTATAGGCTCAATAAAACATAATTCTTACAATAGAGAGTCAATCGCTATAGTTGGCGACGATGCCAACACTGCTGATATGAAAGAATTCAAAGAAATGTGTCCAACATACAAAGGCAAAGACACAATTACAAGTTTGATTAATCTTGGAATGAAGAAAATTAAACATGAATGGGCTTTGTTGATGTTTGGAGGAAGCCGCATAAGACCATATCTCGAAAAGAAAATAGAGATGTTTGCAAAATCAGAAAAGGATATTCTTTTTCCTGTTATCGAGCAAAGATACGACTTTGCGTCTAGCTCACTTAACGGTGTTGTAATTAACACAAAATTCTTTCAAGAGATTGGAGATTTTTCTGAAGCTCCTATGATTAAAGAGGGGATGAATGATTTTGAAATAGCAAAGCTTTTCTGGTGCATAGATGCTATTGAAAAGAAAGCTGTATTTAAAGGAATAGTCGGAATGAGAATTACATAGAAAGAAATTTCATGAACCAAGACCAAGGATGGACGATTAATATACTAGATGAAGATGAAAATTACATTTTATCTGATTTATTTGCCACAAACATTGCTATAGAATATGAAAATGATTACATTTTTGAAACAGAAAACAGAATGAATCATTACAGAAGAGGAACATTACATTGCATTGCACGATCCAATTCCGCTCAAATCAATTTGTAAACTGGATTGAATTTGTAGAACAACCTACAAGAAAAAATCTTAAAATCAAATTAAATAATGTAACAATTAATACCGCTTTTTTGATTTCTGTCGGTTGGCATGATGATAATTTTACTGTTTTAAATTTGGGTTTTCGATTCGTCGATAGAAACAATTCAGTTCAAATTCCTCCAAAAAAAAATCAAAAAGATAGAGCCAATTTTAGATTGGCGTCGATGTGGTTTTTAGACGTTGAATTTCCAAGTTTTTTCTAACTAAAACCCATTCATCGCTCAGTGGATGCACTCCAATATCCAAAGACACCAATTCTGCAACAACTTCTTCTATAGACTGAAACACATTGCATCGCTTGTTTTTGGCAGGATTATCAAGATCTGCAACATCGAATAACCATCTTGGGAAGTTTGCCAAACCACCATCACAGATGAAGAACATAGGCTTATGTTGTTGCTCAGCAGTATAAACCTCATTTGATGTTCCCCATTGTGGAATTTTTGGATCTACAACAACAACCAAAAAATCAGAAATGTCCACAAACCTTAAATCGTATCTCCGATATGCTTTCACGTACTGACGAAGCTCTTCCCAACGACCTTCTTTTTGAAGTGTTTCTTGGTAAGCTTTGTTTTCTCCGATTTTGACATCATAGCCGCCCGGCTTATCAGTCGGATCGATCAAGTCAATTTTAATCCCAGATTCTGCAATGAGTTTAATAAACTTCCTTCTCCACTCGACGCCGTGATCTTTAACGTATTCCATGCCACCTGACAAATACCCACAAGCATAATCTAATTTGCCCATATGTAATACTCCCTAAAAGTTACTTTGCATTTCATGAAATCTAGCACATCGTCTTTAATCAGACTAACAAAATCTTTTATTGAATCAAGATCAATAATCAAATTTTTATAACCACTGTAATTTTTCATATCAAATTTTTCTTTTAGCCAAAAACTGAGTAACTCTTTGCAACATCACTATATTAAACAAACATATGGAGGTAAATTTGTCAACCGAACTTATTGAAAAAATCGAAATGATTTTAAACAAAGTCGATCTTCCAGATCGCCACACATTTTTTCAGCTTGAAAAATTCGTAATTGGCAAAGAGCCAACTGCTCAAGCCCAATTATGGCAAATTGTTCGGGAAATGCAAGCGAGAGTTGAAACTGTCGATTCTTACAGAAAACAGCTTGAAGACGCTGAAGATACTCTTGAATTGTTTGATATCAGAATTGAAAGACAAAACAGGGTGCTCAGATCAGAAGCTAAAGAACAGAATGAACATACAGATTTAAATTCTCAAGAGTATGAGATAAATATAAGAAAACTGCAACGTGATAAAGAATCCCTGATTTTATCAGCCAGAAAAGTTAATAAAAAACTTAGATGTGTTCTCGAAGAATTGGCCTTTCTGGCTTCTGCGTATGAAAAAATTGTTGAAAATTACGAAGAAATAAAGCCCATGGACGATGACGAAGCTCAAAGGGAGATGTGGAATGAAAAATTGCTTGAAGAATTTAATTTGAGAGTAATTTTACAACGTCCATTGGAACCAGAATTTATTAGAACAGTATTGTGCCTTGGAGAAGATTCTGTTGTAAAACAACATGTTGTAAAATTGATTGATAATATTCAAAAGAAGATGATTTCACAAGCAAAACCGCCACAAGTAGAAACAAAAGCACAAGTAACAGGATAAGGAATAAAAATGGCAAATATAGATCGCATATCAAGTTTGGACGAAGGTTACTCGTCAGGAATGTTGTCTTTGTTTCCAGAAGCCCTTGATGACAAGCATGTGCTGTTTGAGGCAACAAACAATTCGTTTGTTTCTCTAAAACAAACTTTTACTTACAATGGAAAGACAATCATTGTTGAAGATACATCATCATTTCCAGACAAAGGAGAATTGAGAATCGGTCCTCTTCCGGGGGAAGCTGGAGAATACGAATTGATTTATTACAATAAGAAAACAAGCAATACATTTCAACAACTTAGAAGAGGCTATGCTGGATCAAAAATAAATTTTTGGCCAGCCGTAAAAAGTTGGGTTTCTAATTCTGTGGTTGCAGAACATCACAACGCTATAAAAGATGCAATAATCAATATGGAAGTTGATCTCGGTGTTAAAGAATTTCCAGAATCAAAATCTTTAAATGGAATATTGAAAAAACAAGAAATCAGATTTTTGGCTCCTAAACCATTGTTTAGAGCTTTTCCAATTAAAGGATCACCTTCTCTTGAGGTTAGATTTCAAAATTTTACAACAGGACATATTGCTAGATTTTTGTGGGATTTTGGAGACGGCGGAACATCATTGGAAAAAAGTCCTACGCACACATATGTTTCTGAGGGAAAGTATACAGTAAAATTAAATGTAGTCACAACAACAGGTGCTCAAGGAATTGTCACAAAAACCAATTACATTAACGTCGACAAAGAAGAATCTCCGCCATTCTTTTATGTTGATTCAATTGACTTGCCATATTCTAGCGAATATGCCACACAGCACAGTGTCACAGCAAAAGAGTTTATATTTGTAGATCAAACGGATGGAGATGTTGTGCAAAGAAACTGGATATTTGGAGATGGGGCAACGTTTACTCAACAAGATCCAGATATTCATCAAATTAGTCACATCTATAGTCTTCCGGGAAGTTACATTGTCACTGAACTTATACAGTTCAGTAATGGAAGATTAAAAAAACATCAATTGCCAGAACAGTTAGTGGTAATTTAAGGAAATAAATGACAATACCAGAAGTCCCTCTTTATCCAGAAAGTTTTGATTCAGATAATAATCTGTACTTGGTACATGATTCTCTGAGGTTAAGACTTTCTGTCGATTATAATCCCGGAGATACATCAATTTACGCAGAAGGAGACTTTTTGGTTGTAGCAAGAATTCCTCCAACTGGACAAATTACATTGACAGACCAGTGTACTGATTTAGAAAACAGAGCAATATCTTTCCGCTATGAATCGTTTGATGCAGAAGAAACTGTATTTTCAAATTTGACAATATTAGAAGGATTTACAGATGTTCAAAAGATTAAAAGAATCACAAACATAACTGTTAATGTGATGGCTGACCATCACAACAATCTTAAAGACACATTAATTGCTATACAAGAGTTTTGTGGAGTCAAAGGAACAGAAGACATAGAACCATTTGGACCAACGCTAGAAGGAAGGATAAATTTCCTGAGAAGATTTGTATTGCAGCCAAAAGCTTGGTTTGCAGCAGACAAGAGAATTGGAATTGTTCCTTTTTGCGTAACTTTCAAAGACTTAAGTTTTAGACTTGGAACAGATGGCGATGCCGGAGAAGTGAAATTAACTTGGGATTTTGGCGATAACACGACTTCAATTGTTTCGTTAATTAGCGAAACAAGCATGGTCCCAGAAAGTGCGGTTAATGTAATTGTAAGAGATAAAGATGGTGGAACCATAAAAAAATGCTACCAAGAGCCGGGAATATATGATGTAAAGCTAACTGTGGAAAACGGATTTGGTTCTGATGTTATTGTTATTCCAAAATTTATCAATGCCAGAGTTAAAGCACCAGATAAAGCCATTATTCGATTCATTGAAAACACATCAAATCAAGAAACACAACCCGGTGTTCCTCCAAACGGTTTATCAGATGGTTCATTTGAAACAGTTCCAAAGATTCGTTCTCCAATTAACACATTGATTCATATTGAAGTTCCTTCTGGAGAAAATCCATCAAATTTAGGATATTCATATTCTGGAGAACGACTTAATGATTCAAACATTCCTTTTGATCCTATAATTTCATACAACTGGTCTCTAGGAGATGATTTGTTGCATCCAAATTCTCCTGAAACCAAAGCATCATACAGTGTTGGTGGAATCTACGATTTGAAATTAAGAGTTGATACAGAATTCCAAGCCTACAGAATAACAACTTACAATGAATCTGTTGATATTGTTGAAAACTACAATTTATGGTTATGGGTGTTTACTGACGCAAATACCGTAAGATCATATGAATATGGATTAATTAGCGAAACATTTAAAGTGAATTCTTTAAACAATTTGGCAGTTACTAGAAACGATGATTTTTTGATGTCTTTACCAGAATCGGAAAAACAGATTTCTGAGTTTAATAGAAACACTGGTTTTGCAGCACGAGGAACATTAGCTTCTGGTCAAGGCGGAACAGCAATGCTTTATTGGGCTGGAGGCAGAAATGAATCAGATCCAATATCAAGCGAAGTAATAAATGTCAGGGAATTTAACGGATTCCTTGGGACTTACATAACAAGACCATCAATTACAAGACAATGGAATTGGCTTAATATAAATTCTCCATCAATTTCTTATTTTGCCTTTGGAGACACTCCAACCAGACTTCCGTTCACTTCCTATACAAATACATCAAAAACAGCACTAGAATTGTCTGGATTGACAACATCAAGTACAACATTTACTGACAGCAATTATTTCAATGGTGCCGCAGAGCTAAATTCCAATCCAGCAGTTTACGATGGCAGCGGAGATAGTACATATGGACATTTCAGCGTCTATAGAAGTGCTTGGAAAGATAGTACAGGATATTTTGCAAGAAATGATGGAGTTGGTCCATTTTTTAGAATAAAGAATTTTTACAGAACAGAAGGGTCTATATCTAATCCTTTTATTTCTATAAGAAAGATGCAAGATATTCAAGGTCCAACCAAAACAGAAGGACAATTAACAAACTTGAGCACTGGTATATACTTTTTGAACAACACTGGGTCTATTTCTAAATTTGATGATACTGCAACAGCTTGGTCAACTGGCGGACCCGGAGTAAATTCTTCACTTTATAGAAGGCTACAAGACACAAATGTTCAGGGATATGATAATTCATCAAACACGCTTCTTGTTGCTTCGGATAGTGATCATAGAGCGTATTTGAGTTTCGACTATAGTGAAAACGCATTTGTAAAATTTAGTGAAATAGACTTAAGCTTCAAATTGTTAGCACCTCGTCCAGAAGGAGAGCAATGGATGGCTGGTATAAATTAACAGATTCATCAATTGCAACAAAAGGTGTATAAACAATGACATTTCCTCCTGTACCAGTATATCCAAAGGCGATAGATAATGATTACACATTATTCTTAGTCTACAACACAACTGAAACAAAGCTATGTTCAGACAATTCTGCATGGTCTCAAGAAATATACATCATTCCTGTTGCGGCAGACAAACCTGAAATTTGGCCAAATAATGGATTTGCTAATATTGACGGAGAACTTCTGTATTATGATGATGTTAGCAAAAACAGCGACAACAAGGTCAATAAACTTAAAAAGTGTGCTAGAAATCTAGGTGGAGAACACACTAAATTTAACACACGAGGAACTTGGATAAGAAGTTTTGTTGTTGCAGAACACCACAATCAAATGGTAGATGCTATTCTTAAAACAGAAAACTTTATTGGCTATAATTTTGATCCTCGCAGACCAACATTGGATTGGAGAATTAGAAACCTTGAAGCATTAGAGGTAATTTTTGATGATTTTGATTGTCCTGACATTAACTTCACATTCAATGTTATTGAAGACAATCCAGTCACAGGAAAATTAGCAACATATCTAATACAGATTGTTGGAAATACAAACAGCTATAGACTTGATTTCGGAGACGGATCTTTTACAACAACAGAATTTGAAGGAACCCACAGATACGCTGTTAATTCAAATGTGGACCCTGTTGTTACGGTTACAAATGATAAATGCCAAATAATTCAAACTCCAATTGAACGTGAAGAATCATCAGAGCCGCCACCACAAATTAGACGTACATTTACTATTCCTATTCCAGAAATACCTGAATTTCCAGATTTCACTTTTGTTCCATGTACTGTTCCAGAACCAGACATAAATCTGCCGCCACTGGTTGTTCCATGTATTTCAATAGAAGGTCAAATTGGACCAATCCCTTCTGTAATTGAAGGCCCCAGCTTCTTTAGTCAAATTGTGATTACTGGATTTAGCAACGTAAACATTCCAAGCACAATTGAAATTACCGGACCTGAGATTCCTCCAATTATTTTAGTTGAACCTCCAATTCCTCCAACTATCATCATTGATCCTCCTATTCCTCCAACAATTGTAATTGTGCCGCCACAATCAAGTATCGTACTTGCATTAGATGCTTCAGATTTACCAAGGCTAGAAGTTGATTGGGGTATGCCTCCTAATATGGAAGTGGCTTTGACAATGGCGAGGCAAGTCAGATCGCCTCAGCGTTTTACCGCAGATCCATCTATCGTAAATGAATTTGGAACTGAGTTTGCTGATTTATTTCAAGCATCTGGCACAATGACTGTAGAATACGAACCAGTTGGGTTGCCATCTGAAATTAGAATCATTGCACCAGATATGCCAAAAATCACGTTTGACACATCAAACATGATCGACAGGATTAAGATTGATTCGAGTGAAGTTAAAATACCTGATATCAAAATTTATGGACCAGATGATCCAATTCCGACTTCGATTAGATTGGATGGCAGTGAGTTGCCAGAAGAGTTTGATTTAGTTTATAAAGGCGGTCCAATTCCTATACATGTCAATACAGAAGTATTGCTAAAAGTAGAAAGCACATTGCCAGAAAGAATTATTCTGGAAATACCAACGCCAATTCCAAACAAGATCATTTTAGAAAGCAACCTTCCAGACAAAATCATTCTTGAAGGGCCAATCTCAATTCCTATTTCTATGCCAGAAAATTTTGGAATTCCACTTTTATTTCCAGACAAAATGCCAGAAATGGAAGTAGTTTATCGTGGTGCTCCAATTGAAGTAAAAATCACTATGGATCAAATTATGCAACAAAATGAAAATGGTTCATGCGTGATGATCGTGCCATGTATCAAATAACTTGCAATTTAATTACAGAGGTTAATGATGGAAGACATATCAAGAGAATCGTGTGACTGCAAGGTATTTGAATTCGGATCACAAGCCAGCGATTTCGGAAAAGGTGGCATTTATTATGAGTGGGATGAAAGTGGAAATCAGTCGTTTACAGAAAATGTTGTAAATGTTTACATTAAAATGCCATTGACATGGAGACAGGTGTATGCGGCAAAGCCGGACCAATTGCGTGGTGAATTGGATGAAGAATCTGCGGATTACTCGATAGGAATTTCATGGGCAGTAAAACATCCTGAAAACAATCACGCAAGGCATTCATGGCAATTGTCTGGAACAAAAGAAAAGCCAACATTGACCCCAAGCCTCAATTGGATTGAACATTGGCACGGTTATTTACGAGATGGTAGGCTTGAAAGCTGTTGAAAATTCTTGTTTTAATTTGATGATGATAGGCAATAAATGAAAATTAAAAAACATTTCACTAATGAATATATTCTTGGTGGCGGAATATGGGTACGCAACTTTACCAAAGATAACAATACTCCAATCACTGTGTCGCATTTGTACGATCAAAAAGATTATGGATTGATAGTTAGAAATGAACAAGTAAATTCAATAAGACCAAAAATTGCTGATGAAGGAATTTCATTTAGTAAGATAGTAATTGTATCTGACGGATATAGCTTTGCAAAAAGACATGAAATTATTACCCAGATGCCTTCAGATGTTTGCGTTTTGGCAATTAATGGCTCCCTAAAGGACTGGAAACTTACAGGAAAAAAATCCATAAACGCCTATGTTGTAAACAATCCATATCACGAGTGCTCCAACTTCCTTCCAAAGCAAAATGGGTATTATCCGATTTGCGTTTCTTCAATCAGAACTAACTATAATTTTACTCAATCATACAAGAATGATGTGTATGTCTATTATCCTACTCCAGACGAATCATTCGGAGCGGAATATAGCGAGAAATACTTTATAGATGACTACAGAAACCCTGTTTGTGCGGCTATAGGATTGGCGTATCAATTCGGCGTAGATAAGTTAATGTTGATGTGCTGTGATGAGTCATTTGAAAAAGAACGTGATTATGCAGTGAGGCTTGAGAATGGATTATGGACATATCCTCAACACATACGATCAAAAGAAATTATAGATGCAAATCTCTACTGGCTAACACATCAAAAAGATAAAGAAGTTAATGTTGTTGATTTTTCTGATGCCGGAGATTACTTTAATGCTTCATATATAAATTCTGAAATGGATGCTTTAAACTTTTTCGTTAATGGGGAGGAACCCAATGGATAAAAATAAGAAAATTTCACTTCAAGATTTTAAAAACTGGATAGCAGAACAAAAAGACTTGTCCAGTTTCTTTAATCTTGGTATCGATCAAGAAAACCCATATGACAAGTATGTCGGAAAATCTGTACGAACAAAAGTAAGCAAAAACAAACTTATGGAAAAAGTGGACACAGATAATGATGCCGAATCTTTGATCGATGAATTTATAGAAGAAGGTGGAACTATTATTGCAGTAGAAGAAAAAAGAATTCAAATTGAAGTCGAATCAGGAGAATTTTACTTACCAAGATTTTGCGTCAAGATAAACAAAAATGAAGAATGAAAATTGTTAAAAACCTTCTTTCTTCCAATTGCAACGAGAATCGTCTTCTGAATCTATGGAGTTATACATAGTTCCTAAAAAATCTCTATTCATTCTTTCTGCAAGTCTGGACTCGGCCTCAAAATTATTCCAAGATCTAATGTCTTGGTTGTATTCGGTCCAAGAACTAATACCTTGGCTGGATTCGACACCCCAAATTCCTTTGAATCTATGTGCAGGAAATCTTCTGACAAAATCAGAAAGTTCTTGTTTCATACTTCTGATAATTTCGTCATTTAAATCATCTGTAAGAAATTCATCTGTAAGACACCTAGATGTGGCGTATACTTGTCCTTCTAATTCTGCCTTCATGACAATTTTAGTAAAACCATTTTGATAGTCTTTTTGTTCATTAATCACAATGTTTTCAAACATTATTTTATTATACTGAATTTTTAATATTTTTGCAATACTACTGTTGCTTTCTAAGCATCGTCTTGACAACTTTGCATGAATTTGTGTCAGCGATAGGTGCATCGCAATACGCTTTAAATTCCAATAAAGGAATAGCTCCCATTGTGATGTTTGAATAACCTCTTGATTTAAGACGTGACGCCAATTCGTTGTAATCTTTAGCAGTTTCCACCCAAGGTTCATACAACATTCTATTTTCATGGATAATCTGAGAGATCCGGCGTTCCCAAGCAATCGGAAGATTCAGAATCGATAAATCCGTCAACTTCGACTTTGTCGCAGATTCGCTCTGTAGAACTGTCACCAGCTTCATCCCCTCCTTGGATAGGCTCGCCAAATACAAATAAAGTCTCTTCATGGATCAACCCCTTGAATAATTCTTCTAAAAGAATTTGTGAATATACATCTTCTCCAAATTGTTGGCAAAAACTAACAAAAGTTTTAGTGCCCATTTTTGATTTTTCTTGATCGTTCATCTTATATTATCTTATGATAAGTTTTACTGAATATTCCAAAATAGCTAATAACTATTGCATTTGTTATTTTGGAATATCCGACGAATACCTTTTACAACTGAAAAATCTCAAACCAATATTGGAGAGAGAGTTTCCAGATCTTGTGATTTACATAGGATGCAAAGACGATAAAATTGAATTTCTTAAAGAATGTAATCACGTTCTAAAGATATCAGAGCTTAAAATAAGAAAAAATGATTTTGCACACATTTCAGAGCTACGATGCAACGGATCTACTCATCCAATTGAAGATTTTATCATCAGTGCTGGTCTTACAAATTTTGGACTACAACCTGAAACGCCAGAAAAAACAACCAAATGCGTGATAATAACCAAAGGATCTCATCCTACTAAACCTTTGGAAAAAGACAAAATAGAAAAATTGAAAAGAATAGCCACATCAAAAGGCATGTATTGCGAGTGTGACACAGACGTAAATAATTCTGGCTTAGTTATGGGAGTAGAATCTGTTGGTTTGTGGCAGGCGGCATCTGCTGGAGTTGAAACACATTTGATTCCAACAGGAGCAGGTACACGTTTGTATAAATTGATGCTACCAAAAATAAACATCCTGCATATATAATTGTGACGGACAATACACAAATTAAGAAAACATGGAGTAAACATGTCGGTATTTAAAGTACAACTACAAAACGTAAATCAGGGGAAATTGGATCTCGATCCATCAACTCATCCTGCTGACGGCGGCTATGGTCAGCTTGGATCAGCATTCTTAATATCAAAGCAACGTCAGATTTATGTTGCTGGACCTAACAAAACCTACAGACTTTTGAAAGACGGCGATCAGTTCACTGACTGCAACTACTGGAAGAGATTTGCTTACCCACAAGTATCTCATGAGCAAGCTTTCATTAGCGTTGTTACAGATGACGGATCAGTTTACAGCGATATCCCAGAAGAAAATACATTCGTTAAGGGTGCAACTGTTACATTGACAACAGCACTATCTGGAAACGCAATCGATTTTGTTACCACATACGGTGGACCAGCAAGATTCTTGCAAATTCAAAACTTGGACGGAACAAAGTCTGTTACAGGCGAATTGAACGGTGACGTTAATGTTACATTTACGCTAAATGCAGGTGAAAGCCAAATCTTCAACAACGGAGACCTTGCAATTACTTTGTTGAGACTTAAGACTTCTAGCGGAACTTCTTCAGCTAACTGGATGGCATCCATCAAGTCTACACCAACTAGCTAATTGACTATTAACAACTAAAAAATTACTTGGACACGGTTTTTAGGAACCGTGTCCATTTTTTTTTGTTTAGACTCTATTAGAAAATGCCAGTAGTAAAATCAAAATTGCCTATTCGAAAACGTATCGATTATAAAAGACCAGAACAAGTAAAGCCCACTCTTGGCCTTCGTGATTTTTACAACAAAAGAAAAAAAGTTTTAATTCAAAGAGGATGTGGCGGTCTAGGCGATATTCTAATGCACAGAATGATGTTTGAAGATTTTAAGAAGCTTATGCCAAATGTAGAAATTCATTTTTCTTGTCCAAGTATTTACCATGACGCTTTAATTGATCATCCTTTCATAGACAAAATTCTTGATTCAAACTCTGTCAACTATCATGATTACATTGTGCATTACAATACAACAACGGCTTGCGGTCGTTGGGAAATGACAATGGCTCCTATGTCTGGAAAGCACAGAAGTGATATTTGGGCTAATCATTGTGGAGTAAATCTTACAAGTCATGAAATGCACTTTCAAATTTCTGAAGAGGAAAAGAAAGATGGAAAAGACATATTAGAAAAACACAGAGACAGAAATGGAAAAATAGTTGTATTGGCTCCAATTTCAGCCATGCACAATAAAAATCTAACAGACGAATTGATGGTTGAAGTGACTAATGGTCTTCGTGATCGTGGGTTTTTTGTCACTGGACTTCATGGAGGGCCTATATATGGATTTTTAAAAAACGACATACCAACAATTCATGGCCTTAGATTAAGAAAATGGCTTTCTGTAATAAATCAAGCTGATTTTATTGTAAGCGTTGACACATCTCACTTTCATGCAGCAGGAGGAATGAAAAAGCCTGTTGTTGGAATGTTTACATTCGTTAACGGCCCAACATATTCTTTGCATTATCCAAACGTAGAATTAGTCCAAGGTCCATGTCCATTAAAATACTCTGGGTGTTATGATTGGGGCAAATGTCCAAAACTTAAAGAAGAGCCAAAAGTTCCATGTTGTTCTGGAATAACTGCAAATTCTATACTTTCTGCATTTGATAAATTGGCTTCTAAGACAGAAAAATAAGTATTTGATTATGACTTTGATGCAATTGTCGCTGTTATAGAATTGTAACTTCAAATAAAATGGTGTTTGGATGTCGTAAATATCATTATGCCACAGATAGTCAAACAACCAAAGACGCAAATTAGAATCGTCCCGAAAGAAGGGGAGATAGAAATTACACTTAACATCAATATTACAGTTGATGGTCAAGTGACAGCTAATTCAATAAATGCACAAAGTGTTTCTGTGGATGAAGAAGAGAAAGAAAAGGATGCTGATCCAATGATCCCTGATTTCTTTTCTGGAACTAAACTTAAATTTGGAATAGACAATAAATGATCGGAATCTACGGAATCAAAAATAAAATCAACGGCAAGATTTACGTCGGGCAAAGCATTGACATCAAAAATCGTTGGACAAGTGAAACAAAACTTAAAATAAGAAATGCAATAACAGGAATTAAAAGATCTGAAGAAACTAAAAGAAAAATCAGTCAATCTAAACTTGGCAAGAAACACAAGGGGGAATAATGGCAATTGGTGCAGACATGGGAACATATAATTTAGTAATATGCAAAAGAAATGCAGAAGGAAATTTCGTTTACAAAAGAGAAGTAAACGCCTTTCTTGAGATGGAACTTGAGAATGACTTTGTTTTTAACATGATGAAGAAATCTGGAGTTCCATTAATTCATCGGGAAGACGCCAACGTGGCTTACGCTCTCGGCGAAGCAGCCATTAACATGGCTTACACAATGAGAAATGTAGATCTAAAGAGACCAATGAAAGATGGTTGCGTAAACCCGCATGAACGTGACGCATTTCAGATCATGAGCATTATGATTCACAGTCTATTGGACGAAATTTCAAAAGACGGAGAAATTTTATGTTATTCAGTTCCAGCGAATGCAATTAACGAAAACACAGATGCCGATTATCACAGAAAAATTTTGGAAGCTATATTTAAAGCTTTCAAGAGCGAAAAAGGACACAAAGTTGATGCACGACCAATTAACGAGGCTATGGCTTTAGTTTATGCAGAGCTTGGCGAAAAAATGTTTACTGGGATTGGCGTTTCGTGTTTGTGTCCAAGAACAAAAATATACACAGACAAGGGAATTGTAGAAATACAAGATGTCAAAATTGGGGATAAAGTAATCACACATATGGGCAAATGGAGTGAAATCAGCAAT
>Ga0163144_10003025_pt1 | contig 38382 bp, 30 predicted proteins | sample OliLak19BULKMAT1_FD_123175 | JGI IMG/M metagenome (GOLD analysis project Ga0163144, IMG submission 123175) | Freshwater microbial mat bacterial communities from Lake Vanda, McMurdo Dry Valleys, Antarctica - Oligotrophic Lake LV.19.BULKMAT1 | ecosystem: Environmental > Aquatic > Freshwater >...
GACCTCGGACACGGCCGGCGACGGCACGACCACGGCCACGGTGCTCGCCCAGGCCATCTATCGTGAAGGCGCCCGCAACGTGGTGGCCGGCGCGAACCCGATGGAACTGAAGCGCGGCATCGAGAAGGCCGTGGAGGCCATGACCGCCGAAATCAAGAAGATGGCGAAGCCGGTCAAGGGCAACATGATTGCCCAGGTCGGCACGATCTCGGCCAACGCGGACGAAACCATCGGCAAGATCATCGCGGAAGCGATGGAAAAGGTCGGCAAGGACGGCGTCATCACCGTGGAAGAGGCCAAGACCCTCGAGACGACGCTGGACGTGGTCGAAGGCATGCAGTTCGACCGCGGCTACCTGTCGCCGTACTTCGTGACCGACCCGGAGCGCATGGAAGTGGTGCTCGAGAACCCCGTCATCCTGATCCACGAAAAGAAGATCAGCTCGATGAAGGACCTGCTCCCCGTACTCGAGCAGGTGGCGCGCCTCGGCCGTCCGCTGCTGATCATCGCCGAAGACATCGAAGGCGAAGCGCTGGCGACCCTCGTCGTCAACAAGCTGCGTGGCACGCTGCAGGCCGCGGCCGTCAAGGCGCCGGGCTTCGGTGACCGCCGCAAGGCCATGCTCGAGGACATCGCGGTCCTCACCGGCGGCAAGGCGCTGACCGAAGACCTCGGCGTCAAGCTCGAGAACATCAAGCTCGAAGACCTCGGCAAGGCCAAGAAGGTCACCATCGACAAGGACAACACGACCATCGTCGAGGGCGCCGGCGAAAGCAAGGCCATCGAGGGCCGTGTCAAGCAGTTGCGCGTCCAGGTCGAAGAGACCACCTCCGACTACGACCGCGAGAAGCTCCAGGAACGCCTGGCGAAACTCGTCGGCGGCGTCGCCGTCATCAAGGTCGGTGCGGCCACCGAAACCGAGATGAAGGAAAAGAAGGCGCGCGTCGAAGACGCGATGCACGCGACCAAGGCCGCAGTCGAAGAGGGCATCGTCCCCGGCGGCGGCGTGGCCCTGATTCGTGCCAGCAAGGCGCTCGACAACCTGAAGCTTGAAGGCGACCAGAAGATCGGCGTCGCCATCATTCGTCGCGCCATCGAAGAGCCTTGCCGCTGGATCGCCACCAACGCGGGCCTCGAAGGCTCGATCATCGTGGCCCAGGTCAAGGACGGCAAGGGCGACGAAGGCTTCAATGCCGCGACCGAAGTGTTCGAAGACCTGGTCAAGGCCGGCGTCATCGACCCCGCGAAGGTCGTCCGCAACGCGCTGCAGAACGCTTCGTCGATCGCCTCCCTCCTGCTCACCACGGAAGCGCTGATTTGCGACATTCCGGAAGAGAAGAAGGAATCAGGCGGCGGCGGTGGCGGCATGGGCGGCGGCGGCGGCATGGGCGGCATGTACTAACGCTGATTTCGAGATCTCGCGATCTCGCGAATTGGTGATTTTCTGGCCCGGTGGGGACGTCCCTACCGGGCCTGTTCTTTTTGAGCGGATCCCGGGCCCCGGATCCCGGGCCCCGGCCTAAGGCATCACCGACAGCAGCTTGATGTCCGGATTGTTGCGCTCGCAGTATTCGAGCGCCCATTCCGATTCGAACAGCATCATGGGCCGGCCGTCGCGATCGCTGGCGCTACGCGTGCCGGCCGTCGATGCCGAGATCGCGGCGATCTTGTCCGCGGGACCCACGATCCAGCGGGCGGCCTTGTAGGGCAACGAGTCGACGTCGCACTGAACGTTGTATTCGTTCTCCAGCCGCGCCTTCAGCACTTCCAATTGCAGCGGACCGACGGTGCCGAGGATTGGCTCGCGACGCCCCACGGTCGGATACAGGACCTGCATCAGGCCCTCTTCCTCCAACTGCCGGATGCCATCATCGAACTGCTTGAAGCGCACGTCGCGCAGGCGGGCAATGCCGAAGTGCTCGGCCGGGAAACGCGGGATGGGCGGATACTTCAGCGCGAAGCCGTGGTACAGCGTGTCGCCGATGCCGAACTGGCCGGGATTCACCAGGCCGACGACGTCTCCGGGATAGGCCTTGTCAATGGTTTCGCGATTGCCGCCGAAGAACCGGTAGGGCCGCGACGCCCGGATCTCCGCGCCCTGCCGCGCGTTGGTGATCACCATGTCCTTCTCGAAGACGCCTGAGCACACGCGCAGGAAGGCAATCCGATCGCGGTGGCGGCGATTCATGTTCGCCTGGATCTTGAACACGAAGCCGCTGAAGTTCGGCGACACCGGATCGATCAGGCCCTGGTCACTCATGCGCGCACGAGGCGGCGGCGCCAGTTCGGTCAACGCCTTGAGGAACGGCTCCAGGCCAAAGTTGGAGAGCGCGCTGCCGAAGAAGACCGGCGTGTGCTTGAAATCCAGGTACGCCTGGTGCTCGAATGACGTGCCCGCGCCGCTCACGAGCGAGGTCTCGTCGATCAAGTGCTGCCACGGCTCCCGCCCCAGCAACTCCGCCAGCCGGGGGTCATGCGCCGACGACACCTGGACGGGCGCTTCCTGCGCACGGCCCTTCCGTTCGTAGAAGTGCACGACGGCGTTCTCGAGGTCGAACACGCCACGGAAACGGTCGCCGCTGCCGATCGGCCAGTTCATGGGCACGGCGTGAATGCCGAGCACGCGCTCAATCTCGTCGAGCAGATCGAACGGATCGCGCGACGGCTGATCGAGCTTGTTGATGAACGTCAGCACCGGCAGCCGGCGCAGCTTGCAGACCTCGAACAGCTTGCGCGTCTGCGCCTCGATGCCCTTCGCCGCGTCGATCACCATGACCACACCGTCAACGGCAAACAGCGTCCGATAGGTGTCTTCGCTGAAGTCCTTGTGGCCAGGGGTGTCGAGCAGCGTCAGGTGGTGCTCGCCGATGTCGAACTCCACCGCAGCCGAGGTCACCGAAATGCCGCGTTCGCGCTCGATGTCCATCCAGTCGGACACCACGGCCCGCTCGGACTTGCGTCCACGCACCGCGCCGGCCAGCTCGATCGCACCGGCGTACAGCAGCAGCTTTTCGGTCAGCGTGGTCTTGCCCGCGTCCGGGTGGGAAATGATGGCGAATGTGCGACGTCGCGCGACTTCAGCCGTGAGCGTAGGGTGTGACGAGGCAGCGGTAAGCAAGCAACCTCATGGTACCTGACTTGCGCGCCGCTTAGCGAAGCGTGAAGGTCAGCTCAATCGTGATGATCACGGGGACCGGTTCGCCCTGCCTCATGCCCGGGCGAAACCGCCACATCTTGGCGGCCTTGATCGCCTCCTGGTCGAGGCCGAAGATCGGGTCCAGCGAGCGCGTCACCTTCACCTCGCCGACCGAGCCATCGGGCATCACGATGCATTCGAGCCACACCGAGCCCTGGACCTTGGCCCGCATCGCGTCGGCGGTATAGGCCGGCTTCACCTCGCGCAGGACCACCGGCAGCGTGATGCCGGCGCCCGGACGATAGGCGCCACCACCCGTGCCGCCGCCAAATCCCGGACCGAGGCCCGAACCCTGACCGGAGCCGACGCCCTGCCCGGTGCCGGAGCCAGCACCACCACCCGACCCCGACCCCTGCGAGTCAGAGACGGCCGGCGCGCTCGGCGAGATCACGCCGGGAAACGTCTGATCGGCTGATGCCGTGGTCTTCGCCGGAATCAGCAGTTCCGCCGGAGGCGGCTCGGGTTTCGGCGGTTCGGGCGTCGGCGTGGGCGTCTTCGCCACCGGGACGGTGATCTTGTCCTTGCCAGGCAGTTCCGCCTTGCGCGGCGGTTCGGGGGCCTTGTTGCCGCCACCGCCGCCACCACCGCCAGGGCCAGGCACGGCCAGCCAGACAATGTCGTTGACGGGCGCATCGGGGAGGAACTCGGCGGGGTTGGGCTGCGGCCCGAACCTGAGGGCCAGCAGGATGATGAGCGCGACGGCCACGTGGGCCGACACCGACGCGCCCACTCCGAGACTCGATTGACGCCCTTCGAACGCAAAGCTCAGCTCAACCGGACGGTCCGTCAGGTGCAGCGACGCCGTTCGGGATTCCTTTGGGGGCGTGGGTGTCGGTTCGGCCATGTGGTGCGCTTAAGTACCCTCGGCCATTCTGACCGACGGGTTCAGGGCTGACAAGTGCAAAGCCAGCGCCATATCCATTTGACGCCAGATTGGGACAGATGGCTTCTAAGACCGGGGTCCGGGGTCCGGGATCGGTAATGCACTCTCTTTCAGATCCCGGATCCCGGATCCCGGACCCCGGATCCCGGACCCCGGATCCCGGCCAGATGCTACAATCGCCTCACGGTCACAGTTTTCCGTGACCCCAAGGAGCTATCAATGCTTGGTCTGTTTGGTCCCATCGGGATGCCGGAAATGCTCATCATTCTGGCTATTGTGATCCTCATTTTTGGCGCCAACCGGCTGCCAGAGCTCGGCAAGGGCATCGGCCAGGGCATCAAGAACTTCAAGAGCGGAATGAAGCAAGAGAGCACCGACGAGAAGTAATCGCCGCTAGATGACGAGGCGGGCGTCACCCGTTCGTCTCGTCACGCGCTCCCGATCCAGATACTCCAGCAGCGGGATCGCGAACTTCCGCGAGAGTCCGTACTTGTCTTTGAACGCGGCCACATCGAGGGTAACCGCGGCTCCGGCACTCCCCGCCTTCAGCGCCCGAACCTCTTCCTTCAGCACCTGTAACGCGCTCGCGTGGAACGTCAGGGTATCCAGCCGTATTAATACCTTCTCGCGGATCAGCACGGCCGTGATCGTTTCGACCATGGCCGCCGCCGCGCCCGCGGCCGCCTGCACCGTGGCCGCGTCGGGAGGCTTCAATCCGCCGGCGGCATACGCGGCAGCAATCGCGTCCTTGATCCGGGCATCCTCGCCCGTGGCGGCCACCTTGTGCGAGGCCAGCGCCAGGCGGTCGGCGCCGGCCAGGGTCCCGGCCTGCTTGAGATCGCCCACGATCCGCTCGAACACCGCAGCCTCGGCCCGCGACGCCACTTTCTCTCGCGCTTCCTCGCGCGGTAACCCGTCGCTCAGCGGCTGGGCGCGATGGAATGCCGTCACCAGCTTCACCAGGGCATCCTTCGCGCGCGACAGATGCGCCGACGCCACCAGCCGGTCGCCCACGGCCTCCACCCCATTCGCACCCAACGATGCGACCAGGCGGTTCGTGTCAGCGGGGGCCACTCCGGCGCGCGCAATCAAGGCCGCTCGCGGCAGGCCCGCCAGACCGGCGGCATTGACCATCGACACGACCGCCTCCGACACCGGGCGCGCCGCGTCGCGGTCGATCGCGGCCAGGCTCTGGAGCCCCTCGGCCGAACGTACCCCGGGCCGCGTCGGCGCCGGATCGAGCACAATGCCGCCGCCAATCGTCACCGGCGGTGAATACGCGCGGATGATGAAGCGGTCGCCACGCGTCAACACCGCCGCACGCTCGAGCCGTAGCCGCACGAAGGCCCGCGCGCCCGCGGCCACGTCAGGCGCTGTGCCGGCCACTGAAATGCGGCCCAGGACTTCGGCGGTGCCGTGATGCACACGCACGCGGGCGCCGTGCTTCAGGGGGGCCGTCGTCGCGAGCAGATCGATCGCGGCATCAACCCGCGTGGTCAGGCTCAGCGTGCCCGGCTTGGCGAGCGTCTCGCCGCGGCTGATCTGCTCCACCTCGATACCGCCCAGATTAATGGCGGTCCGCTGCCCGGCCGACGCCAACGGCGCCGCCGCTCCGTGCACCTGAATACCGCGAACCTTGACGCGGCGTCCCGACGGCGCGATCACCAGTTCATCGTCCACGGCGATCCGCCCCGCCACCAACGTGCCGGTAATCACCGTGCCGAATCCCTTCATCGTGAAGACTCGATCGATGGGCAGCCGCGCCGCGCCCTCCACGGGACGAAGGCGGTTCCCCTTCCCCAGCGTCGCGATCGCATCGCGCAAGCGATCCAGCCCCTCGCCGGTCGTGGCCGACACCTCGATGACCGCCGCGGACTCGAGGAACGAACCCTTCACCAGCTCCGCCACGTCCTGCCGCACCAGCGCCCGCGTCTCGGCATCGGCGGCATCGGCCTTGGTCAGCACCACCAGGCCACAAGGAATCTGCAACAGGCGGCAAATCTCGAAATGCTCGCGCGTCTGGGGCATCACCGACTCGTCGGCCGCGACGATCAGCAACACGCAGTCGATACCACCAACACCGGCGAGCATGGTGCGCACGAAGCGCTCGTGTCCCGGCACGTCGACAAACGCCACCCGGGTGTCGCCGATCGTGGTGTGAGCAAACCCGAGCTCAATCGTGATGCCGCGGGCCTTCTCCTCTTTCAGTCGATCCGGATCGATGCCGGTGAGCACGCGCACCAGCGTGCTTTTGCCGTGGTCGATGTGACCGGCCGTGCCGACGACAAGGTTGGTCATCGCCGTTTCTTGGCCTTCCGCTCCTGCTTGCCGAGGCGCTGCGCCTTCTTGCGCCGCCGCTGTTCGGGCGTGCTCTTGCGCTGCTCCGTCTTGGGCCGGGCCGCGCTGCGCTGCGGGCCGCGGCGGCGTTCATCCTGGCGGACTTTCGCCAGCACGTCCTCGAGGCCGAGCTCGATCTGCCGGCGCTCCATGTCCACCTTGATGATCTGCACCTTGACGCGATCACCCAGGCGATACAATTTCTTGCTGTTCTCACCGAACAGCGCGTGCTGAGTCTCCCGATAGCGGTAGTAGTCGTCCGCCATCGTCGTCACATGCACCAGGCCTTCGACGTAGTGTTCGATCAGCTCCACGAACATGCCAAAGGGCGCCACGCCAGTGATGTAGCCGTCGAAGACATCGCCGACCTTGCCGGCCATGAAGCGCACCTTCTTCCACTGGAGAATCTCGCGCTCGGCCTCCGCCGCCCGGCGTTCCATCTCTGAAGTGTGCCGCCCGACCTCCGGCAGGTCCTCCTCCAGCTCCGCGCGGCGTTCATCGCTGACCTTGCTGTGTCGCAGCTCCCTCAGCAGCCGATGCACGATCAGATCCGGATAGCGGCGAATCGGCGAGGTGAAGTGGGTGTAGGTCTGCGCAGCCAGCCCGAAGTGGCCGACGTTCACCGGATCGTAACGCGCCTTCTGCATGGTCCGTAGCATCAGGAACGCAATCGGCCGCTCCGCCGGGTTGCCGCGGATCTTGTCGACCAGCTTCTGGAAGTGCATCGGGGTGACGTTGCCGTCAGTGGCACCCAGGCTGAAGCCGAACCCACTCACGAACTCCTCGAACTGCATCACCTTGAGCGGGTCAGGTTTCTCGTGGATGCGATACAGCGATGGCATGCCGTGCGACTCGAGGTGACCGGCCACCGTCTCGTTGGCCAGCAGCATGAACTCCTCGATCAGGCGATGGGCGACGTTGCGTTCCGAGGCGATGATGTTCGCGATGAAGCCGTCCTCGTCCAGCACCACCTGCGCCTCCGGCAGATCGAAATCCACCGACCCGCGGCGCCGCCTGCGGCCATTCAGGATCTCGAACAGCTGGCGCATCAACTCGAACATCGGCACCAGCGGCTGGTATTTCGCGATCGTCTCGGGATCGCGATCCGTAAGAATGGCGTTGACCGACGTGTAAGTCATGCGCGCATCGCTGCGAATGATGCCGTCGTGCATCTCGTGACGCACGACCTCGCCGTTGGTGGTGACCTCCATCAGGCACGACTGCACCAGCCGATCGACGTGCGGGTTCAAGCTGCACAGGCCGGTCGACAGTTCCGGCGGGAACATGTGGATGGCCCGCTCCGGAAAGTACACCGACGTACTGCGATCGAAGGCTTCCGCGTCAAGCGCCGAGCCGTCGTGCACGTAGTGCGAGACGTCGGCAATATGCACGCCCAGCCAGTAATGTCCATTCGGGAGCCGTTCGATCGAGATCGCATCGTCGAAGTCGCGCGCGGTCTCGCCGTCAATGGTCACCACGGTGCGATCGCGGAAGTCCGTGCGGCCGGCCATGTCCTTGTCACGCACGGCCGTGCCAATGCGAGTCGCCTCAGCGATGGCCTCTGGGCCGGGCTCGTCGGGAATGCCGTGTTTGCGCAGAATGATCTCGGTATCGACACCCGGGTCGTTGATGTCGCCGAGAATCTCGGTGATGCGGCCGGCCGGGCCGCGCGTCGGCGTCGGCCAGCGGGTCACGGTGACGGTGACCATCTGCCCCGCCTCGGCACCCATGGTCTCGTCGCGGGGAATCTGCACTTCAGCGGTCAGCCGCTTGTCGAAGGGCACGACGAACGCGAGCCCGGTGGTGTCGAGGTCGAAGCGGCCGACAATGCTGCTCGAGGCACGCTCGAGCACCTGGACGATCTTCCCTTCGGCCCGGCCGTCCTCGCGATGGCGCTCGATGCGCACCACGACGCGGTCGCCATGCAGCGCTTCTTGCAGGTTGTGGGCGGCGACGTAGATGTCGCGGGTCAGGCCGTCAACCGGACGTTCCGGTGTGACGAAGCCAATCCCCGACGGATGACCATCGAGCTTCCCCACCACCAGGTCCATGCGGTCGGGCAAGCCATAGAGCTTGCCTCTGACGAGGATCAGGTCGCCGTCATTGACCAGGTGCCGCAGCAGCCGCTTGAAGGGCAGGCGCTCTTCGCGGCTGATCCCAAGCACGCGGTACAACTCGCGCGCAGTGGCCGGGTGCGGCACTTTGGCGCGCAGGCGGCGGAGCAGGTCGTCACGGTTCATGAATCACTATCGCCTGTAGATCACCGACGTTGGTCTCGGTGCGCCCAAGACGGATCACATCGCCAAGGGGCGCGAAGTACGCCAACGAATTATTGCTTGCCAGATAATCGCCCGGGCTCTGCAAACCTGCTGCGGCCGCCCGCGCCAGCGTCGTTGAGTCGACGACCGCGCCTGCCACGCCAGATGAGCCGTCGATGCCGTCGGTGCCGATGCTGGCAGCCGCCACAGGCAACCCCACGAAGGGGTTGCCTCCACCAGCGGCGGCATCGAGTGCTTCAGCGATCGATAACACGAACTCCAGATTACGCCCGCCGAGGCCATTCCCGGTCACGCGGACCGTCGTTTCCCCGCCCGAGATGACACACACCGGCTTGGGAGCGCCGGCCGACAACTGCCGGGCTCGCTCGAGCCACACCGGACCGGCCAGCTTCGCCTCTCCCACGATCGGCTCCCCCATCGTCACCACGGCGTAGCCGAGGGCCTCGGCCGCCGACTGCGCGCCAGCCAGAGCGTCCAGCCGGCCACCGATCACGCGCGCGCTGGCGCGCGCCAGCGCCGCATGTCCTGCTGAGGGCGTATCGGGAATCTCGCCCGCGAGGCCGCACCGAATCATGGCGCGCACGCCAGCGAGGTGCTCACTGCCGCCATAGCGATCCAGTGCGGCAGCAGCATCCATCCACGTGGTGCTATCCGCAACCCCAGGGCCCGAACCGATGACGTTCAAGTCATCACCGGCCACGTCGGACAACGCGAGCGTAATCGTGGTGCCGACGCATGCGGCGGCGAGGCGGCCCCCCTTCACCCTGGACAGGTGACGGCGCACCGTGTTCAGCGCGTGGATGTCGGCGCCGGCGTTCATCATCAGACGGGTGGTGGCCACCTTGTCGGCCAGGGTGATGCCCCTAACAGGCAATGCCATCAGCGCCGACGCGCCTCCCGACAACAGGATCAGCAGCACCTCGCCCGAGTGAACGGACCCGGCGATAGCGAGGGCCCGGTGGCCCGCGGCCTCGCTGCGCGCATCGGGAAAGGGATGGCTGGATTCGATCCACTCCACGCCCTCGGGCAACGCCTGGCCGGCGTGGGTCCCAATCGCGACGGCTTGCCGCACGGTCAGGCCTGGCACGGCGACAAACGCGGTCGCCATTGCCGCGGCGGCCTTGCCGACGGCCACGACGTGCAACGGCCGTGTCGTCAGGACCTCGGCCAGTGCCCGATCCGCCAAGGCGCGTTCGACCACACGAGCGGCACTGACCGCGTCGACTCCGGCGCGGACGATGGTGAGCAGGTGTTGTTTGAGCGTGGAGAGCGGAACTGTCAGTGGACCTTACACGGATCGGACCAGCCCGACAGGCCGGTCACGACGTCGAACTCGCGGAGTAACTGGGAAACGACTTGATCGGCGTTGGCGTCCTCGGACAGCCGATCGACTTCGGCAATGATCTTGAGGAGGGCGGCCTCGGCGCTGTTGATCGCCTGGGCACTGTAATACTCGCGCTGTTCCTGCAAGCATCGATGATGCTTGAGAAACTCTTCGCGGTAAAACTCGGAGAGCGCCGATACGCTGGGCGGAACGGCACTGTCCATCAGAAAGCGTGGGATCCGGTTCCTCGCCCTCGACATATTGGATGAATTTCAGTGTAGGGCGTTCGGACGCATGTGTCAACGGGGCGACATTCGGAGACGTCCCGTTTCAATTTGACCGGTCGTTCATCGGGCGGATCGCGAGGCCACGGTCCCCGCCGCCGCCCCCACGCCAAGCCCGCCGAACAGCATGATGGCCACCTCGCGCAGCCCCAGGAAGTGAACCTGTCCGGTCCCCATCAGGCCGGCAAGATCAGACCCCAGCCACCGCGAGATTCCAGTGAACAGCAGGGCAATTCCCGCGACGGCCACCGCGGCCCCGACGCCGCCCAGCAGCAGGCCTTCCACCATGAACGGACCGCGGATGTAGCTGAAGGGAGCGCCCACCAGTTGCATGATGTCGAGCTCCTCGCGTCGCGCGTGCAGCGACAGCCGCACCACCGCCGCCACCGTGAACGCCGCCCCTAGCATCAGCACCGCCGCCACGACTCCGGCGGCCACTTGCGCCGTCGTCACGAGGCCCGCCAGCCGCGTGAGCCAGCGGCGATCGTAGCGGACATCCGCGACCCCGTCGCGTCCCGCGAGTCCGGTGGTCAGATCGTCAACCGCCGCCGTGCCGGTGGCATCGGGGCGCAGCCGAACCTCAAACGCCGCGGGAAAGGGATTCTGTGCGACCGAGCTGGTGACGTCGAGCAGCTCCGGGAAGTCAGCACGAAATCGCTCGAGCGCCTTGTCCTTGGAGACATACTCGACGGCCGCCACCGCCGGCTGCTGCCGGACATACGTTTCAAGCTCGGCACGCAGTTCGTCGGACAAGTCGTCGTAGAGATAAACCGACACCTCGGCGGACTCGAGCCAGCGATCGAGCACGCGCTGCACGTTGACCGAGACCAGCATGAAGCCGCCCAGCGTGAGAAAGGCGATCGCAATGGTGCCGATCGAGACCGCGGCCGAGCGGCCCGCCCGCCGGACGCTGGCCCAGGCCTCTTCAAAGGCATAGCCGACTACGTTCACTTGGCGGCCTCCGGCAATCCGGCCAGCTGGCCGTGTTCGAGCTGAACGACGCGGCGCCCCACCCACTTGATCAATTCGCGATCGTGGGTCGCCACCACCACGGTGGTGCCGCTGGCATTGATGTCGCGGAACAGGTTCATGATTTCGAGCGACAGGTCCGGATCAAGGTTGCCGGTCGGCTCGTCCGCCAGTACCAGGTGCGGTTCGTTCACGAGCGCGCGGGCAATCGCGACGCGCTGCTGTTCGCCACCAGACAGCTCCTCCGGCAGCGAGTTCAAGCGATGCTGCAGGCCGACCCACTTCAACACCTGGTAGGTGCGGCGCCGTTGTTGCTCGACCGGCATGCCGAGCACACGCAGTGCGAACGAGACGTTCTCGAACACGCTCTTGGCCGGAATCAGCTTGAAGTCCTGAAACACAAACCCGACGGTGCGCCGATAGGCCTGCACTTGGTTGCGAGTCAGGCGCGCGAGGTTGCGGCCACCGACGATCACGTCACCTTCGCTGGGCCGCTCCTGCAACAGCAAGAGCCGCAACAGCGTGCTCTTGCCGGCGCCGCTTGGACCGGTCAGGAACACGAACTCGCCTTTCTCGATCGTGAGGTTCAGGTCACGCAGGGCATGCAGCCCACGACCGTAGATCTTCCCGAGCCCCTGAGTCTCGATCACGGACGGTAGTCTACTAGCTTCAGCCGGACGCGGCCGAATCCGGCGGCGACTTCGACCACCAGCGGCACTCGTCGCCCATCGTCACTCAGCCACAGGGTGGACTCAATCGGCTGGCGCCGCTGCACCCGGGCCGTGAAGCGGGGTTCCACCCTCAGGGCCGAGACCTGGGCGCCGTCGACGGTGATGGTTTCGCGGGCGGCGACGGTCACGTTGAGCGCCAGATTGCGGCCGGCTTCATTCAGCGGCAATGCCAGGTTGAAGCCGGGCGCCAATGGCATGGCGCGGACGTACCACAGGGCCGTCAGCGCGTCCCTCGCACCGGCGGACAACGGCAACGTCAGTGCGCCCGGTTGCCGGGCCGCGGCCGGACTCTCGCCAGAGCTGACCCGCCGGCCGGCGTGGTCGTAGACGTAGACACGGTCGACCGCACGGCGGCCCTCTCGCAACGCGCGCTGATGCAGGAGCGGGCGAATCGCATCATCGGCGGCGGTCCGGAACCGATCGTGCGCCTCGAAGAAGCGTGACACCCACGGCGCGGTATCCATGGCGACCTCGAACACCCACGCGGGAGGCTCTCCGCTCGCGCCAAGGTCACCGACTTCCGGCGCCACGACACTGAGGGTGATCTGTCCAGCCGTCAGGTCCAACGGCCCGTTCACCCACTCGACGTCGTAGCGGGCCTGCTCCCCCACCTTGAACGGCGCCACTCCGGGCAAGGGCGGTTCGGCAACGGTCACTTCGTCCAGCGCCGCCTCGCTCTCCGCCGTCCACACCAGTTCGTAGATCACCTGATCGTCTTGCCGCGTCCGCTCCATAAACGGCGACACGGCCTCACCCGCTCCGGCCAACGCCTTGGGACTGACGACGAACCGGACGTTCAATTCCTTGAGGGTGGCGCGGGCATCAGCTGACGCTGGATCCGCAAGCGCGTCAACCAACGACGTGTAGAACGAGGGCCGCTGGCCGCTGTAGCCGTTCACGATGGGACGTCCGTGCTCGAGCGACTGAACCATGAACGGAGAGTTCTCGCGATCGAGCGTGAGCGGCAGATACAGCACCGCTCCGGGTTCTGGGTTGTCAGCGAGCCACCGTCCGGTCGCAGTGGACGAAGGCGGCGCGAGCACAAAGGCCAGCGGCGCGCTGGCGTACTCAAGGCACATCATGATGGCGAGTAACGCCACCACTGAGACCTTCAGCCGCGCTTGCGCGACGCCAACACCGGCCAGCACGCACAGGCCCAGCATCATGACCACCGAGAAGCGGGCCGGGGCGCGAATGGCCTGGAATCCAAAGACGTGATCGGCCATCCACGCGTACAGCGGTCGCACCCCTTCGGGCCCCAGGGACAGCACCAGGCCGGCGGCCGCGATCACCGCCGCCGACACCACGACCGGGCGCGCCGCACTGCGCCAGCCACGCCACAAACCAAGGCCGGCCAGGCCCAGCAGCACAAGGCCCGGAAACATCTGGTGTTCGACATGCCGGCGATCGCGCTCACCCGCTGCCGGCGCTCGCGGCGCGAGCAAGCCGGTGCGACCGTAGACCAGGTTATCGGGCGGCACCTGCGTGTAGCTTTGAAGCGACGCCGCATGCGCCGCAGCCTCGAACAGGTTCCGGCCGAAGCCTTCGCGCTGCTGCGATTGCCAGTACGGCCACACCACCGGCGTCACCAGCACGCCGCCCACCACAGCCGCCAGGACGATCCCCGACCAGAAGCGGCGATTGCGCCATTGCCCGCTCGCCCAGGCGACGGCCACCGAGCCGGCGCCGATCACGATCGCGGTCATGACACCGTAGTAGACCGATGAGACGGCTTGCAGTGCCGCCGCCAGACCGAGCAAGGCCGCACCTGCCTTGCGACGGGCCGCGGCCAGTCGATAGAGCGCCAACAGCGCGAGGGGCAGGAAATACAGCGACTGCAATTGCAGGTGCAGCAAGTGCGCCGAGCGATACGGCCAGCACGCCCATGCCAGGCCGGCGACAAATGCCGCCGGCGTTGAGCCAGTAACACCCTTGACCAACGCATGCATGGCCAGACCGCTCAACGCGAGCGACCCGATCAACAGGACGTTGTAACAAAGCGCGAGGTTGTGGGTCACCGCATACAGCGGCGCCATGACCAGTGACTGCAGCAGCAGGTGGTCGGAGAACGTCAGCGCGCCGGGAGCGGGAAAGAAGATATTGGCGTCGAAGACACGCCCCGACAGGACTGCGCCAGGGTCGGCGAGCCACGCCTTCATGCCGGTGCCGAGAATCCAGAGATTCAGGTAGGGGTCCCCGGCGCCTTCCAGGGCGCCGAGATGGGTGGTGAGCTGGGTCGCAAGCGGCCACGTCAGGGCCACTGCGGCGACGAGATACAGTCCCGCCGCTCGCATCCACATCGGGTCAGCTCCCGATGGCCGCGCGCATCAGGTCGGTGACGAGCTTGGGATCGCCCTTGCCCTTCGTCTCTTTCATCACCTGGCCGACGAGGAACTGGAATTTGCGGTCCTTGCCGGCCTGGATCTCGGCGACCACGTCCGGGTGCGCGGCGAGCACGCGTTGCACAATCGGATCAAGGCTCGAGGTGTCGGAAATCTGTGCGAGCCCATCGGTGGCAACAATCTCTGGAGCCGAGCGGCCCGTCTCGTACATCTTGGCGAACACGTCTTTGCCGACCGTTGAGCTGATGGTGCCACTCTCGATCGTGAGAATCAGGCGAGCAAGCGCCTCGGGCTTGATCGGCATCTGGTCGATACCAATCGCGCGCTGTTTCATGGTTTCGAACACGACGCCCATCACCGTATTAGCGGTCGCCTTGGCCTTCTTCGTCAGCTGTTCGGTCTGTTCGAAGTAGTCCGCAACCTCTCGTGTCTGCGTCAACAATGCGGCATCGTACTCAGACAGCCCATGCTCGGCGATGAAGCGCTGGCGGCGCGCTTCGGGCAGCTCCGGGAGCGCCGACGCGATCGCCGCCCGGCGGGTCTCGTCGACCAGCAGCGGCGGCAGATCCGGCTCAGGGAAGTAGCGATAGTCGTGCGCTTCTTCCTTGCTGCGCATGGAGTGCGTGGTGCCGCGAGCGGCGTCGAACAGGCGGGTCTCCTGCACGACGCGACCACCGTGATCGAGCAAATCGATCTGGCGGCCAATCTCGTACTCAATGGCCTTCTCGAGGTAGCGGAATGAATTGACGTTCTTGACTTCCGCCTTGGTGCCGAGCGTGGTCTCGCCCTGGCGGCGCACCGAGACGTTGGCGTCGCACCGCAGGCTGCCTTCGTCCATGTTGCCGTCGTTGACGCCGAGCCACACCAATATCTGCCGCAGGGTCTCGAAGAACAGCGCCGCCTCGTGCGCCGACCGCATGTCCGGCTCGCTCACGATCTCCACCAGCGGCACGCCGCTGCGATTGAAATCCAGGTAGGTCTTGCGATCCGAATCAGCGAAGCCCTCGTGTAACGACTTGCCGGCATCCTCTTCCATGTGGATGCGGGTCAACTTGACGAAGCGGCCGCCCACCGACGCGGGCATCTGCAAGCCGCCGCCGAGCGCCAGCGGCAATTCGAATTGCGAAATCTGGTAGCCCTTCGGCAGGTCGGGATAGAAGTAGTTCTTGCGGGCGAAGACCGAGCGTTCCTGCACCTCGCAGCCGAGCGCCAGAGCCGCGGTCACGGCGAGGTCGACGGCCTGGCGATTCAACACCGGCAGCGCGCCGGGCAACCCCGCGCACACCGGACAGGTGTGCGCGTTGGGTGGCGCGCCGAACGCGGTGGCACAACCGCAGAAGATCTTCGTGGCCGTAAGTAGTTGGGCGTGGATCTCCAGCCCGATGACGGCCTCGTACGACATGCCTAATTCTAAGTGAAAAGCCTTTCACCTTTCACTTCCTGGCTAAATGGTTGGGCCCGCAGCCGCCACCTTCGGGTCGGCATCCGCGAAGTTGGTCTTGAAGTTCTCCACAAACATGCGGGCCAGTTTGGCCGCCTGCGCGTCGTACGCCGCCTTGTCAGCCCAGGTGCCACGCGGATCGAGCACGGCGACTGGCACGTCGGGCACGGCGGCCGGCACCTCAATATTGAAGACCGGGTGACGGGTATAGGCCACGTGGTCGAGCGCGCCGGAGAGCGCGGCGCGAATCATCGCGCGCGTGTAGGCGATCTTCATGCGGCTGCCGACGCCGTGCGGGCCGCCGGTCCAGCCGGTGTTCACCAGCCACACCCGCGACTGATTCTGGCTGATCCGTTCGCCCAGTTGCTTGGCGTAGACGTTCGGGTTCAGCGGCAGGAACGGCGCGCCGAAGCAGGTGCTGAACGTCGCGCTCGGCTCGGTGACGCCCTTTTCGGTACCCGCGACCTTGGCGGTGTAGCCCGACAGATAGTGATACATCGCGCCTTCGGCCGACAGGCGCGCAATCGGCGGCAACACCCCATAGGCGTCGGCCGTCAACATCACGATGTTCTTCGGATGACCGCCGCTCCCCGAAGGCGCGTGGTTGTCGATGAACTCAATCGGATAGGCGCCGCGCGTATTCTCGGTCAGCGACGCGTCATCGAAGTCCAGCGCGCGCGTGCCCGGGTCCATCACCACGTTCTCGAGCACGGTGCCGAATCGGCGCGTGGTCTCGAAAATCTGCGGTTCGGCTTCCGCCGACAGCCGGATCATCTTCGCGTAGCAACCGCCTTCGAAGTTGAACACGCCGCGATCGCTCCAGCCATGCTCGTCGTCACCAATCAACTGCCGTTCCGGGTCGCTCGACAGCGTCGTCTTGCCCGTACCCGACAGACCGAAGAACAGCGCCGTGTCGCCGCCAGGACCGATGTTCGCCGAGCAGTGCATGGCGAGCACGTGGCGCAGGGGCAACAAATAGTTCAAGACCGTGAAGATCGATTTCTTGTTCTCGCCGGCGTAGCTGGTGCCGCAGATCAGCACCTCGCGCGAGGCGAAGTTCACGGCGATCGCGACCTCCGAACGCGTGCCGTGGCGCGCGGGATCCGCCTTGAAGCTGGGCGCCGTCAGCACGGTGAACTGCGGTTCGAACGCGGCCAGCTCTGACGCGGGCGGCACGATAAACAGGTTCCGCACGAACAGGCTCTGCCAGGCCAACTCCTGGATAAACCGCACCGGCAGGCGGTACTCGGCATCGGCGCCGGCATAGAGATCCTGCACGAAGAGTTCCTGCCCCTTGAGATGGGCGACGATGTCACGGCGCAACTGGTCGAACTGCGCGGCCTCGATCGGGCGGTTGACCTTGCCCCACCAGACATGCGCTTCGCTCGATGGCTCTTTGACCACGAACTTGTCGTTGGGCGAGCGGCCCGTGTGGTTTCCAGTCAGACACACCAGCGGGCCGTCGGCCGCGATAGCACCTTCCTGACGGCGAATGGCGTGTTCGTAGAGTGCTGGAGCCGACAAATTGAAATGGACCGGCTTCGAGGTTTGAACGCCGTGGGTCTCTAGGCCCCGCCCCACATGTGCAGTACTCATGAAATATGACTCCAAAACTCGACCAGACTCACTGGTCGCATTCAAACTATGAATGGTACAGATGGAAAAGGCGCTAAGTCAATCGCGTACCACGGTTTGGGCCGGGCTTGTTCCTGTTAAACTACGGTAAACGCGCCACCCCCAGAACCCGTAACAGATGGCAGGACAGCCCAACGTCGACGCCGCCACCCCGCCCCGTCCCGCAGACGGTGGCCACCCGTCCCCAGCCTCGGTGCTGGCGGCCGAGATCAAGGCGCTCGTCGAACGAGGTGAGCGGGACGCCGCCCGCGACCGATTTGGGGCCCTCGTGGCGTTGCTTCAGCGCCGCGCGGTTCGCATCGCGTTTCAGTACCTTCGAGACGCCGCGGATGCCGACGAAGCGGTTCAGGACGCCTTTATCAAGGTATTCCTGCACATTGAGCAGTATCGCCACGACCTGCCGTTCGACGTCTGGTTCACCCGCATTCTGGTGAACGCGGCACTGGATCGGCTGAAGGCCCGGGCACGGCAACAACGCTGGATCAGCCATTCCACCGACGAGGACGAGGGCCGGCCAGTCGAGCAAGTGCCAGGCGGCGAGGCGTCGAACGAACGCCGGCTGCTGGCAAAGGAACGTTGGGATCAGGTCACGCAGGCCGTCGCGGGTCTGCCGGACCGCCAGCGGCTGGTGTTTACGCTCTGTCACCTGGACGAGCAATCCCCGGCGGAAATTAGCGCCGCCACCGGGATGAGCCAGGCGACAGTACGAGTGCACCTGTTCCGCGCGTTGCGGAAGTTACGAGGAGTGTTGGGAGGTCAAGCATGAACCGACGCGATGTCCCGGAAACGGACCTGAACGCGACCATTGAGGCGTACCGCGTGGCCGCTCATGCCGAAGCCGATGCCCACTTCGACGAGCACGCTCTCGAGTCCCAGCGCCACAAAATCCTGGCCCGTCTCGCCCACCTGGGACAGACCGCCAAGGTCATTCGCTTCCCGCTCGCCCCGAATGTCGAGACGCCAGCCACCAGTCTCAACCGCCGCTGGATCTCGATCGCCGCGGCTGCCGGCCTGATCATTGGGCTGCTGGGCGGCCAGATCGTGAACCTGCTGCCTTCTCAAACCCGCCGTCTCGCACCCATGGCGTCGTCGATCGCCCCCAGTGCCGACAGCGTCCCCGGCTACGTGCCGGCGCGCTTGATCCTGTCGCAGGACGATGGCCTGCTGGGCGAAGTCGATTTCGCGGTCCAACTGCGTAGCGCCAGGGAGTTGAGAGCCCTGGACGAATTGACCCCGTTTCACGAACAATAGCGGCGATTCCGGTCCCAGCTCTGCCATTTACTGCCTTTGGCGCGCTTGCGCTAGCCTCGTACGCCATTCCGTAAACGTCCGGCTGGGGTCGGTCGTAACGCTATTTGAGCCATGCACATCCTACGTAAGTTGTTCATTTGTTTAGCCTTGTCTCTGGTTGTCGCCGGAGCGCAACCGGCCTCTGCCCAAAGCTTCAAGTGGTGGCAGATGGAGCGCTTCCAGAAGGGTCTGTCCCTCAACCAGGAGCAGATCGACCGGATCGAGGCCATCTTCCAGACCGCCGAACCGTCCCTGCGGGCGCAGAAGGCCGCGCTCGACAAAGCCGAGCACAAGCTGTCGAAGGTGATCACCGACACCAATTCCGATGAAGCGACGGTGCTGCAGGCGGCCGAACGCGTCGAGGCCGCCCGCGCCGAGCTGAGCCGGACCCGCACCCTGCAACTGTTCCGCATGCGGCGCGTCCTAACTGACGAGCAGAACGCCAAGATGAAAGAGATGCACGACCACGATCGCCGCGAACGGGACAAGAAGCCCAAAGGCGAGCTGTCCGACGGCACCTGCCGCTGAACTTCTCTTCGACTTAACCCGGGATCCCTTGACGACCATGAAATTTCTTACGAGTACGTTGGTTGCGGTCGCCGTGTGCGCCGTCGTCCCTCACGCGTCGGCGCAGGCCCTGTCCGACTCCGCCCGCCAGGACGCGGTTGTCCTGCAGGCGCTGCGCACCTATCAGCAGGGTCTCAATGACCTCCGCCCGGAGATGTCGGGCGTGTCGCAGCCGGGCGCCGCGCCCGGTTCGCGACGCGAGTTACGGTTGGAAGAAGCGGTGGCGATCGCGCTCGAGAAGAATCTTGATATCCAGGTAGCGCGTCTCGAGCCGCAATCCGTGGATCTTCTGGTCGCCGGGTTTCGCAATACCTACCGCCCCTTGGTGAGCTCCACCGTGGGCTTGCGCGACCAGTACCAGCTCCCCACCAGCAGCCTCAACGGCGGCACCAAGGTCAACAACGGCACGGCCACGTACAACTTTGGCTTGGCCCAGAACGTCAACAGATACGGCGGCAACTACACGGTGAACTGGTCGAACTCGCGGCTGGAGACGTCGAATTCGTTTTCCACCTTTAACCCCAGCTTCACCACCAACCTGGTGGCCGCCTTCTCCCAGCCCTTGTTGCGGGGTTTCCGCATCGATAACACCCGCCAGCAATTGCTGATCAACCTGATCAACCGCGACATCTCCGAAGAGAGCGCGCGCGCCACGATTACCCAAACGCTGGCCAACGTCCGCAATGCGTATTGGGATTTGGTCTTCGCGCAAAGCGCGGTGGAAGTGGCGCAGCGCGCGACCGAGCTCGCGGACAAGCTGGTCCAGGACAACCAGGCGCGGGTCGAGGTCGGTACGCTGGCACCGCTTGACATCGTGCAGGCGCAGGCTGAATCGGCCACCCGCCGCCAGAACCTGGCCGCCGCCGAAGCGACGGCCCAGACGGCGGAACTCACCCTCAAGCGCTTCATGGTCAGCGGCACCGACGACCCGTTGTGGCGCCAGACCATTCGCCCGGTGGACCTGCCGTCCCTGGGTCCAGCTCCGTCCGACATCGAGGGCGCCATCCGCAAAGCGCTCGCGGAACGCACGGACGTGATTTCGGCCAGGAAAAACCTGGACTCGAACGACGTCAGCCTGCGCTTCTTCAAGAACCAGTCGATGCCGGCGGCGGACCTCAACGCCAGTTACGGCGCGCAGGGCCTGGGCGGCACGGCCATTATTCGCACCGGTCCCCTTGGCAACCAGACCATCTCGCAGATCATTCCCGGCGGCTACGGCGACGCCTTATCGCTGCTGAAGGCTCGTGAGTTCCCGACGTGGAACCTCAACGTCACCATGTCCTATCCGATTGGTGGCAACCAGGCCGACGCACAGCACGCTCGCGCGCGCCTGCAGCGCACGCAGGCCCTCACCCGTCTGCGCGGTCTGGAAGTGCAGATTGCCGCCGAAGTGGCGAACGCCGCGCTGACCGTGCAGAGCAACTTGAAGCGGGTTGAAGCGGCCACAGCGGCGCGCGAGCTCGCCCTGAAACGACTCGAGGCCGAGCAGAGCCGGTTCGAGGTCGGCTTGACGACCAACTTCTTCGTCGTTCAGGCGCAGCGCGATCTACGCGACGCGCAGAACACCGAGCTGCGGGCCCTGGCCGATTACCGCAAGTCGCTCGTGAACTTCGAGCGCGCGCAGCTGTCACCGGCCGGCGGCGGTGGCGCCGGACTTAATGCGGCCACCGGCGGACAGTAACGCGGCTTGCGGCTTGCGGCTTGAATAAGGATTGCGGCGCGAGCGGACATTCTTGACGAGGTTAGAGACGGATTCTTATGCGTAAATTTGTGTGGATTGGTCTGGTCGTGGCTGCTGCCGGTGGCGCCGCCTATTACTTCGGCGCCTTCGGTTCTCGGTCGGCCACACCGGGCAACGGCAGTGCCCAGGCCGGCGCAGGGCGCGGTGGCGCACCAGGCGCTGGCGCCCAGGCCGGTGCTGGTCGTGGCGGTGGCGGCTTCCCCGGCGGTGGCGGCGGTCCCCGCGCCCCGATGACGGTCGAAATGGCGGCGGTGAAAACGGGCGACGTCGCCGCGCACCTGACCGTGGTCGGCAACCTGATCGGCTTGCAGACGGTCGACGTGGCCCCTCGCACCAACGGTCGGCTGCTGTCAGTCTCGGTGCAGATGGGCGATCCCGTGCGCCGTGGCCAGGTGATGGCCAAGATCGAGGACCGCGAAATCGTCGAGCAGGTCAGCCAGGCCGAAGCCTCGCAGCAAGTCTCGAAGGCCACCATCCGCGCACGCGAAGCCGACCTCAAGGTCGCGCAGGTCAACTTCGATCGTTCCAAGAACCTGTTCGAGCGCCAGTTGCTGGCCAAGCAGGCGCTGGATGATGCCGAGGCCAAGTTCCTCGCCGCCGAAGCCCAGATCGACTTGTCGAAGGCGCAGTTGGCCCAGGCCGAAGCGCGTCTGCAGGAACTGAAGATCAACTTACAAAACACCATCGTCACGTCGCCGGTGGATGGCTTCGTCGGCAAGCGCAACGTCGATCCGGGCGCGATGGTGTCGCAGAACACCCCGATCGCCTCGGTCGTCGATATCTCGCGGCTGAAGATGGTCGTGAACGTGGTCGAGAAGGACATCCGTCTCGTCACCGTCGGCGATCGCGGCGATGTCGATGTCGACGCCTACCCTGGCGAGAAGTTCGATGGCCGCATTGCCCGCGTCGCGCCGGTACTCGACCCCGCCACCCGCACCGCGACGATTGAAATCGAGATTGCCAACACCGACAAGCGCCTGAAGCCCGGCATGTATGCCCGGGTCAGCCTGACGGTCGAAGAACGCAAGGGCACGCTGGTCGCGCCGAAGAGCGCCGTCATCGACTTCGAGAACAAGCGCGGCGTGTGGATGCCCAACGCCGACAACCGCGCCAAGTTCGTGCCGGTGGAACTGGGCATCGAAGACACGGACCGTGTGGAGATCAAGAGCGGTCTCAAGGAAGGCGACAAGATCGTGACGACCGGCGCCACCGCCGTTCGGAACAACGACCTGCTGGTCATCGCCGGCGCGGGCGGCCCAGGCGGACCCGGCGGCGGCGCCGGTCGCGGCGGTCCAGGCCGTGGTGGCCAGGGTCGCGGCGGTGCGCCAGGCGCGCCGCGGCCGCCCCAGTAGTACCAGGAGGGCGGAACATGTGCTCCGCCACGTGCCAGAAGGGCGGAACTTTAGTTCCGCCAGGTAGCACCAGGAAGGCGGCACTTTAGTGCCGCCACGCAGCAAACGTCAGTCGCTCAGTCGAGATCACATTATGAGTATTCCGCGCCTCGCCATCGAACGTCCCGTCACGATGTTCATGATCAGCATGGTCATCATCCTGCTGGGCGGCATCTCGCTCACCCGGCTGCCGGTGGACCTGATGCCCGACACGCAGATGCCCACCATCACGGTCCGCGTCAACTACTCGGGCGTCGGGCCGCTCGAAATGGAGGAGCTGGTCACCCGGCCGATCGAGCAGGCGGTCAGTGCCGTTGCCGGTCTCGACCGCGTCGACTCGACCTCGTCGGAGGGCAACGCCAACATCCGGCTCAACTTCGCCTGGGGCACCGACCTCAGCGAGGCGGCGGATGAAGTGCGCACCCGCCTTGACCGCGTGCGCGGCCGCTTGCCGGAAGACGCCGACCCGCCGACGGTGTTCAAGTTCGACTCCACCTCGATGCCGATCATGGGCATCGGCGTCGAGGGCGACTTCGACGCGGTGACGCTGCGCGAACTGGCTCAGAACGACCTCTCGCCGCGCCTCGAGCGCGTCGCCGGTGTCGCCGCCGTGACCATCAACGGCGGCCTGCGCCGTCAGATTCACGTCGACGTGTCGCGCGAGAAGGTCACCGCACTCAACCTGACCCCGGACCGCATCGTCCAGATTCTCCGTACCGAGAACCAGAATATCCCCCTCGGGGAAATCAACGATGCCGACCGCACGCTGCTGCTGCGCAGCCCCGGCCAGTTCACCAACCTCGAGGAGATCAAGAACCTGGTGGTGCTGACCCGCGCCGGCGTGCCGGTCTACCTGCGCGACATCGCCAACGTCACCGACAACACCGAGGACCGCCGCTCGTTCATGCGCATCAACGGTACGCCCGGCATTCGCATGCAGGTGACCAAGCAGTCGGGCACCAACACCATCCAGATTGCCGAGGGCGTCAAGCGCGAGATCGCGAAGATTAACAGCGAGGTCGACGGCATCAAGCTGCAGGTCCTCGATGACCAGTCGAAGTTCATCAACCGTGCGATCGGCAGCGTCACCGAGCACGCCATGGTTGGCGGTCTGCTGGTGATCGCGATCATCTTCCTGTTCCTGCGCGACATCAAGTCGACGCTGATTATCTGCACGTCAATCCCGATTTCGGTGATCGGCACGTTCGCGCTGCTCTACTTCGGCGGCTACACGCTCAACACGCTGACCTTCGGCGGACTGGCCCTGGGCATCGGCATGATCGTTGACGCCGCGATCGTCGTGCTGGAGAACACCTATCGCCATCTCGAAATGGGCAAGGACCGCGTCACGGCCGCGATCGAGGGCAGCGAAGAAGTGTGGTCGGCGATTCTCGCCTCGACCCTGACTCACATCGCCGTGTTCGTGCCGATGCTGTTCCTGACCGGCGTCTCGAGCATCATGTTCGGGCAGTTGGCCGCAGTGGTGTCGTTCTCACTGGCCATGTCGCTGCTGGTCGCCGTGACCATCGTTCCGGTGCTGTGCTCGTTCATGCTCGACGCGCCGCATAAGGCGCACGAAGGCGCGGGCCTGATGGCTAGACTCAACCGCAAGGTCGACGGCGCGCTCGACTCGCTCGACGGGTTCTACGCCCGCTCACTGCACACGGCGCTCAACCACCGGCCGACCGTGTTCGCCACCGGCTTCGCGCTGTTCGCGATCGCGATTGTCCTGCTCCCCCGCATCGGTTTCGAGTTCCAGCCGCAGACCGACGAAGGTGAGATCACGGTCGATGCCGAACTCGCCGTTGGCTCGCGCCTCGAGAACACCGAAGCCGTACTGATCGGCCTGGAGGAGCGCATTCGCCAGACCGTTCCCGAGGCTGTGATGCTGATCACGCAGGTGAGTGGCGGTGGCGGCTTCGGCGGTGGTTCGACGCACCGCGGCAACGTCAACGTCCGCCTGGTGCCGCGCAACGAACGCCAGCGGACCAACGAACAAATCTCGATGCAACTGCGCCGCGAGTTATCCGGCATCCCCGGCGTAATCGTCCGCGCGCGTCCCTCGGGCGGCCAGAACCAGATGATGCGCGGCATGGGCGGCGGTGGCGGCGACGGCCGACTCTCGATCGAGATCCTCGGCCACGACCTCGCTCAGTCGAAGCGCATTGCTCAGGATCTCAAGGCCATGCTCGACACAACGCCTGGCATTGCCGACTCGCGCTTGCAGCGCGAGGAAGGCCGCCCCGAACTGGCCGTTCGTGTCGACCGCGACAAGGCCGCCCTGCTCGGCCTGACCGTGACCGGCGTCGCCAACACCATCCGCACCAACGTCGCCGGCACCCAGGCCGCGATGTTCCGCGATGCTGGCAACGAGTACCCGATCGTCGTCCGCCTGCGCGAAGAGGACCGCAAGGAAGTCGCTGAAGTCGGCGACGTGCTGCTCAGCACACCGGCTGGCCAGATCGTCCCGGCCAAGAACGTCATGCTGATCGCTCGCGAGACCGGCCCGGTGTCGATCGAGCGGAAGAACCAGGAACGCGTGCAGCGCGTCAACGCCGAGACCGAGGTCACCCTCAGCGAGGCTGTCGCCGCCGTGCAGGCACGCATGGGCGAGATCAACGTGCCCAAGGACTTCGCCGTGGGCTTCGGCAACGAGGTTGAAGAGCAGGCCAAGTCGTTCAACGAGCTGCGCCTCGTGCTGATCCTCGCGATCGTCCTCGTCTACACGGTGATGGCGTCGCAGTACGAATCGCTGAAGGACCCGTTCATCATCATCTTCTCGATCCCGCTGGCCGCCATTGGTGTGGTCGGCATGCTGATGATCACCAGGACACCATTCAGCATGCAGGCCTACATCGGCGTGATCATGCTGGCCGGCATCGTCGTCAGCAACGCCATCCTGCTGGTCGACTACACCAACACGCTGCGACATCGCGACAAAATGGAACTGCGTGCCGCCCTCGAGCTCGCCGGCCGCCACCGCCTGCGCCCGATTCTGATGACGTCGCTATGCACGGCGCTCGGCCTGGTGCCGATGGCCCTCGGCATCGGCGAAGGCGCGGAACTGCAGGCGCCGCTGGCCCGCGTGGTGATCGGCGGCCTGATGACCTCGACCGTGATCACGCTGGTGTTCGTGCCGGCGATGTATACGCTGTTTGAAGAAGGCTGGGGCGGGATCTTCAGGAAGGGTGCTGTTGCGCCCGCCGAAGCAGCGCACTAACCGCTTCCCCGCTGACCGGGTCGACCCAGCCAGGTGCCAGTTCTGCGAGCGGCTCGAGCACGAAGAGCCGCTCGCGGAACCTGGGATGAGGCACGATCAAGCCGGGCTCGGCCCGCCGCTCACTCCCATACAAGATCAAGTCGAGATCGAGCGTCCGGGACGCTCCGGGCGCCGGACGCTCTCGCCCGCGCTCGCGCTCAATCTCCAATAACCGGTCCAGCAGTGCGCGTGCCGTCAGGCTCGTGTCGCCGACCACCACGCCGTTCAAGTAGCGCGGCTGTTCGCCAACGCCAACGGGCGCCGTGTCGAACCAGGTGGATTGACGGAGATTGGTGAGGAGCGTCGCCAGCCGGCCGACGGCAAAGGCGAGATGAGCTTCGCGATCGCCGAGGTTGCTCCCCAGGGCGATCGCGACCGTGGCCTGCGTTATTGGCCAGTCCAGCGGGCGCCCATGACGACGCCGGTATGGTCGTTGATGGCGAGGGACTTGCCGATCAGGTCCCGGTTTCCCGCCGCCGCCTGATCGAACAGGCGCTTGTGCTCGAGCATCTCGCCGAGCACGACCTTGAGCATGCCCTTGTGGCGGGCGTCCGACACGGCCTCGACCCTGGGCCGCCACTTCTCCACGAACTGGGCGTTGGCGCGGGCATCATCCGCCGCCAGGCCCTTCCAGGCATCGCCCTTCCCCACCGCCACGGTCTGGCGGGCAGGGTCGGCCGGGAGCGGTGCGCCCAGGTCCAGCAGCGCGTGCTGCAGCCACGACAAGTGGGTCTCTTCGCGCGCCACGATGTACTGGTAGGCGTTGTTGATGTCGTAATCGGGCACCTGCTGCGCCACGTCCTCGTGCCGCATCAGCAAGCTGGTACGTTCCAGCAGGAAGTCCCGAATCAGGTCAGCGAGGTGCGGTGTGGTGCTCACGCCTTTTGCTTTTCCTTGCAGGTGATGCACACCCGCGTCCAGGGAATCGCGTTCAGCCGGGGCCCGGCAATCGGGTCGCCGCAGTCGCGGCACAGGCCGAAGACGCCCTTTTCAATGCGCATCAGGGCTTCGTCGATGGCCTGGAGGATCTTGGCATCGGTCTGCTTGAGCCGCAAGTGGATATGCACTTCGTTGTTGCCCGACGCCTGATCCGCCATGTCGCCCTGGCGGCCGTTGTTGTGCTCCATCGAACTCTGGAGCGTGTTCAGGCCCGCGCCTTCAAGCAGCTCCGCCCGCTTCTTCAGCAGGGTATCTTTGTAGACCGTGACGTCCATGTGACTTCGTGCTCCCTGATCGCCCAACGAGAGGGTTGCCAATCCCGGATCTTACCATGCAGGTGAGCCGCGCCGTGCAACCTCGGGAATCAGCGGTAAGCGCCGGCTGAAGCCGGAGGCTACTCCGCACCGGAGGCTCCTGCGCGCCGGCTACTCCGCGCGGAGGGTCAAGAGCGGCTTGCGCTGCAGGACTTCCCAGCTCGAGATCACCCCAATCACCGCGACCAGGACGGCGGTCACTGCCACACCCATCGCGCTCATGCCCAGCAGCGGCTTGAACGGGATATCGAGCGCATACCGGCTGATCGCCCACGACAGGCCCACGGCGCCGCCGGCGCCAATCCCACCCGCCAGCAAGCCGAGCAAGCCGTACTCGATGACGAGGACAGCGGCAATCAGCTGCCGCGTCGCACCAAGTGTCTTGAAGATCGCGGCCTCGTAGACCCGCCGGAACTTGGTCATCGCCACCGCACCGATCAGAATCAGGAGACCACTGAACACGACCAGGGAACCCACGACCGTGACCGCCAGTGTGACGTTGTCGACCACCGACTTGATGGTGGCGAGGATCTCGCGGCCGTCAATCACGGAGACATTCGGCGCCGCGTCCACCAGTGCCGACTGCAGGCGGTCCCTGGCAGCGGTGTCCTGTGGCCCGCGCAGGAACCCGACAAAGCTATGCGGCGCCTGCTCGAGCACGCCGGGCCGGAACACGAACATGAAGCCGCCGGCACGGCTATCGGCCCACTCCACCAGGCGGATGCTCGTGACCCGCGCCTCAATGACGCGGCCCAGCACATCGAACCGCATGGAGTCGCCCACAGCGATCTTGAATTGCTCGGCGATGGACTGCTCCACCGACACTTCGCCGAGATCCGACGGCGCCGGCTCCCAGAGCCTGCCGGCGACCACCTTCTCGTTCGGCTCGAGATTCTGGCGATACGTGATGGTGTATTCGCGCCCCAGCGACCCGCGGCCGCGCACGTCCTCGAAGTTCTCGAGATTGAGTTCCTTGCCCTGCACGCCGACGACCCGCGCGCGCAGCACCGGCAACAATCGCGGCGCGCTCGCACCCGCCTCCTGGTTGGCGGCAATCGCCGCGCGCACGCGTGCCACCTGGTCGTTCTGGATATCCAGCAAGAACATGTCCGGCGACTCCGCCGAGACGTTCACGGCGAACTGGTCGACCAGGTTCTGTTGCAACGACCGCACGCCGATGATGAAGAAACTGCCCAGCCCGACGGCGAGCAGGACGATGCGCATCTGGCTGCCGGGCCGGCTCAGTTGCAGCACCGCGTGACGCAGCGCGAAGGACCGTGACCGCGCCAACGGCGCGATCACCTTGATCACGAGGATGCCCGCGACGTGCAGCAGTAGCGCCGTCGCGGCGAATCCGGCCGCCACGACGAGACCCACCCGCCAGTTGCCGGCCTGCCACACCGTCAGCGCCACCAGCGCGGTCATCACGAACAGCGTGACCATGATCTGGAGCGCGTCGGGGCGCCGGCTGCGCGCCTCATCGCGCAACAGCAGCGAAGGCTTGACGTGCCGCACCTCGAGCAACGGTACCAGCGAGAACAGCAGCGACACCAGCATGCCGATGCCCACACCTTGCACGACCGCCGGGATGGTCAGCGCATAGACGATGTCGACGCCAGGCATGGCGCCTGCGAGCAGGCCCGGAATGGCGCGCATGGCCAGCTCCGCCAGGCCGACACCCAGCAGGCTGCCGGCCAACCCGAGCATCGCCACTTGCGCGACGTAGACCGCCAGTAACTGCGACGACCGCCCGCCGAGACATTTCAGGACGGCGATGCTCTTCATCTTCTGCTGGACGAACACGCGCGTGACGCTGGAGACGCCGATGCCGCCGAGAATGACAATGACCAGGCCGACCAGGCTCAAGTAGTTCTCGGCACGCGCGAACTCTTCACCGATGTCATCTTCGGTGGCCTGATATGACCGCACGCGCGCGAATTGATTATTGAAGTCCGTGCGCAGCACCCGGATCAACTCGTCCAGGCGCGCGTCGGTGACGCGGACCAGGCGCTGGTGGGTCGCGCGGCTGCCAAACCCCATCAGGCCCGACTGCTCCAGGTCGGCCAGGGCGACAAAGACGCGCGGCCCCATGCTGAAGGCGCCCAGCCGGCGACCCGGCTCGCTCTCGAGCACGCCGCGAATGGTGTAGCGCTGGGAGCCGATGGTGAGGGCATCGCCGACGTTCACATCCAACTGCGCCATCAGCTCCGGACGCACGATCACGCCGAATCCGCGCAGCAAGTCATGGCGGTAACTGACGCCATCGGCGAGGTGCATCACCCCGTAGTACGGAAAGCCCTCTTCAACCGCCCGCAACTCGACCATGCGGGCTCGCCCGCCGGGGCGATCCGCCGCCCTGGTCATGGTGGCCAGCTCGACAGACCGGCTGCTCTCGGCCGTCGCCGCGCTCAACCGGCTGTCGATCGTCGCCGACAGTTCCGGCGTGAACGGACGATTGCTGGTGATGATCGCGTCGGCGGTAATCAGCGTGCGCGCTTCGCCGGCGAAGGTGGTGCGGACGCTTTGAATCACGGAACGCAGCGCGACAATCGCGCCGACCCCGACGGCGATGCAAATGAAGAAGAACACCAGGCGCTGCCAGGATGCCCGCATCTCGCGCACCGCCATAAACAGCACGAACCTCACGCCGATGCTCCCTGCGCCGTCGTTTCTTCGACCACTGGCCGGCCGTCGCGCAGCACCAGCCGGGCATCCGCCACGGCGGCCACAGATACGTCGTGCGTCACCATGACCAGCGTCACCTTGCGCTTGTGGCGCACCTGCAGCAGCAGGTCGAGAATGTGACGGCCGTTCGAACTATCGAGGTTGCCGGTGGGCTCGTCAGCGAGAATCAGTGGGGGGTCGTTGGCCAGCGCCCGCGCGATGGCAATGCGCTGCTGTTCTCCGCCTGACAGCTGTGATGGATAGTGATGGCCGCGGTCATGCAGGCCCACTTCGTCGAGCAACGCCTGCGCCCGCGCCGCGGCGTCACGCCGGCCGGCAATCTCCATTGGCACCTGGATGTTTTCGATCGCGGTCAGCGATGGCACCAGGTGGAAGAACTGAAAGACAAACCCGATCTTCTCGCCACGCAGCCGCGCCAACGCGTCTTCGTCAAGACTCGTGATTTCCGTGCCGGCAATCGCAATGGTGCCGGTTGACGCGGAATCGAGACCGGCGATCAACCCGAGCAGCGTCGACTTGCCGCTACCGGAGGGCCCGACAATCGCCAGGCACTGGCCATCAGGCACATCCAGATCGAGCGGGTGAAGAATGGTGAGAGGCTGGCCGCCGCTCTGGACGGTCTTGCTGACGCCGCGAAGTTGGATCATTGGCTTGGGACTTAAGACTTGGGGCTTGAGGCTTGGGGCTGGCTACCTACTTAGGACGCGGCAGCGCGGGCTTCAGTTCCTTCCAGACCAGATCAGCCACGACCTGCGCGCCGCGAACGTTGGGGTGAATCCCATCGGCCTGGTTGAGCGTCGAGTCTCCGGCGACGCCGAGTAACAGGAACGGGATCAACCGGACTCGATACTGCTGCGCGAGATCCGTGTAGACGCTGCGAAACTGGCGGGTGTAGTCAGCGCCGAAATTCGGGGGCGCTTCCATCCCGGCGAGAATCACGGTCAGGCCCTGCCCGGTAGCGCGCTCAAGAATGGTGGCGAGGTTGTTCTTCATCTCGGCCGGCGACAGTCCGCGCAGGCCGTCGTTGGCGCCGAGCGCCACGATCAACACCTTCACGTCGCCGTCGAGTGACCAGTCCAGTCGCCGCACGCCACCGGCTGACGTATCGCCCGATACGCCGGCATTTACGATCTCGTAGTGGTAGCCGTCGGTCGCCAGACGTTGCCCGATCAGTGCCGGGAAGCTCTGCGATGCGTCAAGTCCCAAGCCCGCGGTCAAGCTGTCGCCCAGAAAGACGATGCGCGGGCGCGCCGCGGCTGGCTCGGGTGCCGCCACCGGGCGTGGCGCCTCCGGCGCGGGAGCGGGGGCTTCACTTCGGCAGGCGGCCAGCAGCACGCTGGCCGCAATCAGGATGAGGGCACGCGCGCGCATCAGGAGACCGCAATCACCAGCGCCGTCGCGTTGTCGGAGCTGCCGCGGGTCAACGCTTCATCCACCAGCCGGGTCGCCTGGTCGGGCGGCGACGACGCGGCCATCAGCACTGCGGTGATTGCGGCGCTGTCCAGGCGGCCGTGAACGCCGTCGGAACACATCACGAACGTGTCGCCTGCCACCAACTGCTCCTCTCTCGCTCCCGGCTTGACATCGCCCCTGGTGCCGACCACGCTGGTCAGCACGTGGCGCAACGGGTGCGCCGGGTCGGCGTCTTCCGCTTCTTTCGCGCCCAGCACCGAGGCCAGCCAGGTGTCGTCCTTCGTCAACTGTTCGAGGCTGCCATCACGCAGTCGATAGATCCGGCTGTCGCCCACACTGGCCAGCGCCAGACGATCGCCCGACACCAGCACGGCCACCACCGTGGTGCCCATGCCACTCAACTCGGCGTGCCGCGAACCCTCGGCGTAGACCTTGCGATTGGCCAGCCGTACGGCGCTCGTCAATCGATTGCTATCGATGGAATAGGCCAGTTCGATCCCGAACGGCCACGTGATGTCGCCGCCGGCCGCACTCTCGGCAATGAACTGGTGGATCGCCTCCACCGCCAGGTGCGAGGCCACTTCGCCGCCGTTGTGGCCGCCCATGCCATCGGCCACCACGAACAGGCCGAGTTCCGGCCACCATCCGAGATAGTCCTGGTTCATTTTGCGCGGACCGATATCCGTCCGGCTGCCTACAGTCAACTCCATATCGCGCTGTGGATTATGCCCTTTGGATACTTGGTATACTCGGCGCAGTGGCCAACGCAGCGCTGCAGCCGGTGATCGCCCGCGCCAATACCGCCCTCGAACGCGGCCAGGCTGCGTCGACGATCGACTTACTCGCGCCGCTGCTCCGCACGCCCTCGTCGCTGACTCGCGACGACGAGCTGGCCATTCGCGTCATGCTGGCTGAATCGTACCTCTTACAGGGGGATCTTGCACAGGCCGGAACCGTGCTGGGCCGCTCCCCTGACACGATTCGCGATTCCCTGCCCCAGGTGCTGCACTCCAATCTCTGGCGCCTGCACGGCCGCGTCGCGTTTGCCCGGGGCGAGCAGTCCCGCGCCATCGCGTTGCACAACCGCGCGCTGAAGCAGGCCGAGATGGCGCACGACTCCCGCGCCATCGGCCTCGCGCATTTCTACCTCGGGCAGTGTTACCGCCAGGTCGGCGACATGGCGATTGTGCGCGAGCACATCGCTGAAGCCGCGGCGGCCCTGCACGCCGCCGGGGATCGCCGCCACCTGGCCATGGTGCACTCGCTGTCGGCGATCATGCTGGCCCAGATCGGTCGCTACGACGAAGCCAACGCCGCCCTGCGCCAGGCCGAGCGCATGGCCTCGCTGCTGCAGGCCGATGACGTGCTGGCGACCGTCTATGGCAACCAGGCCAACGTCGCGCTGATCCGTCACCGCTATGAACAGGCGCTGGCCCTCGCGGAACGCGCCGTCCACCTGCACGAAGGACTCGGCCAGGGACCGGGACTCTCGGTTGCGCTCGCGACCCTGGGACAGATTTGCGTCAGGGTCGGCAACCTCGATCGCGCCGACACCGTGCTGCACCGCGCGCTCGACGTTCGCAGCGCGATGCAGTTCCACGAGACCACTGGCGCGGTCTACGACACGCTGGCCCAGATGTCGCTCATGCGCGGCGACTACGAGAACGCCGCCGAGTACCTGCGGCGCGCCGCCGAAGCCTATGGCGCCTACGGCCGCAATACCAGCCGCTGGTACGAATGGTCACTGCGCGTGATCACCGCGCGACTGGCGACGCGCCGCGGGCAGCCCGACGAAGCCCTGGCCATCGCTGACGAGATCGCCAAGTCCACCAACGCGCCGCCGGCTGAAACGATCGAAGCTGAATTGATCGCGGCCGAGGCGCTGCTCTCAGCGGCGCGCGTCGACGACGCGGAACACCGGCTGACGCAGGTGCAATCGCGACTCGATCCGCGAACCACGCCCGGCGCATGGGGCGAGTTCCTGCGCTTGCGCGGTGACCTGCGCGCCCGCCAGACCCGCACCACCGAGGCGTATCACGACATCGCGCAGAGCTCGAGCGTGTTCGAACTGGTCGGCGAACGCTACCAGGCCGCGGTCAGCCAGATGGCCCTGGCGCGGCTCGCCTCAAAGGCCGGCGCGCGCTCGACCGCGGATCGGCATTATCAATACGCCGCCCAGGTGTTCCGCGCCCTCGGCGCGACGAGAGACCTCGAGCAGGTCCAGTCGGAAATGGCCGCCGCCCAACCGACCGGCACCGGCGAGTACGTGGGCTCTCCTGCCGACGCCGACGACGCGCTGGTGCGGCGGCTGGTGGATGCCGCCGTGTTGCCCGACCTGCTGGCTCGCGAGTTGGCCGCGACCTTGCTCGAAGCCGTCACCGCCGATACCACCGTGGTCTACGCCGAGTTGCCGGGCGGCGACGTGCGGGTCATTGCGTTCGCGGGGGCCGACGCCGAGGCCGCGGCCGCCATGGCGAAGCTCGCTGCACAGGGCGCGCCCTGCATCGCCGGCAGCCTGATCGTCGAAGCCATTGGCCGCGAGCCCGATGGCCTGCGCCATGTCGTCATCGCGACACCGCGCCCGCTGGGACATCCGCTGCTCCGGCGAATTCGGATGATGGCGGCCGTCGCGCGCCAGGGCTTCGACCTGTGCGGTGTCCGCGATCGGCCGACGTCACCGGTGGACTCGACCACGGAGCGGCCGCTCGAGCCGCTGCTGCCTGGCTTCCTGTGCGCCAGCGCCGCCATGCACAAGGTCGTCGATCAGATTCAACGACTGCAAGGCAATGACCTGACGGTGCTGATCACCGGTGAGAGCGGGACCGGCAAGGAACTGGTGGCGCGCGCGATTCACGTCGGCTCGTCGCGGAACTCGGCCACGTTCCTCCCGTACAACTGCACGACGACCACGCGTGAACTGGCGGACAGCCAATTGTTCGGCCACCGCCGCGGCTCGTTCACCGGCGCGGTCTCCGATCAGCCCGGCCTGATTCGCACCGCCACCGGCGGCACCTTGTTCCTCGACGAAATCGGCGACCTGCCCCTCGACGTGCAGCCCAAGCTGCTGCGGTTTCTCGAGCAGGGCGAGATCATGCCGGTTGGCGAGAACCGCCCGCAGCCGGTGGATGTCCGCGTGCTGGCCGCCACCAATGCCGACCTCGAACAGCGTGTCGCCGAGGGCAAGTTTCGCGAGGACCTCTACTATCGCCTCAGCGTGATTCGCATTCACGTGCCGCCCCTGCGTCAGCGCCGCGAGGAAATTCCTCACCTGACGACGTTCTTCCTGCGCGAGGCATCCGACCGCCTGGGTAAGCCCGACATGCAGCTGAGCGCCGAGGTCCTCGACCTGTTCGCTCAGTACTGGTGGCCCGGCAACGTGCGGCAGTTACGCAACGAGATTCAGCGCGCGGTGGCCATGGCCCCGGCCGGCGGCACGATCGGCCCCGAGCACTTGTCGGCCGACCTGACGGCCGCTGCGGCCACGCCGGCGTCGGGCTCAGCCTCGGGCAGCCGGGTGTCGTTGCGTGGCGGCCAGACCCTGGCCTCTGTCGTCGACGAAATCGAACGCGACCTGATTCGCGAAATGATGACTCGGCACCGTGGCAACATCTCCGAGACCGCTCGCGCGCTCGGCCTCACCCGCCGCGGGCTGTACTTGAAGCTGCGCCGGCTGGGCATCGAGGGTGGCCCGGAAGTGACTACTAAGTAGCCAGTCACGCGCATTGGTGGATACCTAGTAACCACCACCTACCTCTTCCAGCCCAGCCAAACAGTACGCTCAAGCGCATTCCTGAACGTCATCGGACGCTAACAACCCATGTCTTGGACGTCTGCACAGTATCGGCGTGGATCTTGGAGTGTTTCTGGGCATTGCAAGCCCTTGTTTTTTTGCGCGTGGTCAATTTCCCTGGAGTCTCCCGTGGCTGATAAACAGAAACTGACGGGCAGAAATATTCAACGGTCGTCCGAACGCCGGGCCATCGCGTTGCCGGCTCGGCTTACCTGGAAGGACGCCTCGGGCGCGGTCCGTTTCATCTCGGTGACGACCCGCGACGTGAGCGAGGCTGGTGTGTTCGTGGAGTGCGAGGCGGGTGCCGCCATTCCGCTCTTTCGACTGGTGCATCTGCAGGTGGAACGGGCCACCAGGATGACCGAAGCCCTGCCGATGCGCCTGCGCGATGGGCGCGTCTTGTCCGCGGTGTGGCGCGTGGCGCCTTGCCGTCGCTCAACCGGCACACCGTCAGGCTACGCCCTGCGGTTCCTGGTCGCTCCGCAGATGATGGCGGTGCAGTCGTCGCCCCTGGTCGAGGCCATCGCCGTCTAGGCGTGCTTGCTCCAATAGCGCGCCAGGCCCTGCCAGAGTTGATCGAACGGCGCCGCGAGTTCCGTGGCCCGAGCCTCGTGCTCGGGCATGGCTGTCCTGACCTCGCGCCGCAGATGCTCCACGAACACCCGGGTTCGTTCGTCGTCTGTATGGCCGGCCGTGAGCGACTGGCGAACGGCCTCGGCCTGCGCTGCCAAGGTCTCACGAAATCGCGCGACGTGCGCCTTCGCCCCGGTCACCACTCCAAAGTGGGTCAGGAACAGCGACACCGGGTTCCAGGCGTCGATCACCGACAGGCTCTCGCGCCATGCGGCCAGGTCGATGTCGGGCGGCGGTGTTGGTGCCAGCAGGTAGTCTCCACTGACGCGAATGCCGCCGGTGTCGCCGACGTAGGCCGCGCCGGTCGCTTCATCCAGGAAGCTGACGTGGTGCTTGGCGTGTCCCGGGGTGTAAGCCACGGCGAGGGTCGTGCCCGCCGTCGCGATCCGTTCCCCGCCCTGCAAGGCGTGGACGTTGGCGGCCGGCACTGGCAGGAACGCACCCCACAGGGTCTCCATCTGATCGCCATACAGCCTGGTCGCACTGGCCAACAGCCTGGCAGGGTCGACCATGTGCGGGGCGCCGCGTTCGTGAACGTGGACCTGGATTGAGGGCACGCGCTCCACGATCGACCCGACCGCGCCGGCGTGATCGAGGTGGATGTGTGTAATCAGCAACGCGCGCACGTCGCGCAGCGTGAGGCCGCGCTGGCGCAGGCCGTTTTCGAGGGCCGGCAGGCACGACGCCGGTCCGGGATCGACCAGCGTCACGCCGTCGGGTCCCGTCAGGACGGCGGTGGCGATCACACGATCGCTGCCGCGAAAATTCAGGTCGATGAAATCAGTCACTCGTTGAACGACAGCGACTTCATGGTTTCCGCGTAGCGGCCGTCTGGCGTCGCCGGCAGGAACACCTTGCAGTCGTCCAGGTCGCCCCCGTAAACGTGAAGGGTGATGGAGGCCTTGGCCGGCCGCGCATTGGCCAGCACGTGGTGATCCGTCGGTGGAATCAGGCAACCGGCAGAGCCTGTCCCAGCCAGCAGCGCCCCAATCTGGGTGACACGGAAGTAGCCGTCGGCCTCGGGCTCAACCAGGTATTGCGTCACGGCAATCTCGCCATCGACGACACCCTCGACGCACCACAGGCCGCCGTGATCGTGCACAGCGGTCCCCTGCCCAGGTCCCCACGTCATGACGATGGCCGAGTATCGTCCGGCCGGGTCGCGGTGCAAGAGCCGGCGGGCGTAGGCGTCAGGGCGCGCCACCGTGAACTGCGCCGGCAGCTGCAGCGTGCCGGTGCCGAGAACGTGCTCGAGGTCGGCCTTGACTGCGGTGGTGATGGCCGCCGCATCCCCCGCCGTCACCGAACGGTCAAGACGGGCAATCAGATCCGCGAGTCCAGGACAGTCGGTCGGCACAGCTTTCATTCTACTTCTTCAGATTGGCGTCGAGAGACTTGTAGGCGGCGTAACGCAGTTGATCGCGAATCGTTGTTTCCTTGATCGCGCGGTGGCGGGACCGCGAGAGTTCAAGACGCAGGCTTAACGCCGCGTGACCACGAGCTCTGGCGGACCGGCCAGTCCGAGGTTCGCGCGAAGCACGCGGTTGCCGCCGCTGGACCGGGCTTCTCGCAGCGCGTGCCGCGCCGCCTTGATCAGGTCCAGCTCTTCCCACGCCGACTCACGTTGCGGCACCGCGGTGGAGGTGGCAACCGAAGCGGTGACGAACTCGTCGGGCGCATCCTTCGCGGCCGGCAACTTCAAGTCACGCACCGCTGTACGCACCTGCTCGGCGATCTTGATCGACCCGGGACCGTCGGTTGACGCCAGGACCAGCGCAAACTCGTCGCGGTGATAGCGCGCCACCAGGTCACCCGGCCGGCCGACCAACGCGGCCAGGGCACGGCCGACCTGCTTCAGCACTTCGTCGCCGGCCTTGCGGCCAAACTGGCGGTTGTAGGCGCGGAAATGATCGACATCGATGAAGATCAGCGAGAGCGGCAGTCCATCGCGCCGGGCGCGCCGCCATTCGCGTTCGAGAAACTCGAGAAACTGTTCGTGGTTGGCGACCGCGGTGAGGGGATCTTCCGTGCTCAGGCGCTGCAGTTGCAGGCGGGCCGATTCCAGTTCAGTGGTCCGCAGTTCGAGCGCCTGGTCGAGATCGGCGGCCCGCTCGAAGAGCCGGCGCCGGCTGGCGTACGCCCACACGCTGAACGTGGCTAAGGCCCCGATCAACGCCGCGGCGACTGCCCACTCGATTTCCACTCGTGCCTCCACCCGTGTACGGCCGCTTCCGGGTCGAGCGCATTCTACCCCGACCGCAGGTGTTGGCGCGGGATGATCGGCATTGTGCCGCGCCCATTGCGGCCGCGCCTCCCAAGGCCCTGGTTTCTGGGCTCGACCTGGGACTAGCGCGAAGCGGCTCGGAATGTATCGCAGCCATTGATGTCGCCGCTTGAGAGCCCCTGCCGAAGCCATTGGGCGCGTTGTGCCGATGTGCCATGCGTGAAGCTCTCGGGCGAGACTCGTCCGCCGGTCAGCCGGTCGTCGCCAATGGCAGCGGCCGCAGCCAGGCCTTCCTCGACATCACCCGAATCCAGGATGCCGCGCTTCCCGGCATGGTGGCCCCATACCCCGGCAAAACAGTCGGCCTGCAGTTCCATTTGCACTGAAAGCGCGTTGGCGGTGGCCTGGCTGCCCCGCTGCCGGGCCTGCGACACCTGCCGGTTGATGCCCAGCAGGTTCTGCACGTGGTGGCCGACTTCGTGCGCGACCACGTAGGCCTGCGCAAAATCGCCAGGCGCACCGAAGCGACGGTCGAGTTCACGGAAGAACGAGAGATCGAGATACACCTTCTGGTCGGCCGGACAATAGAACGGTCAGCGGATTGGTGCCGGTCAGCCATGACACGGCCAACACGATCAGGAGCATGCCGATGCCACCCCCACCGATGGCGCCGCCGCTTAGTCCGCGGCGATCCTCAACATTGGAACTGCGACGA
>Ga0163144_10003026_pt1 | contig 38376 bp, 38 predicted proteins | sample OliLak19BULKMAT1_FD_123175 | JGI IMG/M metagenome (GOLD analysis project Ga0163144, IMG submission 123175) | Freshwater microbial mat bacterial communities from Lake Vanda, McMurdo Dry Valleys, Antarctica - Oligotrophic Lake LV.19.BULKMAT1 | ecosystem: Environmental > Aquatic > Freshwater >...
AACCGGGAACGTTCGTGTCACGTCGGATGCGTAGTACTCGTACTCACAACCCGCATCGATCAACACCAGCTCGCCTTTTTTCAGCGCTGCGCAGTTGTCTGTGTAATGGAGCGTGCAGGCGTTGCGTCCTGTCGCAACAATCGACGGATAGGCAGGAGAGCGGGCACCACGCTGCATGAACTCATGCAGAAGCTCGGCTTCCAGACCCAGTTCAGTCATGCCCGCACGACAGGTCCGCATCACACGCTCATGCGCGCCAACGGTAATCGCTGCCGCTTTGCGCATGAGGTCGAGTTCGCGGGCTGATTTGAACAGGCGCAATTCATGGAGCATGTGTTTGAGTGCCACAAATTCGCCCGGTGCAATGGCACCACCGGACTCTCGACCACGGATGTCCCCCACCCATCGCAGGATTCGACGATCAAGATCAGGGTAATCGCCGAGCGTCATGTAGATCCGCTCGCGGCCTTCCAGCAGCCCCGGCAGGATGTCACCAAGATCTGGCACCGGGAACGCATCGTCGACCCCGAGTTCCTCGACCGCTCGGTCCGGACCGAGCCGTGCACCATGATAGATTTCGAAGCGTGGATCGTGATCCTGACAAAACAGGATCGCCTGACCATGACTGCGCCCCGGGACCAGCACCAGCAACGCATCCGCCTCATTGAAGCCCGTCAAATAATAAAAATCGCTGTCCTGTCGGAACGAGTACTCGACGTCCCGATTGCGGATCTTGCGACTGCCGCCCGGAATGATCGCCAGCGAGCCCGGCAACATCAGCTCCATCAGGCGCTCACGACGACGACGATACTCGCTGGCCGGGACACTCACTCCTCGCTCTCCTCGGCTGGCTGGAGCAGCAGCAGTACCGTCACCCTGATGTACTCGACAATCTCGGCGTAGAGCCGCTCGGCCTCTTCAGCTTCCAGTCCGTCGATATCGGCGGAACTGATGGCAGCAAGGTCTTCCAGAATCTCTTCCTCCTCCTCGCTGCTGGCTATCTGACCAAGCGCCGCAAAGCCGGCGAGAAAGGCGGCGCACCATTCCGCCAGTGCTTCTACCCTCAGCTCAACGGACACTTCGTCGTCGGGCAGCAGCGGCATGAATCGAAGGTCCTCGGACAGAAGCTCTTCCTGCGCAATCTGCGCAAACCTGAGCAGCGCATCCGCATTTTCTACCGCATCAGCGCCGACCAGCGAGAGATAGTCATCAAGGGGCAGTACATCGTCTTGCCTGGCATCGCTCTCGTCAGCCCAGAAGGCATCTTCGTCCGCTTCGGCATCATCAACGGGGTTGGTCCGACCCAGATGCCTCAACCTGAGCTTCGCACACTGGATACCGCAGACGGTGCCGTGCAATTCCGCCGGGTTCAGTTCAGAGGTCGCCGCATTCGCGGCAAAAGCCAATTCGGACACGGACACTCCTGCTCCAGCGGTAGGGGAAAGCAAACCGGACGCTATGCTAATGACCTGCGCTTCCCATGCACAGGAAATATGCGCAAAATGAGTTTTGTCTGAATGATGCCGCCGTGGACCAGACCATGCTGACAACCACCATGCCGACAACCACCATGCCGACAACCTCTTGGGAATCTCTAGAACAACGAGTTGACCAGCTCATTGAGCTGACGGCTGTGCTGAGCAAGGAAAATCGTGCCTTGAAAGTGCAGCAGCACCACTGGTCAACCGAGCGCGCCAAGCTCATCGAAAAGAACGAGCTGGCCAAGTCTCGTATCGAGGCGATGATCTCACGCCTCAAGTCACTGGAACAGGATTGAGCCTGCCCATGGCTGAACTCACTACCGTTACCGTTCAGATCCTAGGCAAACCGTATCAGGTGAGCTGTCCGGAGGAAGAAGTCGAAGCACTCTCGGCGTCTGCGCGGTATCTGGACAGCAAGATGGCTTCGATCAAGGGTTCAGGAAAGATCATTGGCCTGGACCGCATCGCCGTAATGGCTGCACTGAACATTGCTCACGAACTGCTGAACACCGAGTCGACAGTGGAACAAACCGGTAGCGCGCTGGATCAGCGATTCAGTCAACTCGCGAGCCGTCTGGACATTGCTCTGGCGAAGCATCGTCAGAATGATGGCTGAACACCGGCAGATGAGCGCCGCTTTACATTGCCACGGATCTTTTCGGCTATACTCCTGATCGTTGCCTGGGACGTTCGCCAGTGTAGGAATATCCTTGAGCCGTTATAGATACGACAGGAGTTGTCGCGCTGGTTCCGGTGAGCACATCTGGCGTGGAGTTTTCGAATTCCCCCGGGAAGCCTGATGGAATCGCACGCTTCTCCGCCCTGAGCCCGACGGTTCAGGGTACCCTGTGCAGCGGCGTCCCGGGTAACTTTCTCCACCATGTCTGAACCGAATCAGTCTGAGCTGAACAAGTCCCAGCACCAACAGTCCAAGCCGACAAAAACTGCGCTGAGACGCAGGTTCAGAGCGCTTCGCAACAGCCTTCAGCCCGCCATCCAACAAGCAAACGCACGTGCAATCGCTCGCCATCTCACGCGTTCCTGCGCCTTGCTGCGGGCTCGAACAGTTGCAGGTTATGTTGCCGCAGACGGCGAGGTCGATCTCTCACCGGTATTTGAAAATCTCTGGCGCATGAACAACACCGTCGCGCTGCCCGTGATCAATCCTTTGACCAAGCGGCTGGAATTCTACAGGCATGCCGCTAACCAACCACTGGTGCGCGGACACTTCGATATCCTGGTACCCGACCTGTGCGCCGGGCATATACCGATGTTGCGCATTGATCTGATGCTGACGCCCCTGGTTGCCTTCGACTCAAGTGGGACCCGACTGGGTATGGGAGGCGGATACTACGATCGAACCCTGCACTCGAAGCCGCTCGGGTTGCGGCCACTCCTCCTGGGAGTTGCCCATGCCTGCCAGTTAAACGTCGAAGCCTTGCCTCGGCACGCCTGGGACATCCGCCTGGATGCTGTGGTCACTGAACTGGGGATCACCGTCTTCCGCCAACCGATGCAATCATTGCTGCCGCCACGACACGCCTGAGGGAGGGTTTTCATGGCTGTACACAAGATCCTGCGCATGGGTCACCCAAACCTGCGAAGACAGGCCGAGCCCGTCGATCCGGCAATCATTCACACCGACGCGTTCGAACGCCTGCTCACCGATATGGTCGATACATTGCACGATTACGGCGGCATTGGCCTGGCTGCGCCGCAGATTGATGTCCCGCTGCGGCTTGCCATCGTCGAGTTGCCTGGCGGCCCAAGCCGCTATGGAGAACTGGCGAAGATTCCGATGACTGTCTTCATCAATCCGGAGCTGACAGTCATTGACACGGAGGCCGCGGGTTATTGGGAAGGTTGCCTATCGGTGCCTGGTCTGCGCGGTTATGTCGCTCGGCCCCAACACGTCGAAGTAAACTATCTTGATCGCAACGGACGCTCAGCCCGTTTGACCCTGCAGGGCTTTCCGGCCACCGTGGTCCAGCATGAATTTGATCATCTTGATGGCCGGCTCTACATCGACCACATCACTGATACCAGCAAACTCGTCTTCGAGGATGAATTTGTCCGTTATGTCGTACCAACGCTGGAGTCGGACCGGGTCCTTTAACAGACCACTGCACAGTGGCTACTTGAGGAACATCGCGTACGCGGGATTGTCAGTTTCTTCCCAGTAGCGATACCCGATGCCAGCCAGCTGTTTGTTGAGTCGTTGCCGGTCCGAGAGCTTGCCTTCAACACCAACCAGCACACGGCCCCATGCCGCGCCATGATTACGATAGTGGAAAAGCGTGATGTTCCACCGTCCTTCGAGCCCGTTCAGGAACTTGGCCAGCGCACCCGGACGCTCCGGGAACTCGAACCTGTACAACAGCTCAGGTTTTTCGCCATGGCCTCGGCCGCCAACCATGTGCCGGACATGGAGCTTGGCAGTTTCATTGTCGGTCATGTCGGTAACCGCGTAGCCCTGCTTTTGCAGCCCGAGAAGAAGTTCTTCGCCATCTGCCGGGTCCGTGATCTGAACGCCGACGTAGATGTGAGCCGCGTCGCTCCCCGCGTAGCGGTAGTTGAACTCGGTAACCTGTCGCTTGCCGAGTGTGCGACAGAACTGCCGGAAGCTGCCTGCCCGCTCCGGGATGGTGACACCGAGAATTTTTTCCCGCTGCTCGCCAACCTCTGCCCGTTCTGAAATGTGGCGCAGACGGTCGAAGTTGACGTTCGCACCACTGATCACCGCGACAACGTTGCGGAAACTCTCACCACGCTGCCGGTACTTCTTCAGCCCCGCAAGGCTCAGCGCACCTGCAGGTTCGGCAATCGAGCGCGCATCATCGTAAAAGTCCTTGATCGCAGCACAGATTTCGTCGGTGTTCACGGTGATGACTTCATCGACATGGCGTCGCGCAATCTTGAACGTTTCCGCGCCAACCTGTGCAACCGAAACGCCATCGGCGAAGAGATCGAGTGATTCATACGGGAGTACAACCCGCTTGCCGGCCAGCATCGCAGCCTTGAGACAGGCGGAGCCTTCGGCTTCTACACCAACAACACGAATCTCGGGGCGAAGGTACTTCACGTAGGCTGCAATGCCCGCGATGAGACCACCGCCACCTACCGGCACAAAAATGGCGTCCAGCGGCGCCGCATGCTGGTTGAGAATTTCCATCCCCACCGTGCCCTGGCCGGCGATGACATCAGGATCGTCATAGGGGTGCACGTAGGTCAGGTTCTGCCGTGCCTCCAGTTCACGCGCATGATCTGCCGCATCGTTGTAGGTATCACCATGCAGGATGATGTGGGCACCGAGGCTGCGCACTGCACCAACCTTGATGCTCGGCGTGTTGCGACCCATGACGATATGGGCACGAATGCCCAACTCCCGGGCTGCGAGCGCAACCCCTTGCGCATGATTGCCGGCAGATGCAGTCACCACACCGCGCGCTCGTGCCTGCGCATCCAGCCCGACCATCTTGTTGTATGATCCACGCAACTTGAAGGAAAACACTGATTGCAGGTCCTCACGCTTGGCAAATACCTTGCCACCAAGCCGTACTGACAAGGTCGGCAACATCGTGAGTGGTGTCACTGTCGCAACGTCATAAACTCGTGCGGACAGTATCTTCTTGACGTAGCGTTCGAGCATGGAAATCCGTTGTTGGGAGCCGCGACAGTATGAACCAGGACGAACAAAAGCGCAGTGTGGCAGCGGCGGCCCTGAGACACATCGAATCGATGCTGCGCCCGGATACGGTCATCGGCGTGGGGACGGGCTCAACGGCCAATCACTTCATTGATCTGCTGCCGCAGGTCCGCTCCCGTTTTGATGCCTGTGTAGCCAGCTCGGAGGCGACCGCGAGCCGACTGAAGGAGCGCGGGCTGAAGGTCCTCGATCTCACTGCAGCGCCACCTCTGGCGGTTTACGTAGATGGCGCAGATGAAGTCACCAATGGTCGCGCGATGATCAAGGGAGGCGGTGGTGCGTTGACCCGGGAGAAGATCGTTGCCAGTGCCGCCGACCAGTTCATCTGCATCGTCGATGAGAGCAAGCTGGTCGGTGTGCTCGGCAGCTTTCCATTACCTGTCGAAGTGATTCCAATGGCACGCTCAGTGGTGGCGCGCGCCCTGGTCAGACTGGGTGGTCAGCCGGAGCTGAGAATGGGGTTTGTCACTGACAACGGCAATGTCATCCTCGATGTCCACGGCCTGCAGATCCTGGATCCAAAGAGTCTCGAAGCCCTGATCAACAACATCCCTGGTGTGGTGACTTGCGGCCTGTTCGCCCAGCAACCTGCCGATGTCGTGATCGTCGCCCGGAAGGACGGTTCCATCCACACCTTCTGACGTCGGTCTCAGAAAAGTTTGCCGGGGTTCAGAACGCCATTTGGATCAAAAACCTGCTTCACCGCTTGCATGGCGGCGATCTCTGGCGCGGAACGGGAATAACCAAGGAAGTCACGCTTCAACAAACCGACACCATGCTCGGCGGAAATGCTGCCGCGTCGCAACGCCACTTCCCTGAACAGTTCCGGGCTGATGTGGTGGCATCTTGCACGGAACTCGGCGTCTTCCATGTTTGCTGGCTTGAGGATGTTCAAGTGCAGGTTGCCATCACCGATGTGACCATACCAGCACACCTCGAGGTCCGGATAGCGGTGATTGACAAGCCGGTCAACAGCAAGCAGAAATTCCGGAACCTCGGCAATGCGAACGGAGATGTCATTTTTGTATGGACGCTCCGGCGCCAGACTCTCCGAGATGTTCTCGCGAAGTGCCCACAAAGAGCGGATATCACGATCTGACTGGCTCATCACACCATCCGTGACGATGCCCGCTGCGACGGCGTTCTCGAAGGCTTGCATGGCAATGCCTTCCGCGCTCGCATCAAATTCGAGCAAGGCATAAAAAGCGCTTTGTGCAGCAAAGGGCCGCGTTGCCCTCCCGCGGGCAATGACTTTGTTCATGGCAAGATCGGAAAAGAACTCGAACGCCGAGAGTTCGATACCTGCACTGAACAGCTTCAGTACCGTCATCAGGTCTGTCAGCTGCGGGACTGCAAGTACCAGTACCCGTTGCGGTTCTGGCGCCATCGCCAGCCGAACGGCGACTTCCGTGACGATACCCAACGTGCCTTCCGAGCCGATGAAGAGATGACGCAGATCGTAACCCGTCGCGTTCTTGACCAGGCCGTGATTCAGATCCAGTACCGCGCCAGAACCGGTCACCACTTTCAACCCGGCTATCCACTGCCTTGTCAGGCCATACCGAATAACCCTGATACCACCCGCGTTGGTCGCCACATTGCCGCCAATATGGCTGGAACCAACGCTGGCAAAATCGACCGGATAAAACAGTCCATTTTCAGCCGCAGTTTGCTGGACGATCTGTGTCACCACACCCGCCTGACAAGTAATCAGACGGTCAACGGGGTTGAAGTCGATGATCCGGTTCATCCGGTCGAGCGACACCACCGCCTCGCCGGTGCGGGCAATTGCACCACCGGACAGGCCCGTGCGACCGCCAGAAGGCACCAGCGGACAGTTGTTCGCATTTGCTCTGCGGATGATCTCGACAACTTCACCCGTTGTGTCCGGCAACAGCACAACACCTGGATCAGCAGAAAAACCGGTTGTTCGATCCCGTCCGAATCGCTCTTTTGCGTCTGGATCGGTGAGACATCTCGACGCCGGCAGGCAATCGACAAAGGTTGCCGCGATATCAGGCTTCACCATCACCGGTCTCCCCATGCCCTGTCTCCCCAGACAATGTGTTCATCGAGCCATGCCCACATCTGTTGCCGAACGATTGGCGCTTCGTTGACAAGATGGTGAGTCGCGTGCGGCAACTCGAGCACCACAGGTTGATACCGACGGCGCAGTACCTGCAGGTTGTAACGCCAGGACACCACCTGATCTGCCGTTCCCTGAATGATGTACGGCCTGATCTGCGGGCGGACCGGATATCGCTCGAACCGTTTTTCCCAGGCTACCATGGCAGCCACCCACTGCACGGGCAACACCTGTGCCTGCAGCGGATCAACCGCTCGCAAGGCCCGGAATTCCGGCTGCTCGGTCGGGCTTGTTTTACCCCGTGGTCGAGATGTCACAAACGGACGAGCCAACATGAAAACCCATCGATTGAGCACCCATCGATGCGGCAGGAGCAGCGGGGCAAACAGCGATATCGTTCGGATGTCGGTCAAATTGTGCTGTTCGACGTACTCCATGACGATGGAGCCACCCATGCTCTGGCCAAGCAGATGCAATGGCTTTGGCAGCCGTTCCGAAGACTCGGACATGGTCTGCTCGATGACGGCGCGAACAACCTCGACGTAGGTGTCGAACGAATCGATGGTGACCCGATCACCGCTCGACAAACCGTGACCGGGCAGATCGCAACAGAGTACTGAAACGTTACGCGAGAGCAGGTGCTCGATCAGGTAAACAAACAGACCGACGTGATCATAATACCCATGGATGACCACCGCTGTGGCGACCGGGTGTGCCGGGATCAGCGCCTGGACGACAATGCTCTGCCCTGCGATCTCCAGGGTACCGAGAAGATGATCGACATCGCTCGAAAATCCATAGAAGCGACGATAGGCGTCCAGTTCATCGGGGGGTGGTGAGGGATCACGAATCGACCACGGACGCAGTTGCCCGCGCAACCGCGCCGCCGAGAACTCTGCCTCGCCGCGCAAAGCAGCGTTGTCAGTTCACCAGGGGGTCCAGGCTGCCTTTTGCATAGGCCGAAAACATCGACTCCAGCGATATCGGTCTGATTTTTGATGCCTGACCGGCAGTGCCAAATGCTTCATAACGTTCGATGACGATCTTTTTCATGGCTTTGACGCTGTCGCTCAGGTACTTGCGCGGATCAAATTCACTCTTGTTGGTGAAGAGATGTTTGCGAATGGCCGCTGTCGCAGCCAGACGCAGGTCCGTATCGATGTTCACTTTACGAACACCGTGCCGGATTCCTTCCTGGATTTCAGACAACGGCACACCATAGGTCTCCGGGATTTCGCCGCCATATTCGTTGATCAGCTTCAACAGATCCTGGGGAACTGAAGACGAGCCATGCATGACCAGGTGTGTGTTCGGCACACGTTTGTGAATGGCCTTGATCTGCTCGATCGCCAGAATGTCACCCGTTGGCGGGCGCGAGAACTTGTACGCACCGTGTGACGTGCCAATGGCGATAGCCAGCGCGTCGACCTTGGTCGCTTTCACAAAATCTGCCGCCTGTTCAGGGTCCGTCAACAGCATGTCGTGGCTCAACACGCCAGCTGCCCCGACACCATCCTCTTCACCAGCCTCACCGGTCTCCAGTGATCCCAGGCAACCGAGCTCACCTTCTACGGAAACGCCGCAAGCATGTGCCATGTCGACAACTCGTCGTGTGACTTCAACGTTGTAGCCGTATTCGGCGGGGGTCTTCTGATCCTCCATCAACGACCCGTCCATCATCACTGACGAAAACCCCATCTGAATCGAACGCTGACAGGCTGCAGGGGATGCTCCATGGTCCTGGTGCATGACCACCGGGATATCGGGGAATTCTTCGATCGCAGCCAGGATCAGGTGACGCAGAAAGTTGGGGCCGGCATATTTGCGAGCCCCGGCAGATGCCTGCACGATGACCGGAGAGTCCGTTTCCTGTGCTGCCTCCATAATGGCGCGCATCTGTTCGAGGTTGTTGACGTTGAAAGCTGGCACGCCATAGTTGTGTTCGGCGGCGTGGTCGAGCATCTGTCGCATACTGATCAAAGCCATGACTATCTACCTGATCTTGTGTGTTGCTGGTTGCTGTTACCGGCTCACGCCTGTGCGCGAGCTTCAAGAATTTGCACCGCTGGCAGCGGTTTACCCTCGACAAACTCGAGGAACGCACCACCGCCAGTGGAAATATAGGATATGCCGTCGGTGACAGCATATTTGTCGATGGCAGCCAGAGTGTCGCCTCCACCGGCGATCGAAAAAGCGGAGCTTGCCGCGATCGCCTCCGCGAGCACTCTGGTGCCTTCTCCAAACTGATCCATCTCGAAGACACCAAACGGACCATTCCAGAGGATCGTCTTCGAGTCAGCGAGGGCTGTTGCCCACGCACGTGCTGCTTTTGGACCGATATCCAGAATGCGGTCATCGGCAGCCACATCCTTGAGAGCTTTCACCTCTGCGATCGCCTGTTGTGAAACCTCCTTTGCGACCACCACGTCTTCAGGCAGCGGAATCCTTACCTTCGTGGCAATCTGTTTTGCCATATCAATGAGGTCGGGTTCATATAACGATTGACCAACGTTATACCCGGCGGCGGCGATGAACGTATTCGCAATGCCACCGCCAACCATGATGCTATCCGCAATCGTGGCCAGGGACTGCAGTACCTCGAGCTTGGTCGACACTTTTGAACCGCCAACCAGCGCAACCATCGGCCGAGCCGGCGCCTGCATCGCCTTGCCCAGCGCATCGAGTTCTGCTGCGAGCAGTGGCCCGGCGCAGGCTACTTTGGCAAATTTCGCAACGCCGTGAGTTGAACACTGTGCACGATGTGCCGTCGCGAACGCATCCATCACAAACACGTCACACGCATCAGCCATCTGCTTTGCCAGCACATCCGAGTTCTGTTCCTCCCCAACAAGGAATCGCACGTTCTCCAGCAAGGCGACGTGGCCTGGCTGTACTGTCTGCAAGTCGCTTAAGGAAGCAAACAATGGCACGGCAACACCCAGCAACTCTGCAAGTCGATCTGCAACCGGAGCCAGCGAGAATTCTGCTTCAAAGAGACCTTCCTTCGGCCGACCCAGATGGGACATCACCATGACCCTGGCGTTTGCCGCCAGCGCTTCCCGAATGGTCGGCAAGGCAGCCAGAATGCGCGCATCGCTGGTCACCTTGCCGTTTTTCACGGGGACATTGAGATCTTCACGAATCAGCACTCGTTGCCCGGCGAGCTGCCCGGCCAGAGCGATGTCGCGCATCAGTTTTGGCATTCCCTTTACTCCTGTCCTTTCGCTCCCGACGGATCAGCGCCCTGCTGATCGACAACTCGCTGGAGTCACCTCATAAATGTCACGCGAGGCGTTCGATCACCCGCTTGCAACTCTCGACAACATGCTCGAGGGTGATGCCGCAAGCCTTCATGGCTTCGTTTCCCGGTGCTGACAATCCAAAGCGTTCAATACCCACGACCTCGCCATCGAGCCCGACAAATCGATACCAGTATCCCGGGTGAGCCGCTTCGACCGCGACCCGTGCACGAACCGACGGCGGCAATATGCTGTCCCGATACGCCGCGTCCTGCGCCAGAAACCGCTCTGCGCACGGCATGGAGATTACCCGAACTGGCAGTCCTTCTGCCGTGAGATGGCTCGCAGCCTGCACTGCCAGCGCAACTTCCGAACCGGTGGCAATCAGGATCAGCTCAGGCGCTTTGCCCTCGGCTTCCCGGATGATGTAGGCACCCTTGGCAATACCATTCACGGTCGCCCTGGTGTGTGCTTGAGGTTCGGTCTTCTGTCGTGTCAGTACCAATGCTGACGGCTGTTTGCGCGACCACAACGCCTGCTGCCAGGCGACGGCCGTTTCGACCGTATCGCATGGGCGCCAGGTCTGCATGTTCGGCGTCGTTCGCAAATTCGTCAGTTGTTCGATGGGTTGGTGGGTGGGACCGTCCTCGCCAAGTGCGACCGAATCGTGGGTGTAGACAAAAATGTTGTTCAACCCCATGAGGGCTGCCAGCCGCACGGCATTGCGCGCGTATTCCATGAACACCAGAAAAGTACCGCTGAACGGTCGAAGGCCACCGTGCAGCACCACACCATTGGTGATGGCCGTCATCGAGAACTCCCGGACGCCATAGCTGAGGTATCGATCACCAGCATTTGGCCAATGTGTACCATTGGACTCCGTCAGGTCAGCCGAACCACCGAAGAGTTCAGGGATATTCGCCGCCGCAGCAGTGATGCAGTTCTGCGAAGAAACCCGTGTCGCGATCGACTTCGGGGCAGCCATTTCCTGCTCTATCAATGTGTTGAGTCCGTCATCCCACCCGGCGGGAAGGGCGCCACCCATGCGTCTGACATACTCCTTGGCGAGCTCCGGGTACGCCGCCCGGTAGGCTTCGAAGTCCTGTTGCCACGTCCGTCGCAACTCGCCGCCTCGACCACGACAGTCCATGGCGGAATAGATGTGCTGCGGCATTGCAAACGGCGCACTGCCCCAATTGAAGTTTTTGCGGGCAAGCTCGATCTGCTCTGCACCAAGTGGTGCGCCGTGTGCCCCTGCGGTGCCCTGCTTGCCTGGTGCCCCATAACCGATGATGGTCCTGCACATGACCAGAGACGGTCTGCCATCGCTTTCCATCGCCGCCTTGAGCGCTGTTTCGATCTCCACAGCATCGTGGCCGTCCACATTGCGGATTACCCGCCAGCCGTAGGCTTCGAACCGGCTCGCGACGTCTTCCGGGAACCAGATACTCACATCCCCATCAATGGAGATACCGTTTTTGTCGTAGATGCAGATGAGTTTGCCAAGGCCCAGCGCGCCCGCCAGCGAAGCCGCTTCGTGCGAGATTCCCTCCATGAGGCAACCATCCCCGACAAACACCCAGGTGCGGTGATCGACAACGTGGTGGCTGGCACGATTGAATTCACGTGCAAGCCGGGATTCGGCAAGCGCCATGCCTACAGCATTGGCAAAGCCCTGGCCCAACGGTCCAGTGGTCGTTTCAACTCCCGGACACTCATGAACTTCGGGATGCCCCGCCGTTCTGGAGCCGAGCTGGCGGAATTGTTTGATGTCGTCCATGGACAAGGAGTAGCCGGTGAGGTGCAGCAGCGAGTAAAGAAGCGCCGAGGCATGTCCATTTGAAAGCACAAACCGATCACGATCCCACCAGCCAGGTTCGCTCGGATCATGACGCAGCAAGTCGACCCACAGGACTTCAGCAATATCTGCCATGCCCATTGGCGCGCCGGGATGACCGGACTTGGCTTTCTCTACCGCGTCCATGGACAGCACCCGAATCGCATTGGCGCGCTCTAATCTTGACAATTTTTTTCCAGCTCTCCGAGTTGCGGCACCCATTGTCCCCAGTTCGTGCGATGGTCGCAATTTGCTGCAGTGCAATTCGCTTACAATGACTGCACGTTTTTGCTGCCACTTACCGGTTCAATAGCGGTTTATCAGCGCAAGTCAATTCACCCTGTCAGAAGGAACCCTGATTCATGGCCGAGTATTCCGTTTTTACCTCTGAATCTGTCTCCGAAGGTCATCCAGACAAGATGGCAGATCAGATATCCGATGCCATTGTGGATGCCATGCTGGCGCAGGATCGCGAGTCGCGGGTCGCCTGCGAAACCCTGATCAAGACGGGAATAGTCGTGGTCGCCGGCGAAATCCGCACCAATGCCAAAGTCAATATTGATCAACTGGTACGCAAGGTCATCGCTGAAATCGGTTACGACAGCGACGCGATCGGCTTTAATCCCGAAGCGTGCACGGTCATCAATGCCCTTGGCATGCAATCCGCCGACATCGCCATGGGTGTAGATGAGTCGGATGGTAAGGAGCAGGGTGCTGGCGACCAGGGTCTGATGTTTGGCTATGCAAGCAGCGAAACCGAAGTGCTGATGCCAGCCCCCATTACCTATGCGCACCTGCTGGTGAAGCAGCAGGCTGACAAGCGACGCTCCAGTCTGAAGTTTCTGCGTCCGGACGCAAAATCGCAGATTACCTTCCGCTACGATGCAGACGGCAAGCCGAGTGCCATCGAGGCTGTCGTGCTGTCGACGCAGCATGAACCGGACGTCAGTCAGAAGACTTTGCGCGAAGCAGTCATGGAAGAAATCATCAAGCCCGTCCTGCCAGCCAACTGGCTTTCGTCCAAGACCAAATACTTCATCAATCCAACCGGCCAGTTTGTCATCGGCGGCCCGGTTGGCGACTGTGGTCTGACGGGTCGCAAGATCATTGTGGACACTTACGGCGGCATGGCGCGCCACGGCGGTGGCGCGTTTTCCGGCAAGGATCCTTCGAAAGTTGACCGCAGCGCCGCGTATGCCGGTCGTTATGTCGCCAAGAACATTGTTGCGTCCGGCCTGGCGGAGCGGTGCGAAATCCAGATCAGCTATGCCATCGGCGTGGCCGAACCAACCTCCATCAGCATCAACACGTTCGGCACCGGGAAAATCCCGGACGAGAAAATTGTTCAACTGGTCCGTGAGCATTTTGATTTGCGGCCACGCGGTCTGATCGCGATGCTGGATCTGAAGCGTCCCATCTATCGGAATACGGCTGCCTACGGACATTTTGGTCGCACGGAAGCCGAGTTCTCATGGGAGCGAACTGACAAGGCAGCCGCTCTGCGCGGCTGAACCATATACCTGGCACGGGCTATTCATGAACACACTGCTGCGGACGAACTTTCATGAACAGTCCGGGCCAGTCAGCTCCTGATTCGAGGGGAAGGCCATGACACGCGTCAGTTTCGAGTTTTTCCCGCCGAGGGAAAGTGACGGCATCAGCAAGCTGATGCAGAACGTCGTACCGCGTTTGCAGAGCGTTGACCCACATTTTTATTCGGTGACTTATGGCGCCGGAGGCTCGACCAGGGAAGGAACTTTCGAAACAGTCGCTACACTGCTGGCAGCAGGGCAGCAGGCCGCTCCCCATCTGTCGATGGGGGCCGATGCCGACAATACCATCGTGAAGCTGCTCGAACGATACCGGGACATCGGCGTGCGTCGGATAGTTGCGTTGCGCGGTGATGTTCCATCTGGACTTGGCCGCTCGTTACGAACTGCCAATGCGCAAGCCCTGGTCACCTTGATACGCAAACATTTTGGTGACCACTTTGAAATCGAAGTGGCCGCGTATCCTGAGGTGCATCCGGACGCAGCATCTCCCGAAGGAGACCTGGACTACTTCGCAGCAAAAGTCGACGCCGGTGCTACGAGCGCAATCACCCAGTACTTCTACAGTCCGTATGCGTATTTCGACTTTCGGGAGAGATGTGCTGCCCGTGGTATTTCCATACCTCTTTACGTCGGCATCATGCCCATCACCAGCGTCGAGAGCATCGTCCGATTTTCGGCCAAGGCCGGTGCGGACATTCCTCGCTGGATGCTCAAGAAACTGGAGAGCATTGCGAACGATGAAGCCGCTGTACGCGACTTTGGTTGCGAGGTGTGTATTCGATTGTGCGAGGAACTGCACGCGGCAGGTGCTCCCGGCTTCCACTTTTACACCCTCAATCGATGGGGCGCCACTCGTCGTATTATCGATGCCCTGAGCTTTCCGTAACGTTTTGCTCGTCGATGCGAATCACGAGACTTTATGTCGGGAGCGACAGCTCGTTAAGCGCTGAGCTCGAAATCGAGCTCGACGAAGAACAATCACACTACGTCTTGCGGGTGCTTCGCCTGCAGAGCGGAGATGCCGTGAGCATCTTTGATGGGCGTGGTGGCGAGTGGTTGGCGTCGCTTGTCAAAACCGGCAAACGAACGTGCTCTGCTCGATTGCAGGAAAGTCTTCCGGATGGCCCGCTGCCACCTCCTCTCGGACTGGGACTTGCCCTGCTCAAAGGTGATGCCTTCGATCGAGCTTTACAAAAAGCGGTAGAGCTTGGCGCTCAGTACATTGCTCTCCTTTCTACCGATCGAGCCAACGTCCACTGGGGCGATGAGCGCGAAGAACGACGGCTCTCTCACGTTCGCAAAATCGTGATCTCGGCCTGCGAACAAAGCGGCACGCGCTTTCTACCGACACTGGTGGGTCCGCTTCAGCTTGACGCGCTGGGCATGACACACAGCGAGCCCCCGCGATCACTGATCGCGCTGCATCCCGGATCACCACTCTTGCCACTCACGCTGCCGTTGGTGCCGACTACACTGTTGGTAGGTCCGGAGGGCGGTTGGTCTGAAAACGAACTCAACTGGTTCGAATCACAAGGCATCGCACAGTATGGACTGGGCAGTCAGGTGCTGAGAGCGGAAACCGCTCCGCTCGCGGCTCTGGCAGCTGTACGCCATGGTTGGCGCTGGGACGCCTGAATACCTGTTGACTCAGATATTCAAATGACGGCGCTGACCTGGTCTTCCAGAAAGCGCAGATTCGGCACAATCACTGCCTCGGTACCCATCGTCAGGAGTGACAGGACTGCGTCAGAGTTCTGTCCGTCTTCAACATCCTTTATCTCTTCCTCCGCCAGATGCAGCAGACGAGGCAGTCCCGAACTGGCAATGGCATAAAAGGACATACCTTCCCGGCTGGTCGTCCGGTGCATGACCACCAACGCGCGTCGATTCAAACGGGACTGTCCGCTGTCCTGCGTCAATAGCTGAAAGTCGATGACGACCACCGCTTGACCACGCCAGACCAGCGTACCAAGACACCATCGAGGCATTCCAGGCAACGGCTTCACGCGCCGCCAGGGGAGGATTTCAGCAACACAGTCGTTTGGCACCAGTAGGCTCAGATCTTCCTGTGGCAAGACGACACACGCTAGTTCCTCTGCCTGACGAACGGCTGGTTGGCGCATGAATTATCTCCTCTGACCGAGCTCGTCAATCGCGGCCAGCAGCTCATTTTCCTGGAACGGCTTGCCGAGAAAACGATCAATGCCCAACGCGAGGGCGTGTTCCTTGTGTTTGGCACCGGTGCGCGAACTGATCATGATGATCGGTATGCGAGAGATCCGCGGATCATGCCGCATCTGACGTGCCACTTCGAAACCATCCATACGAGGCATCTCGATGTCCAGCAACATGAAGTCCGGAGTGCGCTCTCCAAGCAGGGACATCGCCTCGACTCCGTCCTTCGCAACGATCACATCCATGCCCTGTCTTTCAAGCAGCCGCGTCGTGACCTTGCGTACGGTTACGGAATCGTCGACCACCATCACACATCGTGTGTGGATGTGGTTGGCCACATCACGGGCAACCGGCCCCAGGACATCCCGGCTCTGTGAACGGATCAACGCCAGCAGGTCCAGTATGACCACCACGCTTCCATCGCCCAGAATGGTTGCGCCGGAAATGCCGCCCACGCCCGCAAATTGAGGACCAAGGCTCTTCACGACGATTTCCCGACTGCCCTGGACACCATCAACCGCAACGGCCATCGATTGTTCGCCCGAACGAACCAGCACCAGCGGCACGCCGCCACGCCCGGTTACATTGGGAAGATCCCGGCCAAGGTAGCGGCCCAGATAACGCACGCGATACGCCAACCCCGCGTATTCGAAGAGCTTGTTCTCTGACGAGTAAATCGTCTGCAACTCGGCGTTGTCGACCAGCACAATTCCCTCGATGGTATTGAGCGGAATCGCATACTGATCATCCCCGACGGTTACCATGAGCGCCCGATTGACTGAAACGGTGAAGGGCACCCGCAGGACAAATCGAGTGCCTCTGCCAGGAGAGCTGGAAATCTCGATGCTCCCACCAAGCGCCTTTACTTCACTGTTGACGACATCAAGTCCGACACCCCGGCCGGAAATCTGCGTCAACGACTTCGCGGTGCTGAAACCCGGAGCGAGGACAAAATCCAGAACTTCATCATCGGTGAGTCTGGCATCGGGCTTGAGCATCCCACGCTCCATCGCCTTCGCACGCACCGTCTCGATATCAATGCCGACGCCATCATCGGCAATCTCGATGACGATGTCCCCACCCTCCCTGGACAAACGAAGGTCAATTCTCCCTGGCACCGATTTGCCGAAACTCCGCCGCGCCATCGTCGATTCGATGCCATGATCTACCGCATTTCGAAGCATGTGCTCAAGCGGTGGAACCATGCGTTCGAGCAGGTTACGGTCCAATTCACCTTCGGCATTGAAGACATGAAATTCGACCTCTTTCTTCAATTCCTGGGCGATCTGGCGCACGATCCTGCGCAACCGGGGTAACAGGCGACTGAACGGCACCATGCGTGTTCGCATGAGGCCTTCCTGCAGTTCGGTATTTACGCGTGCCTGCTGCAACAGGATGGTCTCGGCTTCGCGAGACTTGAACAGCAACGTGTCCTTGAGATCGAGCATGTCTGACGCACTTTCCGAAAGTGCGCGGGAAAGCTGCTGGAGTTGTGAATAGCGATCCATCTCCAATGGGTCAAAATAATCCTGTCGACGATCCACGCGCTCAGCTCGGAACGCCACCTGCGCGTCGGTCTCAAGTTCCAGGCGTCGAAGCTGCTCACGCTGTCGCTCAATGGTGATTCCCATCTCATCAAGCGCGATCGCGAAGTCGTTGATGCCCTGCTCGGCTCGCGCTCGAAGAATGCTGCTTTCGCCAGCCAGATTCACGAGGGTTTCGAGGAGGTTCGCACGGACCCGGATCATATCCGGCCCGGTTGCCTCCTTGTTCGTTATGGAGCCAGCCCGAGCCGACAGCGGCGCTGGTTTCTCTTCGTTCTGGTGATTGCGCTGCAGCGAACTGCCCTCAGGCCTTGTCTCGTTCTCCTGTACTGTCGACTTGTCTCCACCGCCAGCCGTCTCTGATGTGCGTCGATAGAGGTCACGAACACGCAGCACCAGTGTAGAGATCGCGTCGAAACTGTCCTGTGCGCGCTGCTGGATGGCTCCGGAGATCTCATCACGACCAAACCGAAGCCCGCTCAAGAAGGACTCCAGCTGGTGCACCCGATCGCCAATAATGCCAAGGCCCGTCAGGCGCGCACTGCCTTTCAGCGTGTGCAATCCACGCAGCATGTTTTCCAGTGGCAGCCCATTCTGGCCGTCCTTAACAAAACCCTGAACGCTTGCGTCCAATGCCTCTAGCAGTTCTTCTGCCTCTTCGAAGAAAACTTCCGCAAGCTCCTCGTCCAGCTGCTCAGCCTCACGATCTACCTGTGCAAGTTCAGCGGGTGATATGGAACTACCGGAATCACTTCGCTGATCAGGCGCTGCTGTCGAGGCAAGAGGAGGTTCAACCTGAACCGCGACAGGTACGTCTGGGTCCGTAACCTTGTCAGTGGACTCTTCGATTTCGGGACCTGCCGCATCAGCACCGTTGAGATCTCCGAGCTTTGTGACAACATCATCAACACGCGGGAGGAATCGATCCGTACCGATCGCGTCAATGACCTGCAGCAGTCGTTCACAGCTTTCCAACAGCACGGAGTGCGCGAAGTCCGACAGGGGTTCGGCAGCATCCAACTGAGCGATGGCCTGGATCAACGCTTTGGCAATATCCGTGATCTGCGGCCTGAATGTTGCACCCTGGATGGCACGCATCGAAGCAATGAACTGATCAACAAAGCCTGGGGCGGGAGCTCCTTGTTTCCAGGCATCCAGCGATTCACGGGCACCAAGCACTGCTTCGAGCTGAGCCAGACCCAGCAACATTTCTTCTGCAGGCGTTTCATCTGCAGCATGGGACAGTGCATTGGCCAGTTCGATCACTGCAGTCGCCGCGCAGCCATCCACCTCAGTGCCGGCTTCAATTCGCGCAAGGCTCGTATCAATGAATTCAGCTGCCTGCTGGAAGAGACGCGCAACATCTACTTCGACATTCGGGCCACGCAGGGCCTGGGCCTGGGTCGCTCGTGCAACTTCGTACAAAAGCTCCGCACATCGTGCCAGCACACCTGGCGCCATCAGATTGGCGCCACCCACAAAAGTGTGCAAAGCCATCAGAAGTTCATCGTCGAGCTGCACACGACGTCGACCAGTCTTGCTGCGCAACAGCGCGAGGTACTCCCTGGCCTCGGCCAGGAACAGCACCAGCTCTTCTTGCTCAGGAGTACTCTGCAGTGACTCAACAACGTCGTCGTCGGCGGTCAGGCTCCCACCACTGGCAAGCACATCTGCGAGTTCAATGAGTTGTGCCGTCTTGTCACCGGTGGCGCGCGTGTTTGTGTTGTACGCCAGCAGCATCGTCGGTATCTGTTCCCAGGCAGCTCTCGCTGCCAGCAGGATTTCACCAACTGAATTAAGCGTTCCTTCGAGTACCCGGTTGAGCATGTTCTCGATTGCCCAGGCGAGCTCGCCAATCTGTTGAGCCCCCACCATTCGGCCACTGCCTTTCAGCGTGTGGAATCCGCGTCGGATTTCACGCACCGCCGCCTGGTCTGCAGGATCCTGTTGCCAGCGCTCGAACATCCCTTCAAGGGTCCGGATGACCTCTTCTGCTTCTTCGGAAAACACTGCGCGAAGCTCGGCATCGGCCCTCGCATCAACCTCTTCATTCTCTGCAGCTTGCGACTCGAGCAAATCGAACCGACTGTCGTTGAGATCGAACTCAAGAGCCTCGTTGTTGATCGCAACCGTTGGCTCGGAAGTCGCAGTCTCTACCGGCTCAACCTCGGCCAAAGGATCCGGGCTTGATTGAGCAGCCTGCGTCAACTCCGTGCCGTGTTCGTCGGCCAAACCCATGTCCGGAGCACTGGCTTCCAGAGACGGCGGCTCGGAATCCGGCGTGGCTGCCGAATGCACGGGAGATTCGATATCAGCTTCAACAACCGGCGATAGATCCGGTTCATCGACTGGAGGGGCCGAGTGCGTCTCTTCCATCGCCAGGGCTACAACGGTCGACTCGCTTTCGATGCTGAGGTTGTCGAGCGAGATTCTGCTGATATCAACTTCTGCTGGCCCCGCGGGTGCGACCGGTCCTGGCGTCGGCAAAGTCGGCGCAATCGACAAACGCTCCGTCTCGACCTCAAACGCTTCAACGAAGGGGTCTTCGATGCCAGGGATCAATCCGCTTGGTACCTGATCCTCCATAGCAACGACGGCAAGTTCCAGTTCATCCGCTGCGGCTGCATCGACAGCCGCCATCTCCCACACAGGCTCCTCAGTAGCTTCCGCTGATGCAGCGCCTGGAGATTCAAATGGCAAGGCTTCCATCTCGACGACAGGCATGCCTGAATCAACAAGCTCTACAGGCTCAAGAGTTGCATCGTCCGAATTCCGGCGGTCATCTTTCAGCAGACCTTCGTCAGCTGCATCGAACTCAGCCACCGGGTCTTCGATCAGCTGAGCTGGGAACCCGACTCCGAGCCCAGTGGAGTCTGGTTCAGTGGTATCTGCTTCAGAGAGAGTTGCATTGTTTGATTCGATGCCCGATTCAGCCGGGATGAATGGCTCAGTCGCCGGCTCCAGCGAAAGCAGTACCAGTCCACGACCCAGATAACCGGTGGCAACTAGGCTGCGCTCCACCACGTCGAGGATATCCTCGGCCTTGGCACCAACGTTGGTGACCAATCGTTCCAGGTGATAGTCGATGCCGCTCAGGCAGTCTGCAAAGCGATCCAGGCGATCCCACTGTGCAGGCTGTCCATCGCTCGACAGCAACGAAATCTCGCTCACCAGAAACGCGTGGCAATCCTCAAGCAACGATGCCGGTCGAACAAAGCCGGTGATACGCAGCGCTGCGCTGATGTCCTGCAGATTTCGGGCAACCCCTTCGAGATGCTCCTTCGCAAAGCCACTGCCAACAAAATGAACGATGGCCTGTTTGACTGCCTCAAGCCCGGTCCGTGACTCGACCAGCACCTGGCGCTGCGCATCGGATACACCAGGCGCCCGTGCACTCTGACCAGACGGATGAGTGACGCTGGCCAGATTTTCCTCAATCTGGACGAGCGCCGAAGCGATACCGAACAACTGTTCACGATCCAGCTCCGTCAGGTCGTTGAATCGTTCCAGTACTTCCAGCTGATCCAGAACGATCAGTCGCGAGCTTTCGAAACCCAGCACCCCACAGGTGGATGCAGTACGTCGCAAGGAATCCGCCAGTACCACCAGCTTGTCGGCATCGGGTTGATCGCCTCGCACCAACAGGTCAAGCTGGTCCTTGACGGCGTTGATTTCTTCAGCCAGCACCCGACTCGCAATCACCAACGCCTCGCGGCCGGAGGCCAACAACTCACCGTCGTTGGCCGGCTCCATTCGTCGTCGCATTTCCTGCAGCCGCGACGTCTGCTGCCCGCGCAGCTGGGCCGCATCCATAAGCTGCAGCAGCAACCGTTCAGGAACCGGCGCGAGAATGGCTTCGACGCCATCCTGGGCGAAGCGGCGTATCTCTGCATCGAGGCGCCGCAGCACCTTGATGACGTCCGCTGACAATGGTCTTGTTGCCATGCGGAGACTGTCGACAAACTCCCCAAAGGACTGCCAGAGTATTTCCGATGGGGTGTCCTTGCAGATACGCTCCAGACCGACACCCACTTTTTTCAGGGTATCGAGGAAGTGTGGCTCGTCCTCGCCTTTGAGCAGCGCCAGCAATACGCCCTGGTAGGCAGCACGAATTCGCCTGATCTTGGTCCGCCCATCAATGCGCTCAAACCGGTCGAGTGCTGCTTCGCCGGCTACAAATTGAACGGGACGAGGTGGGACGACCTCATCGAGATGCAATTGCTTGCGGATGCGGTTCACAAGCGGCAGTACGCCACTTTCGGTGTCCTGCCCACCATCCAGAATCTTCTCCAGCCTGACCGGCAGTTCGAGTATCCCTTGCATCAACGCTTCACAAGGCAAGGCATCATCAGCGAACTGCTTGTTCAGCAGCCCTTGCGCCAGACGCTCCAGATGATCCGCCAACAGGGCGACACCCGGCAATTCGAGCATCACCAGCGTGCCGTGGACCTGGTGCAAAGAGGTCAGGCAGATACGCATGCGGGTTTCGTCACGACCGAACTCGGCAAACGCCTCCAATGCTTGCCGAGCCTCTTCAAGCGCCCCGAAGATTTCACCCTTCACCCATTCAAGGGCAAACATTTCCCGGCCTTGACTCATTTTCTTGCCATTCCTGTTGCACCGGACCTGATACGCCGGAGTGGGGCCGGATCTTCAACCAACCACCAGGCCCTGCGATATTTGCTACGGCAACTTGAATCCTTCGACGGACTCCTTCATTGCATTGGCCATCGCCGCCAGGTTGCCAATGGACCTGGCAGTCTGGTCCGTACTTTGGGCGGTCTTTACGGTGATAGCCTGGATCACACTCATCGTGTTGGATACATGACCTGCGCTAGCAGCCTGTTTCCTGGCTGCATTCGATATGTTCTGGATGAGATCTGCAAGCGTATGCGAGACGTTTTCGATCTCTTCAAGTGCGACTCCTGCATCCTGTGCGCGCTTGGCACCACCGACAACTTCGGCTGTCGTCTGTTCCATCGAGGTAACGGCTTCGTGGGTATCGGTCTGAATGGCCTTGACGAGTGCAGCGATCTGCTTGGTTGCAGCACTCGATCTCTCTGCCAGCCGCTGCACTTCATCGGCCACCACGGCAAACCCTCGACCTGCGTCGCCGGCCATGGAAGCCTGAATGGCAGCGTTCAATGACAAGATATTGGTCTGATCTGCAATGTCATTGATCAGAGAAACGATATCGCCGATCTCCTGACTGCTTTCGCCCAGCCGTTTGATGCGCTTGGCTGTCTCCTGAATCTGACCACGAATGCTGTTCATGCCGTTGATCGTATCGTGGACCACCTGCGAACCATTGCCGGCAATGCCCACAGCGCGTTCAGCCACTGCAGCGGACTCCACTGCATTGGCAGACACCTGATCGATGGAAGTGGCCATCTCATTGATCGCCTGGGAGGCGGCTGAAATTTCGCGCGCCTGACTCTCCGCCGCGTTGGCCAGACCACTTGCGGTAGCCTGGGTCGCGGTCGCCGCGCCAACCACCTGACCAGAAAGATCATTGATCTTGGTCACCAGTTCCCGCATCTGATCAATTGCAAAGTTGATCGAGTCGGCAATGGCTCCGGTGAAGTTCTCTGTTACCGACGCGCGGACAGTCAGATCACCCTCGGCAAGATCTGCCAGTTCATCCAGCAGTTGCAGGATCGCAGATTGATTACGTTCATTCTGCGCTGCCTGTTCAGCAAGCTGGACCGTGACTTCACGCAACATCTGCCAACCTGTTGCGCCCAGCAGACCGAGCCCGACCAGCGCGATCATGAGCGGCTGATTGGCCAGCAGTGGCGCATCGTCGGTCACAATCGCCCAGACGAGACCCACACACAAGGACGCAAACACACACAACAGGATCAGTGTGATTGGTGAGATTCTTCGATTATTCATAGTCAATCCCTTTGCTACAGCTCCATTGCCGAACGTCGTTCACGGCGTCCGGTCACCTCATCAACATGCAAGGCAACCTTGAGAAACCTCTCTTCGCCAAGCAGTCCGCTTAGTCGGGCTTCGTGAAACACGCGCCCTCCCAGCCGATAGATGCCACGAACAAGAGGCGCGAAGGCAATCGGCACTTCGTCTCCCGGTGGTTCAAAACTGCTGAGCGAAAAGTGCGAAATGCCCAGCGAAGCCTCTACCATCAATCCTGCTACCAACGGCCCCGACTCGACCACCAGCACCCGGGCCAACACTTGCGGTAGTGTCGGCTCGATGTCGAGATACGAATGCAGATCGATGATCGGAATGAGCCGTCCGCGAATATTGGCGATACCCAGAATCCAGTCCCTGACGCCTGGTACGGGGGTGTATCTGGGCACCTTGAGCACTTCGAGCACTTCACCCATCGAAGACACCAGTCGAACACCACCAAGCTGATAGGCGATGCCCTGCCACTGCGGTTCGTTCTTCTCGCCAAACGGTACCGATACACAGTTAGCCCGAGCGGCCGCCTGGAGTTCACGCAGCGCCTTGAACGCCGTCATCTTCACGACGGTGCAGAAACGGAACGGAGCAGTATCCCGTTGATGCAGCTCATCAACTGCTCATCGCTCACGGGTTTGACCAGGTAGGCACTCGCCCCTTGACGCTCTCCCCAGACCCGATCCGCCTCCTGCTTCTTGGAGCTGATCATGATGACGGGGATATGCCTCGTGTCTGCTCCGCGCGTAATCTGTCGCGTCGCCTGAAAGCCGTTGATGCCAGGCAAAACAACATCCATCAGGATCGCATCCGGCGCCTCATCACGGGCCATCGCCAGGCCAGCATCGCCAGACGCCGCCGTCAGTACCTGATGCCCGTGCTTGACCAGCAGATTGACCAGCTGATGTGCCTCTATGGGGGAATCTTCGACGACAAGAATGCGAGCCATGATTAGTTGTCTACCACCGTGTCGCGCGATTCACGCGCCAACGACCAGCGAGCGAATCGTGCCTAACAGTTCTTCGCGACTGAACGGCTTGGTGATGTACTGATCGGACCCGACGATACGCCCCTTTGCCCGGTCAAAGAGACCGTCCTTGGAAGACAACATCACCACTGGCGTCGACTTGTACAGACTGTGATTCTTGATCAGCGCACAAGTCTGATATCCATCCAGGCGCGGCATCATGATGTCCATGAAGATGATGGCTGGGTTGCTCTCCGCGATCTTCGCCAATGCGTCGAATCCGTCTTCGGCCGTGATGACGTCGCAGCCTTCCTTGGTCAACAGATTTTCGGCACTGCGGCGGATGGTCTTGCTGTCATCGATGACCAATACACGTACGCCTCGGAGTTCCTCTTCCATCGATCTTGTCCAGGTGATATCGCAACGAAATGGTCGTCGCACCAGCGAACCAGATATGTATCAGCTATGCCGGGGACGGACCAGCGAGGAGGTCCCGAGAGGAGAAGTCGTTCTCATTTCAGTTGCTGGTTGGCACACATGCCGCTACTTTAGCCACCCGCTTGCCGACACGGTCCTTACATGGCTCATTTTGCATTCGTTATGGATCCGCTCGAATCCTTGAACCTGAAGAAGGACTCCACACTGGCGATGATACGGGCGGCTCAAATACGTGGTTATCGCGTCAGCTACCTGACACTCGCTGATCTCCACTATTCAGACAATCGTGCGAGGGGGTTTGCCCGCGAGCTGCGTTTGCGCGAGGACTTTGCGCAGACGCTGAACTACCAGAACGCGGGTACTGACTGGTATGTGCTTGGTGCACCAATACTCTGCGACCTCGCTTCTTTTGACATCGTCATGATGCGCAAGGATCCGCCCTTCAACATGGAGTACGTTTACGCGACCTACTTTCTTGAGCGTGCGGCTGAAGGTGGTGCGCTGGTGGTCAACAATCCACGCAGCCTTCGGGACTGCAACGAAAAGTTCTTTGCCACTGCATTTCCGGAGTGCTGTCCTCCCTTGATCATCTCCCGTTCCATGGAGGAATTGAAAAGATTCCATGCCGAACAAGGAGACGTCGTTCTCAAAAAGCTCGACGGCATGGGTGGCATGAACATCTTTCGGGTCACCCGGGAGGATCCGAACCTCAATGTCATCCTCGAAACGATGACGGACCGCGAAGCCGAATTGGTCATGGCCCAGCGGTATCTTCCTGAGATACGTGACGGTGACAAGCGGATTCTGATGATCGACGGGGAGCCTGTGCCCTACGCACTGGCGCGCATTCCCAGGAGTGGTGAATCAAGAGGAAACCTCGCTGCCGGTGGCACCGGGGAAGGACGACTACTGACCGTCCGGGATCGCGAAATCGCCAGTATTGTCGGACCGGAGTTGGTACGTCGTGGATTGCGTTTTGTCGGTATGGATGTGATCGGCGACTATCTGACCGAAGTTAACGTCACATGTCCCACGTGCATTCGTGAACTGGATGTGCAATTCGGCCTCGATATCGCAGGTACACTGATCGAGAAACTGACTCGCGCAACGAGCTGAATTTGCATGGTGAGCGAAGCACCCACTCCCTCCATCCAACCTCGGGATCGCCTGGCTTTCACTTTGTTTCTCGCCGCGAGCCTGCACGTTGCGATCATTCTCGGAATCGGGTTTTCTACCGATCTGAATCTTGAGCGCACACCGAGTATCGAGGTGACCCTGGCCCTCTACAATGACGAAAAGGCCCCTGACAGCGCCGACTATATCGCCGCAGCCAATCAGACCGGCAGTGGCGACGCAAGTGAGAAGAGTGAACCCACGACAAGAGAGCGAACACCGTTTCATGACGAGAGAATATCGCCGACGGCACAGCTGCCGGAGCCTGCTCCAAAGGCCAGGGAAGACCGACAGATTGATGCCGTGGCAACCACCGGCAACAGCGACTTCGAAGTAGCAACGGCAGTGGAGCTTCGCGATGAGGCCGAACAACCACACCTGAAAGAGCAGAACTACGAGTCTCTGCTCCACGAAATCGCCAGTCTCGAAGCAAGAATTTCCGAAGAAGAAGCTGCCTCGGCCAACGCACCTCGCATTCGTCGTCTTACCAGCGTTTCCGCCAAGAGCATGGCGGAGGCTGCTTACCTGAATACCTGGCGGGAAAAAGTCGAGCGGATCGGCAACGCGAACTTTCCGGACGCGGGTCTGTTTGGTGACCTTCGCCTGCTCGTTGTCCTGCGGGAAGATGGTACCCTGGCAGACGTCCGGGTCATCGCCTCATCCGGTCACCAGCCGCTCGATACTGCAGCCGAGAGAATTGTTCGACTCGCCGCCCCGTTCCAGCCTTTCCCTGTTGAAATGCGCAAGAAGTACGATCGGCTCGAGATCATTCGTACGTGGAAATTCTCTCGCTACGGTGCGGCGCTCAGTCAGTGATGTCGAAATTCTCCCACACTTTCCTGGTCGCCATGCCGGCCCTGGCCGGCAGCTACTTCGGCGATACCATCATCTACCTGTGCCAACACGACGCAAATGGGGCAATGGGTTTGGTCATCAATCGCATGGCACGCATGAACGCTCGTCGCCTTGCCCGCAACCAGGCTGTTCCCGCGCTGCCTGAGGTGCTGGATCTGCCGGTTTTGGAGGGTGGTCCAGTCGCACCTGGGCAGGGTTTTGTCCTGCACACGGACGATCGGCGTTTCGAATCTTCACTGCCGATAGCAAACGGAATTGTTCTGTCGTCGAGTCAGGATGCGCTTCGAGCTGCGCTCGGTCCTGACAGGCCGGCGCACGTAAGCATATTCCTTGGATACACGGGTTGGGGGCCCGGTCAGCTGGAGCATGAACTGGAAGACAACGTCTGGTTGTCAATCCAGGCCAATCGTGAGGTTCTGTTTGAGATACCTTGTGAATTGCGCAGGCAACGGATCGCGAAGATGCTCGGGATGGACCTGCGCATGCTGGCCATCCGCACGGGTCATGCCTGATTCTGTGGAAGTCATTCGCGTTCTGGCCTTCGACTTCGGACTCAAGACCATTGGCGTAGCCACGGGACAGTCCATCACGGCGACCGCATCGCCTCTCGCCTCGATCTCCGCCCGAAATGGTAAGCCGGACTGGTCAGCAGTTGCCGAACTGGTTGCGCAATGGCGGATCAATCAGCTGATCGTCGGCTTACCGCTCAACATGGATGACAGCGAGAGCGACATGTCGACTGCAGCGCGAAGATTCGGGGCCGAACTCAAGAGGCGTTTTGGTTTGGACGTGCAAATGGTCGATGAGCGTTTGACGAGCCGGGCGACGGCTGAATTTACCAAGGGCAATCATGCTGCGAGCCACGGGTTGGCCGCGGTCCTGATCGCTGAATCCTGGCTGCGGGAGATCACCCGGCGATAGACCACTGTGTCCTATCTTCGATAGTTCAGCTGGTTTGCCGCAGGCTCTGCTTCCAATCGCAAGCCTTCGACTGCGGCAAGCGGATTTAGACTCGCATCAGCACCGAGCTTGATCATGAGGCGCAGATCATTTGGTGAGTCGGCATGCAGAAGCGCCGCCTCGTAGGTGATTTCGCCCTGGGAATAGAGTTCGTACAACGCATGATCAAACGTCTGCATCCCCTGCTCGCGCGATTTGGTCATCAGCGCCTTGATCAGATGCACTTCTGCTTTGCGAATGTGGTCTGCCACGAGTGGCGTATTGACCAGTACTTCGATTGCAGCGCGTCGACCCTGTCCGTCGACCGTGGGTATCAGCTGCTGCGCAACCATCGCCCTGAGGTTCAACGACAAATCCATCCACACCTGCGAATGCCGATCGCTGGGGAAGAAGTGGATAATCCGATCGAGCGCCTGGTTGGCATTGTTTGCATGCAGCGTACACAAGCAAAGATGACCCGTCTCGGCAAAGGTAAGCGCGTGCTCCATGGTCTCCCGAGAGCGAACTTCGCCGATCATGATGACGTCCGGCGCCTGGCGCAGGACGTTTTTCAGCGCGATCTCGAAAGAGTCAGTATCGACGCCGACTTCACGTTGGGTGACCACACAACCCTTGTGTTGATGGATGAACTCGATCGGGTCTTCGATGCTGACAATGTGGCCGGTGGAGTTTTCGTTCCGATGGCCGATCATCGCCGCGAGCGACGTTGATTTGCCTGTACCGGTGGCACCAACAAAGATGATCAGCCCACGTTTGGTCATGGCCAGATCTTTGATGATCGGCGGTAATCCCAGATCATCCACCTTCGGAATGTTCACTTCGATGCGTCGCAGGACCATACCAACCAGATTGCGCTGGTAGAAGGCGCTGACTCGAAACCGGCCCACGCCAGATGTGTTGATCGCGAAGTTGCATTCGTGCGTCGCTTGGAACACCTCCTGCTGATCACGGTTCATCACGCCATAGACAAGATCTCGCGACTGCTCGGGCGCAAGAGGATTTCGGCCGACTGCATGCAGCACGCCATTGACCTTTATCATTGGCGGCTTGCCTGCGGTGACAAAGAGGTCCGAGGCGCCTTTTTCTACAACCAGCTTCAGCAGTTTGTCGAATTCCACTAGAACAACTCCGGGCTCTTGGCTTTTTCTCGAGCGATCTCACGTGTGATGATGCGCTTCGCAACCAGTTCCTGCAGGCACTGATCCAGGGTTTGCATGCCTGCTGCATGGCCGGTCTGGATGGCCGAGTACATTTGTGCCACCTTGTTTTCCCGAATCAGGTTCCTGATCGCAGGCACTCCGATCATGATCTCATGTGCAGCAACGCGACCGCCGGTGGCACGCTTCAGCAACGTCTGTGAGATAACAGCCTGCAATGATTCCGAAAGCTGAGAGCGCACCATCTCTTTCTCCGCAGCAGGAAACACGTCGATGATCCGGTCGACGGTTTTGGCTGCGGACGTGGTGTGCAACGTGCCGAACACCAGGTGCCCTGTCTCTGCAGCGGTGAGTGCCAGACGAATGGTTTCCAGGTCACGCATTTCGCCGACGAGAATGATGTCAGGGTCTTCCCGAAGCGCCGAGCGCAGAGCTTCGTTGAAGCCGTGAGTGTCACGGTGCACTTCTCGCTGGTTCACCAGGCACTTTTTGCTCTCGTGCACAAATTCTATCGGGTCTTCGATAGTCAGAATGTGGTCGTAGCGACTATCGTTGACGAAGTCCACCATGGCAGCCAGTGTCGTACTTTTGCCGGAACCGGTTGGTCCGGTAACCAGCACGAGCCCGCGTGGCACCATCGACACATCTTTGAAGACCTGGCCCATACCCAGGTCTTCCATGCTCAGCACTTTCGACGGAATCGTCCGGAACACCGCACCAGCGCCCCGATTCTGATTGAAGGCATTGACCCGGAACCGGGCGACCCCGGGCACCTCGAACGAAAAGTCAGTTTCCAGGAACTCTTCGAAGTCCTTCCGCTGCTTGTCATTCATGATCTCGTAGATGAGGCCATGCACTTCGCGGTGCTCGAGAGGAGGCAGGTTGATCCGACGCACATCTCCGTCGACGCGGATCATTGGTGGCAGCCCTGCGGACAAATGCAGGTCCGAGGCGCCTTGTTTGGCGCTGAACGCGAGTAGTTCCGTTATATCCATGCGCGATCCCTGTCGGTGGCCGGATGCCTGGCCCATCTTAAGTGAGGCGTTTGCCGATCCCGCTGGACAGGCGACCGATGCTGAGTAACGCAGGTATAGTATTATTTCGGCCCGACCAGCACCATGACGCACCCGACGCCCTGAGCCCGGGAGCATCAGAATTGCGAAGCAGTACACACCAGAATCATGTCGTCAGCTACCCCGCCACTCCAATCCAGCGTGACATCTGTTACCAACCGGGTTCGCCTTGCAGCCGTCGCAACCGCTCGAGCACCAGATTCTGTCAGGTTGATTGCTGTCAGCAAAACCCAGGACGCGGAATCCATCGCTTCTGTGCACGCATGCGGGGTTTCGGATTTTGGCGAAAACTACATTCAGGAAGCACTGTCAAAAATCCGGGCGTTGGCGGTATTGCCGCTCACGTGGCACTTCATCGGTCGATTGCAGGCCAACAAGACCCGTGACGTCGCCGGTCACTTTCATTGGGTCCACACCGTTGATCGTCTGACCATCGCACGTCGCCTGAACGAACAGGTGCCAGCCGGTCGCCGGCTGGAGATATGCGTTCAACTGAACGTAGACAGGGATCCGGGCAAGGGAGGCCTTGCAATCGAGGATCAGGAGGCGATCGAAGCACTGGTGCGGTTCATTCAATCACTCGGCCGGCTGCGCCTGCGTGGACTCATGACGATCCTCGACAAGGCGACACCTCCGTCGGTCGGTTATGCCCGACTGTCTGCCGAATTCAATCGTTTGGCGCCAATTGCCGGCGGACACTGGGACACACTTTCCATGGGGATGAGCGCGGATTTTGAAGCTGCCATAGCAGCCGGGGCGACTCATGTAAGAATTGGTCAGGCCGTATTCGGCCGTCGTCTACCGAAAGCTGGAGAATGACCCTGAACAACGACAACGCACTGCACGGCAAGATCATTACCTGCATCGGCGCCGGGAACATGGCATTCAGTCTATTGAATGGATTATTGGGAGCCGGCCACCCGGGCGGAAGTCTTCGAGCCGCAGATGTTCTGCGCACCCAACTTGAACGTTACGCGCCTCTTGGCATAACAACCTACTCTGATAACGCGCAAGCCATCGCCAAGGCCGACATCGTCGTCCTCGCCGTCAAGCCACAGGTTCTACAAAAGGTCCTCGCGGAGTTGCCCCTGGCACGCCATCAACTCCTGATATCCATCGCTGCGGGGATTCCCATAAGGACACTCGAAGCCAACTCCCCTCCACAACAATCAGTGGTGCGATGCATGCCGAACACACCAGCGCTGGTCGGCGCCGGAATTTCAGCACTGTTCGGCAATGGGTCGGTATCGGCGGATCATCGTGCACAGGTCGAGACACTGCTGCGCAGTGTCGGCAAGGTGATCTGGGTCGAAGACGAGCGCCAGCTGGATGCTGTGACTGCCGTATCCGGAAGTGGCCCAGCTTATTTTTTCTATGTGATGGAAGCGATGGTGCGCGCCGGAATGGAACTTGGACTGAGTCGGGAGGCTGCCACCCGTCTGACCATCGAAACAGCCTATGGTGCGGCGCTGCTGGCACGCGAGTCTGACCAGGATCCAGCGACCCTGCGCACCAATGTCACATCACCTGGAGGCACTACGGAAAGGGCCTTGGCGATCATGAATGACGCTGGAGTCGCGGATGCTATAGTGCGCGCTCTGCACGGTGCCGCAGGGCGCTCCGCCGAACTCGCGAAGGAATTCTGACCCCGATGGCCAATGCGCTCCGATACCTGATCGAAGTAGTCGTTAGCCTGACTACGTTTCTGTTTATCGCACGGTTTCTCATCCAGGCCTGCCGGGTGGATTTCTACAATCCTCTCTCTCAAGGCATTGTGAGGTTGACCGATCCGATATTAAAACCGGCTCGCCTTGTCATCCCTGGCTATCGGAATCTGGATATCGCAGCATTCCTGGCTGCGGTACTCGTTCAATTTTTTGGGTTCATGCTCCTGAGTGGGCAGGGCCTGGCTGGTTTCGTACTGCTCTTCGGCTTCGCAACGCTGGAGATCGTCCTGCTGATTCTGAAGATTCTGCGCTGGAGCATCATCATCATGGCCATCTTCAGTTTCATCGCGCCGGGCAATCCACATCCTGCGTTGCGTTTGCTCGAACAACTGGTGGAGCCAATTCTGGCGCCGGCAAGAAGGTTACTGCCCCCGATGGGTGGCCTTGATCTGTCACCTATCATCGTCATCGTTGTCATCGCCATGCTTGAGATGATCCTGCCGGATCTCTACGGTCGGTTTGTGGGGTTGTTTGGTTGAAGGACAGAGCTTTCGAAGGCAACGATCTGGGCGTCATCACGCCACGCACATTTTGTCACGAATCAGCCTTTTTGCTGCGCAGTGGCGCGAACTTGCCGGGATTTGAACTGGTTTACGAAACCTATGGCAAATTGAATTCCCAGCATTCGAACGCCGTACTCATCTGTCATGCACTATCCGGCCATCACCACGCCGCCGGGTTCCATAGCAAAGACGATGACAAACCAGGATGGTGGAACAACTGCATTGGCCCCGGCAAGGCCATTGATACGACCAGGTTCTTTGTGGTCACTCTCAACAATCTCGGTGGCTGTCACGGCAGTACAGGGCCATGTTCCGCACGCCCCGAGGGAATGGGCAACTGGGGCCCGGATTTCCCCACCGTAACTGTCGAGGACTGGGTACGCAGCCAGGCACTGCTCGCCGATCATCTCGGAATCAGACAGTTTGCGGCTGTCATCGGCGGCAGCCTGGGCGGTATGCAGGCCATGCAATGGAGCATCGATTTTCCGGAGCGAGTATGCGCTGCGATCATGATCGCCAGTGCAGCGAAGCTGACTGCCCAGAATATCGCCTTTAACGAAATTGCCCGCCATGCGATCACCAGTGACCCCCATTTTGCCGCGGGTCGCTACCGTGCGACGGGGGAAAACCCGGATGTCGGACTGGCGCTTGCTCGCATGATCGGTCACGTGACGTACCTGTCTGCGTCGGGTATGGGTCAGCGCTTCGGTCGCCAGCTGAAGTCCGGTGATCTTGCCCTGGGACAGGACGTGGAATTCCAGGTGCAGAGTTATCTTCGATATCAAGGGCAGACCTTCTCCCGACAGTTTGATGCCAATACCTACATTCTGATGACACGAGCCCTGGATCTGTTCGATCCGGCTGCAGCCTATGGCGATGATCTGGTCGAAGCACTGTCTGGGGCGAAGGCAAAATTTCTGGTGATTTCCTTCAGTAGTGACTGGCGATTTTCCACTGAGCGATCCGGGGAGATCGTTCACGCCCTGATTCGAGCCAAGAAGAATGTTGTCAGCTCGGTGATCGAGTCCGAACACGGTCACGACTCCTTCCTCCTGCCGCTGCCTCGTTACCTGGCCGTGCTCGGGACCTACCTCAGGCAGTTGTACGAAACCCTGGATGAGCATGCGCCCTGACCTTTCCATCATCGCTGACTTGATCAATCCCTCCGCCAGGGTTCTGGATCTTGGCTGTGGTGAAGGTGATCTCCTTTCGTTTCTGCAGAAACACAAAGGTGTCAACGGTTATGGCCTGGATGTGGATCCGGCCAACATAACAACGTGTATCGCCAAAGGCGTCAACGTCATCGAACATGACCTGGACGCCGGTTTGCAGGATTTTGCCGACGATGCCTTTGACATGGTGGTCATGACGGAGACCTTGCAATCCGTTCGTTACCCCGACGTCTTGCTCAGGGAAATGCTGCGCATTGGCAAGGAGTGCATCGTCACCTTCCCCAACTTCGCGCACTGGCGGTGCCGACTGCATCTGGGACTGCTGGGACAGATGCCCGTGGTGCAACATCTGCCCAACAGCTGGTTTGATACACCCAACATCCGGCTCTGCACCTTCGATGATTTCGAACGTTTGTGCCGTGAGCATAGATACCGGATCATCCAGCGCTTTGTTGTTGGGCCGGACTATCACCAGCATTTCCTGGCCAACCAGATGCCAAATCTGTTTGGCACCATCGCTTTCTACCGTCTGGGACGCAGTTTGTGACAAAATGGTGCACGCTTCTGGTTCTGGTTCTGGCTATTGCGCAGCTTCGAGCGGAGCAGAAAGTCCTGTTTGACGATGTCGAAATTCACTACATCGTTTTGCCAACAACCAGTCTGCAAGCCGGGATTGCCGAGCAGTACCAGCTGGAAAGAGCGCCGCGCAGGGGTTTTGTGAACATCTCGATCCTGGCTGCAGAAGTACCGTTCGAAGCCTTGTCAGCTGTTGTTGAAGTCGACGTAAAAAACCTGCTGGGACAAACCCATCAACTCGTCATCCGTGAAATCAACGAGCCGCCCGCACGCTATTACCTCGGGACATTCGACTATTCCGATGAAGAGACCATGCGCCTGACGATCAGCGTCACCTTGCCTGATGGGCGCTCTCACCGCTTCGAGCACAGTCAGAAGATGTACAACGAAGAATGAAACGGCGTGTCGTTCTGGCCACTTGCAACGAGGGCAAGGTACAAGAAATGCAGGCCCTGCTCGCCAGTCTCGATTGGGAGTTGGTCAGTCAGTCCTCGCTGGATATTCCGTCAACGCCAGAAGGCGGTGCGACCTTTATCGAAAACGCGCTGGGTAAGGCGCGCCATGTTTCTGCCGTCACCGGGTTACCGGCCCTTGCCGATGACTCTGGCCTGGTCGTCGAGGCACTTCTGGGGGCGCCGGGAATACACTCAGCGCGATATGCAGGGCCAGATGCTACTGACCAGGAAAACAACCACAAGCTGCTCACTGATCTACAGGGTGTCGGTGATCGGCGAGCACACTTCTACTGCGCTCTGGTTTTCCTCGAACACGCCGCCCACCCGGCTCCGGCCGTTGCCACCGGGCGCTGGTGGGGTCGGATTGCCGAGTCCGCATCCGGCGATCACGGTTTTGGTTACGATCCTGTGTTCGTCCCGGACGGGGGAGTACGCACTGCCGCCGAACTGGCACCACACATCAAGAATGTGATGAGCCATCGTGGGCTCGCGGCACGCACGCTGCTCTCGATGCTCGGCTCGTGATCACGCCACCCCTTGGCATCTACGTTCACTTTCCATGGTGTGTCAAAAAATGCCCGTACTGTGACTTCAATTCTCACCCTCTGAAAGGCGAGTTACCCACGACTGACTACCTCAACGCTTTGCAGGCAGATCTGGATCAATGGTCTTCCCTCCTCGAACGGCGACCGATTCATTCCGTATTCTTTGGCGGTGGCACGCCGAGCCTGTTCCCACCACATGTGTTCGCCGACTTGTTGAGCTCTCTCGGTTGTCCATCAGTGGAAGTCACCATGGAAGTCAATCCCGGTACTGCCGAATTTCACAGCTTTCCGGCCTATCGCGAAGCCGGAATCAACAGATTGTCGTTTGGTGCACAGTCATTCAACGACGAAAAGCTGGCCTCTCTGGGTCGCATTCACTGCGCCGACGAAATCCGCTCCGCGTTTGCGCTGGCCAGGCGCGCGGGTTTTGACAATGTGAATCTGGACATCATGTATGGCTTGCCCAATCAGTCCGTCAGCGAAGCACTCGACGACCTGGAGGCGGCGCTGGCGCTCCAGCCGGAACATCTGAGCTGGTATGAACTCACGCTTGAGCCGAAGACGGAATTCCATCGTCGACCACCTCCTCTGCCACGCGAAAAAACCATGCTGGAAATCGAGTTTGAGGGTCAAGCCATGTTGCGTGGGGCAGGATTCGAGCGTTACGAAGTATCGGCCTGGGCACGAACAGGCTTTCAGTGTCGCCACAATCTCAACTATTGGCAGTATGGGGACTATCTCGGGATCGGCGCCGGGGCGCATGGCAAAGTAACCGATGAAGATGACATCGTTCGAACTCGCAAAGCCGCTCAACCACGCCTCTATCTGGATCGACCACAACACCTGGAGTCGACCGGTGTGGCGCCTGCCATGCGCCGCGGTGAGTTTCTGTTGAACGTTCTGCGTTTGCCAGAAGGTGTGCCGTGGCCTGCCTTTGAAGAAGGGACAGGACTGACGTCGGAGCACGCGCTGCAACCGGCCTGGCGGGAATGGGTTGAGAAAGGAATGTTGCGCGAGGACCGTATTGCCACTACTGCCCTTGGCTATCGCTACATCGATACGGTCCTGCAGTCGTTTTTGTAACCGGTCTCCAAAGACTACTGGTGCTGGGCAGAACGTCCCGCTCGTGTGTACACGAGCTCGGTGATGGCGTGTCCGAGCCGCAAACCGCGTCGCTCGAACTTCGTTTCCGGCCGGATCAACCCTTCACTTCCGAAACCAGCGCTGGGTGCAAGATCTGGCGACTCGTCAAACAGGTCAGCAGCCCGTTCGGCATATGGATCCCAGTCCGTGACAAACCACAACCGGCCACCCATCTTCAGACGATCGACCATCGTCGCGACGAACGGAGACTGTATCAGGCGTCGCTTGTGATGCCGTTTTTTTGGCCAGGGATCAGGAAAAAAGACACGGAATTCATCGACGCTCAAAGCCTCCAGCCGTTCAGCCACAAATTCCTCTGCTCGACCCTGTGCAACTCGTACGTTAGTGATGCCTTCAGTACTCAGCCGATTCGCCAAAGCGCCGATGCCAGGGCTATAGATGTCGATACCGAGCAGGTTCCAGTCCGGTGCGTCTATTGCCCAATTGCACAACGCGTCCCCCATGCCGAAGCCGATCTCGACGCCAAACGGCGCTTCTCGCCCAAACCATCGGCTCGTCGAATTGCCCCCGTCGGCCAGAATGTAAGCGGGTAAGGCATCCTGCAAACCACGCCGCTGAGCGCTGGTCAGTCGACCACGAGGATGGGTCAATCCCGCAAAGCTCCAACAATCACCATCAGCCAACCGATGATCAACGCAACGCCGCCTACAGGAGTGAGCGGTCCGAACCATCGCGGCCCGCCAAGCACCAGCATGAAAATACTGCCGCTGAAGAGAATCACTCCAATCATCCAGGCGATGGCCGACCACGCAAGCCAGGGAGACCCATCAAGCCGAATCCCGATCCCAAGAGCCAGCAAGGCAACAGCGTGGATCAACAGGTACTGCACTGCCGTTTGCCAGCTCGCAATCTGCTCCGCACTCAATCCACGGGCGCTCAACCCATGAGCGCCAAGTGCTCCGAGCACCACGCCGGCCAAACCGAAAAATGCGGCGGTCGCGGTGATGCTCGCTGGTGACAGCATCTCAGGCGGCGATCGCCAGCTTCAGTTTTTTCATGGCGCTCTGCTCTATCTGGCGTATACGCTCGGCCGAGACACCATATTGGGCTGCCAGTTCATGCAGGGTCGCCTTTTCATCTGCAAGCCAGCGTTGGGTCACGATTTCCCTCGCCCTGCCATCCAGTTGGTCGAGCGCAGCCGACAGGCGCTCAAGCGAAATGTCCTGGCTGTTTTCATCAAGGGCGAGTTCAGCGGGATCTGCGTTGGCAGCACGCAGATAGTGCGCTGGCGCGAATGCCGCTTCATCATCGTCATCATCGTCGGCTTCGAATGAAACGTCGGCTCCGGCGAGCCGACCTTCCATGCGAGTGACCTCGGCCTCCGGAACCCCCAGGTCGCGTGCGACGGCTCGAGTTTCCTCGGCAGATAACCAGCCCAATCGCTTCTTGCTTCCACGAAGATTGAAGAACAACTTCCTTTGCGCTTTGGTCGTCGCGATCTTTACGATCCGCCAGTTACGCAGGATAAATTCGTGCATTTCAGCCTTTATCCAGTGCACGGCAAAAGACACCAGACGAACACCCATCGCCGGATCGAATCTTTTTACCGCCTTCATCAATCCGACGTTGCCTTCCTGGATCAGATCAGCGTGTGACAACCCGTAACCCTGGTAACCCCTTGCGATGTGCACCACAAATCGAAGATGGGAGATGACCAGTTGGCGAGCGGCATCCACATCACCATCTTTGGCGAAACGAACGGCCAGTGCATGCTCTTCCGAGGCGCTGAGCAAAGGGAATGCGGCAACGGTATGCAGATACGCTTCGATGTCCTTGCCAGGACTCAGATTAGCGGGCGCCACCATACTTGCAGCCATGTGATACCTCCGGTAACACTAATTCCAGAAATCTTAGCACTCTCGGTGCGCGAGTGCTTAGTAAAAACCTCTCAATACAGCTACGAACTTCCCGAAGTCAGTGAATTTCGAGTTCAAAAAGTCGTTGCCCAGCCGACAGCACGGCGCCGCAGACTCCAAGGACCGTGCCAACGAGCAAAACAGCCAGCAGGAAAAGCGGATCAAAGCCAATCAGCTGCAATTCGGAACCATAGCTGCTGAACAGCGAA